>Ga0210409_10009168_pt1 | contig 10022 bp, 8 predicted proteins | sample IncBWH17MmetaG_FD_161649 | JGI IMG/M metagenome (GOLD analysis project Ga0210409, IMG submission 161649) | Forest soil microbial communities from Barre Woods Harvard Forest LTER site, Petersham, Massachusetts, United States - Inc-BW-H-17-M | ecosystem: Environmental > Terrestrial > Soil >...
GCTTTCGCAATGCCGAAGTCGGTGATGCGTCCGACGCCGTCGGTTCCGACCAGGATGTTCTGCGGCGACACGTCGCGGTGCACGAGAAGCTGCTGCGCCCCCTCGTCGTCCTGCAGCGTGTGGGCCGCGTGCAGCCCTTCGAGCGCGTCGATGACAATGGCCACCACGAGCTCGGGAGGACACTTGGCATCGCGGTTGCGTTTGAGCAGTGTGCCGAACGAGGGGCCCTCCACATATTCCATGACGACGTAGTGCAGTCCCGCCTGGACGCCGAGATCGACGACGGCAACGACGTTCGGGTGATGGATGCGCGCGGCGATCCGCGCTTCGTCGTGGAGCATGTCGACGAATTCTTTTTCCTCGGCCAGGTGCGGGTGGAGCGCCTTGATCGCGAACAGCCGCTGGAACCCCGCTTCGCCCGCATGCCGCGCGAGATACACCGTTCCCATTCCGCCGCGCGCGAGCTCGCCGATGAGCTCGTATCGGCCCAGAAACCACGGGCCTGTCCGGTCCGGTGGCACGGGCAGCGCACTGGACGGTTGGGCCATCAGAAGCTCCCGCTCAGCACCAGGTTACCGCCCGACGGCGTCGCGCCGCCACCCACCTCGATATGGTTCGTCGCGGTCTGCGTTTGTCCCTCGCGCGTGCCGGTGTTCCAGCGCGTGAACATCGCGATGACGGTCGTAGACACGCCCGCGACCAAGGTCAACCCCACGAGAACGTTCGTTCTTGTCTCCCGGCTCCGGCCGTCGGTGTACGCTTTTTGCGGGTCGTAGCCTGTCGGGGGGTTTTGATTGTTGCGCTCGTACGCAGAGTTGGCCTGGAGGACGTCCACACCCGACCAGATGGTGGCGGCCCCGAGTCCGATCGTGATGAGCGCGTCCGCCCCGAAAATCCAGATAGGCAAGCCGCCCCGTGAGGGGCGGTCGGCCGCTCCGGCTGCGCCATGGGCCCCCGCTCCACCAGCTCCCGCGCCACCAATCGACCTGTGTTCGGCCGGCGCGACGAACGTCAGCGATACGCGATCGCCGGGCCTCCCGCGTGCGCCCTGGGGATCGGTTCGATCCGTGCCGAAGGTCGCAAGGATGCGGTGATCGCCAGCCTCGACGTACATGACGTTGAGCTCGTTGGTCTCGGCGCTCGCGGCCGCATTGTCCAGCACTACGCCGCAGGCCCTGGGGCGGCATCGAACTTCCACTCGAAAGAGCTTGTGCCTCGCTTCTTCGAGCGTCGCGTCCGCCAGCTCTTTCGAGCGCTTGTCGTCGGAATAGCGCTGGAGCAGTTTCTCGGCGTCGATCGCGGCGAAACCCAGCTGGCCGGCCGCCTTGCGAGCCCGGACAGCGCTCCGCATTGCTTCGGGTGTCGGGGCCAGACTGTCGGCGAGCTCATAGAGCTCGGCGGCCGACTCGTGGTCGCCGGCCAGCTCGGCTTTCTGTGCCTTCGAAAACGCATTGGCGGCGGCGGCGAGGTCTTGGGCAAAGGAGGTCTTGGCCGCTCCCATGGTGGCAAGCGCTGCGCAGCACGCGAGCAGCGCACGGTACGACCGGCGCAATGGTTGCCGCCGATGCTCGTTCGAAAAGGGGGGCACTCGCATCATCCGCCTCCTGCGCCGTCCGTGCTACCGCCGTCGGGGGTCGACGCGTCCGAGTGCGCGTCGGCTCCCGCGTCGTTGCCCCCGTCGTCCGGCGGACACCCGAGTCCCGCCTCGCAGTTGCAGCCGGCTCCCTGCCTCGGTGCGTACATGCTGAGCGGCTCGGGGCAATCCATGGGTTGGGCAGAGGCCTGAACGTACTTGGGGCTGATCGTGGCCTGACGCGCCAGGAAGGCAAAGCCACCCGATAGGCCATCGCAGGGCGTCGTCGGCAGGGCCATATTGGGCTGCCCGGTCGTGACGGTATCGACGCTGTTCGTGAGATAATTGATGAGCTGGTTGTAACCCTGGCACATGTTCTCGCAGAAGCCGATCTCCCGGAAGCCTTTGACGACATCTCCCGGCGTGTTGACCCAGGAAATCGTGCCATTCGTGAGGTTCCAGTACCCATACTGGTCCTTGGAAATGCGCGCGGCAATCACGTTGCGGTGCATGAAGCTTCGGAAGCCGGGGAAGGTCCCGGGCGTTGCGTTGATGCCGACCGACGAGCGCTCGGCGTCGAACCAGAAAAGGCTGTTGTCCGGCGCCAAGTGCACGATGAGCCATCCGTTGCGAACGAACGCGGCGTAGTCGCGCACGGCCCCCTCGGGAAGATCGTTGACCCCCGCGTCCGTGTTCTTTGTCGATATGTCAAACGAGTTGGAATCGATGAGCCACGGATCGGTGGACATCCAGGGCGCGCTTGTCGGCCAGTTGGGATCCAGCGGCGTGTCGATCGTGAGGCGGCATTTCCAGCTCGGCAGGTTCACGAGCCCCATCGAGTTGTACATGTCGACCTGCACGTCCCGGTCGTTGAGCTGGCCGTTGTAGCCGCTGATCTTGAAGATGACCGAGAACCCGCCTCGAAGAAGCTCGCAGTTGATGTCCTGCTCGGTGAAGCCGAACCATTGACCGACCTCGCTGACCTGTGCAGCGATCCCGAAGGACTTCCCGAGCGCGTTGTCGCGGCACAGATTCCCGTCGTAGGGAACGACTTGCGCGTTCACGCAGCCCGGGTCGTCGATCAACGTCTGCCCGCTCGGATCCGTCGTATCGGGGCAGGTCGCGGAATTCGTGCACACGTCGTCGATGTCGAAGCCCTGGTCCTCCCAAGCGTTGCTGTTCTGCGTGAGCGTCAGGTCGTTGTTCGCACTTCCCGTGAGGAAACGATCGATCGCCACGTAGATGGGAGGCAGGTCCGAGCCGGGGTCGGATCGGTCCGGGAGGTCGGTGGCCAGCGGTACACCCGCGCTCATGCATCCGTGGCTGTTCTTATGCGGCCACCACGGCTGCGTCGAACCGTCGTTGCCGGACATTCCGGCCTCCGTGCCCGCGTCGATGCCCGTGCTGGTGTCGTTGCCCGCATCCGCGCCGGTCTCCGGCGGCGGCGCCTCGACCGAGACGTCGATCCCCGAGGCCTCGCCGGCCTCGCGCATCGAGGTGCCGTCAGGGGCGCTCGAATCTTCGACGGACGGGTCGGGCGGCGGTTGGAATACGTTGCATCCAAGCGCGGTCAACGGGGGCGCGAGCACGGCCGACCAAGTTCCTACAAGCTTCCAGATTCTCGTCCTCATCGGAGTTCACACCACCCCCGGTGAAAGGCATTTTCCCTTTAAGACCCGAGTGTTGAGCAACAAATCTGATATCTCCAACTGCTGCAAAACGCTCGGCGAATCAGGCTGCACGCGCCCGCTCCCCGGGTGCGGTTGCAGACCGAAACGCGCTTGTCGGTCGCAGCAGCTCGTTGATCAATAAGTACGCGAACGGCTGCTATTCTGCAATGCATCTGGAACCCAGTTCCACGCTCCTCCTTCGACGGACAGTGTAGTCGGCGAGGCTTCGTTCTGCGCAATATGTCGCCACCCACAAGCGACTCCCGTGGACCCAGGCGCAAGCCCAACCGGCCCCAAGTCGCCCACAATGGCGTTTTGACTCGCAGGCATTTCGGCTCGCACTTGCGCTCGCATTTGCGAGTTAGTTCCCTGGAAGGCGGGGGATCGGCTCAGCTTTCGCGCCGGTGGTCTTTTGGGCTCTTTTGGCCAAGCGCTTGCCGTCCTGCTACCTGTCCTACTGGAATCGCCGCGTCCGCCTCGAGCGTTCCCCGTTCATGTCGCAGCCTCTGGTCCCTCGTGTTCTTCGCCCCCGGCGAGCGGCCCCCGACGCCACCTTGCGACCGACGCGCGCGGACGTCGATCTGGCGGCGCTCCGCCACAATCTGCAGGTCGTCCGCAAGCATGCCGCGGGCGCGCGCGTCTGGGCGGTAGTGAAGGCCGATGCCTATGGCCATGGCGCGCCAGCCATCGCCCGCACCCTGGAGCGCGCGCGTGTGGACGGCTTCGGCGTGGCGCTCATCGAGGAAGGTGTGGAGCTGCGTGAGGCCGGAATTCTCGCCCCCGTTTTGGTCATGGGGGGACACTTCGGCAACGCGCATGACGAGGTCATCGCGCGGGGGCTCACTCCGGTCGTGCACGATCTCGGACAAGTCGCGGCGTTCGCCCGACTCGTCCGCTCCGGTCTGGCAGAGGGCCCCGTGAACGTCCATCTCAAGGTCGACACCGGAATGGCGCGCCTCGGTGTGACGATGGAGGAGCTGCCTGCTCTGGCTGGGGGTTTGCAGGCTTATCCAGAAGTGCGAGTCCGCGGACTGATGACGCACCTGGCGTGCGCGGACGCGATGGGGCGTGAACCGACCGATGAGCAGGCCGCTCGCCTCGAACAGGCGAAAGCCATCCTGGACCGTAGCGGTGTGCACCCGGAGCAAAGGCACGCGGCGAACAGCGCGGCGCTACTGCGCGGGCTTGCGACACTGGATGCGGTTCGTCCCGGGATAGCGCTCTTCGGTGTTGCGCCTCGCATCGACGGCAAGCCGCTCACGGAGGAGCTGAAACCGGCGATGCGCGTCCGAACAGAAGTCGTCGCGCTACGCGACCTAAGCAAGGGGGACTCGGTGGGCTATTGCGCGACGTGGCGGGCACCGTGCCGATCGCGGATAGCCACGTTGCCCATGGGCTACGCGGACGGTCTGTCGCGCCGGCTCGGCAACCGAGGCTTCGTGCTGGTGCGCGGCAGGCGAGCGCCGATCGTCGGCAGCGTGTCGATGGACATGACCATGGTGGATGTCACGTCCGTCGAGGGGGCGAGTGTGCGCGACGAGGTCGTCGTTCTCGGAACCCAGCAAGGGGTCTTGGGAAGCGATTCCATCGGCGCCGACGAAATCGCCGCCCACGCGGACACGATCGCCTGGGAAGTGCTGACCAGCGTGTCGCGAAGGGTGCCGCGATTCTATCGTGACCCTTGAAAGCCGGCGAGAGTCGCAGTTTTCTCGGCCGCCGACTACCCTAGCCCGCTCGTGACCGAGACGACCGACGTTGCTCCGGATCGAACTCTCCTCGCGCGCCTGTCGGCCTTGGTCGACACCATCACGGCGCCGGTAGTCTCGTTCTTCGACGGCCTCGGTTCGATCGTTCTGCTCGGGGTGTCGACCATCACCTGGGCCGCGCGCCCGCCGTTTCGCGCTGGCCAGCTCCTTTTGGCCCTCGACTTCATCGGCGCGGGGTCCACGTTCATCGTCGCGCTCGTGGGCCTGTTCACGGGGATGGCATTCACGGTCAGCACGATCGTCGGCTTCCGTCAGTTCTCGGCCGAGGGAATGGTGGGCGGCGTCGTGGCTCTAGCGCTTGCCCGCGAGCTCGCGCCGGTGCTCGCCGCGGTCGTGGTAACGGCGCGAGCGGGCAGCACGATGGCGAGCGAGCTCGGGAACATGCGCGTCACCGAGCAAATCGACGCGATTACGACGATGGGCGTGAGTCCGGTGCAGTACCTGGTGGCGCCGCGCGTCGTCGCCACCACCGTCATGCTGCCGCTCCTGGCGACCTGCTTCGGTGTAGCGGGTCAGAGCGGGGCATACCTCGTCGCCGTCGTCTGGCAGGGGATCGATCCGGGCGTTTTCCTCGATCGCATTCAACAGTTCCTGCGCGTCGAGGACATACGCATGATGGTCATCAAGAGCTTGGCGTTCGGATTCGTGCTGAGTCTCATCTGTTGCAAGCACGGCTTTTCCGCCTCGGGCGGTGCTCGTGGTGTCGGTGAAGCGACGGCGAAGGCGGTCGTCGCCAGCATTGTCGCCATTTTTGCGCTTGACTACGTGCTCACCACCCTATTGACGGAGCTCTGACCGAAACCGCTCGGCGCCAAGCCACGCTCCTGGTACGATGGCAATCATCCGAGCGCTGATGCGCGACCCCATGGAGGTGTCCGTCGTGGACAAGGCACGCAACGATTTGAGCGCAGCCGTCCCCAAGTTTTGCCTCGCCCTGGAAGAGCACCGGCGAATCCCCGAAGGGCGCGTGCGCACCGCGCAGGAGATGATCGCTACCTTCTTCCCCTACGACGACAAGACCTGCACGGATCGAATCTTCAAGTATCTGCCGAACGACGTGCGCGGGCCGATCACGGCGGCCTGGGGGATCCGCGGCGTCAAGGCGGCGATGCGCGACAGCGACGAGAAGATCCAGAGTGTCGTGCACGACGCGCTCGTCGCCGGCGATATCGATCCCACCGCCTTCGAAGAAGGCCTGTCCCCCGACACACTCGTTCGCTGGCTGCCGCTCGCGGATCTGTGGGCGTTTTGGCGCGCCGGCAAGATGACGAAGCACGCGCTCCACAAGGCTCTGTCGACCGCCTACGAGTTGTACTTGTTCGATGCGCGCTGGTTTCTCGATACGATCTCCGCGAAGGGCGGCGCTATCAAGGGCACGGACGTGCTCTCCGACGGGCTGAGCAAGGACGAGCTCGGACAGTGGATACACAAGATCCACGAGACGGGCGACGGCACGCCGAAAGGAATCGTCGCCGCGCTCGGATGGGACAAGATCGCCTCCAAGACGGCCGACGACGTCCTGGTCGCGGTGCTCGATGCGATGGTGGCGAAAGTGGGTCTCGTCGTCGCGCCCGCCCGCGAGTCGGCGACTCGCCTTCCGGATTCGTCACCCAAGGTCGATCAGCGGGGATGGGGCCGCGAGGGTCCGAGCTCGCCCGTTCTTCCTTCGCCCACGCTGATCGAGGGCTCTCCCAACGGAGAGCAGGACCGCGGAACCGATCGGCCCCCCGGCGAGGGGGAGGCTTCGTGGTCCGTTCCACCGACGCCCGCGGCCGCTGCCGATGAGGGCATCCATGTGGTCGTAGACGACGAGCTCATCGTCGGCGAGGGCGAACGCGCGCCCGCTCCGGCGGCCGCCGCTTCGCGTGGCCGCTCGGGCGCGCAGCCCGAGGAAGAAAACCCGCCGAAGCCGGCCCCGGCGCCTCGCCTTCGCTTCGAATCGCCCTTCAAGACGAAGCGGTAGCTCTACGAGAGCGCCAGCATTCGCTCGATGGGCCGGCGCGCGCGCGCCATGAGGTCCGGGGAAAGCTCGATGCGCGGCTTTAGGTCGCGCAGCGACAGGTAGACCTTCTCGAGCGTGTTCTTTCGCATGAACGGACATTCGTTGCATGCGCAATTGGCCTCCGGCGGCGCCGCGATGAGCGTCTTGTCCGGCGCGGCCTTTTGCATTTGATGGAGGATCCCGCTCTCGGTGACGACGATGAGCTCCTTTGCCGGGCTCGACACGGCATACTTGAGCAGAGCCGTCGTCGAGCCGATGAAATCGGCCATCGCAAGCACGGGCTCCTCGCACTCGGGGTGCGCGATCACGAGCGCTGCCGAGTGCCGTTCCTTCAGGCCGATGAGCTTTCGCAGGCTGAAGGTCTCGTGCACAACGCACGTTCCCTGCCACAGGACCATCTTCCGCCCGGTTTTCTTTTCCAAGTAGGCTCCCAGGTTCTTGTCGGGCGCGAAAAGAATAGTCGCGTCCTCCGGAATGCTTCGGACGATCTTTTCCGCGTTGGACGAGGTCACGATGTAATCGGAGAGCGCCTTCACCTCGGCCGTGCAGTTGATGTAGCTTACGACGACCGCCGTCGGGGACTTGGCGCGATGTTTGGCAATCCAAGCCTCAAAGCGATCCGCGGGACATCCGTCCGCTAGCGAGCAACCGGCCTCGAGATCGGGAATGACGACGATTTTTTCCGGGTTCAGGATCTTGGCCGTCTCGGCCATGAAGTGCACGCCCGCAAAGCAGATGACGTCCGAAGCACGTGTCTTGGCTGCGGCCTGGGAGAGCTGAAGGGAGTCGCCGATGAAGTCGGCGACATCCTGGATCTCGCTCTCCTGGTAGTAGTGCGCAAGAAGGACCGCGTTGCGCTCCTTCTTCAGCCGCTCGATCTCGCTCTCCAGATCGTAGGTTCCTGACGTGGCGGCAACCATCTACCCACAAGGTAGGTCCGCCTGCCCAATCGGTAAAGGTCAGCGCTTGCCGAGGAGCTTGGAAGTGACGTGGCCGCCCAACTTCTCCGACATGAGCTTGGCGACGAAGTCCTCGAGCTTTTTTCGCTCCGAGTCCTCTGCAAAGCGGAATCGGATTCCCATCCCCGACGGACGCTCCTCCGTCGCCTGACTCTCGTCCACGGTCCACATGACCTCGCCGCGCAGCTGCAGATTTTCGGTTTGACCTGGAATGGAAAGAACGAAGACGAACTCGGTCCCTATATCCAGCGGCTTGCTCGTGCGTATGAACGTCCCACCCTTGGAGATGTTCTTCGCGTAGTCCGCGAAGAATGTGTTCATGCGCTTGTAGTCGACGCGAAGGGTGATGTGATGGCGCGGGGAGCTGCGCCGGTCCGACCAGCGGACCTCATCGTCCTTCGACGGCATGGCGTCTCCAACATATCACACAAGCGCCACGTTTACGGCGGCTTAGCCCAACACATGCACTCGGATTGTATTCGTGCTGCCACTCACGCCGATCGGCGCTCCAAATACGATGACCACGCGCTCGCCCGGAGAGCCGTATCCGGCCGCGAGGAGATCGCCGGTGCACCAGTTGACGAGTTGATCGGTATCGTGCTCTCTGGACGGCATCTCGCGAGGCACGACGCCCCAGTAGAGAGCCATCCTGCGCCTTATCTTCGCGTTGGGCGAGTACGCGATGATCGGGACATGCGGTCGGGCGAGGCTCACGTTCATCGCGCTCGAGCCGCTCTCCGTGAACGCGACGATGAACTTGGCGCCGATTTCCCGCGCCGTGTTGCACGCGCCGCGCGCGATCGCCTCGGCCACACTCGTCGCGCGCGAGACGTACGGCGCTTGCTCGAAGAATGGGCTTGTCTCGGCCTCCATCGCGATTCGACTCATCATGGAGCACGCCAGGTGGGGGTGCTCCCCGGTCGCGGTTTCGCCCGACAGCATCACGCAATCGGTTCCGGCGAAGACGGCGTTGGCCACGTCGCTGGCTTCGGCGCGCGTGGGTCGCGTCGACTTGGTCATCGACTGGAGCATTTCGGTGGCGACGATGACGGGCCGGCGCACGAGCCGTGCCGCGCCGAGGATTTGTCGCTGAATCACAGGCACGCGCTCGGGCGGGAACTCCACGCCGAGATCGCCACGGGCAACCATCACGCCGTCGCTCGCCGCGGCCACGCTCTCGATGTTCTCGACGGCGTCAGGCGTCTCGATCTTCGCGATGACTGGCGTCGGCGCACCCCACGCCTGGCAGATTTCGCGGATTTGCGAAATGTCCTCCGCCCGCCGGACGAAGCTCATGGCGATGAAGTCGATTTCGTTCGACAGGCCGAAGACGAGATCCTTCTTGTCCTTGTCGGTGAGCGCCGTGATGCGCATTGTCCTGCTGGGCAGATGCACGCCGACGTTGTCGCGCATTTCTCCGCCCTGGTCGACGCGTGCGGATACGCGGCCACCATCGATGCTCTGCACCGCGAGCACGAGCCGTCCGTCGTCGAAGAGGATCCGATCGCCGGCACGCACGTCTCTGGCGAGCCCCTCGTACTGGATGGGAATGACGCGTTCGTCGGAAGAGGTGTCCCCCTCGAGAAGCACGACATTTGCGCCGGACGGCAGGTCGAAGTTGCGTCCAAAAACGCCGGTTCGGACCTTCGGGCCGCTCAGGTCTTGCAACGTTGCGACGGACTTTCTCTCGAGCTCGCACGCCTGACGCAATTGTTCGAGTTTCGCCCGGTGCTCCTCGTGGGTGCCGTGGGAAAAGTTGAGGCGTGCGACGTCCATCCCTGCGCTCACGAGGCGGCGCAAATCCTCGACCGAATCGGTCGCCGGCCCAAGCGTGCACACGACCTTTGTCCTGCGCAGAGCGTACATATTCGTCTGGAAGGATAGTCGATGGCGTCCCCTTACCCGAGAGCTTTTTCGCGGACGCGATCCGCGACTACACTCACGACCAAGGTGCCGATCGCCCGCAACGAACACGGAAGCTTATGTCTCGGCGGCGTCGATACAGCGCGACTTGCGAGCATCGTCGGGACCCCCGCGTATGTTTACGACCTC
>Ga0210409_10009169_pt1 | contig 10022 bp, 8 predicted proteins | sample IncBWH17MmetaG_FD_161649 | JGI IMG/M metagenome (GOLD analysis project Ga0210409, IMG submission 161649) | Forest soil microbial communities from Barre Woods Harvard Forest LTER site, Petersham, Massachusetts, United States - Inc-BW-H-17-M | ecosystem: Environmental > Terrestrial > Soil >...
AGGCTCGTGGGCGGCCAGCGTTGGCAGATCGGGCAGCGGCGGCATCGTAGGGTGCGGCGCGCGCAGCGGCGGTGGATGCAAGGGAGGCGCAAGGTCCTTGGCCGCGGCGACCGCAGGCCCCGCGTCGGGCACGCCCGACGTCTGCCGGGGACAGGCGACCGTGAGGAATGCTGCGATCCACGCCATTGCCCCCGGCCGCACGCCCGAAGGGAGCGGGCGCCGCATGACCGTCCGCCGTCGCACGGCTTCGAGGATAACAGCCTTCGCGGTGATACGATGACCACCGCTTGGTGGACCCCGATTATCGCCCCTTCTTCGAGGGCAACGCGAACCCGATCCTCATTCTCGACGCGAAGACGCGCACGATCCTCGCCGCGAACGACGGGGCGTGCCGCCACTTCGGCTACGCGAAGCAAGAACTCGTCGGGCGCGATGCCGCGTTCCTGCGCCCGGACGCCGAAGTCGATGCCATGTCCAGCGCATTCGAGGCAACGCAGGCGCCCGATCTTCACCGGGGTCCGCGGCCGTCGGATCGGACCTGGCGACATGTCCGCAACGATGGCTCGGTGGTGCACGTCGAAGTGTGGAGACTTCTCATAGACTACGAGGGACGTCCCGCGGTCATGGCGGTCATCCACGACGTCACCGAACGCGTGAAGGTCCAGGCCGCATTGCGTGAATCCGAGGAGCGGTATCGGCGCCTGTTCGAGGCAGCGCCCGTGCCGATTTTCGTGTTCGACGTCGAGACGGGCTCTTACCTCGCCGCCAACGAGGCCGCGGTGCACAAGTACGGCTGGTCGAGGGAGGAGCTGCTCGGGATGACGGTGTTCGACATCCGTCCCCCGGAGGACGTGCCGCGTTTGAAGGAGACATTCACGCGTCTCGACGCCGAGAGCGCTCAAAATGCTGGCCTCTGGCGGCACCGGAACCGAGACGGCCAGGCGATGGAGGTGGAGATCACCACCCAGGCCATCGAATTTGCAGGTCGCGCGGCCCGTCTGGCGATCGTCAACGACGTCACCGACCGGTTGCGCCTGGAAGAGCAGCTTCGGCAATCGCACAAGATGGAAGCCGCCGGACTCCTGGCGGGTGGTGTGGCGCACGACTTCAACAACTTGCTCGGCATCGTGCTGAGCGCAGTCGAGCTGGCCCAGCGGGGTTCTGCGGCGGGCCGGCCAGTTGAAACGCTGATGGCCGACATCCGCGAAGCCGCGTTGCGCGCCGGCGTTCTGACCCGCAAGCTGCTCGCTTTCTCCCGCAAGCAGGTGTTGCATGTTCGGTCGCTGGACTTGCGTGCTGCCGTGGACGAGTTCCTGCCGATCTTGCAGCGCATGGTCGGCGAGGACGTTCATTTGGTCGTGTCCCGCGCGCCGGAGAAGCTCGTCATCGACGCAGACCTCTCCCAACTCGAGCAAGTCTTGCTCAACCTCTGCGCAAATGCGCGTCAAGCGACGCCCGCGGGCGGACAGGTGACCATCGAGACTTTTCGTACCCAGGTCGACAAGGAGCAGGTCCTGCGGGAACCGTGGGCGCAGCCGGGCGACTATGCGGAAGTGCGCGTCGTCGATACCGGGTCCGGTATGGACGCGAAGACTCGCGAGCGAATCTTCGAGCCGTTCTTTACGACGAAGACCGAGGGGACCGGCCTCGGCCTCGCGATCGTGCACGGCATCGTGCACCAGCATCAGGGCCTCTTGCACGTCGCGAGCGAGCCGGGCCGCGGGACGACCGTGCGTGTGCTCTTCCCCCTGGTCAAGCACGTCGCGGGGGACGCGCCCGCGCAGCGCGCCGCACCGCGAAAGGAGCCGCGCGCCGGCGGCGAGACGCTGCTCGTCGCAGAGGACGAACCGTCGCTGCGGCGCATGGTCGCCACGGCCCTCGGCGAGCTCGGCTACGAGGTGATCACTGCGCAAGACGGCGCAGAGGCGATCGAGGCTTTCGAAAACAGGCGGGGTGGCAGGATTGCGGTGGCAATCCTCGACGTGGTCATGCCCTTGGTCGGCGGCGTGCAGGCATACGAGCGCATGCGTGCGCTCGATCCTGCGCTGAAGGTCATCTTCATGACCGGATACGCGCCCGAGAGCACGCAGGTCAGCGCCATCGTGGCACATGGCGGACACGCCGTTCTCACAAAGCCGTTTTCGATTGACGACCTCGATCGCAGGGTGCGCGCGGTGCTGGACCGGGAAGGGTAAAGCACGCACGGGCAACTGGAAGTCAGCCGGCGTGAGCCTCGATCGCCTTCACCAGCTCCTCGAATCCATTCATCGAGTCCAAGATCCAGTAGCGCCCGCGAAGAGCGGTCGATGGCCATATGCGGACGAGTACGCGATCTTTCATCAGAAAATGGCGGACGCGAATGCGCTCGATTTCGCGCCACGCGAAACGATGAACCCGACCGTAGCGGGCGAACGAGATGGCTTCATCGTCGATCTCGACTCGCGATGGATAGTGAAGCGTCGCGACGCCGAAGCCGATCACGAGCGGGATTGCGAAAAACAGTGCGATGGGCAGCTTGGCGTGCGGACTCGTGAGCGCGAGAGCGACCAGCGCGATGACGAGCAGCGCGTCTTGGCCCGCGAGCGCGAACATTGCGCGCGATCGCGGATACTTGCTCGTGAGCGCTTTCATCGGCCGAGCAGCCCCACGATCTTCTCGACGTCCGCGTCGATACCGACCCCCGTGAGAAAGCTGAGGGTGCGGATGTGCGGTTTGCCCTTCGCGTCGTCGATCTCGGTCGTGCTGACGATGAGATCATACGCCTCGGCCCGCGCGCCCACTTCGCTCGCCTTGCACTGATCGATGGCGACGGCGATGCCGCGCGCCTTGAGCCGCTCTTCGAGCTTCTTCGCCACCACCGTGGACGTGGCGATCGCGGTCCCACAGGCGACCAGGATCTTCCAGTTCACTTGCCCTCCAGCGCTTCTTCCGCCAAGGCGCGGCACTCCGGGCGCGTGGTCGCGGAAAGCGTCCGGGCGACTTCGGCGAAGCGAGCGGGAGCCACACTCAGTGCGTCGACGCCGAGGCCGATGAGCACGCGAGAGCCGTGCGGATCGGCGGCTATTTCGCCGCAGACCGTAACGCGCCGGCGCTGCGCGTGCGCGGCTTGGACGATCTCGTCGACGACCGCGAGGACGCGCGGATGGATTGCCGTCGCGGCTTGGGCACGACCCACGCCCAGGACGAGGGCCGCCAGATCATTGGTGCCGATGCACACGAAATCGGCTGCATGGGCGATCTCAGCGGCGTCTCGCGCCGCCTCGGGTGTTTCGATCATCGCGCCCACCTGCAGGGCCGCGAGCGCGCGGATCGAGTGCACGTCGTGCGCGGAGCGACACATCGGAAGCACGACTCGGATGGCCTTGGACTTCGCTGCGCGCTCGATGGCGCGAACCTGCGCGCACAGCACGTCGGCGTTCGCGAAGAGAAGCGCCATACCACGCTCGTCGGAGCGCGGCGGCAGCCAGGGAAGCGGCTTGTCGCCCCCCCCGTCGAAGAGCCGCACAGTTACGGTCTTGCCGCGAGCCGTGCGCGCCACGGCGAGGACCGACGCATATTGCTCGTCCTCGGAGGGCGCGACCGAACGCGCCGCGAACAAAAGCTCGGTGCGAAGAAGTCCGACGCCGTGCGCGCTCGCCGGCACCCTCTCCTCTAGCGTCCCCACGTTGACAAGAAGCTCTACGGCGAGGCGGGTCACCAGCTCGGCGACCGCGCGGCCTTCGTCCTCTTGGGCGCGGTCGACGGTTCGCTGCCGCGCCTTGCCTTCCTTCACGAGCTGCGGGCTGGGCCCCACCCACACTCGCGCCGGCGCGACCGTCGTGTCCAACATGACCTGTTCCCCGTCGGCGATCGAGGATGCCACATGCGAGGGCACAAATGCGATGGGTACGCCACGACCCCGCGCCAAAATGGCTGCGTGCGACGTGTGCAGGCCCTCGGCGGCATCGTCCTCCACAGCCACGATCCCCCGCACGTGGGCCGGCAATGACGCCACCAGGGATGGCGTGAACCGGTCGGTCACCAGCACAACGTCACTGGCACCCGCGTCTCGGAGCTTCGCCAGAGTCGCGCCGTGAGAGCCCGAGAGCGCATCGAGGAGGCGCACCCGCGCGTCGGCGATCAAATCGGTTGTCTTGCTCCCGAGGACCGATGTGATCCCCTCCTCGGCTGAACCGCCTTTCGCGATTTCTGCCTCGATACGCGCCTGCGCTTCCCGGACGATCGCTCGTTCCGGCTCGAAGAGCGCGGCTTCGTTGTCGGGCAGTGCGGCAAGGAGTTGCCCCAGCTCTTCTTCGGCGCGCTCAATCGCAATGTGCACGCGCGTCCTTTCCTCGCCGACGCTCCGCCGCTCGACGGTCGGCTCGCCCTCGCCAAACGTCACAACGGCGCGCCCGACGGCGACGCCTTCGACTACCGCGCTTCCTATCTCCGGAACCAGGTCGGGCGAAAACCCTCGTGACACGAGCTCCGCGAGCGCATGGAGCGCACCGTCCGCATCGTCGCCTCGCGCTTCGATCTCGATGACCTCGCCCTCCGCGGCACCGAGCGCGAGCACGTCCATGATGCTGCGAGCGTCTGCTCTACGCACCCCCTTGCGAAGCTCGACCTGAGCCCTCTGACGACTCGCCAGCCGCACCAGCAGGCTCGCCGGACGGGCGTGGAGTGCATGAGTCAGGACCACCTTCACGGTCGCCGCTCACCTTTCCACTTTTTCGTGATCGGGCGCGAGAAAGCGGGCTCGAATCTCCCCACGCGCCCACCACCACGCGGCCGCGTAGGCGACCGCGCTGGCGAGGCCGCCATAGAACGCAGGTGTTCCCGGCCTGAATAGCTGCAGCACGATCCAAGGCACCACGTGACTGCCGAGCGCGATCCCCGACCACTGGGTATAGTGCCCGGCAGCAGCGCCCAGGCCTTGCGGGTCGAAGTGCGCGGCTTGCGCAAGCGCTGTGGTGAGTGGCGCGAGGCTCGTCCCGATGAGCAGGATCCCGCAGAGGATGACGACTGCATTCACGAGCGCGCGCACCATGTGCCCTTGGGCGGCGGCCACGCCCCACAAGACGTAGAACGGCAGCGCGGCAAGATCGCCGAAAGGCAACATGCGATTGCCCGGCAGCACGAGCGCGAGCACGAGCGCAATGGGAACGCAGACGAGCGCGATCGCCATGTTCGCGGGATGCCCGATGACCACGGCCGCGTCGAGTCCGATGAAGGCGTCGCGCCCGGGGAGCTTTTTCTGCAAGTAGTCGCGTGCGCCCTCGGAAATAGGGATCAAGCCCTCCATCAAGATCGCGACCACCTTGGGCAAGACGACGAGCACCGCCGCCATGCTCACACTGAGCGTGAGGATCTCCTTGATCGACTTGCCTACGTGCCCGGCCCGAAGCTCCGGAATTGCGCCGAGCGAGCCAATGAGAAGTCCCAGCGAGGCGCCCATAAGGATTGGCTCGCCGAGCAAGCCGAGCCGCTTTTTCCACGCCGCCGGGTCGCCCTCGTCGGCGCCCGCGAGCCCCGGCACCTTACGCGCGATTCGATCGAGGGCGAACATCAAGGGCGCCCAATTCACAGTTTCGGTGTGGGGAAGCGAGATGCCAGGCAGCCCGAAGAACTTCTCGACCGCCGGCTGCGTCCAATCGGCGAGCTTGAAAATCACGACGGCCGTGATGCACGCGGCCGCCACCCCGAGGCCGAGCGAGCCTGTCGCCGCTTGAACGAGCGCGCCGGCGTAGATGAAGTGCCAGTAGTTCCACAGGTCGACGTCGACTGTGCGAGTGAACTTGGCAATAACGAGGAGGACATTGAGGAGAAGAACCACCGGGATCAACGCGGCAGCGATCGGCGATGCGAAGGAGACGGCAGCACCCATGGGCCAACCGACGTCGAGCACATCGAGCTTCAGTCCGAGCACGTCGGCGAACGCCATCGCCTGGGGCCCGACGACGCCCACGAGCAACCCGACGACCAGACCAATCGCGACGAATCCGACGCCGACCGTCAGCCCCGCGCGAAAGCTCTTCGCGACCCCCTGCCCGAGCAAAAGGCCGAGGAGCGTCATAAGCGCGGGCATCATGACCGCGGGGCCGAGGTCCAGCACGTACCGAATCGCGGTCGAGATCGCGCTCATGGGAGCTCCCATCTTCGCTTCAAAGCATCGAAGATGGCGACGGCATCGGCAGCCGCTCGCAGTTCGGCACGCAAAGCCTCTTCTTTCAGTAGATCCAGTATCCGCGCCAGACCCGCCGCCGCTTGATCCTTGGCCGTGAGCGCGGGCATCACGACGAGCGCTACGTCGAGCTGCGACGCGGGGTTGCCCATCTCACGGAACCTCACGGGCGCTGCCAGCGTCGCGATGGCCAGCGCTGGGCTTTTCACGTGCTCCGGATCCGCGTGCGGAATCGCAATGGCGCCTCCTGGAAGGGGTAGACCCGTCGGAAACCGTGTCTCGCGCCCTAAGACAGCGCTCTCGAAGCTCGCCGTCACCTTGCCGGCGGAGAGCAGCGCCTTTGCGAGCGCGCGGATCGCGGCTTCGTCCGTGGCCGCGTCCAGGCCACAGAAACAGAGGCCGGCTTCGATCATGGTAGGAGAGTACCGCACGGACGACGTTGCGGTGGTTTGAGGCCATCAGCACGCTTGACGTGCGGACTTGTGCGAATATGGCAAAGATGGAGCCGAGCCTTCTCGGCGGATCGGGGGCGACCCTTGGACTCGCCGGGCACGCCGATATTCGCCGCAATGCCAACGAGGCACTGGCGCGCCAGTCCGTCACGAGCATATATGGACACTGGCTCCTCGCGGCCATCGTGCTGTCGACAGCTTCTTTTTCCCGTGCACACCCCACGAGCGCGGCGTTCGCTAGCGTATGGATCGGAGTCGTGGGGGTCGCGCGGCTCGCCGTCGCAAAATCCTTTGCCCAAATGTGGGCGACGCGCCCCAGGCTATGGGTGCTCTTGTTTCGGGGCGGACTTCTCCTCTCATCCGCGACGTGGGGGCTGGGCGGCGCCGTGTTGCTCGCGAAAAGTTACTTCGATCGTGAGTCGTGGCTCGTGCTGTTGTCGATTGCGGGGATCAGTACTGGCGCCATCGCATCCACGTCGCGAGATCTCCTTCTCACGCGTCTCCATATCCTGGTTGTGCTGTTGCCCGTCTTGATCGCCGGCGCTCTCTTCATGCCGGGCACGACGCGACTGGTGACCGCCTTCACCATCGTCATTGGTGCTTACGCAATGTTCCTGTGGGTGCAGGCCGGGCACGCACACGCCGCCTTCCTCGGCTCGCTCGTGAAAGCGCGGCTGCTCGAGCTGAAGGCCGTCGAGCTCGATGCGGCTCGGCGCGAGAGCCTCGAAGCGAACCGCGCCAAGTCGGCATTTCTCGCCAACATGAGTCACGAAATTCGCACGCCGATGGCCGCGGTCATCGGCTACGCGGACCTATTGCTGGACCCGGTGATCGGTCCGAGCGATCGGGTCAATTGCGTGCAGACAATTCGCCGCAACGCGGAACACCTGATGTCCATCGTCAACGATATTCTGGATATCTCCAAGATCGAGGCCGGCAAGATGACCGTTGAAAACATCTCAACCTCGCCCAACCAGGTTCTCGTCGAAGTGGCCTCGCTCATGCGCGTACGCGCGGTCGAAAAGAGCCTTACGCTCGACATCCAGTACCAAGGGGCGATCCCCGAAACCATCCAGAGCGATCCCACGCGTCTCAAGCAGATTCTCTTGAACCTCGTGGGCAATGCCATCAAGTTCACGGAGACGGGGCAAGTGCGCATCGAGGTGCGATGCGATGCCCCGGAATCGAACGCCCCGTGTCTCACGATCGACGTGCTCGATACGGGCATCGGAATGACGGAGGAGGAGCTCCAGAAGGTCTTTGCGACGTTCACGCAGGGCGACGCCTCGACGACGAGAAGGTTCGGCGGTTCGGGGCTGGGGCTCACGATTAGCAAGCGGCTTGCGGTCATGCTCGGCGGCGACATCACTGCGGAGAGCTCGCCCGGGCGAGGCAGCCGGTTTCGTGTGTCCGTTCCCACGGGCTCGCTCACTGGGGTCAAGATGGTCGAGGGACGCGCGGAGGCCGGTATTATCGAACAGCGCGCGCCGGCGGCTCGGCCGGCTCCCAATCTCCTGGCTTCGTGTCGCGTCCTTCTCGCAGAAGATGGGCACGACAATCAGGTCCTCATCAAGACGTTCCTCGTGAGCGCGGGCGCCACGGTGACGATCGTTCCGGACGGACAGCAGGCCGTCCAAGAAGCAAATGGTGCTCTTTTAGCCGGCAAGTCCTACGATGTAATCCTGATGGACATGCAAATGCCCGTTTTGGATGGCTACGGCGCGACGTCCAAACTGCGCCAGACCGGGTACCGGGGCCCGATCGTCGCCATCACCGCGCATGCGATGGCGGGCGATCGCGAACGGTGCGAAGCCGCAGGATGCGACGACTATCTCTCGAAGCCGGTGGACCGGATGAAGCTCACGGCGACCGTCGCTCGCTTCAAGCCTCGAGCACCTGCCTCCGACGAGGCCCTCGTGAGCACCCTCAGCGACGACGAAGACATGAGGGAGATCGTCCGCGAATTCGTGCGCGACTTGCCGGACCGCTCGGCGGCGATCCTTCGTGCCTCCCAAGCTTCGGATTACGAGACGTTGGAACGCATGGCCCACCAGCTCAAGGGCGCCGCAGGAGGATACGGGTTCCCGCGGATCACAGAAGCCGCCGCGGCGGTCGAGCGGGCTGTCAGCGAGGGACTCGATCTCGCCTCCCTGCAGTCCCACGCCGAAACTCTCGCCAACCTGTGTCGGCGGGCGCGCGCGCTCTGAAGCGGCCATGTCCCAATCCGTCCTCGCCATCGACGACTCACCCGACATCCACCGCCTGCTGGACGTGCGCCTCCGGCCCGAGGGGCTCGTCTTGCATCACGCCCTCAGCGCCGACGAGGGCCTCGCGATGGCTTCGGACCTCAAGCCCGACCTCATTCTCCTCGACGTGAATCTCCCGCTCATGACGGGCTTCGAGGTGTGCCGCAAATTGAAGGACAACCTTCTGACCACGAATATCCCCATCATCTTTTTGACCGGCGCCGCGGAGGTGTACAGCAAGGTTCAGGGCTTCGACCTCGGCGGAATCGACTACGTGGTGAAGCCGTTCGAGCCGGCGGAGCTCCGCGCTCGCGTTCGGGCCGCGCTCCGCACCAAGCGCTTCCACGATCTGCTCTCCGCACGGTCCCACGTGGACGGCCTCACGGGCATCTGGAACCGGTCGTATTTCAACCAGCGCTTCGGCGAAGAAATTTCCGCCGTGCAGCGGTACGGGCGCACAATTTCGCTCATCATGGTCGATCTCGACAATTTCAAAGCGCTCAACGACTCGTTCGGCCATCCCTTCGGCGACCAGGTGCTCGAAGTGCTGGGAGAAATCCTGCACACGGCCCTGCGAGCAACCGACGCTCCGTGTCGCTACGGCGGAGAAGAGTTCGCGCTGATCCTAACCGAGACCAACGAGCAGGGCGCTATCGTGACCGCGCAACGCATTCGCCAGCGAATCAGTGGGCACGCATTCCGGCCCAAGGACAAGCACGTCGAAGTGACGGCAAGCTTCGGAATAGCATCCTCGGAGATCTTCGACAGGAAGTCGCTGTCCGTGTCGCAGTTCATCACCGCGGCAGACGACGCGCTCTATCAAGCCAAGCACGAGGGCCGTAACCGCGTGTGCATTGCGAAACGGGCGGCTGGCTCCAGCCCGTCGACGTCAGCCTGAGCAGGGGCGCGCACCTCGGCCGAACTCGGGCTCGGCGAGCTCGTGCCACTGGACCGCGCGATCCTTGAGCTGGCTGCCATTGTCACTCCATTGCCACTTGCAAGCGATCGGGCCCAGCGCCGATCGATCGTAAGTCGGCGGAGAGCGTGGGATTCGAACCCACGGTACCCTCACGGGTACACCTGATTTCGAATCAGGCTCCTTCGGCCACTCGGACAGCTCTCCGCCCCGCACCCTGCAGGCACCGCACCGGTGTTGTCAAG
>Ga0210409_10009170_pt1 | contig 10021 bp, 9 predicted proteins | sample IncBWH17MmetaG_FD_161649 | JGI IMG/M metagenome (GOLD analysis project Ga0210409, IMG submission 161649) | Forest soil microbial communities from Barre Woods Harvard Forest LTER site, Petersham, Massachusetts, United States - Inc-BW-H-17-M | ecosystem: Environmental > Terrestrial > Soil >...
CGCGGCGTAAGAGTCGCACATCACTCAACACACAATTTGGAGGCGGTAATGTCTCACGCCCGAACTCTCGTCGCCGCCGGGCTCGTCGTCGCGCTCGGCGCCGGCGCGTTGGCCACGCGACATGTCTGGGCATCGGACCACCAGGACAGCCCGGACGTCGAGCTCAATCCGTCAATGGACATGACGGACTTCTACGCGTTCCCCGGCTCGGCCGCGGGGCGCATCGCGCTCGTGCTCAACAGCTGGGCGTTTCTCACGCCGGCGGAAACGCCGAACACGTCGTTCGACCCCAACCTGCTGTACCAGTTCAAGATCGACAACACTGGTGACGCGAAAGAAGACCTGGTCATGCAGGTCGTGTTTAGCGGCACGGGGACCAATCAGACCGTGTCGCTCTACGGGCCGATCGCGCCGCCGGTCGTCGGCGCCATGGGGAACACCGTGACGACTGGCAAACCCGTGCTGACCGGCAAGGTCAACACCGTGCTCGGCTCGAACACCGGCATTCAGTTGTTCGCCGGGGCGCGCAGTGATCCGTTCTTCATCGACCTCGAGCAGTTCTTTCGCATTTTGCCCGATCGGAAGCCCGTCACTGGGCCGCTGGCGCAGTTGCCCTCGGCGCAGTCGGCCACGTCGTTTCGCAATCCCGGCATCGATTTCGTGAAGGGGCACAATGTGCTGTCGATCGTCGTCGAGTTGCCCGCGTCCATGTTGACGGCGAGTGGCAACGCGAAGCTCGGGCTTTGGGGCACCATCAGCCGATAACGCTCATACTTTCGAGGATCTCTTCATGTATCGCCGTCTTTTCATCGCGGGCCTGCTGCTCTTCGGCGTCGCGTGCTCTAGTGATCATACGACTACGACCACAGGGCCGAGCACCACGCGGGCGTACGACCAGGTGCAGCGGCTTGGCAATCCGCTCGTCAGCGAAGTGTTTTTGGCGAAGCGCAGTCATCCGGTTCACGGGGCGCTTGGGCCCGCGGACGACACTATCATCGAGCCGGAGTTCAAGAACTTTGTGGCGACAGTAGCTGGGCGGGATACGACCGTTCAGAACACGCTCGCCGCGGTGTTGTTGCCTGATATGCTCATCGTGCAGACGGACAAGGCTCCGTCGAGCGCTGGGTGGCTTACTTGGGCCCTTGCCAATGGGTATGGTGGGCGGAAGCTGAGCGACGACGTTACCGCCGCTGGGCTCGATGCGATCTTTGGTACGCTCATCGAGACGGCGGGCAATAGTTGTCCGGCGCTGTGCAATGACAATGTGCCGGCGCATACGGATTACCAGGCGACGTTTCCGTATCTCGGGAATCCGAACTGATGATGCGCCTCCGTCTCGCTTCGCTGGCCGCGCTCGCCGCACTCACCACCGGCGTGCCAGGCGCTGGCACGCAGATCCCGCCGAAGCGGAGCGAGGCGGAGATACGTGATCTCGACATTCAGTTCTACGAGGCGAGAGCGCGCCGCGACCCAACCGGCGCGATGGACCTGGCGCGAGCCGCCCAGTTGTATCTCGCCCGAAGTCGCGAAACGGGCAGCTATGATGATGTCCTGATAGCCGAGCGCGCCGCACGCCGGTCGCTGCGCAATCGACTGTCGCGCAACGCGCTCGCCGCGCAGGTGTTGGCGTCGAGCCTGTTGTCGGAGCACAGGTTTGTCGAGGCACTGGGTGTGGCGAGGAGCCTCGAGTCACTCGATCCTGATCGGCTGTCTTACCGGGCGATGAGCGCCGAGATCGCTATGGAGCTCGGCCGGTATGACGAAGCGCGCGCGACGTTCGACTCGTTGAGGCGAGATGCCGGGAGCCTTTCTGTCGCGCCGCGGCTGGCGCGCTGGGAGGAGATCGAGGGACATCCCGACCGGGCACGGGTCCTACTGCGGCACGCGATCGCAGCGGCTCAGCTGCGTCCCGATCTTCCGGCCGAGCAGCGCGCATGGTTTTGGTTGCGGCTCGGCGATCTGGATCTTCGCATGGGGCAGACTGATAGCGCCGCGCGCGCATATGCCAACGGATTGCAGCTGCACCCTGGCGATTATCGCATTTTCGCGGCTGAGGCGCGGCTCGATACGACGCGGCATCAGTGGCGCGCGGCCATCGACGATGGAAATCGGGCCATCGCGGCGGCGCCGTTCGATCCCGCGACGTTCGGGACGATCAGCGATAGCTACCTGGCGCTCGGCGACACCGCCGAGGCGCGGGAGTTCGCGCATGGGATGGAGGTCGCGGTGTCGCATCAGCCCGGGGCCTATCATCGAGCGTGGAGCCTCTTCTTGCTCGATCACAACCGGCGCGTAGCCGAGGTGTTGCGCAAGGCACGAATTGAACTGCGGACGAGAAAAGACCTCTACGGGTACGATGTTCTGGCTTGGGCGTTGTATCGCAACGGCCAATACGCCGCGGCGCGACGCGCGATGGCGCACGCGCTGAGTCAGGGCACGCAAGACCCGATGCTGGCATATCACGCCCGGATGATCGAGGCGTCCCATGAGTGAATGGTTTACGTTCGTGCAACTCGGGTTCCGGCACATCGTCGACCCGAGCGCCGCGGATCATATTCTATTTTTGTTAGCGCTGGCCGCCATTTATCGGCCCAGCGATTGGCGCCGCGCCCTGGGGGTCGTCTCGGCCTTTACCGTCGGGCACTCGATTACCCTGGCTCTGGCCGTCACCGGCACCGTCACCCTGCCCTCGCCGCTGATCGAGTTCTTGATCCCGGTGACCATCATGCTGACCGCCGTCGAAAATCTCATCGTCCGGGATGGCGGGAAGTATCGGCCCGCGTTCGCCGGGGTGTTTGGGCTGGTGCATGGCGCCGGGTTCGCGAACTACCTGAGGAGCCTCTTTGTCGATCACGTAGCGGTGCCACTGTTTGGATTCAACGTCGGCATCGAGCTCGGCCAGATTTTGGTGCTGTCGGCAGTAGCGGTCGTGCTGGTCGGCGTGGATCGGCTGGTTCCGCTTCGACTGCGAGTGGCCGCCATCTCGACGATCGTCGCGATCGTCGCGGCGGGGTGGGCCATCGAGCGACGGCCATGGTGATGGCGTGTCTCGCCGCCTGGTGCCTCGCGCACCCGATTCATACCACGTTGACCAATGTCACGTTCGATCGTACGACCGCGCAGGTCACGGCGATGGTCCGGGCCTTCTCGGCGGACGTGGACAAGGCCCTGGCGCGGCGGCGCGGTACCACGGTTGCCGATTATGCCCGCTCGGCGATCGCCCTCGCCGACCAGGCCGGGCGGCCCGTGCCCACCACCTGGTGTGGCTCGCGAACCGAGGGCGATGTAGTTTGGCTCTGCCTTCGCGCCCGGGCGCCCCGCGGCACCGGGGGCATGACGCTGAACGACACGCTGCTGTTCGAAGTCTTTGACGACCAGGTGAATATCGTGATGACTGAGCACGGCAGCGTGCTATTCACGAAAGGAGACTCGCCGAGACGGTTGCCGTGAGCCGTCCGAAGTTCTTCGCGACACCCGAGGCGTTTCGGGCGTGGCTCGACGCGCATCACGAGGGTGAGACCGAGTGCCTGGTCGGGTTCTATAAGAAGGACTCGGGGAAGCCGAGCATCACCTGGCCCGAGTCGGTCGATGAGGCGCTCTCGTTTGGGTGGATCGACGGCAAGCGCAAGACCATCGACGAGATCAGCTATACCATCCGGTTCACGCCACGGAAGGCGCGCAGCAATTGGAGCGCGGTCAACGTCAAGCGCATGGCCGTGCTAATCGCGGAGGGTCGCGTGCGGCCCATGGGGCTCGCGGCGTTCGAGAAGCGCGCGGCCGAACGAACCGGGATCTATGCGTACGAGAACCGAAAGTCCGCTGTTCTCGATCCCGAGGCCGAGCGGGAGTTTCGGCGGAATAAAAAGGCGTGGGGCTATTTCGAGGCCGAGGCGCCCTCGTATCGCCAGCAGGCGATCTGGTGGGTCATTACGGCCAAGCGCGAGGAGACGCGGCGATCGCGGCTCGCGACGCTCATTGATGACTCGGCCCGTGGTCGGCGGATCCCCCACGCCCGACGTCCAGAGTCACGCTGAGTGGCGTGTGCTCTGACGAGTCGCCGACGTAGATCACGAATTGGCCGGGGTCTAAGTGCCAGCCGTGGTCCCAGTACGAGAACGCGCGATCGTTGAGCGCCAACTCGACGTGCTTCGTTTGCCCTGGGGCTAGCTCGATCTTCTTATATCCCTTGAGCTCCTTCGCGGGGCGCTTGACTCGCGCCGAAGGGTCGCCGACATACACCTGCGCCACCTCGGCTCCCGCACGAGAACCCGTGTTCGTGACGTCGAATGCAACCGTATGGTGTGCGTTCACCGACAAGTGGCTGAACGCAAAAGTCGTGTAGGACAACCCATACCCGAACGGGAACAGGGGCTTTGTCGTCGCACCCGAGTAATAACGATAGCCTAGGAAGACTCCCTCGCTATACGTCACATGACCGTTCGTCGCGTAATAGCTGTCGTGCGTCGGATTGTCTTCCCACCGCTTCTCGAAGCTGATTGGCAAATGACCCGAGGGATTGGTCACGCCAAACAATTCGTCGGCGACAGCGGTGCCGCCCTCTTGTCCCGGATACCAAGTATCCAACAGTGCGCTCACGTGAGACAACCAGTTCTCAGTCGCAACCGCGCCGCCGGCGGTGAGTGTCACCACCGTACGCGGGTTCACGGCGGCGACCGCGTTGACGAGCGTCTCCTGTCCCCACGGGAGTGAGAACGTGCGATCCGACCCTTCGCTCTCGTTCGACGGATCGAACCCAACGGAGACAATCGCGACGTCCGCCTCCTTGGCGATGCGGAGCGCTTCGGGACTCACCAGGCTGTCGACGGCGCGAATGCCGAGGATGACGCGAGGCGACTGAGACCGCGGCACGAGCCCGAGGTCGACGCGCGTCGGCTGGCCGGCTGTCAGGCTAACGACCGCCCATTTCATCGATGCGCCCTCGGCCGGCTGCTGCTCGACGGCGAGGGAGTCGTTGACCCTGAGTCGATAGCCGTCGTACGCCCGGACGATGACGAGATATTGCCCGGTGGTCACGGGCGTGTACGTGCCGGTCCACCGCACGCCGCGTGCGTTGCGCGGCAATGGTGTCGTGCCATCGGGCGGCAAGCCATCGATTGTCGTCGTATCGATCGGCGTGCCGGTGAGCGCGTCGTTGTCGAAGATCTCCTGACGGAGCTTGAGTCCGGTCGTGTTCACGATGTCGGTGTCCGTCGGGATGCCGCGCGCGTAGAGCACTTTCATGTGATGCGCGTTGGCGTAGTCACTCACGCCGGCGAGAATGCTCACCGGCTCGAACGCCTCGATCTGCGCGCTGCCGCCACCACTCGGGCGCGCGGGCCAGGCGTCGGGACCGATCAGCGCGATCGTGTGCACGCGAGCTGCGCTCAACGGAAGGATGTTCCCCTCGTTCTTGAGCAACACCATGCCCTCGCGTGCCGTGCGCAGCGCGACCGCGCGATCATCGGGACCGTAGAGTGGCGTGTTGATGTCGCGCTGGTCGTGATCCAGAAACCCAAACCGGATCGCGAGCCGGAGAATGCGGCGGACTTTGTCGTCGATGGTCGCCGTCGACACGCGGCCGTCCTGAATCGCAGGCAGTAGGGTCTCGCGATTCATGAACTTGGCCCATGGCATCTCGAGGTCCAACCCGCCGTTGGCCGCGGCGACGCCGTCGTACGTCGACCACCAGTCCGACATGATGACACCGTCGAACCCCCAGTCCCGCTTCGCGACGCTGTCATTGAGCCACGCGTTCTGCGTCGCGTGCACGCCGTTGAGGAGATTGTACGAGTCCATGATCGCGCCCACGTGCGCCTCGCGCACCGCGGCCTCGAACGTCGGGAGGTAAATCTCTCGCAACGCCTGCTCGCTGATGTCCGACGACACGTTGTGGCGATCGTACTCTTCGTTGTTGCCGGCATAGTGCTTGATGGTCGCCACCACACCCTGGGACTGCACGCCGCGGATGTACCCGACCGCCGTCCGGGCCGCCAGATACGGGTCCTCGCCCATGTACTCGAAGTTGCGCCCGTTCATCGGCGCCCGATATATGTTGACGCCCGGGCCGAGGAGGATGTGGACGCCCCGCGCGCGGGCATCGCGGCCGATGCGTTGACCCACCACTTGTGCGAGGTCAGGATTCCACGACGCCGCGAGACCGATGCCTATGGCGTAGCCGCTCGTCGGGCCCCAAGTTCTCACGCCCATCGGGCCGTCGGACATTTTCAGTCGTGGCCAACCCACGGCTGGGAGCGACCGAATGAACATGTCGTCGACGCCGCCGATCAGGTCGAGCTTTTGCTCGATCGTCATCCGGGCCATGAGACTATCGACGCGGCGGTCGACCGCGACGCTATCGTGCAGCGCGAAGAGGAACCACAGGGCGAGGGGCATGGCTGAAGAATATGAAACTGTACCATGAAGTCCACGGGGGTGTGAGAGCATTGATACCCTGCGGCGGCCGCGGCACGCGCATGCGGTCCATTGCTGGCGACGGGCCTAAGGAGATGGTACCGATCGCCGGGCGGCCTGCCATCGACTGGGTGCTCGGCGAATGCGCCGAGAGCGGCATCGACGAGATCCTCGTCGTCGCAGCTCCCGGCAAGGATGCCCTCGTTCAGCATCTGTCCCGGACGCCCGGCGTCGAGATCGCCATCCAGCGCGAGCCCCGCGGTCTCGCTGACGCCATTCGGCTCGGCCGTGAGTTCGCCGCCGACCAGCCGCTGGCCGTAGCGCTGCCAGATAATATCTTCGTCGCCCCTACGCCCGCCCTCGCTCAGGTCCTCCACGCGCACCGCACGGTCGGCACCAATATCGTCGCGATCGTTGAAATAAGCGCACGCGAAGCGGTGCGCCGAGGCGCAACGGCGGCGCTGGATGGCGAGCGGGTTGGTGCCGCCTATCGCATCACGCACATATCAGACAAGGGCGCGAGGGCAGCCATGGCATATACGGCCGTCGGCCGATTCGTGTTTCTGCCTGAGGCGCTGGCCGCGATCGATATCGTTGAGAAGACCATTCCAGCTGGGGCGGAGCTGGACGATGTGCCGCTGATGCAATGGCTGCTCGCGCGCGGCGAGTTAGAGGGACGCGTGATCGAGGGCCAGTTCCTCGACGTCGGGCTTCCGAGCGGCTACAGCGAGGCGAACGACCTACTGAGTCGCTAGCCGTGCTCGACGCGCGCCCCGGCCGCCGCGTGAGTGATCCATCCCGCCCCGAGACTCGCCAGCGCGCGCGGGTTGCCGACGGCGATCGCGCAGCCGCCCCACCCCGCGCCGGTGAGGCGCGCGCCCGTGATCCCCTCGGTATGGCGAGCCAGCGAGACGAACGCGTCGAGCTCAGGCGAGGAGCACTCGTAGTCGACTCTGAGCGATTCGTGCGAGGCGAACAGGGCTTCGCCGGGGAGCGCGCCTCCGACGCGGAGTGCGTCCACGACCTGGCGCACGCGGGCCATCTCGGTGACGACGTGGCGAGCGCGGCGATCGAGTGGTGGCGGTAACACGGCTTCCGCCAGCAGATCGAGGTCGGCGGCGGCGAGACTCGGGAGTGTCGGACGGATGGCCCTCAGACGGACGAGCGCGGCCTGGCACTCGGCCCGGCGTTCGTTGAACGCGGAGTCGGTCAACGCGCGGCGAACGCCGGTGTCGAAGATGAGGACCGCGTCGTCGAAGGGCACGTGCTCATAGGCGCCGGTGTCGCAGCGGATGTGCACGGCCTTGTGGGCGGCGCCGAGGGCGGATGCTTGCTGATCCATGATCCCCGAGGCCACGCCCACGAACTCCCGTTCGGCTCGCGTGCCGAGCAGCGCCAGTTTGCTCGGCGCGATATCGTGGCCGAACAAGTGCGCCAGCGCGAACGCCGTCGCGGTCTCGAGCGCGGCCGAGGAGCTCAAGCCGGCGCCAACGGGGACGTCGCTCGCGACTGCGATCTGGAACTCGCCGATTTCATGGCCTGAATCAAGGAACGCGGCGGCTACGCCGCCGACGTAATCCCACCAGCGCCGCTCCGGAGCCAGACGCGCGACCGAGAATGAGCCGAGCAACGGTTGGGACAAGGAGACAGCTGTGCTCGGGGCGCCCGGAGGAGCTGGCGCGATCGCTACGGTGGTGCGTTGGCCGATCGCGATCGGGAGCACATCACCGCCGTTGTAGTCCGTGTGCTCCCCGATCAGGTTCACGCGCCCCGGCGCCGAGGCGATGACGCGCGGTTCCGAGCGAAACTGCTGTCGAAATAACTCGGCCGCCGTCATCGGCCGCCGTCAATAGAAGACGATGTTCAGCACGAGGGCGAAGAAGAGCACGATGATGCCGAGCGTCAACGGACGTTGAATGAACGGCACGTGGGTTTCGGTGACTTTCGGCGTCAGCGAGTACACGAGGCCTTTGAGCTCCGCGGCCGGCCGCGGCGCGGTCACGAGGCTGACGAGGATCGTGACGACGAAGCACGTCGTCCACGCGACGATGGCGGTCCAGAATGTCTGACCGAGCTCGCTGGCGAAGATGTGATGGACACCGAAATAGCCGCCTTTGATGCCGGGCGTGGCGCCGACCGGCAGCGTCATGCCGTGGTGAATGGCGGCGGCGAGCGTGCCAGACAGGAGACCCGTGAATGCACCGTGGCCCGTCGTGCGTCGCCAGAACATGCCGAGGAAGAACGTCGCGAAAAGCGGCGCGTTGACGAACGCGAACACCAGCTGCAGCAAGTCCATGATGTTGTTGAACGAAGCTGCCACGTACGCGGCCACGACAGACAGGCCGATGCCGGCGATCGTCAGGATCCGGCCGAATTTGAGATAGTGCTCATCGCTCGCGTCCTTGCGAACGTAGGCTTGGTAGATGTCGTACGTGCCGACGGTATTGAACGCCGTGACGTTGCCGGCCATGCCGGACATGAACGACGCCAGCAACGCCGTGAGGCCCAGGCCGAGCACCCCTGTCGGGAAGAACTTGACCAGCATCATTGGCGTGGCCAGGTCGTAGTCGAGCACGGCGTGGCCGGCCGCGTCGATCGACTTCGGCGGGATAATGCCAATGCTCGCGGCGATCATGCCCGGGAGGATCACGAGGAACGGGAACAGCATCTTGGGCACCGCCGCAATCAGCGGCGTGCGCCGGGCCGCGGTCATCGATTCCGCGGCTAGCGCGCGCTGGACCACGAGAAAATCTGTCGTCCAATAGCCGAACGACAGGACGAACCCGAGGCCCATCACGAGGCCGAACCACTCCACGCCTATGGGATTCTCGGACGCGTTGCCCATGTACTTCCACGCGTGCGAGAACGCTCCGGCCGGGAGCCCGTGCGCGACCGACAATTCGCCGAGGCGGGTCGACAGACCGTGCCAGCCGCCAGCCGCGATGTAGCCAATGATCGCCAGTGGGAGGAAGCCGAACACGATCAGCACGAACTGCATCACTTCATTGTAGATCGCGCTGGTGAGTCCACCGAGCACGATGTAGCCGAGCACGACGAGCGCCGAGATCCAGATGCTGACGTTGAAGTCCCAGCCGAGGAGCAGGTGGAACAGCTTGCCCATCGCGTAGAGGCTGATGCCGGACGACATGATCGTCATGACCGCGAACGTCATCGCGTTCAGCCCGCGGGTCTTTTCGTCGAATCGGAGCCGGAGGTACTCGGGGACCGATCGGGCGCGGGAACCGTAGTAGAACGGCATCATGAAGAGGGCGACGAAGACCATCGCGGGGATCGCGCCGATCCAATAGAAGTGGCTCGTCGCGATTCCGTACTTCGCGCCTGAGGCGCCCATCCCAATCACTTCTTGCGCGCCGAGGTTCGCGGAGATGAACGCGATGCCGGTGACCCAGGCGGGGAGGGAGCGACCGGAAAGGAAGAAGTCGCTGCTCGTTTTCGTTTGGCGGCGAAGGCCCCAGCCTACGCCGAGGACGAAAACGAAGTAGACGCCGATAATGGCGTAGTCGATGGTGCCCAGGTGGACGGTCGGCATGCGGGATAACTTACCCGCGGGAGGCCGACCTGCCATGGCGCGGCGCTTCGCGCCTGCGCC
>Ga0210409_10009171_pt1 | contig 10020 bp, 5 predicted proteins | sample IncBWH17MmetaG_FD_161649 | JGI IMG/M metagenome (GOLD analysis project Ga0210409, IMG submission 161649) | Forest soil microbial communities from Barre Woods Harvard Forest LTER site, Petersham, Massachusetts, United States - Inc-BW-H-17-M | ecosystem: Environmental > Terrestrial > Soil >...
TCGCCACCTTCGCGTGCCCGGCTGGAGCGCAGGTCACGCCGACCGACCCGAACGCGGTGCCGATCTCGGACGTTTTTGACCTCATCCGGAAGCTCCGCCACAAGCCGCCCCCAGAAGAGTCGGATATGGAGACGGGGCAATCTAAGAAATCCGCGATTACGCTCGCGCCCGTCATAGGCTACAACCCCGCGACCGGGTTGTCCGTTGGTGCCGGGCTCAGCAGCGCCTTCTTCCGCGGGGATCCAGCGACAACGAAGATGTCTTCGCTGTTGGCGAGCCTGAGGGTCACTACGCATGAGCAGTTGGTCTTCAGCGCCAGGGTCAACGCGTTGACCGCGGACAACCGGTGGCGGCTCGTGAGTGACACCCGCGCGTACTTGACGAACCAGGACACGTACGGCCTTGGCACGAACTCGGCACCCGGCCAGGCAGTCAACATGGACTACAGATACTTCCGGCTGTTCGAGACCGTGTACAAGCAGGTCCGACCCAACCTGTTCGCGGGGCCAGGGTTCCTCTACAGCAATTACAACCACATCGGGCCGAACCCGGAGAACCCGGCTTCGACACCCGTGTCAGGGTTCGTCACCTACTCGAAAGAGTTCGGGCTCAACCTGGGAGCTCAGACCTCGGCCGGTGCCAGCCTGAACGCGCTCTTCGATAGCCGCGACAACTCCATCAATCCGAGCCGGGGCTTCTACGCGGACCTCAAGTACGAGATGTTTCTCGGGGGCTTCCTCGGCAGCGCCTCGACCTGGCAGCTGGCCCACTCCGATCTACGGACGTACGTCCGGCTGACGAAAGACTCTCGCCAAAGGCTGGCGTTCTGGTTCTTCGCCGATCTGGTGACGGGAGGCATCGCCCCCTACTTCGACCTCCCAGCCACTGCGGACGACACCTACGGGCGGTCCGGCCGCGGGTACACCCAGGGCCGGTTTCGCGGCGAGCGCATGGTCTACGGCGAGATTGAGTACCGTTGGACCATCACGAAGAACGGCTTGCTGGGGATGGTGGCCTTTCTCAATACGGAGACCCTGAGTGATCGGGAGACGGGTGAGAGGCTGTTCGATTCATTCGCGACGGGCGCCGGGGCGGGCCTTCGGCTGATGCTCAGCAAGCGATCGAAAACTAATCTCTGCATCGACTATGGCCATGGCGATGGATCGAGTGGAGTGTACGTGGGCCTCCGGGAGGCGTTCTAGGCCTCGGGTTAGGGCTTTGTTCCTCGTTTAAAATCAGGAAGTTAGGCCGCTCGCTGAGCGTGGGGGTTTGCGTCCGACCCCTTGGCGCCCTTGCTCGAACGCGACTTCCGGTAGCCGGCGACCCTACAGATCGGTTCCAGGTCTGGCGGCCGATTAGATCGATGCCAAATGACCGTGCAAGGGGCAAGTGCCAGTCGCCTTCCTCGGGCGGAAAGGCCGAAGGTTTCTTAACCGATGCGCTGTGCCAACTTCTCTTCTCGACCCTACTTGCCACGCCCCCACTGACCAAACTTTCCTATGGCCCCCGGCATGATTCGGGCTGCGACTGCTCCTAGGGCGAATGGAATCAGAAGAAGCGCGGCATGAAGGAAGATTGCCTGGTAAAAGCCCTGTATCAGAAATTCGACTAGCTCCGACCATGATCTCCACGATCCCGGCCACGCACTTACGAGTGCAGTAGTTGAGATGATCAAGCACAGCAGGACCACCACGCGAACTGGCTTCAGCCGGTTGCAGACAACCCCGAGGACTACACCAACGCTTACATAACCGAGTATGAGAACAATAGCGGACCACATCGGGTTTCTCATTCTATCCGCTCTGGATGCTGCTGTTGCACTGCAAGTAATTCGTAGCATTTCGAAGCAGGAGTCGTCTTCTGGTACAGCACGGCGGCACCGGACGACATCAACCCCGGTGGCGCCGGCTCGGATGAGTTCAGAACAGCGCCGCTCTGGGGCGTCGGGCAAAGCGTCTTCTTGCTCCATGACGGACGTACAGGCAATCTCGTGGATGCTGACGTCGCCGAGCGTGCTACGCTAGCGCCGGGCACGGTGCGAACGCGTTAGCTGTGGGACTGCGTTCGAGCAATCAGAAGGAGCATGAGTATGCGTGCAGACATTTGCCCTGGCGGAGTTCTTCCTGACTACGAGTTATCCGACCATGCAGGCAAACGCCGTACCCTCTCGCAACTCCAGGGCGGCGATCCCATGATCCTGATATTGAGCCGCGGCGGCTTCTGCCCAAAGGATCGACGGCAGCTGGAGGGTCTCGTTCAGCTTCATCGCGAGATGGAGGTAGGGTACTGCCGTTTAGTCACCCTCAGCACCGAGAATCTGATCGAAACCAATGAGCTGCGTTCAGGCGTCGGTGCTCATTGGACGTTCCTCTCGGATCCGGGGCGAAAGGTGCAGAAGGATCTCGACATTGCGGAGTATACCGACCCGACGCACAATCCGATGATCCCGCACACGATTGTCCTGGAGCCCGGATTGATCGTCTTCAAGATCTACAACGGGTACTGGTTCTTCGGCCGCCCCACGACCGAAGAGCTCCGGATGGATCTCCGCGCCGTGTTGCAGAAGTGTCGTCCCGATTGGGATATCAGCCGACCCGAGTTGAAGGCCGCATGGGAGCGAGGCGAAAAGGAGAAGTTCTTCCCGTACGGACGTCGACTAGCCGACGTCTTTGCCGAAGAGGCGTGAGCCGACGACGGCCGTTAGGCGAGAAGTGGGCTTGAGGGCGCGGCGTGCCTACTTCGTTAGCCGCCGCAATTGCACTCCGCGGAATCGCACCGACCAGACGTTCTCATCCGGATAGCCCGCAAAGCCAACCACCGCCCCGCGATCAGCCTTGTCCCATCCGGCGGGAGGCACGAAGTGGTGCTGGACCTGCGTTCCGTTGACGAAGGCGGCCATCACGCCGTCCTCGACGTGGATCAGGATGTCGTTGGCGTCATGCACCTCCACCATCGGCGCGACACCCTCTGGTCTCGAGAGATATTGCGCGAAGTACGCCACCGTGCCCTCGCGGGGGTTGCGCTTGACGCGGAAGCTGAACCAGTTGTCCTTCTCCCAGGCCGGATGGCCGAACGCGAAACCACCCTGAAAGGCGCCGTTCGTGCTCGCCGCCATCTCGACCCTCCCCTTCATCTCGAAGTTCGGCCCCACCCGGGCATCCGAGACCATGAGCAGCCCGCGGGCGCCCGCCGTACCGGTGACGGCGCCGTCCCTTTCGACATGCCAGGTGCCCATAAGCGGACGCCACCCTTCGAGAGCGTCCGATTGGGGAAGGATGGATACCCAGTCGCCGCGGCCCAGGCGCTCCTCCATCTCGAGGGCGGCCACCCAGCGGCGGAGCGCGGGGGCGGTGCGGGGCGAGGGGTCCTTCGACATCGCTGCCCGATAGGCTTCGAGGGCGCCCCCGTTCTCGAAAGCCAGCCGTAGGGAATCGCCGCGACGGGCATCTGCGGCGCCGTGCCCGGCCGCGAGCGCGATCCGAGCCATGAACTCATCGCGGGTCTCGCCCTCGAGATGGCTGGCGGCTTCGGACGTGAGCTGGAAGCCTGCCGCCTTGAGATGGGCGAGCGCCTCCTGGGGCTTGCCCGCGTGGTCGGCGACGATCGTCCAGAGCGATTCGAAACGTGCCTTGCAGCATGCCTGCTTCGGTTCCTTTAGGTAGCCCTCGAGGAGCCGAACGAGCATGGGATACGTATCGGGCCACTCGTAGATCGGGGTACCGCCGGCGCCCCCCACCATGTCCTTCTGGTCCAGGTAGATCTTTGTGACCGCGCGCAGCGCGTAGAGCGGCACCTCGGTATCGAAGCGCCCCGTGTCGAGAGCTTCCCGTCCGAAACCCAAAATCTCCTCGTAGCTCCCCCCCCAGCGTGGCAAGAGCTGCCCCCCGAGCATGTCCTCATATGCGCCGAGGGCGTCGAGCCGGGCCGCGATGGCGCGGTCGAACCACAAGCGAGGGCTCTCATCCGGAACGGGGTCGTCCCGGCTTACCAGCATCATCCAATAGGCTGCCTCGTAGTGGTCGGGCTGCTGCTTCCAGGCTTCGACGAGCTCCTGACGAGCCTGTGCGTTGAGGCTTTCGAACTGCTTCCAGGCATCCGGCTGCACATCCTTTGACCAGGCGTTGCCGCGCGCCGCCCAGGCCTGGTAGTGGTGCATCGTGCCCAAGAGGCAAAGGCGGGTCCACGGTTCGACCCACGTTGCTTTCCGCAGGGCCGCCTCTGCGCCAACGCTAGAGCGTTTGAGGAAGTCAGGTCCCGTCCCGCCGTTGAGCATATGGAGCAGCACGAGAGAATCCCCGGGCTCGAAGCTTCCATCCTTTAGAGATTCCTCGAACCACTCAAGTTCGAGCGGGCGCAGCGCCTCCCGCAGCCCGACGCCCTCTCTCCGCCACTCGTATCGGCCGTAGAGCGCGGACACCGCCCACCGCGCCACCGCGCGGGGATAGGTCACCGTCTTCATCCCCTCGACCGCCTGGGCGAAGAAATACTCCGGTTCCGGGGAGTCCCAGGTCCCATCGAAGAGCGCACGGCCGAAAAGGTAGAACACGAGGGGATCCTTGCAGCCGCCGTCGACGATCGCTCTCCCGGCCGCGATGCGCCGCTCGGCGGGCACAATGCCTTCCCCGCCCATGATCGTGGGGAGTGAGGACTCGATGAACTGGCGCGCAGCGTCGTCCCATCTCGGATCCCGGAGGCCTACTTTGTCGTAGCTCAAAAGAACGTGCTTACGGCCCCAAGCCATACGGGCCGCGATTTCGTCCTTCTTGTCGGTCCAAAGGGGGGCGTTTCGTGGAATCGGCTTGGCAGGCGGTGGTGTCGGCCCACTCGAGCCCGGGAACAGCAGCCCCACGAGCCGAGCGTCGCACGCTGCTCCGCCGAGAAGTCCTAGAAGGGCCAGCGCGGAAACGCCCCAACTTGCTTTCTTACTGTGCTTCATGGCAATCACGACGCATCACGCCTTCGCGGCTGCTCACTCCAAGCGAATCGTTCCTTCTGGAACTATATCTGTTACCACACTTTCCGCGCCACGGGCATTTTCACCCTCCAGATCGGAGGAAAACTCACCACGGCCCATCACATCGCCGCTCACGAGTCCCCGCGCACCATCGCCTTCTGCCAACCCGGCACGACGTCATCCTTGACGAGATCGAGAGGATCTGGATCTGAGGCGTGAGGAAAAAGAGAAGGCCTTACGAAAGGACCGAGGGGCGCCTCCCTTTAGCGGAGGCTGCGGGAACGTGCACGGTCCGTCGAGGACGCCGACTCCCACTCGCGCCTACCGGTTGAGCACGTAGTGCGCACGGGCCGCGAGCGCGTCCCAGGCCGACAGCACGGCCTGGGCGGTCCGCTCAGCCAGGGCGATCCCCTCGTCCACCTCCGGGCCCGGGTCGGCGTCCGCGCCTTCTACCGCCGTGTCGAGCGCGTCCAGCCAGCTCTCCAACCCGCGCAGGGTGATGAGACCAGCGGGGGGTGCCGTCAACGACGCTGCGCCCCACTGGGGGCCGGCCAACGCTTGCACTTCGCGCTCGAGCTCCCCCGCCCCCTGCGTGGCGGCGAGCTTTGGCTGCAGTGCATCGGCAGCGTCGATGGCCTCCCTCACCCGCACGCGCAGCGGTTCCAGGCGTTTGGCGAGCGTGAACTGCCGCGCGTATACCGCCGGTGGCAAGTCGATCCTCGGGTCGGGGCGGACCGTCAGCGGACGGCGCACGGTTGTTTCACCCACCGTTAGCTGGACGGTGTAAGGACCGGGGGTCGCCCAGATGCCGTCGACGTCGTTCTCCCTGGTGGCCAGCCCCGCGGGCGGGGGATAGCGCAGGGACCAGACCAGTCGGTGGTGTCCCGGCGCGCCGGAGACGACGGGCCCCTGCGGCACCCACTCCGGCGCGACATGGATCCGGCTGAGGTCTGGCGCAATAGGGCTCTGCCCACTGCTGAATCGCCGCACCAGCGCCCTCTGCCCGTCGAGCACCGCGATCTCCACCGGCCCGCTCACGCCGGATCCCACCACGTAGTCGATTACCGCCCCCTCCGGCGGGTTGGCGGCCATGGGCTCGTCGAGGGGTAAGGGCGTGCCCGTAAAGCCGGCGGGGCGCAGTCGCGCCGCCGGCTCGGGCGTGAATAGCCAGGCGCCGGCCTGGGCCACCTCCGTTCCCAGCTGCCGCAGGGGGCTGACGTCGTCCAGAATCCAGAATCCGCGGCCATGGGTGGCAATGACGAGGTCGTGACCGTGCACGTCGAGGTCGCGCACGGACGTCACCGGCAAGTCCAGCTGTAACGGCTGCCAGCCGTCTCCCTCATCGAAGGACACGTAGACGCCCCTCTCCGTCCCCGCGTAGAGCAAGCCCCTGCGTACGGGGTCCTCGCGCACAGCATTGACGAAGCTGCCCTCGGGAATGCCCGCGGTCGCAGGCTCCCATGTCCGCCCGCCGTCGTGGGTACGGTACACGTAGGGCCGCCGGTCGTCGAGGCGGTGGCGGTCGACGGCGAGGTAAACGGTGTCGGGGTCGAAAAACGATGTCTCCACCATGCCCACCTTCGACCACGGGCCCACCGCCCTGGGAGTGACGTCCGACCAGTGCGCGCCCTCGTCCCGGCTCCGCCAGACGAGCCCGTCGTCCGTGCCCACCCACAGCTCGTGGTCGCGCAGGCGCGAGGGCGCAATCGCATAGATCACGCCGTGGCGGCGCCCTGGGCGGGGTGCGTCGGCAGCGGTGAGTGAATCGAGGTTTGGCGGTACCCCTGGATCCTCGCGCGTGAGGTCCGGGCTGATGAGGGACCAGCGCCGCCCGTCGTCATCGGTACGGAATAGCCGCTCGCGCCCGAAGTACAAGACCCTTTGGTCGCGCGGCGAGCGGACGAGAGCCAGCGTCCAGGTGCCGCGGTCGATCTCTCGATGGGAAAGTGTGGGATCAACGGACCGGGTCTGGTAGGTGAGCTGGTCGAGCACGTCCACACGGCCGCCCCAGACGTAGCGGGGGTCCCGGGGGTCGGGCGCGAGGTAGTCGCTCTCACCGCCCGCGGTGAGCCCGCGGAACTGCATGATTGTGACGCCTTCGCGCAGGTTCGTGCGACTGGGCAAGGCCAGCGCCCCTGAGTCCTGCTGCGCGCCGTAGAGCCAGTAGGGGAACTGCTGGTCGGTCGTCACGTGGTAGATCTGCGCGGTGGGCTGGTTGTACCAGGAGCTCCAGGTCTGGCCGTCGTCGACCGAGACCACGGCGCCCTGGTCGGTGCCCAGGATTCGCCGCTCGGGATCCTGGGGGTCTATCCATAGCTCGTGGTAGTCGTCGCCCCCGGGGGCGCCTTTGACGGGTACGAACGTGTGCCCGCCATCCGCGGAGCGGTAGAGGGCAGTGTTGCAGATGAAGACCACGTCCGGGTCCTTCGGCTCCACCGTGACCCCGCCGAAGTACCATCCGCGGCCCCAGAGGCGCCGCTCGCCGCTCACCAATGTCCAGCTCTCTCCACGGTCGTCCGAGCGGTAGAGCCCGCCCCCCGGGCTCGCGTCCACGATTGCGTACACGCGCTCGGGCCGGCTCGCGGATAGCCCGAAGCCCACCCGCCCGTGGTGGGCGGGCAACCCGTGGCCCGCCAGCGAGGTCCATGTGCGACCCCCGTCCGTCGACTTGTAGACGCCGCTGCCGGGTCCATTCGACGGCGGGTACACGCTCCAGGGCGGGCGACGCGTTTGCCACAGCGCGGCGTAGACAACGTCTGGGTTGCCGGGCTCGAAGGCTACGTCGATGGCACCCGTATCCACGTCCTTGTAGAGAACCTTCTGCCAGCTGCGCCCGCCGTCGGTGGTGGCAAACACCCCGCGCTCTGGATTCGGGCCGTAGGGATGACCGAGCGCGGCCACCAGCACGTGGTCCTGGTTGCGGGGGTCAACGATGATGCGACCGATCTGCTGGGTGTCAGCCAGGCCGAGCTTCGTCCAGCTGCTCCCGCCGTCCAGTGTCTTGTAGACGCCGTCGCCCTGGGCGATGTCGGAGCGCATGTCGGCTTCGCCACTCCCCACGTAGAGCACGCGGGGATTACTGGGGGCTACGGCCAGGGCGCCGATGGAGCCGACCGGCTGGCCGTCGAAGACCGGCCGCCAGGTCCGACCGGCGTTGCCCGTCTCCCAGACGCCACCGTTGACGCTACCAAAGTAGAAGCGCGTGGGCTGGCCGGGGACGCCGCTGACGGTGAGCACGCGCCCGCCCCGGAAGGGACCGACCAGCCGCCAGTGCAACTCCTGGAAGAGCGCTGGGTCTACCTGCGCCCTGGGCCCCGGAGGCGTGGCCTCCGCGGGCCATGAGCCGATGAGTGCAGCCAGTGCGACGTAGGGACCGAGGCCGAGTGCCATTCCCGAGAGCTCCTTTCGAGCGACGCCAAGCCTAGCATTCCCAAGCCATCGCTCGTGAGCACCGCGCCGGCATGGGGTCCGACGCCTGGATGGGGGGAACGGTCCTGAACGTTGATTTGCCGATTGTCGCGGTGCGCATCACACAAGAGGTGGTCAGAGGTCCAAGGGTAGTAGCCTCCCCGTTCGTCAAAGCTACGCCCTGGTGCGGAGTGTCGTCACCTCTCGGCCTACTAGGGGTAGAACCAACCTTCGCGGAACCAAAGGCAAAGTGGTGCGGCGCGTCCTCTGTAGTCAAGGGGTTACGAGGACGTATGAGAGTGGTCAACGTGGCCGGACTCCAGGCCTACATCGTCCAACCCATCTGACAGGAACCGGGGAAGCTCTTCGCGTGCGAGGGGGAGCCGTCAGTGTCATTGTGACTTCATGGAGATGTCACTCTATGGTCACGCGCTCAAGACTAGGATCCGCCGTTCGTCGACTCAAGATGCGTGCCCCGGGCAGATCCCACGCTCGCCGCCCGCACGATGGGGCGATGCCGTGCGACAGGTCGTTCGCATAGGCAGCCAAGGCCTCTCCTTCCGCGTCCGGGCTCGCGGAGGAGTTCAGGGTCCAGTGGGAGGAGTCGCGTCGAGACAAACGGGTTCTGTCCAGTTCTGGACCAACGAACGGAGGATGACTGATGCGCAGCACCCTGTGCTCCATGGCTTTCCTGGGTCTGATGTCCGGCCTTCTGTGGCTGCCTCCAGCCGACGCGCAGGAGCGCGAGGGCACGGTCATTGGAACCGCGGTGGACTCTAGCCGTTCCCCACTTCAGGGTGCGCTCGTGGAGCTCAGTCCAGGCGGGAAGCGAGCTGTGACCGACGACAAGGGAAAATTCAAGATTGCGCCCGTAGCCCCTGGTGAGTACACGGTGACCGCGTCGTACGTCGGCTTCACACCCTTCACGAAGAGCGTCACGGTAGCAGCCGGCCAGACCGTCACCGTGGATGCGATGGTCCAGGTGGCATCGCTGAGCGATCACGTACTGGTCGAAGCGGGGCGTCCGCAAGGCGAGGCGGCGGCCATTAACATCGAACGTACCGCGGACAACATCGTGCAGGTTCTGCCGTCCACGGTCATCACCAGTCTACCGAACACGAACATCGCGGACGCCGTAGGGCGCTTGCCCAGCGTCACCCTGGAACGCGACGAAGGCGAAGGCAAGTACGTGCAGATTCGCGGCACGGAGCCCCGCCTGAGCAACGTCACCATCGACGGCGTGCATGTCCCGTCTCCGGAAGCGGGTGTCCGCAACATCAAGCTGGACGCCGTTCCGTCCGACATTGTCGACCGGATTGAGGTGAGCAAGACCCTCTTGCCCAACCAGGCGGCCGATGCGATTGGCGGCTCCGTGAACCTGGTGACCAAGACGCCGGGAGACAGGCCGACCGTCGACTTTTCCGCTCAGGGGGGGCATACCTCTATCCAAGACGGCCGCTGGCTCAGCGCATTCACCGCAACCGTCGGGCAGCGCCTTGGCGAAGGCAAGAAACTGGGTTTCCTGCTGGGCCTTACCTACGATCACAATGATCGGGGCATCGACGATCTCGAACCCACTCAGGCCATCGGGAACGTGAACGGCCGACCCTTTGCCTATATCAACTCGGAAGACTTTCGGACTTACCAGTACAATCGCT
>Ga0210409_10009172_pt1 | contig 10020 bp, 4 predicted proteins | sample IncBWH17MmetaG_FD_161649 | JGI IMG/M metagenome (GOLD analysis project Ga0210409, IMG submission 161649) | Forest soil microbial communities from Barre Woods Harvard Forest LTER site, Petersham, Massachusetts, United States - Inc-BW-H-17-M | ecosystem: Environmental > Terrestrial > Soil >...
CGGAAACCGGGTCACGCATATTCGTGAGCTCGCACACGGGGGATATCGCCGAAATCGACAAGAACGGTCACGAGGTGCGCAAGCTGACGGTGCAGGGCTCGCCTGACGGAATGTCATACGACCCATCATCCGGCTACCTTTTCGCGGCCGGATGCAACGGGATTTGCGAGATCGACACCGGCGGGGCAGGCGGCTCCAAGCTGACCCTGCTCAAGACTTTCGATGCGGTCGACGGCGACGGCATCGCGGCCGATGGCAGCGGGCATGTGTACGTGGCCAAGAGCACCACCTGCGGGACACTTTGCCGGCTCGATCTCAGCACCGGAAAGGTCGTGACGATCACCGACGCGATTCCCGCGGCGGATGACGTGGTGCCGCTGACAGGAGCCGGAGCGGGCGGCACGTGCAAGACGCTGGGCAGTTGCTTCGACGGTGCCGCCGCCGCCGGCCTCGCGGCCGCAGGCGTGGGCCTCGTGGTGTTCATGGGGGCCGCCGGGTTCGGCGCGCCGCGGCCCACGCCCCTTCCCACGAGCTCGACCGCGCGCGCCGACGTGGCGCAGGGCACAACGCGGGCCCACGCGGGCGTAGCGACGGCGCACGGGACGGCGGCATCACACCTCGCCACAGGGCCGACGGCTGCCCATCCGCACCCACCGCCTCCACCACCGACGGCGACGTTGGAGACGACACATCTGCAGGAGGAGGCGGGCGACAAGCTGCTGGAGGCCGGCGGCGCGGGGCTCGAACACGGCGTGGAGGCTGAGGCGGGCGCTGGCGGCGCTGGTGGGTTGGGCGGCGCCACGCGCATCGGGCGAGATGAAAAGGACGCACGCGATCAGCGGCAGCCCGTGCCGCCACCGCCGCCGCAGGAGCTCCTACCGCCCCCTCCACCTCCACCGCCACCGGAGCAGCTCCCGCCACCTCCGCCGCCGGCGCAGCATCCGCCGCCACCCCCGCCGCCGGACGATCCGCGCCGGAGGTAGCGGCCGGCCGGGTCGCACGCGCCCGGCTGAGACAATGGTCGCGCCGGCATGACCATCGCTCTCTATCGCCGATACCGTCCCGACCGCTTCGCAGACCTGATCGGCCAGGAGGTCGTCGCGCGCACGCTGCTCAACGAGGTGCGAGCGGGCAACGTCGCCCACGCCTATCTGTTTGCCGGCGTGCGCGGCACCGGTAAGACGTCGACGGCTCGCATCCTCGCCCGGGCGGTGAACTGTCTGGATCCACAGAATGGCGAGCCGGACAACACCTGCGTGGCCTGCCGCGAAATCGCCAGCGGCGCGTCGGTGGATGTCCTGGAAATCGATGCGGCGAGCAATCGCGGCATCGACGAGATGCGCGATCTCCGCGACAAGGTGAAGTATCTGCCCGCATCGCTGCGCCGCAAGGTCTACATCATCGATGAGGCGCACATGCTCACGACCGAGGCGTGGAATGCGTTTCTGAAGACGCTCGAAGAGCCACCCGAGCACGTGTTCTTCGTGCTCGCAACAACCGAGCCGCACAAGGTGCCCGACACCGTGCGCTCCCGCGTGCAGCGCTTCGACTTCCGCCGAATCTCGAGCGAGGATATCGCCGCGCATCTTGCCGGCGTTGCGGAACGCGAGGCTGTGCAGGTCGACAGCGACGCCATTCATCTGATAAGCCGGGCGGCGCAGGGAAGCGTGCGCGATGCGCTGTCGCTGCTGGACCAGGCGATCAGCGGCGGGGAGCGTCCCGTCACGGTGGTGGCGGCCCGACGCGCACTCGGCCTCACCGACCCTGCTCTGCTGCACGAGGTCATGCGCGCCCTCGCCGGTGCTGACGCGGCCGGCACGCTCCGCACCGCGTCACGAGCGTTCGATGCGGGTGCCGACCCACGCCAGTTGCTCCGCGACATCTCCCGCCTCGCGCGGGCTGCAGAGCTCACCTCGCTTGGCTATCCGGAGGGTGCTGACGTCGGACCGGAAGAGGCCGCGCTGGCGGCCGATGTCGCCGCGGTCGCGCCCGCCGGTTTCTGGCTCACCGCACTGGACCTCTTTGCCGAGGCGGAGATGAATCTGCGCCAGCCGGTGGACGCCCGCCTGCAGGTTGAGCTATGCCTGCTCCGGCTGGTGCGCCCCGCGGTCGACGCGCCAGACGGCGCCGCACTGACAGCGCTCTCGGCGCGCGTTGCGGCGCTCGAGCACGTCGCCAGGCCGGCAACGCCCGCGGCGCCGGAGGCGGGTCCAACTCCACCACCGGGAGCGGCTCCGCCGCTGACCAACGAGGACGCTGACGGCAGCGGAACAGCAGCGGCGAACGGCGACGCTCCCAGCAAGTCGCATGACCCGGAAACCATCGAGCAATGGCGCACCGAGTGGCAGATGCTCATTGATGCTGTGAACCGGGTCGATCCCATGTTCGCCGGCGTGCTTCGCAGCTGCAAGCCGGTGGAGGCGGAGCCCGGTCGTTTGGTTATCGGGGCCCGAGGCAACTTCCACTACGACCGCATCCGCGATCCCGAGAAAACGGCGGTGCTCACGACCGCTGTCGCCACCGTCGCTGGACGACCCGTGAGCGTGGAGACGCGCTTCATCGGCGAGCCCGCCACCCAGCCGGACACGGCTCCTGGCGCCATGAGCGACGCGACCCAGGCCGTGCTTCAGACGTTCACGGGAAGCCGGGTGACGGCGACCCGTTTGCGCGAGCCGTCACAGGGAGACCCACCCGCGCCCGGCGGTGCGTAGACTGCTGACGCCGTGCCCAACGTCAATCCGAACATGATGAAACAGCTCCAGCAGATGCAGGCGCGCATGGCCAAGATCCAGGAAGAGCTGGGCGAGCTCACGGTCAACGGCAGCGCCGGCGGGGGCGTCGTGACGGTCACCGCGGACGGTCATCAGCGTATTCGCGAGGTCGTCATCCAGCCGGAGGCGCTGGAGGAGGGTGCGGAGCTGCTCTCGGATCTCGTCCTGGCCGCCTGCAACGACGCTCTGGAGCAGTCTCGCGAACGCGCCGCGGCACAGATGGGCCAGCTGACCGCCGGGCTCGGTCTGCCGCCGGGGCTCATCTGAGCCGGACCGTCTCGCGGCAGGGGTAATCGTGCCATTGGTACCCGAGGCGGTTGAGCGCCTCATCGCCGAATTCGGCCGCCTGCCCGGGGTCGGCCCCAAGACCGCCCAGCGGCTCACGTTCTTCTGCCTGCGCGCACCTTCAGAGGTGTCGCAGCGCTTGAGTGGCGCACTCGCCGAGCTGCACGAGGCGGTGCGGCCGTGCTCGCGCTGCTACTTCATCGCCCAGGGGGAGCTCTGCGCCATCTGCTCCGACGCGCGGCGCGATCCCGCACAGATCTGCGTGGTGGAGGAGCCACTCGACGTCCTCGCCATCGAGCGCAGCGGGGAGTTCCACGGCCTGTACCACGTCCTCGGCGGGGCGCTCTCGCCGATGGACGGCATCGGACCGGACGAGCTCCGCATCGCCGAGCTGGAGCGCCGGCTGCGCGGCGGCGAGGTCCGCGAGGTTGTGATCGCCACCGACCCGGACGTCGAGGGCGAGGCGACCGCCTTCTACCTCGGGGAGCGGCTGGCCGCGCCAGGAGTCACGGTGTCGCGGCTGGCCCACGGCCTCCCGGCCGGCACTGACCTCGAGTACGCGGACGAGCTGACCGTTGCCCGGGCCTTTACCGGCCGGCGCGCGCTCTGAGGAGCGGAGCCCCGACACTCGGGAGGCCGCCGCCGATCACTCGGAGCCGCGGACGCGCCGGGTTGCAGACGACGAAGCGGTCAAGAGCAGGCGAGAACTCGTGGCGAGGCTCAAGCGAGGGCAGAAGGTCGCCCGGCTTCTCGAGGTCCTTTGCGCCGAAGAGCCGCCACGCGGCGTACCCGAGGAACGGCGCTGCCACCGTGAGGAGTCCCCAGACAAGCCAGTAGCGATTGTCTTGGGATCGCGCCTGGACGACGGCAGCCAAGACGAAGAGCAGATCGACGAAAAGGAGCACAGCCCCGAACATCATGGCTGTCTGGTCGCCTCCCGTCAGGTTCACTGACGTGTGAGCTGACATGACGGTCGGGTCGGGAGCGTTCATGGCCTCAATCCGACAAACGCTGGCCGAGGCGCGTTCTTGCTCTCGTGGGGGCGCCCGGCAAACCAAGCCAGGGGTTGAAGCGTTTGACCGAGGGCTTCGCGAGAGGTAGACTATGCGATTCGCGCGCCTGGATATCGATCCCTGCGCCGAGAACGCTGTCAGAGGCCTTCAAACGCTTCGACACGCGCAATGCGCACCTTGACAATTGAAGAGTGGAGACGACTTTCCGCGAAGGCCCCGGGCCGTGCGCGAGCACGGACCAAACGTGGGGACCTCGTCAACTTGTCTTCGTCCCGGTTTACCGGGAGACGACATAAACATGGAGAGTTTGATCCTGGCTCAGGATTAACGCTGGCGGCGTGCATGAAACATGCAAGTCGAGCGCGGTAAACAGCGGGGTAACCTGCTGTTTATCTAGCGGCGCACGGGTGAGTAACACGTGAGCAACCTACCTTCGAGTCGGGGATAGCCCTGGGAAACCAGGATTAATACCCGATGTGGTCACGACTGGACATCCAGTTGTGAGTAAAGGCGAAAGCCGCTCGATGACGGGCTCGCGGCCTATTAGCTTGTTGGTGGGGTAACGGCCTACCAAGGCGATGATGGGTAGCTGGTCTGAGAGGACGACCAGCCACACTGGGACTGAGACACGGCCCAGACTCCTACGGGAGGCAGCAGTTAGGAATTTTCCGCAATGGGCGCAAGCCTGACGGAGCAACGCCGCGTGGGTGATGAAGACCTTCGGGTTGTAAAGCCCTGTCGGAGGGGAAGAACACTGACGGTACCCTCCAAGAAAGCCCCGGCTAACTACGTGCCAGCAGCCGCGGTAATACGTAGGGGGCGAGCGTTATCCGGATTTACTGGGCGTAAAGCGCGTTAAGGCGGCCGGCAAAGTTGGTTGTGAAATTTCAGGGCTCAACCCTGAAACTGCGTCCAATACTGGTCGGCTTGAGTGCGAGAGAGGAAGGTGGAATTCCCGGTGTAGTAGTGAAATGCGTAGATATCGGGAGGAACACCAGTGGCGAAGGCGGCCTTCTGGCTCGCAACTGACGCTGTAGCGCGAAAGCGTGGGGAGCGAACGGGATTAGATACCCCGGTAGTCCACGCCCTAAACGATGTGCACTAGGTGTTGGGCGTATTGACGCGCTCAGTGCCGCAGCTAACGCATTAAGTGCACCGCCTGGGGAGTACGGTCGCAAGATTAAAACTCAAAGGAATTGACGGGGGCCCGCACAAGCAGCGGAGCATGTGGTTTAATTCGAGGCAACGCGAAGAACCTTACCCAGGTTTGACATGCACTCGAAAAGCGTGGAAACACGCTCCTCGAAAGACGAGTGCACAGGTGGTGCATGGCTGTCGTCAGCTCGTGCCGTGAGGTGTTGGGTTAAGTCCCGCAACGAGCGCAACCCCTGTGGTTAGTTGTATTTTTCTAACCAGACTGCTGGGAGAAACCCAGAGGAAGGTGGGGATGACGTCAAGTCAGCATGCCCTTTATATCTGGGGCTACACACATGCTACAATGCCCAGTACAACGGGCTGCGACACCGCGAGGTGAAGCCAATCCCTTAAAGCTGGGCTCAGTTCGGATTGCAGGCTGCAACTCGCCTGCATGAAGTCGGAGTTGCTAGTAACCGTGGGTCAGCACACCGCGGTGAATATGTTCCCGGGCCTTGTACACACCGCCCGTCACACCACCCGAGTCTGGTGCACCCGAAGTCGCTGGCCGAACCCGCAAGGGACGGAGGTGCCGAAGGTGTGCCCGGTGAGGGGGGTGAAGTCGTAAATGTTGCGACCCGCGTCGGTAACGACGTCGGTAAAATTTGGCTATATGCTGGGAACCCCGCAGTATCCCTGGCTACTCAACGATTTGAGTGACAATGCTTTGGGTGACGCGGACAATCAGCAGGGAAGTCGTCCAGTTGATGTAACTGGATTGACCCCTCAGAGACTACACGCCGAACTCCTTGCGTCGGCAAGGATGAAGATATAGTCCATGCCCTGTGGCGACATGGGGAACACATGAACAAGGTAGCCGTACCGGAAGGTGCGGCTGGATCACCTCCTTTTAGGGAGTGGCCCGCATTCCGCGGATTGCAATCCAATTGCAATCAGCGCGCGGACCAGTCAACTCAGGTCGTGCAGTAACACGGCACCCAGAACCGCGAAGATTAGCGAGCGATCGCGAAGAGTACCGGGATGTAGCGTGCTGTGATCCGTCGTGCGTTCGCGCATGGATGGGTAGGCCGGCCAGGGGCAGTGGGAATCTGCACCTAATAGTCAGAAGCGCGGTGCTTTTGGCGAAAACTCGAGACCCCACGCGGGCCTCGTGGAAGTCGCTCCACGCTTCAGCGGTCGAGGACCTGCTGCGCCGGCCCGTGGGTGGGCCTTTAGCTCAGTTGGTGAGAGCGCACGGCTGATAACCGTGAGGTCTCTGGTTCGAATCCAGAAAGGCCCACGCTCGGCGCCGGCGCGACTCTTGCGCCATCACCTCGGGGATGTAGCTCAGCTGGGAGAGCACCTGCTTTGCAAGCAGGGGGTCGCCGGTTCGAGCCCGGCCATCTCCACGGCGCGTCCGAATGTCATCCAACCGGTCGTAATGACCGCGACCTACCGCACCTTGATAACTAAATAGCGAGTCTGCGTGAGAAATACGCTGATGATCCGTGTCTACGGATGTCAGCGTCCTGAGAATCCTCACAATGTAATGCCAGGCGACACAATTTTTAGAGCGTGTCAATGACGGCGCCAGGTGGCGTCGTCGACTTCCACACGTCATTGAGATGTGACGATAGGAAGGTCAAGCTACTAAGGGCACACGGTGGATGCCTTGGCACCAAGAGCCGACGAAGGACGTAGCGTTGCTGCGATAAGCCTCGGGTAGCTGCTAGCAAGCGTTTGATCCGAGGATTTCCGAATGGGGCAACCCACCTGGAGGAATGTCCAGGTACTCCCGGTTGAATCAAATAGGCCGGGTAGAGGGTACGCGGAGAACTGAAACATCTAAGTATCCGCAGGAAAAGATGTTATCCCCTTAGTAGTGGCGAGCGAAAAGGGGTGAGCCTAAACCGAGACGGCGTGATAGCCGGCAGGCGTTTCCGTTTCGGGGTCGTGGGACCTTTCTGTTTCCTCTGCCGGGGGAGCAAGGAGTTACAAAGTCGTCGTCTAGCCGAAGAGCTTTGGAAAAGCTAGCCGCAGAAGGTGACAGCCCTGTAGGCGAAAGGCGAACGACCTCCTGAAAGTGTTCCCAAGTACCACGGAACACGTGGAATTCTGTGGGAATCTGGGCGGACCATCGTCCAAGGCTGAATACTCTTGGTGACCGATAGCGAACTAGTACCGTGAGGGAAAGGTGAAAAGCACCCCAGACGGGGAGTTAAAAGTACCTGAAACCGTGTGCTTACAAGCCGTGAAAGGGCTATGCCCATTTATGGGAATGCCTGATTGCGTGCCTTTTGTAGAATGAGCCGGCGAGTTACTTCCGTGCGGCGAGGTTAAGGGGTTTACACCCGGAGCCGCAGCGAAAGCGAGTCTGAATAGGGCGTGGCCACCGCAAGGTGGCGGTAGTCGCACGGAGTAGACCCGAAACCGAGTGACCTATCCATGGTCAGGGTGAAGCGCGGGTAAGACCGCGTGGAAGCCCGAACCGACCCCGGTTGAAAACGCGGCGGATGAACTGTGGATAGCGGTGAAATGCCAATCGAACTCGGAGATAGCTGGTTCTCCTCGAAATGCATTTAGGTGCAGCGTCGTCGTTGGGTTTGCAGCTGGTAGAGCACTGAATGGGCTAGGGGCGATCACCTCGTTACCAAACCCAATCAAACTCCGAATGGCGGCAAATCATCCGGCGGCAGTGAGACGGTGGGGGCTAAGCTTCATCGTCGAAAGGGAAACAGCCCAGACCACCGGCTAAGGTCCCCAATCGCAAGCTAAGTGGTAAAGGATGTCACGGTGTCCAGACAACCAGGATGTTGGCTTAGAAGCAGCCACCATTCAAAGAGTGCGTAATAGCTCACTGGTCGAATGTCGTGGCGCCGACAATGATCGGGGCTCAAGCTTGCAACCGAAGCCGTGGATGGCCTTTCCTTTGGAAAGGTCGTGGTAGAGGAGCGTTCTGTGTGCCGCGAAGCCTGACCGTAAGGACGGGTGGAGCGCACAGAAGTGAGAATGCCGGCACAAGTAGCGAGAAACGCGTGAGAAACGTGTTCGCCGTAAGCCTAAGGTTTCCTGGGCAACGTTAATCGTCCCAGGGTCAGTCGGGACCTAAGCCGAGGCCGAAAGGCGTAGGCGATGGACAGTTGGTCAACATTCCAACACCACCGATAGTTCGTTATCAGCAATGGGGGAACGGGGAAGGATAGGCCTGACGGAGCGTTGGTTGTCTCCGACGGAGCCTCCTAGGGTGCCAGGTAGGAAAATCCGCCTGGCGTAAGCCCGAGAAGGATCCCAAGGCACTTGTGCCGATGGGGCCGATTCCATGCCTCCAAGAAAAGCCTCTAGCGAGAACTACGGTGCCCGTACCGCAAACCGACACAGGTAGGCGGGAAGAGGATTCCAAGGCGATCGAGGGAAACGTGGCTAAGGAACTCGGCAAAATGTCCCCGTAACTTCGGGAGAAGGGGAACCCTTGACGGTGATCCGGCTTGCCCGGTGAGCTGGCGAGGGTCGCAGAGAAAAGGCCCATCCGACTGTTTACTAAAAACACAGGTCTCTGCTAAAGCGTAAGCTGACGTATAGGGGCTGACGCCTGCCCGGTGCCGGAAGGTTAAGTGGAGGGGTGCAAGCCCTGAAATGAAGCCCCGGTAAACGGCGGCCGTAACTATCAACAATTGACCGTGGTAGTTAGAAAATCTGGCTATATGCTGGAAACTCCGAGAATCCCGCGCTACTGCAATCGGCAGTGATAATGCGACGGGTGCGGACAATCAGCAGGAAAGACTCTGCAACGTGCAGAGAATCCTCAGAGGCCATACGCCAGACGCTCGTGCGCATGCACGAGTGATGAGATGGTCCGATCTCATGGGCGACCATGAGAGCTGGTACTCACTCCAGCCACTCCACCGCAAGTGGAGGAGCAACAACGATGAACGGTCCTAAGGTAGGAAGGAAACGCTGCCTTAGAGAAATCTGGCTATATGCTGGAAACTCCGAGAATCCCGCGCTACTGCAATCGGCAGTGACAATGCGACGGGTGCGGACAATCAGCAGGAAAGGCTCTGCACCGTGCAGAGAATCCTCAGAGACCATACGCCAGACCCTGAGAAATCAGGTGAAGAGATGGTCCCATCTGCATGGCGACATGCAGGGAGGCGAAACGCAAAGCGCCTCCGCCCAGACAACGCTGTTTGGGTAAGGCTTTAAGCGAAATTCCTTGTCGGGTAAGTTCCGACCCGCACGAATGGCGTAACGAGATGGGCGCTGTCTCGGCCACGTACTCGGCGAAACTGAAGTACCTGTGAAGATACAGGTTACCCGCAGCAGGACGGAAAGACCCCGTGGAGCTTTACTACAACTTGCCACTGAAATGGGGTCTAGCATGTAGAGGATAGCTGGGAGACTATGAAGTCGGGCCGCTAGGTTCGGTGGAGTCAACCTTGGAATACCAGCCTTGCTAGATTTTATTTCTAACCGGCGCCGTTATCCGGTGTCGGGACCGTGGCAGGCGGGTAGTTTGACTGGGGCGGTCGCCTCCCAAACGGTAACGGAGGCGCCCAAAGGTTCCCTCAGCCTGGATGGAAATCAGGCCTTGGCGTGTAATGGCGTAAGGGAGCTTGACTGTGAGGCCCACAAGCCGAACAGGGACGAAAGTCGGGCATAGTGATCCGACGGCTCTGTATGGAAAGGCCGTCGCTCAACGGATAAAAGCTACCCCGGGGATAACAGGCTGATCTTGCCCAAGAGTTCACATCGACGGCAAGGTTTGGCACCTCGATGTCGGCTCGTCGCATCCTGGGGCTGGAGTAGGTCCCAAGGGT
>Ga0210409_10009174_pt1 | contig 10019 bp, 8 predicted proteins | sample IncBWH17MmetaG_FD_161649 | JGI IMG/M metagenome (GOLD analysis project Ga0210409, IMG submission 161649) | Forest soil microbial communities from Barre Woods Harvard Forest LTER site, Petersham, Massachusetts, United States - Inc-BW-H-17-M | ecosystem: Environmental > Terrestrial > Soil >...
ATGTCGATGACGCTTTAATCCTCAAAGATGCGCAAGGCAACTTGCTGGCGAAAACGATTGAGAAAGTCGTGGTCTTGCGACGCACCGGCAGCGAAATTCAGATGCAACCGGGCCGGGACCTCTGGTGGCATGAGGAATTGGCGCAGGTCGACGCCCATTGCGCCCCGGAAAAGATGGATAGCGAGGCGCCCCTGTTCATTCTCTACACGAGCGGTTCAACCGGCAAACCCAAAGGCATCTTGCACACTACTGCCGGCTACTTGCTCTATGCCAAGCTGACCACAAAATACGTCTTCGATTTGCGCCCCGAAGACGTCTATTGGTGCACCGCCGACGTCGGCTGGGTCACGGGCCATAGCTATGTCGTTTACGGCCCTTTGGCCAATGGCGCCACCAGTTTCATGTACGAAGGCGCCCCCAACTTTCCTGAGCCGGATCGCTTTTGGCGCATTGTCGAGAAGTATGGCGTTACCGTGCTCTACACGGCGCCGACCGCTATTCGGGCCTTCATGAAGTGGGGTGTTGAATGGCCGCGAAAACATGACCTGCGCTCCCTTCGCCTGCTCGGCACTGTCGGCGAGCCCATCAATCCAGAAGCTTGGATCTGGTATCACCAGGAAATTGGCGGCAAACGCTGTCCCATCGTCGATACCTGGTGGCAAACCGAAACGGGCGGCATCATGATTACCCCTTTGCCGGGAGCCATTCCCACCAAGCCGGGTTCGGCCACTCTGCCCTTCTTCGGCATCATCCCGGAGGTCGTCGACGACCAGGGCAAGCCGGTTCCGCGCAACTCCGGCGGCAAGCTCGTCATCCGCACACCGTGGCCCGGCATGCTCCGCGGACTGTGGGGAGATCCCGACCGCTACAAGTCCGTTTACTGGGGCGAAGTAAAAAGCAGCTATTTCACCGGCGACGGTTGCCGGCAGGACAAGGACGGTTATTTCTGGATCGTCGGCCGGATCGATGATGTTCTCAACGTTGCCGGCCATCGCATCGGCACGGCCGAAGTCGAGAGCGCCCTGGTGAGCAATCAAAAAGTGGCCGAAGCAGCCGTCGTTGGCCGCCCTGATTCACTCAAAGGCCAGGCGCTGGTCGCCTTTGTCACCCTCAAGAGCGGTATCCCGGCAAGCCCCCAACTGCGCGAAGAACTCCGAGCGCACGTTGCCAAAGAAATCGGCCCGGTCGCCAAACCCGACGACATCCGCTTCGCCGAGGCCCTGCCGAAAACCCGGTCCGGCAAGATCATGCGGCGGCTTCTCAAACAAATCGCCGCCGGCACTGAGATTAAGGGCGACACCACTACTCTGGAAGATCTCAACGTGCTGGCGAAACTCGCTCACGTCGAAGAATAAGCGAGTCCCCGCCGATTATTCCTTCAGCAGTCCAGCGGCCCTAAGCAGTTGCTGGGACTCCCCAGCCGCCGCGTAGATCATGACAGCGGAATGTGCTGTAGAACAATTCTCCCCGTGCACCCCGGCATACGCAGCCATCCAGGTAATCCGAGAATCGCGGCAACCCTCGCGCCAAATTGTCATTGCACCCGCTTCTGTTTTCGGGCGTAATGGCAGACAGAATGGCAGCGCAACTCCCGAATTCGTGCTCACACGCAGCGTAGCGGTCGAAAAGTATGACAAACGTTACTTCCGCAGCCCGAGCGTTGATGGTCTACGCGCTGGTGCTTCCCTTGGCGCTGGTCCTAGGCTACGTCCTGGCGACACCGACCGATGTGTCCTCGGCCGGGACAGTAGGGATCGTGCTCGCAGTGCTCGCTTTTCCCCTGGTTCTGAGGTGGCATCACCAGGCTTTATTCCTGAGCTGGGGTATGACGGCCGTCCTGTTCTTTCTGCCAGGCGGCCCGCCCTTCTGGCTGGCAATGGCCTTTCTGAGCTTGATCATCTCTTGCGGGCAAAGAGCATTGAGCAAAGAAAAGCAGTTCATTCATGTGCCTTCGCTGATGTGGCCCCTTATCCTCCTTGTACTAGTGGTCGCGGTTACGGCCAAAGCCACCGGCGGTTTCGGGATGCGGCTGTTCGGCAGTGATATTGTCGGCGGAAGACGTTACGTCCTGATGTTTGCTGGTGTCGCAGGCTACTTCGCGATGTTGGGACAGAAGATTCCAGCGAACAAAGCATTACTCTATTTGGGCTTGTTCTTTCTGGGAAACCTGGCGGACGCCATTGGCACGCTGATCCCATTCGGTCCGCCCGAACTTTACCCGCTCGCATTGATGTTCCCCGTCTCATCGCTGGAGATCGCCTCGGTGCACGACTTGGCGCCCACTTTTCTATCCGCCCAGGGCGTCACCCGCTTTTTTGGGTTGACGGTGGCCAGCCTTAGCGTGCTTTGTTATCTATTGGGCCGGGGCGGATTGCGCGGCCTCATGAGCAAACCTTGGCGATTCGTCGTTTTTGCCGCGGTTTTCATTGCCGGCAGCCTCGGTGGCTTCCGTTCTTTCTTCATTCTGGCGGCCTTGACTTGTTTGCTCGTCTTTTATTTCGAACGACTCTTCCGGAGCCGGTACTTCGCCTGGCTGATCCTCGTATTCATTCTTGTCGGCACGTTTTTGTTCGCCTTTTCAGAACGTCTGCCCTTGTCGCTGCAGCGCACGATAAGCTTTTTGCCGGTGAAGATAGATCCTGTGGCTCGGTTCGATGCGGAGGTCTCCAGCGAATGGCGGCTGCAAATGTGGAACATCGTCCTTCCCGAAGTGCCAAAGCATCTCTGGCTCGGCAAGGGACTCGGGATTGATGGCGAACAACTGGCGTTGGCCTCTGAATTGCTGGGTCGATCGCTAGCCTCTTCGCAGGAGGTAGCAATGCTCGCGGGTGATTATCACAGCGGCCCTTTGACAGTGCTCATTCAATTTGGGATCTGGGGGTTGATTGCCTGGATTTGGCTCCTGGCTGCTGGACTTCGAGCTCTCTACCTGAACTTCCTTCACGGAGATGGTTACCTGAAAGATATCAACAGGCTGTTGCTTGCTTACTTTCTCGCCAGGATTGCCGTCTTCTTTGTCGTCTTTGGTAATTTCTACACGGATGTTCCTCAATTCTGCGGCTTGCTGGGCCTGAGCTTGAGCCTGAACAATGGGATACGACGAGCCAGAAAGGCAACTCAAATGACCGCCAAGGAGCGGGAGCCCGGCAGTTTGGGTTCTGCGCTGGGGGCTCCGGCCTAAAAGAGTTGCCCTCCAAAATGTGGCATGAATTCGCTTGTCGATAGGAAATTCGAGTTTGCCACGCCATGGTTCAACGTAATCTCCAAGCAAATTGGAGGAGAAGGGACACCTTACTACTCGCTGGAGATGCTGGAGTGAAGCAGAACTACGATGTCGCTGTGGTTGGCGGCGCGGGCCATGTCGGCATCCCTTTGTCGCTCGTGCTGGCCGACAGTGGGATGCGCACGTTGATTTATGACGTGAACCGGTCGGCACTGGCCGAACTGCAGGCGGGTCGGCTGCCCTTCATCGAGGAAGGCGGCGAGGCCTCGCTGCAAAAGGCTCTCGCTGCGAATGCGCTCGGGTTTTCGGAAAACCCTGTAGACTTAGGTGACATACCCGCCATCGTCGTTACCATCGGCACGCCCATCGACGAATTTCACAACCCCGACATTGCCTTGCTCACCCGCTGCGTCGACACGCTCCTGCCGCACCTAAAGGAAAACCAGACAATCATTCTGCGGTCCACCGTGGCACCGGGAGTAACGGATTTCCTCGAGGGCTATCTGCGCCGGAAGGGCCGTAAAATCGGCCTCGCGTTTTGTCCAGAGCGAGTGGTGCAAGGCAAAGGAATCGCTGAGATTCGCAGTATCCCGCAGTTCGTCGCGGCCACATCGCCGCAGGCCCTTGAAGTAGCTCGCAATCTCTTTTCAACCATTTCTCCCCAGGTGATAGAGATGACGCCTCGCGAGGCCGAATTTGCGAAGCTTCTGTGTAATACCTTCCGCTATATTACTTTCGCGGCCACGAACCAGCTCTACATGATGTGCGCAGAGGCCGGCATCGACTACGTGAGATTGCTCGAGAAGGTGCGGCAAGGCTATCCCCGTATGTCCTATATTCCGGGTCCTGGCTTTGCCGCGGGCCCCTGCCTGATGAAAGACACCATGCAGTTGTTCGCCTTTGGCCGGCACAGTTTCCCGCTCGGAGAAACGGCCATGACCATCAACGAAGGATTGCCAAATTTTCTGGTCGATCAATTGCGGCGCAAAATGCCTCTCAAAGACCGGACGATCGGCATCCTCGGAATGGCGTTCAAAGCGGAATCCGATGATATGCGGGATTCTCTTTCGTACAAGTTGGGCAAGATTCTCCGCTTCGAAGGCGCCGAGGTGCTTTATTCGGACGAATACGTAAAAGACCCAACCTTCGTTTCCAGCGAGGAGCTTTGCCGCCGAAGCAAAGTCATCTTTATCGGCGTGCCACACCGCGCTTACGAACATCTGCAGATCGCGGACTCCGTTGAAGTGATCGACCTCTGGGGAATATGCCGTCGGGCACGAAACGGCCTCGCCAAGTGATGGCCTCAGTGAAAGCGCGCTATCAGCACGAACCTGCGAGCCAACCTCCGGCCGAAATACTCAATTCACCCAGGTACGATTTGAGCCGGATGGCAGCGTGTGGCGAAGACGTTTTTGTGAGCGCTCACGTTGAGATTCGGCGTCCCCGCCTTGTGTGCCTAGGGGCTCACATCGCCATTGACTCTGGATTCTACTGCACAACCGGGGCGAAACTCGCAGATTACATTCACATTGGTCCTTACGTCACAGTAATTGGCGGCGCTTCCGCCCTGCTCGAAATGAGGGGCTTCAATACGATTGGCGCAGGGTGCCGGCTTTTGTGCGCCAGCGACGAATTCCTCGGAGCAGGTCTGGCCGGCATAGCACCCCCGGAATACCGCGATCGCGTTCGCGTTGCGCCGATTATTTTTGCCGTCTTTGCCAGCGTCGGATCAAACGTCGTCATTCATCCAGGTGTGACTTTAGGCCAGGGTTCGGTCGTTGGCTCCTGCTCACTGGTAACGAAGAACACGGAGCCCTGGACCATTTACAAAGGGATCCCAGCGCGCCCGTGGAAAAAGCGACCCCGTAATAAGATGATTGAGGCAGCTCGCCGCATGGGCTACGGCCCCTTCGACGGAGCGCGCTCGCCTGGGTGATCGTTACCAGCCGGGCTTTAGCTTGACGCCCGGTTGCCGCACCTCAAAGCTGTGGCGACCGAGTTGAAAACAACGAACAAAACCATGAAGCAAATCCCATGGTGGACTCCCCAAATTGGTGACCAGGAGCCGGTGCTGGTAGCACAAGTGCTCCAGAGCAACTTCATCAACGATGGTGAAGTCACCGAGCAATTTGAGCGTGAAATTGCCCGCCTGGTAGGCGCCCGGCACGCAGTGGCGGTGACCAGCGGCACTGCCGCGCTGTATCTCTCGCTTAAAGCTCTCGGAATCGGCCACAACGACGAGGTCATCGTGCCGGACATTACCTTCATTGCGACGGCGAACGCCGTCACCATGACTGGCGCCAGAGCCGTATTGGCCGACGTGGACCCTCAGACACTGGCGTTGGCGCCTGAAGCCTGCGAACGGGCGATTACCTCCCGCACCAAAGCGATCGTTCCTGTGCATGTAAGCGGACGGGCGGGAACCATCCGCGAAATTGTGAAATTGGCTGAATCCCACGGTTTGCCCATCGTCGAAGACGCGGCCGAGGCGTTATTATCCAGGGACAACCAACAGTACCTGGGGACGATCGGCAAAATGGGTTGCTTCTCCTTCTCTCCGAACAAGAGCATTACCACCGGCCAAGGCGGCATGATCGTCACGAACGACAACGAAGTGCATTCGCAATTGCGGAAGCTCAAGGATCAGGGGCGGCCGGTTCGGGGAACGGGCGGAGCGGATGTGCACGAGAGCATAGGCTTCAATTTTAAGTTCACCAATATCCAGGCCGCTCTTGGCTTATGCCAATTGAAGTATCTGCCGGAGCGGGTCCGGCGGCAGAGAAGAATTTATGACATTTACCGCGAGGAATTGCAGGCGATCCCGGAGATAACGCTGATGGAGGTGAACACTGCCGAAGGTGAGTGTCCACAATGGACGGATGCGCTAGTGGAACGGCGCGACGAGTTGTCAAAATTCTTTGATGGTCGCGGGATAGGCTATCGCAAATTCTGGTTTCCACTCCATACTCAAGCTCCGTATCGTCTACCCGATTCAGACTATCCAAACAGCACGCGCCTCTGGCCACGTGCAATCTGGTTTGCCTCTGCATTTCAACTGACGGATGAAGATGTCCGGTTGGTGTGCCGCGGCCTGCGTGAATTCTACCAGTCTTGAAGGAGCGCTTTGAGCAACTATTTTGCAAATCGCCGGATTTTGGTGACTGGCGGCACCGGGTTCATCGGCAGCGCCGCGGTGCGAGCTTTGCTCAAGGAAGGAGCGAAGCTCAGGGTGTTGGATAATGACTCGCGAGGGTCCAAGCGCCGCCTCGCGGACATTGCTTCAGAAATGGAATTAGTCACCGGGGATATCCGCGAACCCGCAGCCGTCGAGCTCGCGGCCGAGGGCATGGAGAGTATCCTGCACCTGGCCGCGGTCAACGGGACGGAGTTTTTCTATTCGAAACCCGAACTGGTGTTGGAAGTGGCCGTCAAGGGCATGATGAACGTCCTGGATGCCTGCCGCAAGCAGGGCATCCAGGAATTATTCACCGCTTCCAGTTCCGAGGTCTATCAAAGCCCGCCAAATATTCCCACCGACGAAACGGCGCCCCTCTGCGTGCCCGATCCTCTGAATCCCCGCTACTCCTACGCAGGCGGCAAGATCATTAGCGAACTTCTTACGTTTAATTACGGCCGGAAGTTCCTGAAGCGGGCGGTCGTCTTTCGTCCGCACAATGTGTATGGGCCCGAGATGGGTCGAGAACACGTTATCCCACAATTTGTCCTGCGGATGAACGACCTGAAGCGTCAATCGGTGGCGCCCATTCCATTCCCCATCCAAGGCACCGGCAAAGAAACACGGGCCTTCCTGTTTATTGATGATTTTGTTGCCGGTTTGCTGAAGGTAATGGAACATGGTCGCCACTTGAGCATCTACCATATCGGTTCGATGGAAGAGACGTCGGTCGAGAACCTGGCCCGAACTGTCGCCCGGCATCTTGGATGCAAGATCGCCCTGGTCCCGGGAGCGCTTGCTCCCGGCAGCACTTTACGGCGATGCCCGGACACGCGAGAACTAAAAGGGCTCGGCTTTACACCACGAGTGTCCCTCGATGAAGGACTGACCCGGACGATTCCGTCCTACCTGGCTGAGGCAGCCCAATCTTTATGAATAAACCACAGGCCCCCATCCCGCTGGCAGCCGGAACGCAGCGCAGTGTTGTGGTGGAGAAATGCCAGCTCTGTGGCGCCGATGATTTGAAGTCCGTGCTCTTCCTTGGCTTTCTGCCTCCAGTAAACACCATGGCTCCGATTGGAACCCGTCCCGCGGAACAGCCGGCTTATCCCGCGGAAATCTTGTTCTGTTCGCAATGCCAGTTGGTTCAACTGGGTTTGATCGTCGATCCGGCAATCCTCTTTCCACCCCATTACGCTTATACCAGCGGAACCACCCGGATCCTGCGAGGGAATTTCGCGCAGCTTTACCAGGAGGTGATGCAGTTATACCCGTTGGCGAAAACCGACCTGGTTGTTGATGTTGGCTGCAATGATGGGACGCTTCTGAGCAACTTTCAGAACGGCCATCGGGTTTGCGGTGTTGAACCGACGAACGCGTCGAAGCTTGCGCTGGCTCGCGGGATTCCAGTGGTAAACGCGTTTTTCGGACGAGGCTCCGCGGAACAAGTGCTCAGCTCACACGGGAAAGCCGGCCTGCTGACTGCGACCAATGTCTTTGCCCATATCGAGAACGTCCATGAAATTGTCGACTGCATCCTGGAACTCCTGGGACCCGATGGGATTTTTGTCTCGGAGTCTCACTACTTGCTGTCATTGGTTGAGACGCTACAGTATGACACGATCTACCATGAGCACCTCCGGTACTATTCGGTGACCAGTTTAAAAAATCTGCTTGACGCGCACGGCCTCGAGGTCATCCATGCCCGCCCTATTCCAACTCACGGCGGGTCGGTTCGCGTTTACGCTTGCCGAAAAGGAAAACGGCCGGTCTCCCGATCCGTTGGCGCGATGCTCGAACGTGAGCACAAGGAACTGGGCTTTGACCGCTTAGTGGAATTCAAGAATAGAGTCGCGGCTTCGAAGCTGGCGCTGATGTCATTGCTCAAGGAAATCAAAGATCGGCAAGGCCGCGTCTATGGCGTAGGCGCACCTTCTCGAGCCAGCACTTTGGTCAATCATGTGGGGCTGGATAGCAACATCATCGATTGTGTACTGGAGATCAAAGGCTCATACAAAATTGGAAAGTACATGCCCGGCACCTTGATTCCCGTGCTCGAAGAAGAGAAGCTATTTACCGATCAACCGGAATGCGCGCTCCTTTTTTCCTGGCACATCGCCGACGAGCTGATCCCAAAACTTAAAGACCGAGGATATCGAGGGAAGTTTATTGTGCCTTTGCCGGCTCCGAAAATCGTCGCGTAACCAAACCCAGCCGATTCGCTCATATGCCAGCTATTGAACCACCAGTTGTGACGATTCTCCTGCCGGTTCGTAACGAGGAGATGAATCTGCGGATTCTGCTGCGCATCTTCCGCACCGCCCTCGAGTATCCGCACGAAGTGCTGGTCATTCACGACACCACGGATGACAAGAGCATCCCGGTTGTGCGCGAGGCTCAACCGAATTATTCGCAGGTGCGCCTCGTCCATAATCAGCTCGGACGCGGTGTCATCAACGCCATCCGGGCGGGAGTCGCTGAAGCAACCGCCGATATTGTAGTCATCCTTTGTGCTGATGATACCGGCCCCGTGCTGGTCGTGGACGACATGCTCGCTCTAATGCGCGAGGGTTGCGGGTTTGTCAGCGTGACCCGTTATTCGCATGGTGGCCGGCGCTTGGGTGGCTCGCTGGTTGGTGGATTCCTCTCGCGCACCGCCAACTGGCTCTTTCACAACGTCGTCCGCTCCCCTTTCACAGATGCCACGACCGGCTGCAAAATGTTCCGCAAGTCCAGCTTTAAGGACTTCCGCCTGGAAAGCCAGCCAATCGGCTGGGCTTTCGCTTTCGAGATGGCGATTAAAGCACAACACCTGGGGCTAAAGCTTGGCGAGGTTCCTTTGGTCAGTGTCGACCGGCTGTTCGGCGGGCAGTCCACCTTCCGCCCGGGGCCTTGGGTCGTCGAGTACTCTCGTTGGTTCATCTGGGGAATTGGCCAGATGTGGCGCAACCTCAGTTGGCATCGCTCTCCCATTCAAGTGCGCGTTCCCCTCTTCTACCAATCCAAGCCGTCGGAATCACCTCCTGCCTCGGACATCGGCTTGGTCCCAGGCGAAGTGAGCCGGCTCAAAAGCTGATGAACAGCTACTATCCTCAAACTTTCCGCAGTCTGCGCAAATTTTGTTATGCTAGTGCAAAGTCGCTTTTCCGTCTATTCCGCGGTTAAAAGCGTTCTCCCTTTGATTGCGGCTCTGCCGTCCTGTGTCCATCCGTGGTTTTCAACTGCATTGTTACGGCTTAACGTAACTCTTTAATCAAAATGTCCTCATTCTGAAGCACGGTTGGCAAATGCTCCACGGTCGGCGTCTCCGCCGCATGATAGGTCAACCGATATAAATCGAGGTGGATCTTGGTGCTTCGTTTGATTGCCGCCACTAAAGGAGATTCGCTGACCATGACAACCTTTGTGAAGCCGAGCGACTTCAGGCGTTCATAGGTTGCGGGGTGATCCAGAAGCTTAAGATCGTAGGCCGAAAGACCGTTGCGATTTGAAAGCACCAACAATTCCCCAGTAAGGTCACCCCCATACATGAATAGTTTGTCGGATTCACGAGTGTGCTCCTGAATAGCCTGCGCCAGCGCGTACATATAATCGTCCTGAAACAAGATCACACGCGCCCCG
>Ga0210409_10009175_pt1 | contig 10018 bp, 9 predicted proteins | sample IncBWH17MmetaG_FD_161649 | JGI IMG/M metagenome (GOLD analysis project Ga0210409, IMG submission 161649) | Forest soil microbial communities from Barre Woods Harvard Forest LTER site, Petersham, Massachusetts, United States - Inc-BW-H-17-M | ecosystem: Environmental > Terrestrial > Soil >...
CAACATGGAGCAGCGCGGGTGATTGCTGTCGACACCGGTCACGGTCAGATCGATTTTCGTTTGCGCCAGGACTCGCGCGTGCATTTATTGGAGAAGACCAACGCGCGCTACTTGACTCCTGAGCAAGTCGGTGAAGTGGTGGACTTCGTCGCGATGGATGTTTCGTTCATCTCCGCAACCCTGGTTCTCCCCGCAGTTATCGCTGCAGCATTCCCCGCTTCTCCGGCGGAACGTCAGGGCCGGCAGATGATTGTACTGGTGAAGCCGCAATTCGAGGCGGGCCGCGAACGAGTAGGGAAGGGAGGCATCGTGCGCGACGAGGCCACACAGATGGCCGCAGTCGAGAAAGTCCGCCTCGCTCTGGTGGCGCTGGGCTGCGCGCGCACGGACGTGATCGAGTCCCCGATTCAAGGTGCGGAAGGGAATCGGGAATTCCTGCTATTTGCCGTTTTCTGACCTTTTTCTCTCGTCGCAAGCGCTGCAGGCAAACCTTTTCCGGCGATTTCGGTACAATTCAAAGTTCACCATGGATATTGGGAAGGCTCCATTCGCAAACGGCAAAGCTGCGGCTATCGTTTCCAAGCCTGACAAGCCGGAACTGGCAAAAATTGTGCCCGGGCTGGTTGAGTGGTTTCGTCAGCGTCAATACCGCATTGTGGTGGACGCAGAGACCGCGCCGTACGCGGCCGGTATCGAAGTCCTGACTCGCGATGAAATGGCCTCGCGGCCGATGAGCCTGGTGGTCGTACTCGGTGGTGACGGAACATTGCTTTCCGCAGCTCGGTGCATGGCCAAGGTGGGAATCCCCGTGCTGGGTGTGAATTTGGGTTCGCTCGGATTCCTGACCGAAGTCCCCTTGGAGGAACTCTACCCAACTCTGCAGGGTATTGAGGAAGGTTGCTGTAATGTGGAAGCCCGCTCGATGGTGCATTGCGAAGTGTTTCGCAAAGATCTGCGGGTCGCCAGTTACGATGCGCTCAACGATATCGTTGTGGGAAAGGCGACCATTTCCCGCCTCAACCATTGCGACGTCTACATTGACGGGGCGTTCGTTTCCGTCTACAAAGCTGACAGTCTGATCGTCTCCAGTCCTACGGGTTCGACCGCCTACTCGCTGGCGGCCGGGGGACCCATCCTGATGCCGTCGGTGGATGCGTTCGTGGTGACGCCGGTCGCGGCTCACTCGCTGACGCATCGCCCTCTGGTGGTGCCCGACACATCGAAGATCGATATCGTCGTCAACACCGGTCAGGATGAAGCCTATCTGAGCATTGACGGTCAGGTTGGCATGCCGATGTACGACGGAGATCGCGTTGCTTGCAGTAAGTCAGAGCATCAGGTCAAGCTGCTGCGGATTAAGGGAACATTCTTCGACGTGCTGCGCGCCAAGCTGAAGTGGGGACAGAGGTGAAGGATAGTTGACGCGTTCTCGCTCAGCTACACGTAAATCCCGAAAAGTAAGAGATAAGAATGAAATTCGTAATCCTGTTGTTGAGTTGTGCGCTCTCAAGCAATCTGCTGGCTCAGGCCAAACCGGCTGCCGATCTTATCATCATCAACGCCAAGGTTTGGACGGTGGACAAGGCGAATCCGACCGCCCATGCGGCGGCTGTCCTTGGCGACCGCATTGTTGCGGTGGGTTCGAACGCCGATGTGGAAGTTTTGCGGAGCCCGGCCACACAAGTGATCGATGCGGGCGGCAAACTGCTTCTGCCCGGCTTCAATGATGCGCACGTGCACTTCGTTAGCGGTGGCATGCAACTCGACTCCGTGCAACTCAACGACGCTGCCAGCGCGGATGAATTTGTCCGGCGAATTGCCGAACGGGCGAAGAAAACGCCAAAAGGAGAATGGATTCAAGGGGGCGATTGGGACGAGACGAAATGGAGCCCGCCGGCTCTGCCTACCAGGCAACTGATTGACCCGGTGACCCCTAATAACCCGGTGTTCATTAGTCGCTACGACGGCCACTCGGCGCTGGCGAATTCCGCCGCGTTGCGATTGGCGGGCGTCACGTCCAAAACTCCTGACCCACCTGGAGGTGCAATCGTCCGCGATGCGCAGGGCAATCCTACGGGTGATCTGAAGGACGCGGCGACTGACCTCGTGCTCAAGGTCATTCCTGCGGTTACTCATGAGCAGCGCCTTCGCGCCATGAGGCGTGCTCTGGAGCACGCGGCCAGCGTTGGTGTGACCAGCTTTCAGGACATGAACGATGAGAATGACAGTTTTGACGATATTCGCGCCTACGGGGAATTGTTACAGAGCGGAGAATTGACGGCGCGGGTGTATGTGGCCCCGGGGATCGCTGATTGGCAGAAGCTGGCTAAGGTTGGAATTCGGCACGCTTTCGGTTCGTCGTTTTTACGGACCGGTGCGCTGAAGGGATTTGCTGATGGCTCGCTGGGCTCCCGCACAGCGTATTTTTTTCAGCCGTTCAGCGACAATCCCAATAACACGGGTTTGCTTGGCAAGCAGATGCAACCACTTTCGCAGATGCGAGACCAGATGATGCAGGCAGATGCCGCCGGTCTGCAAATCTGCACTCATGCCATTGGTGATCGCGCGATTTCGACCGTACTCGATCTGTACGCGGATTTGGACAAAGCTCAGCCGGGAGTCGACCGCCGGCTCCGCGTTGAACATGCGCAGCATATGGCGGAGAAGGATTTCGCCCGCTTTGCACAATTGAATGTGATTGCGTCGGTCCAGCCCTACCACGCCATCGACGATGGACGCTGGGCCGAGGCCTACATTGGCCACGACCGCGCCAGCCGGACCTACGCTTTCCGTATATTTCTGAATCACGGAGTGCACTTGGCATTCGGGACCGATTGGGATGTGGCACCGCTTAACCCGATATTGACGGTGTATGCCGCGGTCACCCGGGCAACGCTGGATGGAAAGAATCCGAACGGATGGTTTCCCGAACAGAAGCTGACTGTGGCCGAAGCGGTCGAGGCGTTCACCATCGGCTCGGCCTACGCTGAATTTCAGGAACAGGAAAAAGGTTCCATCACGCCCGGCAAACTGGCGGATATGGTCCTGCTGAGTGACGACATCTTCTCGATCGAACCGGCAAAGATTCGCGATGTGAAGGTTCTGAAGACGATTGTCGGCGGAAAGGTTGTCTGGGATCAGGACCGGAAGAAACAGTATTCCACCGCGAACTAAATTTCACCGCGAACCAGGTCCGCAATGGTTTCGCGTCTCCGGATCACCTTGGCTGATTTTCCATCCACCAACACTTCCGCCGGACGCCGCCGGGTGTTGTAGTTGGAGGCGAGCACCATTCCGTAAGCGCCCGCGTCGAGCAACGCCAGCAGATCCCCTTCATTCATGGTCGGCAATTCACGGTCGCGGGCAAAGAAGTCTCCGGTCTCGCAGATCGGCCCAACGACATCCACGGTCTCGTACGGAACTTCTTTCAATGATGCGTCGGATGACCGGACGGAGACGATTTCGTGGTGAGCGCGATATAGGGAAGGTCGCAACAAATCATTCATGGCCGCGTCGACCACCAGAAACTTCTTCTTGCCGTTGGTTTTCTTGTACAGCAAGCGCGTGATCAGCGCCCCCGCCGGCCCGACGATGGAGCGCCCGGGTTCGAGTAGAAGGTGTACCTTCAGGCCTTTCAGCGGCGCCAGCAAAGCATCTGCGTAGGAAGCGACGTGTTCGGCAAAGCCGGGCGGACTGTGATTCTCGTAAGCGATACCAAGACCGCCGCCGGCATCCACGTAGTTGATCGTATGACCGTCCGCCCGCAGAGCCCGCGTCAGCTCAGCAACTCGTTCCATGGTTGCCGCGAACGGCTTCACGTCGGTGATCTGTGAACCTATGTGGACGCTCACGCCGGCAATCTCCACAAACTTCATTGCTGCCGCTCGCGCGTATAACCGACGAGCTTGCTCAATCGGTATCCCGAATTTGTGTTGATGCAAACCGGTGGAAATATACGGATGAGTTTCGGCGGAGACGTCCGGATTTACGCGCAATGCAATTCGGGCAGTCTTCTTGGTTCGAGCGGCACATTCCGCGAGCGCGGACAACTCCGATTCGCTCTCTACATTGAAGAGTAGGACCTGGGCCTTCAATGCCAATTGCATCTCGTCCGAAGTTTTGCCCACACCTGAGAAGACGACTTTTTTCGCCGCTCTCCGGTTGATCCGCAACACTCTCTCCAGCTCTCCGCCAGAGACTACATCGAAGCCGCAACCCATCCCGGCCAGCAGACGCAAAATGCTTAGGTTTGAATTCGCTTTTACCGAGTAGCAGACGGTGTGTGGAACCTTACGAAAGGCGTGTTCGAAGGCGCGCATGCGCTCACGAATTGCCGAAGCGGAGTAAACGTATAAGGGCGTGCCGAAGCGCTCTGCTAAACCCACGAGAGGCACTTGGTCGCAATGAAGGATTGAGCCAGAAGGGTGCTCGGAAACGTCGCTGTTCCGCGCACGGCGGTATGAAAAAGCTGGCGGACGGCCTTGGCCTCGGCTTCCGGCGCGCATCACTTGCGCTTCCCGGGAGTGCCTTTGACCCGAATCGCAACCACGGTCTGATCGTCGAACGCTTCCTCTCCAGACGCGTGTTCGGCCACAGCGTTGAAGATCAACTTCACAACCTCGTCGGCCGCCGCATTGGGATTCGCCGCAACAATCTCGCCGACCCGCTCGCGCCCGAAGAGTTCTTCCGCTTTGTTGCTGGCATCCAGAATGCCATCGCTGAAGAATACGAACATGTCTCCGGCCTTGGCCCGGAAACTCAGTTCGTCATAGTCGGCGTCGTCGAACAACCCCAGAGGCAAGCCCGTGGCTTCGATGACTTCAATCTTCCCATCGTGGCAGTAAATTGGGCGCGGCAAGCCAGAGTTGGCTACCTGCAAGGTGCGATTTCGGTCGTCCCATACGGCGTAGATCAGCGACACAAACTGGCCGTCGATGCGACGCTCGCCCAGCGAAAAATTCACGGCAGAGAGCATTTCTGCAGGGCCGGGTTCAATGGGTGCATGAGAACGCAAGATTCCGCTCACCAATGCAGCGTAAATCGCCGCTGGCGCGCCTTTGCCGCTGACGTCGCCAATCACAATGGCCGTACGCGACATCGAATAGCTAACGAAATCGTAAAGGTCACCCCCAATAGCGCGCGCTGGAACGAACTTCGCTGCTATATCGAGATGCGAGAGCTTGGGCAGCGTCGGTGGTAGAAGCCGGAACTGCAACTGGCGCGCCATTGCCAAGTCACGCTCGAGGCGCTTTTCCTGGCGGGCAATCTGCTCGTACAATTGCGCGTTTTCAATCGCAATCGCAACTTGCGCGGCCAGCGTCGTCACAGTTCTTTTGTGATCGTCGGTGAAGAAGCCGCGCCGCGTGTGCTCAAGGTCCAGCACTCCGATCACCTTGTCCTTGTAGACCAGCGGCACCGCCAGTTCAGAGCGGGTCTCTGGATTGGCTTTGACATACCGCGGGTCCTTATTTACATCAGGGACCAACACCGCCTCTTTGTGTTGCGCAGCATAGCCGACCACGCCTCTGCCTAACGGGATTTCGTGTTTGAGCTGAATGTTTTCCTGGAATCGCTGCGAAAAACGATGCTGCAGTTTCTCGCCGGTGGCATCGAGCAGCAGAATGCTGAAAATCTGATAATCGATCAGCCGGCTGAGCAGCTCAGCAATTCGCTTCAGCAACTCGTCGACGTTAAGAATGGATGTGAGCTCGCGTGCAATTTCATTCAATAGCACCAAGGTGCGCGCCTGGCGCGTGGTTCGCGTATACAAACGGGCATTCTCGATGCCGACAGCCATCCGCGAAGCGATCAGCGTCAGCAACCGCTTGTGCTCTTCGGTGAAGTGGTTAGGCTGCGGCGACTCGATATCAATAACTCCGATGAGCCGGTTCTTAACGATCAGCGGAACCGCCAACTCCGAGCGCACGTTAGGAACAGCGGAAATGTAACGGCGGTCCGTCGACACATCATCGACCAGAATTGCTTCCCGCCGTTGCGCTGCGATTCCTGTGACACCGTCGCCCACTTTGATCCGCATGCGCTCGGCAATTTCGCGCGCATATCCCACCTGAAATCGAAAGTATAGTTCCTGGGTTTTTTCGTTCAGCAGCAGAATGCCGAAGATTTCGTAATCGATTACCTTGCGTACGAGTTCGGCTACGCGACGGAGCGTAGTGTCCAAGTCGAGAGTGGTGTTGACCACGTCCGCCACTTCGAGCAGAAGGGGGTCGACCTTGGATTGAAAATCAGCTTTAGTTGCAACCATTTCCACTTTCCTATGATATCAGTCGCGGTTTTTGCGCCCTGAGACGTTGCGAGCAACGTCTCGGGTGGCGCGATCAGCTCTCTCGCGGGACAACGCAAATATCCGGCAAGTTGCGGTATTTTTCCGCGTAGTCCAGCCCGTATCCGACGACGAACTCGTCGGGAATGCTGAAGCCCACATAATCAGCCTTGATCGGTTGCTTTCGTCGCGATGGCTTGTCCAGTAATGCGGCAATGCGGAGGGCCTTCGGCTGGTGGCCCAGCACGATCCTTTTCAAGTAATTTAGCGTGAGGCCGGTGTCCAGGATGTCTTCGACCAGGATTACATTTCGATCTTTCATCGATTGGTCTACATCTTTGGTCAGCTGCACTTCTCCGGTGGAGTCCCATCCGAACCGCAATTCATGGGCTGGGCTGGGACGGTTGCCGTAGCTGGAAACTCCGATGAAGTCGAAGGTAGCATCGAGCTGGACTTGTCGTGCCAGGTCGCTAAGGAAAATCGTGGCGCCTTTGAGGACGCCGACCAAGATCACGGCTTCCCCCGCGAAGTCACGCGTGATCTCAGCGCCCATGGCGGCCACGCGATGCGCGATTTGCTCACGCGAGATTAGAACCTTCAGTTCAGTCACGGCGAACTATATTAAACTAGCATTTGGCATTTGGCACTTAGCATTTAGTCAGCCAGTGGTTCTTGGCGGATTCGATGAGTACTGCTGAAAGGCCAAGTGCTAAATGCTTGGATTTTCCCCATACTATGAACCTCAACGGAATCAAACTCACATGGTTAGGCCATGCAACTTTTCGGGTTGAAACGCCTGGCGGCAAGACAGTTTTGATCGATCCCTGGGTCATGGGGAACCCTATGTGCCCAGAGAAGGAAAAGAACGTCAAGAAAGTTGACGTATTGCTCTGCACCCACGGCCATTTTGATCACATCGGGAACGCGGTCGAAATCGCCAAGAAGCACAGTCCCCAAGTGGTCGGTATTCCTGAATTGTGCGGATGGCTGGAGAAAAAAGGAGTGAAACAAACAGCAGAGATGAACAAGGGCGGCACTCAAACTGTGGGCGACATCAAAGTGACGATGGTTCACGCCGACCACTCCTGTGGCATTCAAGACGGGGATGAGATTGTTTACGGTGGTGAAGCGTGCGGTTACGTCGTCGAGTTCGCCAATGGAGTAAAGATTTATCACGCGGGCGACACCAACGTCTTCGGCGATATGCAGATCATCCGTGAGCTTTACGCCCCAGAGATTGCCATGATTCCGATTGGCGATCACTTCACGATGGGGCCGCGCGAAGCTGCTTACGCCTGCAAGCTGCTGAAACCGAAAACGGTCATTCCCATGCACTTCGGAACATTCCCAGTGCTGACGGGAAGGCCAAGCGAGCTGCACAAGCTTGCTCCCGAAGTTGAAGTGAGAGAAATGAAGCCCGGCGAAACAATTTCGTAGAGCCCGTGAAGAACGGGCGTCCCCGCCCTTCTCGAGCTCGGTTGTGCAAAAATTCGGTTGTGCAAAAATAAGGAGACGAATTGCCGAAGTCGAAAGCAACAAAGCCAGACTGGCAGATGTCCGGAATCACCGCCGGGCCTGTCGAGGATTACTTCTATTCCATGCTTCCTCCGCGTGACGAAGTGCTCACGAAGATGGAGGAGGAAGCCGCCAAGCGAAAGATCCCAATCGTGGGTCCGGCCGTCGGTCGCATCTTGCATCAACTAGCTCTGATGACTAGTGCGAAAACGGTTTTCGAGATGGGGTCAGCGATCGGATATTCGACCATCTGGTGGGCGCGCGCCGTCGGTGAAGGTGGACTTGTCTTCTACACCGATGGAGATCGCAAGAACGCCGAAGAAGCGCGAGGATATTTCGAGAGAGCCGGCGTCGCGTCGCGAATCAACATGACCACCGGCGATGCCCTGGAAGTTCTCTCCGAACACAAGCAGGAGTTTGACATTATCTTCAACGACGTCGATAAAGAAGATTATCCGCGAGTCTTCAAGCTGGCTTTGCCACGTTTACGCAAAGGCGGATTATTTGTAACCGACAACGTCTTGTGGAGCGGAAGGGTTGCGCAGAAGAATCCCAAGGAGATTTCAACCAAAGCCATTCTCGAATTCAACCGGCTGCTCTACGGCTCTCCGGATCTGTTTACGACGATCCTACCAATTCGCGATGGTGTGGCCGTGGCGGTTAAGAGATAAGTCAGATCGACTTCACCGGAATCAGCGTCAGATCTTCCACCAGTCCCACTTCCTTCTGCAGGAATGGTTCCGCATACGTCACGCCTCCCAGGAGGCCATAGAAGCGTGCCATAGCTTCGATGCGAGCGCGAATTTCGGCCTGAGCAGGGAACAGATCCTTACCCGCCTCCTGATCGCTGAACTGCGACTTGTACGCCATCAGCGCTTGGAAACGCGCTTCGAACAGCTCCGTGATGTCGACGACAAACGTTGGACGCACATCGTAGTAAAGCGTCGCGTAGATAATCTTAAAAGGACGGTGCGGCGGAAGACTCGTGGCACCGTCGTTTTGCCCAGCGGGCGAGAGCGCCCGCTTCACACTAAAGTCCAGCTTCGCCAGTCCCGCCAGAAAGCAGGCTTCATATCCCAGTGTCGACGCGGTGTAATGATCCGGATGGCGGCCTTTCCAGTAAGGAAGCATCACTACGCGGGGCCGTTGTTCACGGATTACGCGCGCGACTTTCAGCCGGTTTTCGAAAGTGTTCTCAACCCGCCCATCCGGGATATCGAGAGCCTGCCTCCACGAGACGCGTAGTATCTTCGCGGCCTCCGCCGCCTCTTGCGCACGGTCCTCGGCGGTACCCCGCGTCCCCATCTCTCCCTGAGTGAGATCGAGGATGCCGGTGCGCCGTCCGTGCTGTGCCATTTTCAGCAACGTCCCCCCGCAAGTCTGCTCCACGTCATCGCGATGAGCAGCGATGGCGAGGACATCTAGCGGCGCAGCGTCAATGGAAAGAGTGGACATATCAGTCGAGGCTTCCTTGTTCCAGGACCACATTTTCACGAACGATCAAACGATGAGCAGCCATCTCCTTCAACGTAGGCAGAACGCGGTTCGCGTGCTCGTCGGTATCCACGAAGATGATGATCACCGGAAGCTTTCCCCCAGCATCGACCAGGTGGCTGGTTTGTACTCGGTGCCGACCAATAAACCCCGCCACGGCATGAATTGCGGTTGCCGCATATACGTTTTCCTGGCGCAAGTAATTGAGGATCTCCACGTGCAACGGCCGGTGATGCCACTGGTCGGCTTCGTTGAGATAGATCGTGACTTGAACAGCCATCGCGTCTGGCATTTTACAGCACTCGCGCCAGAGCCATGCCGGCTAGCGCCCCCCCGAGGCATAACAAATTGTTGGTGAGTACGTTCGTGAGCATGAGAAGCCATTGTCCTTGTTCGAAGTACGCCATGGTTTCAAAAGCGTAGCTTGAGAATGTGGTAAACGAACCGCAGAAGCCGATCACGACCAGCAGGCGCCAGCGCGGATCGGCCAACACTCGTTCCGTTGTCCAGACAACGAAGAAGCCAACGATCAGACTGCCTGCGATGTTGATGAAGAGCGTGCCGTAGGGAAAGACTGGCCCCAACTCTTTGGCTGCAAACCGGCTCAGCAGATAACGGGCATTTGCGCCGACGATTGCGCCTATGGAAATGACGAGAAGATCGATCACGATGGAGCTCTCCCTACAAAGTTTGTAGGAGTCATCAGCCGGAGATATCAGTTCGACC
>Ga0210409_10009177_pt1 | contig 10017 bp, 10 predicted proteins | sample IncBWH17MmetaG_FD_161649 | JGI IMG/M metagenome (GOLD analysis project Ga0210409, IMG submission 161649) | Forest soil microbial communities from Barre Woods Harvard Forest LTER site, Petersham, Massachusetts, United States - Inc-BW-H-17-M | ecosystem: Environmental > Terrestrial > Soil >...
ACAACACGAAGATCGTTTTAGATAAATTCAAAACTGTGTCCAATTATACGACCGCTACTCCTGCCGTTACTCCGGCAAAAACCGGCTGCGGCAAGTGGTGGGTAAGCTGGCGAAATCCGGCAACTGGCGGACATATTGCACTTCTGGATACAAGCGGGAATATCATCTCGCAGAAAACTTTCTCGGCTGGCGATATCACGACGACGCGTTTCGTTTCGATCACCTCACATTTGTGGCGGGATACCAGCGGCGCATCGGAAACTGATACCTGCTATATGGCATTCGAAGAAGGCCCGCGTCAAATGGGGGCAACGATCTATTTCCTGAAAGCCTACTGCAACGGGTCGGGCAGTGTCGATACTTCAGGGCTATTAAATATTTCTGCAGGCCTTCCCTATTGCGAAAATCATTATCCCAATATTTCCATGACTGCAACAAGAGGAGTGATGATCACCTGGGAAGCTGTGATGCCGCACTTCACTTTCTCCGACAGCGCCTTCATGCTTCACCGGCAGCATTATGCAATCCTGCATGGAAGATACCCGGATGGTATCAGGTGGACGACATATCTTTCGCTCAAAGGATTTGAAGCTATAGTCGATCATAACATTGACGATACGCTCAGCATGCTTCCGGTGGCTACTGTAGCCGATTACGATGCGGCACGGATCAACGATACTGTCTGGAATGACAGGTGCAGGCTTGTCTTTAACGATCCGGTGAACGAGCAGGTGCATATCTCACACTATGGATATATGAACGGTAACTTCATTCCCTGCTTCCAAAATGTTGCAATGCCGGATGCCTCGCTCTGGCCGTCATCGCCGGAGAGGAAGGCATCGAACGGAGTCCTGCAGCCCTTAATGTATACGCACCCGACATACGCTGCGGATACAATTTATTCTCCAGAAGTGACGATCTATGATTTCCCGATCTCGACATTAATAAACGTACCGGTCTTGAAGCAAGAGATCGTAGCAAAACCGCAAATGGCGACGTGCGGATTAGCAGTGCAAGGAGAAGTAGGACAAATTGTTATTCACCGTGATACTAATACGTATATACAAACCTGGCAGCAGCGGGACACAGTTTTGAGGGATACGACGATTCCGCCATTTAATTGGGCTGATTCTTCAATTCACTCCCATCAATTCACCATTCAGGCTGGCGATACTCTACAATATCCAAGATATTTTCGGGTAGGCCAGTACGATCCGGGCGATACATCCGAAGTCACTTCGTATCTCTCAGGTTCATCCGATTACGTCATGATGAAAGTGAATATGAGAAGCGCAACGAATCATGCAGTATTATATACGCTCGATTCGTGCAAGTTATACAGTGGCGGCTTCATGCAATCGGGAAGTTTCGCTGACGGCGGAATCTCAAAGACAGGATTTACTTCTTCCATTACAGGGAATGTCTATCTGACGTTCGAAGTATCGAGAGGAAATCCGGCTAATACGTTCCAGGTATCGAATACGGAAGTCTACGACGATACTTCAATGATCGATTACCTGCCCGGACCGCCCGGAGCCGATACATCTTTCAAGAAATCGCCGCCACATGCTCCGCAGACGTCAGCGTATGTATCGCAGATCACGATGACGGTTCATCCGAATCCTTTCAGAACACAAACGTCGATCGAACTCGAAGTACCGAAAGAAGTGATGATGAATGTCTCGGTATTCGATGTACTTGGCAGACAGGTAACGAACCTCTTCAGTAATTACAGCGACCATAATAATTACAACTTTACGCTCGATAGCAAACAGCTTAATCCGGGTATGTACTATGTAAGGGTACAATGTGGCGGTGAGGTTGTTACGCGGAAGATCGAGCTATTAAAATAAATCATCTTTAAATATCTAAAGAAGAGGGCGATAGAAAAACTATCGCTCTTTTTTTTATCAAATGACTTTTTTGGGGAAAAAATGAATTAGGACAAAAAAAATATCCCCGTAACAAGCGGGGATATTTAACAAACGAGGGGAAATAGAACCATCTCCCCAATTTATTTTTATGCAAAGGATAGAACAACTACTTAGTAAGAAGATTTCCATCATTTTGCGTGTTCAGATGCAAGGTTAATTTAATTATTGTCAGATGGAAAACATTCACGTCACAGAAGTTGCCCTAAAGTCGCTCGAAGAAGCAAGAATGAAAATTACTGAAGCGTCCCTATCTCAGAAACCGATTACAAAGGCCACAGAAGAGGTAATTAACGGGTATATCGGCTATGCCTATGAATTCATTGAGAAGATATTGAAAAAAGGTGTCAAAACGGCTTAAAAAAGGGGAGGGTTTGTTACTATAGCGTTACTCAGTATGCAAAATGGAGTCGTAAATTACAGTTATAAACACTTACTATATAACAAGTTACTACAAAAACTTAGTACACCCGTAGGGACTCGAACCCCAAACCTTCTGATCCGTAGTCGTAAGGTTTTGGGGTTCAAATTCCTACAAATTGAATCGCATTTGGCTTTTTTGTCCCATGCTATTTTAGTCAACTGTTCGGAAACTGTTCACTTGGCCTAAAAAAAGAAGTATTTTTGCAGAAGTAATTTATAAGAGCCGAATGCAAGATACTGATAATGGAGATGAAGAATTTCATCAGATCGAACCTTCTCAATCGGAGAAATCTGAACAGGAAATGGCCGCACAACAATATGCGATAGAAAGAGAAAAAGAAGTCAGGGAAGGTATCCGTCTTACATTAGAAAAAGGTGTCCCGTCCTTTGGTTCTGGGGATGTGGGGACGGTGAGGGAAATAATCGAATTCATGGCAATGGAGAAAATGCCTTACAAAGACAGAATGAAAGTCCTAACGATCTATAAAGGACTTCTTCAAATGCAGGGTTCAGGTGGTATAGATATGATTATGGGTACTTCGTCAAATCTTGCATATCAGATAGATATACAGATAAAAACATACAAAGACTTACTCGTTTTAGAGAATGAACCAGAATCACTTACTGCCCAAACCGAAGAAAAATCCGAACAGGCAAAAGATTGGGAAAGAATAGCCAACCTTTTTGAAAATGCACGTCTTCAAAATAACAGAGTTCTTGGTTATCTCGCAACAGAAGAAAGTGTTAAGCATTTCTTGAAATTTGATAAAAAAACGAATCAAGAAAAAATTGACTACCTTGATTCATTCATAGCTCCCGTAAAAGATTTTGCTGAAAATCCCAACCGACACGATAAAAAACTTGGTGTGCATGGAATAGCGCTTGAAAGCATTCAGGCTGCATCTTTTCTAAATTTTTTACAAAAACAACGTAAGGAATATGAGAACAGCGAACCTGAAAAAGATGAAAGGACAAAGAAAAGTATGCAAGATTCACTAAAAGTGAAAGATCGTGAAGACAAAGAGAGAACAGCTGCTCGGTTAGTAATGCTGTTGAAGTATCTAATAGTAAAGTCTGAAATAACGGATTCTAACCCTACTTCTATTGGCGAGTTCATTTCCTTTTTGACGGGAAAGAGTGCTGACAACCTTCGTAAACTATACAAGAACCCCCTTAATAAGGAAAAAGCCGGAAATTATAATGCTGATCTGGATTTCGTTATTAAAAAACTCCAACTTCTCGGAATTGCCGAAACAAGGGACGGTCTTTCAAAATTTTTTTCAGAAAATGAGAATTAATTGATTTTGGGTTACCCAAAAGGGTTACCCAAATCAAAAGAGCCTTTAAATTTGACTCTTGATATTAGAATTATCGAGAGCAAGTGCCAAAACTTACCAGAGCGGATTTTTACAGGAACGGACTCATCATTAAAACGAAAGAGTCTGCTGTGCATTACCGTATATCAAAAGAACCATGTGGCGGAAAAAATGGAGAGTCATTTTTCTATTCTATTACCCGAATTGATGCTTTTACCAGAAAAGCATTAGGAAAGAAAAGAAGATTAAGCCTTAATACCAATAAGCCTGAAAGAGCCAGGAAACTTCTAAAAAAAATACAATTTGAGCTTCAAGAACGGACTATTGAAAACGAGAATGAGGTCATGTTTTCCAAGTTCGTTGAAGAATTCGATTCCTCAGAAAGAGTCAGGATTAAGAAGGGAAAAATCAATGAGAAAACACACAAGGGGAATCTGCACTATATAGAAAAATTCAGGAAATATCTCATACAGACGTTCAAGAGTGAGCATATTTATTTGTCTGAAATTAGACCCGATCACGCCCGTAAATTTTTGGAATCTCTGCATGGAAAATTGCCTGGTCAGACAGGAGAACGTTCCTATCAGTATGCTCGAAATGTAATGCTTCGTTTTTTCAATTTAGCGTTGTGTGACGATAAGATCAAAGAAAACCCTTTCATTAAAACACAAAAAATTACTGTCACAGTTAAAGAGCCAAATCCATTCACTGTCGAAGAAATTGACTATTTAATTTCTATGATTCCGACTGCGTCCTATGAGTATCGAACTTGGAGAAATGGCATTGGTTTCGATTACAATACCACTTTGCGAGCGATAGAACTGAGGAACATTAAGTTGAAAGACATACATCGAGAAAGTGACGGATTACTCTATGTCCATCTGCCAAAAACAAAAAATGGGAAATCCTTTAATGTCCCTATCGTTAATGATGCTCTGAATTGCTATAGGATGCAGCTTGAAAACCTAAAGTCTCATTTTGGCAAAGAATTCTCTGATGAGTTACCTCTATTTGCAAACTACTATGGAAAGGTACTTTCAGAGGCTACAGTTTCAAAATGGGTGTTGAAGGCAATCCGAAAATATTTGCCCCATCTTGAAGGAAAAAAAACTTGGCATTGCATTCGTAAAACCGGCGGCACTGAAGTTGAGAAGAGACGCGGGGAGAAAATAGCAAGTCAGGTCTTGAATCATTCTGACGAAAAGGTTACCAGAAGACATTATCTGAAAAAGCAAGAAATTGATCTTCACATTCACGCGGATGCTCTGAGTCAAATGCCAAGACTTAATTCTATGAAGCAAAAAGGCCATAAAGAAATTGTAATGCTAATTCCAAAAGAGTTGCTTCTATTAACAAATCAAATTAATTAAAAATGGTGCAATCCATAGGCATAGATACGATAAGAATTCAGATAACAGATTCACCTAAGAATATTAACTCGTTCTTAGCAGAATGCACTCTGTTAGAAAAAAATATACATTCCCATCAGAGCCTTCCTTACACTGAAATTATTTCAAATCCATACCTCACTACTAAACTTTCATTACAATTTTCCGTGCCGAAAGTTGCAAGAGATTGCGAAGATAATACTTGCCTTGCTTGTCCGCTCGAAGTCGCTGTTGCACTACGAAAGATTCAAGAAAGAACAGGCTTCGATACCTTTAATGCTACTCTTCCAAGAATTGACATCACACTCTGTTTCGAATCGAAAGACCATCCCCTTGCTTATGCAGACTTGTGGAGAGGGAGCAAGTATTTTGACAAGAATAGTCTGAAGTATCACGCGATAGTCATAAAGAGGGACGGCTATGAGATAATTCTTTACGATAAAGGGTCAGAAATGAGTCCTAAAGGAGAGTATCTATACCAAGGTCATCAGATAACACGTATCGAACTTCGAGTTGATAAAAGGGCTAAAGCATTCGTTTGCGGACATGGGAAATGGAAGCACAAAGAAAACGGGGAGTTCTATGTCCGTAGTCTGACAACGGAACTTGGTTTTATTACATGTTTGAAATGTTTCAAAAAAGTTGTTAAAAGGGATTTGAAACTTAAAAAAATTATGAAGGCATCTGGTGAAGTCTTCCAATCAATACGTTGCCCTTCTCTTTATAAGTCCCTTGCTGGAAGCGATAAGCACTGCGAAAATGCTCTTACAGAACTTTGTGAGCAAAAAAGAATCAGTGAAGGATTAGCACAATCAGTAATTAGTGATCTGCGAGCATTTCGCGCTAAGGAAAAGTTAAATGAACATGCACGGCAAATTGACTCACTAATTGAGTCATTCATTGGTTAGTCTCTATTCTTCTTTAGACGCTCCCTGTAACGCTTTACACGCTCATAAGGGGTCAGAGCGGGCTTACTACTCTTTGGTCTGCCTCTGGACTCCATAACAAACGGCATTAGTGCTTCCAGAACTTCCTTCTTGGGAGACTTCTTTAATCGCTCAAATTCCGCTTTCGTGATCTTCTGCATTCTTTGAAATAAATTCTGTGTCCCTCTCCGCCTGTTGTTTGCTCCGGTCAGAAAACAACGCTCGAAGCTGTGCCCAAAGCAACAATGGGGAACGCTTACGAAATTCCTTCCGGTATTTGCGTTGCATTCGGTCAGCTTTTCGTTTTTCCTTTTTAGAAAGAATGTATCTCACATGTGAGATAACATCCTAACGATCTGAGTTCTTCCCCAAATATTTCCGGTACGGGAAAGTATTTTATTCTTGTTCAAATAATTCACGGTTTCGCGGGAGCTAACACCTTGACTTTTTAATTCTTTTACCAGAGCAATTACTTTTTGCTCCCGTTCACATAGAACGAGATGAATCCCGTCGTTTGAAAGAGAATACCCGTAAGGGATTTGTCCTATGCGTTCGCCTTTGATCTTCTTCGATTGCAGAGCGGCTTTAGTTCGGGAGCGAATCATTTGCCGTTCTACCTCTGCAAAAAGATCGAACATACGACGCTGAATGAGTCCGCTCACATCATTTGTATCCGTGCCCGAACCTTCTCCGGCAGCACTGACGAAAACTGCTTTTCGGGACGTTAGCAACTGTTCTACTGAAAGAGCTATGAACATATCCCTTGCAATTCGATCACGCTTTGCAACGATGAAATAATCACCCTTACGAAGTGAAGCAAGACTCTGACTTAGGGCGGGACGGTCGGCAATCGAAACGGAGCCCGAAACGCCTTCGTCAGAGAATATCTGAACATCAGCGATTCTTAACTTGGTAGCTGCTTCCATACACATCCTCTTTTGCGCTTCGAGCCCTAAACCGCTTTTGGATTGTTCATCTGTTGAAACTCTGGTATAGATAATTGCTTTCATATTTGTTTGATAACGTTAATTATGCTACATATAACGTTATCAGAATAGAAAGAGTTTCGGATTTGGAAATCTTACTCGAATCACTTGGAATCATCCAAAATAAACTAAAAAAGGCCATTTATCACAATTCAAGAAATGGAATTTATTTACGTGATAGGGGAATGAAAGTTTCATAATAATGGTTTTTCTATTAACGTAACACTTCATTATTTCTGATGGAGATAACATTTGTATCATCTATTCTACAAAAGGTTTGCGAGAATTCAAAAGAGTGTACGAAAAAACATGGCGCTATACGCGCCAAAATTCTTCGGAAACGCTTGGATGACTTGTGCGCTATTGCAAATCTTCACGACGCAATGCTTGCGGCTGGGAAAGTGCACCCATTACGGGAAAACCGCTCTGGGCAATTCGCGGTGCATTTAGATGAACCATATAGATTAGTTTTTATACCCACAAATGACCCTTTGCCAATTTTACCAAATGGCAATGTGGACATTAAGAAAATAACAAACATCAAAATCATAGAAATAATAGATTACCATGACTGACAAGCATACATACCGACCCGACACCGTTTCACCTCCTGGCGAGACACTGCAAGATCTTTTGGACGAGCGGGGTCTTACTCAGGTGGATTTAGCTGATCGAACCGGATTGTCTGTTAAAACTATTAACGAAATCATAAAAGGTAAAGCAGTCATTTCGCATGAAACAGCATTAGCATTTGAGCGCGTCTTTGGGATTCCAGCAAATTTCTGGAATAGGCGCGAACAAAATTATCGCGAATATTTACTTGACCTTCAAGAAGAAAAAAATATCGCTGAACATATTGGATGGTTAAAGGAAATACCTGTTGATTTTTTAATTGAGCACAAAAAGATTAAACCCCAAGTTGATGACATTGCAATGATTAAATGTCTATTGGCTTTTTTTGGTGTTTCATCAGTCTTACAGTGGAAGTCCTATTGGAACAAAGAGGGAATAAGTTATAGACGAGTTGAGCAAAGCACTAACATTGATGGAAAACTTGCAACGTGGCTAAGAATAGGCGAAATAGAGGCTGCGGAAATCAAAACTCCTCCCTATGATGCAGATTTATTTTTAGCTGTCCTAAAAAATATTAGAGAATCGTTTACCAAGATTCATGTAAATAGTTGGTGTTCATTTATTGTCGAACATTGCCAAAAGGCGGGTGTGGCGGTAGTTTTTTTCCCGGAAATTCCTAAAACGGGTATCTACGGTTGTGCTCGCTGGCTATCACCAGACAAGGCATTAATACAAATGACTGCAAGATTGAAAACTTACGATCAATTCTGGTTTACGTTCTTTCATGAAGCTACACATATTTATAAGCATAAGAAAAAATTAATTTTTGTTGAGCAGAGCGGTGGTACATCTCCAGAAGAAGAAGATGCGAATAGAACTGCCGCAAATATACTTATTCCAAAAGAGAATTGGGATTTATTTGTGCGAGGAAGAATTAATTTTGATGAAATTACTATTAAACAAGCAGCAGAACAAATGAATGTGTTACCTGCTATCATCGTAGGCAGATTACAACGGGAAGGTTTATTAGAATGGAATAAATTAACAAATTTGAAGGGAAAACTCACATTTAAGTAGTTATCTAACTAAAAAAGTTTGCCCTCAACGTTCATACCGATGAGGGCAATGTAACATGATATTCGTTTCAACTATAGGGACTTTGTGCTTTCCGATTAGCCCAGTAGAAGATTCGAGTATCCTCACAACTTCATAGAATCGGATCGTTAGTAAATGAGGTAGCCTGATGGCTATTGATTCTGGTTTAAATGGTAATTTCGATCTTACCAAGGATACAGTAGATCGTATTGTTTCAAATAAACCGGGTGCATACTTATTGGGAAAGAAAAATAGCGATGGCACAATGATGGTTCATTATGCTGGTCGCTCTGATTATGATCTCAATGCCCGGTTGAAAAATCACGTTGATAATTACCCCGCATTTGCTTTCATAAACCTTGATACACGTAAACAGGCTTATGATAAGGAATGCTGGTTATACCATACCTTCAATCCGAGGGATAATAGTGTTCACCCCGCAAAGCCAAGCGACACGTCCTATACGTGTTCAATTAGTGGTTGCACAAACTGAGCCTAACAAAGAAGGCGGTACTAATTTTGTGCCGCCTTCTTATCCTCTAAAAGTCTTAGTACGTCACATAAAGCGACCATATAACCATAGTGCCAATAAATGCGTTCAGAAGTACCCTCAGTTGTGTGAAGTTGCTCTTCTTGACAGGTGCATCCATCTATTTCTCGAAGCCATTTTTTGATACCATCCGCACGTAAGCGGAAAGAATCCTCAGGGTTCTGCACTAATAAGGCTGATAAGTTTTCCATAGTCTTAATAAGGGGAGCGTTTATAAAGGGCAAAGCAACAACTATACCAACTTTAAATTCCCCATTTTGTTACACCTCGCTTGCTAAATGACTGCTATAGCTGGTCACAAACCGAGCAGTGTGTGTCCAGGTGATTTGCTCAATGGATTGCGAAACAGGCATTGCCCGCAATGCAGACAATGCCTATTCCAAAAAGGATTATGAATTTATTGCCGGACAAGTTTTATCGTTTTTACGTTTCCCCTATTAGTTGAAACCCTTGCATAGAAAGTACCTTCTGGAAAGTTCTTTCCGTCTAATGTCCATTGCATATCACCTACAGAGAAAAACCTATTCTCCGCATAAAGTTGTCTGCCGAGCAAGTCAAAGATTTCAAGCCGTAGCATCATTGCATCACCGATCGTTGTTTCCAATGTTGTTTGATCGGTAAAGGGATTAGTTGATGCTGTGAGATTGTCAAGTCCATGAATGTCATTCTTGTTTGTAACAACACCGCTTTGTCCGCGAAGAATTGAAAAGCCGATCTTATCGATTGTAACTGCCGAGGTATCAATAGGTCGGTTTGCGGAATCACCTCCAACTGAATCGCGCCAAATTCGTACTTCCAAACTTCTAATACTTTTTCTCTCTGCCCAAAA
>Ga0210409_10009178_pt1 | contig 10016 bp, 6 predicted proteins | sample IncBWH17MmetaG_FD_161649 | JGI IMG/M metagenome (GOLD analysis project Ga0210409, IMG submission 161649) | Forest soil microbial communities from Barre Woods Harvard Forest LTER site, Petersham, Massachusetts, United States - Inc-BW-H-17-M | ecosystem: Environmental > Terrestrial > Soil >...
TGTCTCTTTGCTGACGTATGTCTCCGGCGGATAGCCCTTGGCCTGGACAATGGCCCAGTGCCATTCTTCACCGGGATCGAGTTCCAATTTTAGTGGTGCACTAAAGACGGTGTTGGACCATGGCAGCGCGGCGGCCCGCATCCGGTAGATTACGGCGACATCTGGCCTCTTCTCGGGACGAACTTGCTGGAACGCGTCGGCTCCTATCTCAGGTGCTAATGACGGCGTGACATCTGCGGAAGCGGAACTCACACCTTCATGGTTCCAAGGCACAACGCCCGTTCTCGGCTTTTTGACCACCGTAAATGCGATTGCGAGCTCGCTCAAATGCCATCGAGTGCCGTTGAACACAGGCACGGTTAAGGCATCCCCTTCCACCACCGCCTTTCCTTCGATCTTCGCCATTTCTGCGGGTGGCAGATCCATTTGGTCATACTGGCTGGCGAGCAGGGCCTTCACGTTCGCGGTGAACGCGAGGCTACAGGTCACGTCGGGCGCAGACACTTGAAAACCCTGGCTATCGCGCGACATCAGGAACCGGAACCCGGAGCCCGCGTCATCGTGACTGTCGACCTGCTGCATGACTTGGGGCAGATTGTCGTCATCAATGACGGGCTTCGCCGGAGGAGCTTTCTTGCGAAGGCTGCGCGCAACATCTCCCAAGGGCATCTGGTCAGGATCGTCCTGCGCCGTCGCCCGACTCGCCCCGAGAGGCGGCAGGAGAACCATCAGAAGAAGCAGACGAATTCCGGAAGGCCGAAACATGACGTGAACGGACCAGTCCCTGAGGATCACGATCCCCGAAGAGAGTTCCTTTAGTAATTGTATGGAGAGTGGGATGAAGCAGGGATGATACCGGCAAACGTTGGTAACAGTACCAAGGGTGGAAGCGTGGGGCGCGCGTAGGACGAAATGGAGGCGCAACGGGTACGCGCGCCCGAGCTTTTCGAGAACCGTCTACAAAAGGCCCTGTGACCGAAAACGGGTAACCGGGTCCACGACTGGCAATGCCTGCCGCCGGAAGATCCAACGGGCCACCGCAAAGCCTATTGCCGCATAGCACAGATGCATCATTCGCATATCACGCCCCCCGATCCGGCTGATTCGTTCACCTCAAGGGGAGGAACCTCAATAACTCTATCGGCACAATACCAACGCACATGAAGAAGGAACAGGGCACAACGGTGCTAGAGCGTGGCACGGAAGTAATAGGAGTAATCCGGAACGGTACTGCTTCGTGGAGGCAGCGGCTCTTCAGAGGGCCGGCCTTGAGTCTTGAGTCTTGAGTCTTGGGTCTTGGTCTGAGGTCCGAGGTCCGGGTTCGGGAGCTAGGCCTAACACCTAACCCCAAGACCTAAGACCCAGTGTCAGTGCGCGGCAACAGGCTCCTCGGCGGCTCTCCCTGCCGGCGGCACCATTACCGTTGACAAGCTGCCCTCAGCCGCCAGCTTCTGAAACGCTGCCAGATCACGTCTCTGCAGGTCCTCCCACTTTGCCAGCAATTCCCCGCTTTGCCGCTTTAGCCTCTCCAGTTGTCGCTGTTCGGCCTCGGTCGGGGCTGAGTCGGCAGATCCCGCATCCATAGCCAGGAACGCCAGCTTGGCGTCCAGTTGGGGCGGATAGGCTAGCGAGTCCTCGTTGGCGCTGATATCCAGGTTCAGAATCCCATCCCGAACCGCGACCAGCTTCTTTTCCAGATCGTCAGCCGCCGCGACGATAGTCGTCGCGCCGGCATTTTCGGGCAGGCGCCGCTTCAGCCCCGAGAGCTGTCCGCGCACATCCTGAATCTGGTTGACCGCGTCGTACACGCGGCTCAGTTCATCGCGTGTCTCCGTCAGAAGATTAAACTGCGCTTCCAGGTCCGTCTGACTGACTTTCACGCGCGGATCAAGCTTCAAATCAAGGTCCGCCGTCTGGCTCTGGCCGCCTACAGTCAGCCGCACTTGGTAGTGCCCCGGGATGGCTACCGGGCCCCGCCCACCGGTTCCGTACTCCCAGAGGTAATAGCCGGGCACGCGATGCGCTTCTTCGTATCGAAGATCCCAGACGAAGCGGTTCAGCCCCGCGTCCGGCTTCAGCTGTTTTTCCGGCTTCTTGTCGTCGGGATCGAGAGGCTCCTCCAGCGGCTCATATTCCGTGCTGGAGTACTTTCGAATGACCTTGCCCGACGCATCCAGAATCTCGATCTTCGCCTCCGCATCTTTCTTGGGGGCATCCTTAAGGAAGTAATAGATCACAGCCCCTGCGGGCGGATTCTGTCCCGTCCGCTTCGAAGGATGCCGCTCTGCTCCCGCCCCGGCCTGCATGCGGTAAGCCGTCGCCGGCTTGTACAAGAACCCATCCTTCGCAACGATCTCATCGCTGTATTGCCGCAACGGGCTCAGATCATCGAGAATCCAGAACGCCCGCCCGTGCGTCGCAACCACAAGATCGTCATTCTTGACGACGAGGTCGTGCACCGGCGTCGTCGGCAGATTCAGCTTCAATGGCCGCCAATTCACCCCATCGTTGAACGACACGAAAATCCCCGTCTCAGTCCCTGCGTAAAGCAAACCCTTCTTCTTGGGATCTTCCCGCACTACCCTGACAAAAGTCGTCTCCGGAATCCCATTCCCAAGTTTCGTCCAGGTCTTGCCGGAATCGCTGGTCTTGTAGATGTACGGCTTCAGATCGTCGAACTGATGCCGATCAACGGCCACATACGCAGTGCCCGCATCAAGCGCCGACGCATCAATCTGGCTGATGCGGCTCCACTCCGGCATGTCCTTGGGGGTGACGTTCGTCCAGGTCTTGCCTTCGTCCTGCGTAAGCTGGATCAGGCCATCGTCCGTACCCACCCACAGCAATCCCTTCTTCAGCGGCGACTCTGCCAGCGCGAAGATGGTGTCGTAGTACTCAGTCCCGGAGTCATCGAGCGTGATATCGCCACCCGATACCTTCTGCTTGCTCTTGTCATTGCGCGTCAGGTCGGGGCTGATCGCCTGCCAGTGCACCCCGCCGTCAGTCGTCTTAAAGAGCATTTCGCCCGCATGGTAAAGCGTTTCGGGATCGTGCAGAGAAATCATGACCGGGGCAGTCCACTGGAAGCGGTGTTCCAGATTCGCCGCGCCGTGGGCGTCCGAGAGCTCGGGCTGCTCAGTGATCGACTTGACCTGCCCGATGTGCCGGTCGTAGCGCGTGATGTTTCCCTGGTAATCGGCGGCGTACACGACATTCGGATCAAGCGGGTAGGGCGCGATATACCCCGCCTCGCCGCCACCCACGTCATACCAATCGGTGCGGCTGATAGATCCGTCGTCGCTTCGGCTGGTAATGGCCACCGTTCCGGAGTCCTGCTGAGGCCCATAAACGCGATATGGAGTCGCCGTGTCGGTCGTGACGTGATAGAACTGCGCGGTCGGCTGATTGTCCTGCGGCGTCCAGTTCTTTCCGCCGTCGAGGGTGACGGTGACTCCACCGTCGTTTGAAGCGATCATGCGCTTCGTGTTCGCCGGATCAATCCACAATCCATGATTGTCGCCGTGCGGAACGTGCACTTTGTTGAAGAGGTGTCCGCCATCGGTCGACTTGTAGGCATCCACATCCATGATGTACAGAACGTTTTCGTCGCGCGGATCGGCAATCACGTGCATGTAGTACCAGGGCCGCTGCCACAAGCTATGGCTGGGGTTTACCAACTGCCACGACTCGCCGCCATCGTCTGACCGATAGAGCCCGCCGTCGGGATTATGGGCTTCGATCAGCGCGTACACACGATCGGAATTCGCCGCCACGGCAACTCCGATCTTTCCGTAAGGTCCTTTGGGAAGCCCGTGCTCTTCCAGATGTTTCCAGGTCGTGCCGCCGTCGTTGGACCGGTAGATGCCGCTGCCGGGCCCGCCGCTGGCCATGCTCCACGAGGTGCGCCGCGCCTGCCACAAGGCAGCAAAGAGAATGTTGGGATTGTGCGGATCAAAAGCGATGTCGATTCCACCGGTATTCTCGTCCTTGTAGAGGACTTTCTCCCAGGTTTTCCCTCCATCGATTGTGCGGAAAATACCGCGCTCCGGGTTCGGACCAAAGGGATGCCCCAGCGCCGCCACGAAGGCAATGTCGGGATTCGTGGGATTGATGATGACCCTGCCGATCGCCCGGGAGTCGCGCAATCCGACGTTCTTCCACGTCTTCCCGCCATCCAGGGTCTTGTAGACCCCGTCGCCGTGCGAGATGTTGCCGCGAATGCAAGCCTCCCCGGTCCCGACATAGACGACATTGTGATTCGAGTTCGCAACCGCGATGCTGCCAATTGCCGATGTTCCCTCTTTGTCGAATACAGACGACCAGGTCATCGCGGCATCCGTCGACTTCCAGACTCCTCCGCCGGTCGCGCCAAAGTAATACGTCGTCGGATCGCCCGGAATGCCCGCGGCAGTCAGCGACCGCCCACCGCGGAATGGGCCAACCAGCCGGTACTTCATCCCTTTGAAGGCTTTCTCTTCGGGCTTGGATTCATCCTTATCGCTATCGCCGGTTTTCGTGGAGGCACTCGCGCTCTCGGCAGGGGCGGCATTCTGCGCGGGCTGGGCCGCTTTGGCGGCCTTCGACTGCCGCTCCGGCTTGGCTTGAGCATGCGCAGCGAGGAGGCAAAACGTAGCGATGAAAAGAGCAAGGATCAAGCGTGCAGCTGACAACGCACTGCAGCGAAAGCTGTGTGAACCCATGATTAGGTAATCTCCGGGAAAGTTGTGAACAATGTCATCTATGGTAATCCGACGGCGGCTCGCTGCAAAGCTCGTATCCGCCGGTCACATCATGCGGCAGCATCGGCGGCCCGGTTATCAGCCGCTCCAGGTGGAGGATAGAAGTGGTTAGTAGAGCAGAAGTGGTGGGAAGTAAGGACTGTCAAGTTCGCATTTTCATTTCTTTGGTTGGAATCCTTGTTCCAGTTGACGGCGATATTCGGCTGCATCAAACGTGCCTTGTGAGGAGGCGATCAAGCCGTTAGGATCCAGGCGCCACCTCTCAAGTCCACTAATACGAACCCGCTGGCCGGTACCTCCCGGGCCGGTATTCGTGCCGGTGAGAGTCCAGTGGTACTCCGCCTGGTCGTCCTGGAGCAGCAAATCATCCATCGCGACGCACATATCCGGGGACGCACTCATGAACGAGTGAGCCACTTCGGTGATTGCATGCTGCCCGACGGCTGGGCGGTTATCGTTGACCGTGAGGGATCCGTCGGGCGAGTAGAACGCGGCCACACTGGTTGGATCCTGGCTGCACCAAGCGGCGGTATAGCGCATCGCGAAATTCCGCAGATTGAGCAAATCAGTTGGCATTGGCCTTATCCTAACAGTCAGAATCGCGAATGCATGACCGCAGGAAGCCCTAAATTACGGCTATGGACGGATCCCCGCCGGCTCTATTCCTTTTCCAGTTGCTTCTTCGCCGCGTCAAGCTCTTTGCGCTTCGCCGCATCCACCTTCGGATATTTCAGATCGAGCGACTCCAGCGTATCCACGATAACCGTGGAGATCACCAGCCGCGTGAACCACTTGTTATCCGCTGGCACAACGTACCAGGGCGCATGCTCGGTCGCGGTGTTGCGGATCATGTCTTCGTAGGCTTCCTGATAATCATCCCAACACGCGCGCTCGCGCACGTCGCTCGCTGAGAACTTCCAGTTCTTCTCCGGCTGCTCCAGCCGCTCGAGAAATCGTTTCTTCTGTTCCTTCTTCGAGACATGGAGAAAGAACTTCCGGATAACCGTGCCGCTCCTCGCCATGTGCCGCTCGAAACAACGAATGTCCTCGAACCGCTCGTCCCAGATCTTCTTGCCGACCAGGGAAGGCGGCGTCTTCTGGCTCTTGAGAATCTCCGGATGCACCCGCACTACCAGTACCTCTTCGTAGTAGGACCGGTTGAATATTCCGATGTGCCCGCGCTCGGGCAAGTCTCGGGTCGTCCTCCACAAAAAATCGTGCTGCAACTCGACCTCCGATGGCGCTTTGAACGAATACACCTGGCACCCCTGCGGATTCACTCCCGACATCACATGCTTGATGGCGCCATCTTTCCCCGCCGCATCCATGGCCTGAAAGATGAGAAGCAGCGCCCAGTTGTTCTGCGCGTAGAGTTTGTCCTGCAGTTCCGCCGTCCGGGCAATGCCCTCGACCAGCGCCTCGGTCGCATGGTCCTTGGATTTCCAGTGGCCTGTGTCGGCGGGATCAAAATCCTTCAGGCGAAAATGCTTCCCGCTCTCGACGCGGAAAGTCTTGGCGAGTTTGCCGGTCTTCATCGTATCCGCTCCTGTGCCGCTACCCCAGCCTCCCACGATAACAATTTCTTGGGAAATTGACACTGATCCTTCAGTTTGTGCGTTGATTCGCCGTTTTGCTCCGCGCCCTCAGCGGATGTCTCAGCGCCCGCTGCGGTTAAATGCTTTTCGCCGACCATCCAAGCACACCACGCAGTTTCTTTATGTATTATCAAGGGCGGTCGTTCGCTTCTCTCGAAAGGAGTTCCGATGAAGGCTCTTCCCATTGTGGGTGTTCTGCTCATAGTTCTCGGTGTGCTGTCCTTCGTTGTGCCTGTTCCGCATCAAGAGAAGCATGGCATCAAGGTCGGCGATGCCAAGTTCAGCATCCAGACGGAAGATAGTGAGAAGCTCCCGCCTGCCGTAGGAATCATTCTCATCGGCGGCGGCGTAGTTGCCTTGATTCTCGGATTGCGCAAGGCTTGATCGATCCCTGCCCACCGAGGCTCTCTTGTTCGAATCCGAGTTCCTGACATCAACCGAGCACAGCAAGGATGCGTACCGCAAGCTTATTGCCCGAGCGGCTCAGATTGTTTGCGAGTCATTTCCCAATCAGCCCTATTGCGGCAACAGCCCGGCCGCGCTGGCAGAAACCGTGGCGACCGATTTTCTTCCTCAGCGCGAAGGTTCCTGGGATCAGATCGCAGAGACTCTTCGAGCCGTCGTGGCCAACTCCATAGCTGTCAGCGATCCGAACACCGCAGCCCATCTGCATTGCCCTCCGTTGCTGGCAGCTCTCGCGGCGGAAGTCGTAATCAGCGCCCTCAATCAGTCGATGGATTCCTTTGATCAAGCTCCCATCGCCACGGTGGTTGAGCAAAAGATGATTCGCTGGTTAGCCACCGAATCCGGATTGCCCGCTACTGCAGCCGGCACTTTCACCACCGGCGGTTCGCAGTCCAACTACATGGGCCTGTTGCTGGCGCGCGATGCCTTTCTGCAGAGGCACTGGAACTGGTCGGCGCAGAAGAGCGGCCTTCCACCCGAAGCTCGCCGAATGCGCATTCTCTGCTCTGAAGCGGCACATTTCACAATGGAGAAATCAGCCTCCCAGCTGGGACTTGGAACCGATGCCGTCGTCCGGATCGATGTCGACGATCGTTTCCGTATGAAGTTCAGTTCTCTGCGGAGCAGTCTAGAGGCGCTCAAAACCGAGGGATTGCTCCCCATGGCCATCGTTGCCACGGCAGGAACCACCGACTTTGGGTCGATCGACCCTTTGCCCGAGATCGCCGCCGTTGGCCGTGAAGCGAATGCCTGGCTGCATGTCGACGCTGCTTACGGCGGCGCCTTGCTCTTCTCGGCCCAGCATCGCAGTCGGCTCGCAGGAATCGAAAACGCCCATTCGGTCGCTATCGACTTCCACAAGCTCTTTTGGCAGCCAATTCCTTGCAGCGCATTTCTGGTCCGCGATGTACGCCACTTTGACACCATCCGGCTCTACGCCGACTATCTCAACCCTGAAATCCACGAGGAAGAGGGAATCCCGAATCTGGTCACCACTTCTCTGCTCACCAGCCGCCGCTTCGATGCGTTGAAGTTGTGGATCTCGTTTCAGGCGCTGGGCCGAGAGAAACTCGCCGCCATGATCGACCGCACGATGGCGTTGGCCAACCACGCTGCCATCGTTGTACGTGCCTCCCGCGACCTCGAACTCGTCTGCGAGCCGCAACTCAGCACAGTCGTGTTTCGCTACATTTCATCCGGACATGAATTGGACGCTGATCGAATCAACAGGCAAATTCCACTGAAGCTTTTCGATCGCGGAGTGGCCGTAATCGGTCGTACCCGCGTGCAGGGCCGGCACTGTTTGAAACTAACCTGCATGAACCCGGCAACCACGGAAGCAGATATCGAGACCCTGATCGAACTCATCCGCAGCCAAGGACGGGAGTGCGCAGGCCAAACATCCGACCCCTAACTCATTGTAAACACGGGTAGCTGTAGCCCCCAATATGGTGTACGTACGAATCTGTACGACAAATGTTCCTTCAGGAACCCTTCTTTAACCTGTCAAAAAGACAGGCCTAGGCTGTGATTGCAGTCACAACGGGCAGCCTGGCTTGCTGCCAGGCATCAAATCCACCCGCGACGTTAAGTACGTGACGAAAGCCGGCGCGCTCCAGCAGGCTGCTGGCGATTATGCTGCGATATCCGCTCTTGCAGTGCACGGCCAGCGGAGCATCCCGATCGATCTCTGGCGGCGACACCTTAAAGTTGTCGAGCGGCCACCAAGTCGCGCCTTCGATGTGCCCCGCATCCCATTCCGGTTGGCGGCGCACATCGAGCACCTGCACGCCACGCGCCTGCAATCGCGAATGCAGCTCTTCCGCTGAGATCTGATGGGTCTGAGCCACGGGGAGCCCGGCCTGTTTCCACGCGGCAACTCCGCCGGCAAGATAGCCGTCGAGCGCTTCCATGCCTACACGAGCCAGCCGCAGGCGAGCCTCTTCCAGTTGCTGATCGGTGTCCGCGATCAACACCGGATGCGCGGTCAACCCCAGCACGGTGCCTGCCCACGAGGCGAATTGGCCTGACAGAGCAATGTTGATGGAGCCGGGCACGTGCCCCGCGGCGAACTCGTCCCCGGAACGCACATCGAGCGCGAGTTCACCATCCCGCAACATGCGCTCTAATTCAGGTGATGTGATCGCGCGCAGCGCGGGCAGCTCTGACAACGCCGCTGCACCGGTGCGGTTGATCTCAGCATCTTTGAGGAAATAATCAGGCCGCACCGGAAGATTGCTCGTCAGCTGCGCGATGAACTCTTCCCTGCTCTTGATCTGCAGCGCATAGTTAGTCATTCGTTCTGTGCCGATCGTCGAGGACTTCTCCGCCCGCATGTTCTTGCCACAGAGAGAGCCCGCCCCGTGCGCCGGGTAGGCCACAACATTGTCGGGCAAGGTGAGAACCTTAGTATGCAGGCTGTCGTAGAGCAAGCCCGCAAGCTGCGCGGGGGTATGCCTTGGCGAGAGATCAGGCCGCCCTACATCGCCAATGAACAGAGTGTCTCCCGTAAGAACAGCCCACGGCGAAATCGACTTCTCCTTATCGGTAACCACCAGGCAGATGCTCTCCGATGTGTGTCCCGGTGTTTCAAGGACGCGAATCGAAGCCTTGCCGAATTTCAATTCGAAGCCATCTCCGACGGGTACGTGAGGAAACTGCGCGCCCGCTTGCGAACCCATGTAGATCTTCGCCCCTGTGCGTGCTGCAAGCTCCTTGTGCCCAGAGACGAAATCGGCGTGGAGATGAGTTTCGAAGATATGGCGGATCACGAAGCCGTGTTCAGTAGCGGCTTTCACATAAAAGTCCACATCGCGTTGTGGATCCACCACCACCGCGTCGCCATCAGACGCCAACAGGTAGGAAGCATGGGCGAGACATCCCAGATAGAACTGTTCGAAGTACATAGGCGACACTGGAGCGCGCCTAAGATGCTAGACCAAATCGCGACCCAATGCTATTGGAAGGTGAGCCGGGAAATCAGGAGGGTAAGGGAGTGATGAATTCCAGACCAAAGCAGAACCCGTTCTTCGAGCGCACAATGGCGGGCATTCGCGAGTGTGTGGGAGTATCGAATTCAATCTCCAGAAGGTCGCCGGGATTGAGCAGGATGCCTGCGTACAGCGTCATGCCACCTTCGCTCATCTCGGTGCCACGGCCTTCGACGACAGTGGTCGAAAAGCCTTTCGACGTGACGACGCGAACGGGCAGGTCGACG
>Ga0210409_10009179_pt1 | contig 10016 bp, 7 predicted proteins | sample IncBWH17MmetaG_FD_161649 | JGI IMG/M metagenome (GOLD analysis project Ga0210409, IMG submission 161649) | Forest soil microbial communities from Barre Woods Harvard Forest LTER site, Petersham, Massachusetts, United States - Inc-BW-H-17-M | ecosystem: Environmental > Terrestrial > Soil >...
TAGGCCGTCTCGTAGCGGTGCCGGTGGAGGCTCCACACGAACACTCGGAAGCTGTCGAAATCGTAGGGCGAGAGGGCCACCGATGTGGTGGTCCATAACCAGTTGTGCTTGGCGTCGTCCTTGGTTTTGTCCGGCACATCGCCTAGCGAAACGTACGCGGTAATGCGATGGCCTTCCGCGTATTGCGCGACGTCATCGGGGATGGACATGGAGATCATACGCGCCAGCACCCATCCCGCGCGCCCGTCGCGCGTTCGCACCAGAAACCAGTCGTCGGCTCCCGCGTTTTGTGCCCCGGGGCTCTGTCCGCGCGGAATATATCCCGGCAGGTCCGATGCACGGGGACGCGAAAGATCTATCCAGTTCGCCGGAGGCGCGGGCACAGGAGGCGGCCCCAGCTCCGACGTGCTTCGCGATTCCTTACTCTTGGGTTTCTTCGCCGTGGACACGGACCGCACGGTGACGGTTTTCGGAGGCTCCGGCGCGGCGCCGTGCGGCGTCAAGCGATGCTCCACTACGTCCAGGCTCGCGCCCTCCGCGATCTGATAGAAGCTGGGCGATTGGCGGTTGGGCTGCGTATGCATGTTCAGCGCGTCGAAGACCGTCCCGGTGCCTTGCGAGGGAAGCTCCGCGGCTTTCTTCGCCAGCGTGTTCAGATCGTCGATCTGCTGCTGGGTGAGCAGCAGATTCCCGTCGGCCCAGCCCTCGATCTTATCCGCCGTCCGGACCTTGACGAAGCGCCGCCGCGTCTCCAGCACCTCCAGCCGGTCCCCGTGTTTCGCCGAACCCACTGTGGGCGCGCGCGGGCCCAGATCCTTGCGCAGGTTGAGTATCGTTGGACCTACGTAGGCGTATCCGGAATTGGGCTGTGAAGCTCCGGGAGCGCTAAGCGCGCTCGCGATCAACAGCAGCAGCAGAGTCAGCCGATGCCCAGTTCGTCGATACGCTCCAGCGGCGAGCCGCAGCGGCGGCAAATCAGCGCCGAACAATCTCCGCAGACCAGCGGATCGGCGACCGCCTCCGCGCACTTGGGGCAGTAGAACTCCGCCGCCGTCGCCGACTCTGGTTTCGGATTCTCGAGGGCCAGTGGTTGCCACCTTCTTTTGTGGAGCGGGCTTCAGCCTCCGCGATTTGAACTCCTGACTTCTTACTACGGGGCACTTATTACGGCGCGGTCCCAGCCGCGGGCTCCGCGACTTTCGCCGCCTCATCCACAGCCTGCTTGGCCGCCTGTTTGGCGATAATATCGGCGCGCGCCTTCAGGAACACGTCGTACTGGCTCATCACGTCGCGGAACACTGCGTCGCCGAGCAGCTTGTACCCGGGCCCGGTGAAGTGCACATGATCCGACTGCGCCATTCCCGCGTTGATCCACTGCTGCATGGAACCCTTGCCGCCCATCTTCGCCCGCAGATCCCAGAACGGACACCCGTTGGCCAGCGCCGCTTCCCGTTCGGCCTCCACCACCGTATCGATCCCGTCCATCACCTGCCAGCCCCTGCGAGTACGGATGTAGCGGTCCGGCGGACCGATCACCAGGATGGTCGCGGTGGGCGCGGCCGCGCGGAACCGGGCGATCAGTTGCGAGAACATCTCGCGATACGATTCCAGCGTCGTTTCCTTGCGCCCGGCTTCGTTGGTCCCGTAAGCGAGCACGATCAGCGCCGGACTGCGCCGCTCGATATTGGACTTGAGCGTGGCTTCATCCCAACTGAACACGATCGATGCCGACGCCCCGTTGATCCCCAGCGGCTCATACGTGACGCCCGTGGGATTCTCAGCCACCCAGCCGAACAACCGCACCGGCGCATGGTCCAGCGTTTCCAGCTCGAATTTATGCGGCCCGGACACGGTCTCGAACCGGTAGTAGCCGGGGCCCGCCTCACCATCGGTCGAAACGCGATCGACCGGCGCGCCATCGTCATACAGTTCGAGCGACCCGCCGCCCGGCTGCTGATAGTAGAACAGCTCAAACGCCGAACACTCCGTCTGCAGATAGACTGCTTCGCGCGGAGCGTTCACAGTCATGCTGACCCCGCCCAGTCCGTAAATTCCGTCGCCGGTCCGCCCCACCAGGCCGTCGGTGTGCCAGCCGCGCGTGGAACCCGAGCGCACGTCTTCGTGCCGGTAGCCATTCCACGGGCGTCCGGCGAACGAATAGCCGCTGCCGCCGTCGCCGAAGCGTTCCTGAAAACGGCTGCGCAATTCGCCGGTCCACTCGTCGGCTGCCACGTGCGAATCGCCGTAATGCAGGATACGCAGCGGCCCGGGGATCTCGCCCTTCTGATGGCGGTAGAGTTGCTCAAAGAACGGAATCAGCGCCGCGGCGTTTTCCACTGGAATATCGGCGGCATTGGCGACGTTCTCGAACACTGCGTCGTGCGCGGCTACGCGAGTTAGTTTTACGCTGGCCCGCGTCGAAACCGCCGGGATGGGCTTTGCCGTCGCGACCGTGGCTGCCGCGAGTGAAGCTGTGATCGCCGGGGGCGTCGGCGGCACCGCGCTCGGACTGCTCTGACTAGGAGCCGCCGGCTTAGTCTGCGGTGCGGATTTTGCCGCGGAACTCGGGGCAATTCCAGATTTTGTAGCGTTCGACTTCGCCGTCGTCGTTTTCGACGCGGTCGTTGGCGTTGTCCTCGATGGCGTCTTTGGGGCGGTTTTCAGGGAAGCAGACTTCGCCACCGGGGTCTTCGATGCCGACGATGTCTTCGGCCCGCCGCTACTCGACAAATACTTCTTCGGTTGCGCCGCGGGCTTCTTGGCCGCTGTTTTCTTGGAAGAAGAATTCGCTTTCGCAGTCGAGGTTGTAGGGGTCGTCACGGGTTCCACGGCCAGCGATGCCGCAGCCGCGGCAGCCATCAGAACGCCAATTTCGACGATTCGCATGATCATTCAGAACGCGTCACTTAAGGCACGCGCTCGACAACGCCTTCCGCCGGTTGACCCGGCTCTCCAGGATTCTGCACACCGGTAGCGGGCGGCTCGCCTACCCGAGCCATTCTCTCTTTCAACTCACGGATCTTATATTCGTTATACCCGTCTCGCAGGGCCCGATACAAGAGCTCCCCTACAATCTTCGCACCTTGCGGCATCGGGTGGATGAAGTCGGCGCCCACCAAACGGGGCTCGGACGAGTACCAACGCGCCATGGTGCCCTCTCCGCCCATGGCCTGAAAGGTATTGAAAAACGCCAGCCCGGTCTCCGCCGCGATGCGTGTTTCGATGTCAACCAAATGCGGCAGCGCCTGCACGGTCTCGATCTCGCCGCTATCTTTCAGCTCGCCCCGGTCCATCGGACTCATCAACAAAATCGAAGCCTCCGGCAGCGCCGCGCGCACGCGCTTTACCACGTTTTTCAGCTCCGGACCCCACGTCGAATCGACAAACTGTGGATAGCCGCTTTCGTTGGTTCCATACGCCAGTACCACGAGGTCGGGCTTGTAGTGCCGCAATTGAGCCGTCCAGTGAGGTCCGTTTAGCGCGTGCGACAGCAGGGTGACGTTGGCTCCGTTCACTCCCAGGCTGCTATAGAGCACCCCCGGACCGGGCTTGCGGAACTCGACTCCATACAGCCGCACCGTCCCGCGGGTCACCGTTAGTCTGAACTTCTTAGAACCGGGGGGAAGATCGAATGCAACAAATCCGGGCTCCGATGTTTCGGAGGCCGTATCGGCGGTGGCGATCTCCTTGCCGTCCGCCTCAAACGAGAACGTCCCGCCGCCGGGCTGCGCGAGATAGGAAACTTCAGCGTAGCGATGCCGCCCGTCTTTCAACGTCCATTCCGCCTCGGCCCCCGTCGAGCCGCGAAAACTCGCGCCGCCGAGCCCGTGCAGCCCGTCTTTCATATCGGTTGCGCCGGCGACGTCGATTTTCCAATCCTTGCCGTCCATTTCCACGCCGCGATGGTTGTACCAGGCCCACGGCCGCGCAATCAAAACGAAGCCCGTGCCGGCGTCGCCGAACTGCTGTTGCAGGAACCCGCGCACATCCGCGGTGATCAGGTCCGCCGTAGTGGGCGAGTCCCCATAATGAACAACGCGCACGCCCTCGCCCTTTAGCAGCGCCCCATAGAAGTGATCCAGTTCGTGCCGCGGGTCGATCAGGTTGTGCGGAGCCATCACCTCCAGCCGCTGCGTCCGCAGCTCGCCGATATCCGGCCCGGTGTCGCCGGATCGCTGCGGGATGGGAAGATCCCACACCGCGGAAATACCGTGCAGATCAAAGGCTTTCAGGTTTTTGAGCTGAGGCGCGAATTGGGGAGCCAGCATCAGCCCCACGAACGTCAGCACGGCAAGTAGAGTCTTCCAAGGCATTCGATCGGCGTTAATTCGCATCCATCGGCGGCTAAAACTTGGTGTAAATAAACGGAGCCGCGCCCGTCTGCGCCACGTACTGCAGCCCGATCACCAACCCCGCCAGCGCGGCCGCCTGCGCAAAGAACGGAGCCCTAACGTAAAGGTTCAAACTTACTTCATACCACTTCTTCGGCAAATAGTGCGCCACCAGCGCAATCGCCAGAATCATCCACAATCCCGCCGAAACATTCGCAAAGGAAATTGTGTGCGAGCCGATCCGCCCCAGAATCGCCGAGGCTAATTCGAAACTGGGTGCGCGGAAGAAAATCCAGGCGAACACGACAAAGTGAAACGTCAGGAAGATGTTGGCATAACGCCAGAAACCCGTTGCCTTTGCGTTCCCGCGCCAGCTCTGCCAGAGACGCACCACAGCCAGTCCACCGCCGTGGATCGCCCCCCACAGCGCGAAATTCCAACTAGCCCCATGCCACAGCCCACCGATCACCATGGTGATCAGCAGATTCGGATACGGCCTCCACTTGGACCGCGCTCCGCCCAGCGAAAAGTACAAGTAGTCGCGCAGCCAGTTCGATAGCGTGATGTGCCAGCGCCTCCAGAAGTCGGCGATGTTCTCCGCCGCGTATGGACGGTTGAAATTCGCCGGCAGCTTGATTCCCAACAGCAGTGCGGAGCCGATTGCGATGTCCGTGTAGCCGGAAAAATCGTAGTAAAGTTGCAGCGTGTACGCGTACACCGCGATCAGCACCTCGGACCCGGTGTACAAATTCGGGAAATCGAACACACGGTTCACCAGGTTGTTGGCCAGGTAATCCGCGATCAGCAGCTTTTTCACCAGCCCCATGCCGATCAGAAACAACGCTCGCCCTCCATCGGCCGGATCGAGCGGCTTACGCTTTTCCATCTGATCGATCAGCGAAGACACCCGCGTAATCGGCCCCGCCAGTGTAGTGGGAAAGAACGACACCGCCGCCAGGTGCGCCAGATAACTTTGCGTTCCCTTGGAGTCGCGACGGTACAAATCGATGGTGTACGTCAGCGCCTGGAACACGTAAAAAGAGAGGCTGACGGGTAGCGCCCAAGTCCATTTTGGAGCGGGCCGGCCGGTCCAGTGGGACCAGTTTTCCAAGAAAAACGGCACGTACTTGAAGAACGCCAGCATGCCGACGTTCATCAGCACGCTCGCCGACACCAGCAGCCGCCGCAGGGCTTGATTCTTGTATTTTTGCAGGCCCAGTCCGAACAGGAAATCGAGGCTGGACGCAGCCGGAATCAGTATCAGGTACGCGAGATCCCAGCGCGCATAGAAGAAGTAGTTGGCGAAGAGAATCGCGGTGAGCGCCAGCGCGCGAACGCGCGACAGCGGCCAGTACAGCAGAAAGATCGCGCCTAGAAAAATGAAGTAGGTGGAGGAAGAAAGCAGCAACCTTCAGGATACAAGACGGGAGTCTTCCCCCCCAGCCAAGGCTACTTTCGGGCAGGGTAGTTCTTCGTAAACTTGTTCCGCGGATTGAACACGGTGAACGATCCATCCGCGTTCGCCGAGACCTTCAAATATTGTCCCGTGCACTGCTCGTCCACGTTGGCGATGAACGTATCCGGAGAGTTCGCGTCCTTTCCTCCGGCGATCGCAAAGTGGAGCTGCCACAAATCTTCAACACTCGGCGTGTCCTTGAGCGTGTGCCACGCGGTTGCGGCTCCGCCCTTGCGCGGGCCGTTGTTCATCACCGCCACCCGCGGAGCGATGGCTTCGAACGCCTTGGGAGAATCGCCGCCGTGCCGCGAGGTCAGGTACAGATCGATCTTGCCCACCCGGTTCTCTGGACAGAACAGCGCCAGTTGCTTGTTCCACGTCAAGTCGGCCAGATCCAGAAAGCGGAACTTGCCGAACTCGACCACCACGCCCGCCGACTGCGGGTCCTCGCCCATCTCGCCCTTCTCATCCTCGGGATGCGGAGCCAGTCCCGCGCAGAAGGAATTCGGCTCGCCCTTGCGGCTGATCGCCAGGCCTCCCGCGGCAACTACGGTGACGTTCAGGTCTTTCACCGGAATCGCCATGCCGGGGCTGATGGTCTTGTGCTGACCTTTCTCAAACGCCGTGACGTACGCCTCCGGGTACGCTTTGGTGTCCACGGGATCGCCATGATCCAGGAAGTTCACCACCGGCAACCGCTCCACCAGGTTCGCGACCCCGCCCACGTGATCGCCGTGGAAGTGGCTGATCAGGAGGTAGTCGATGCGTTTGACACCCGCGGCTTTGGCCGCCGCCGCGATCCGGTCAGCGTCGCGCCCGCCGTTGCCCGCGAAGCCCGTGTCAATCAGCAGGCTTTGCCCAGAAGGCGAAACCAGCAGCGTGGATTGCCCGCCCTCCACATCAATGAAGTAGATATCGAAGGTCTTGGCGGCGTTCGCGGCGGCGGCCAGCGCCACCGACAGCAGAACGATTCGGATTGCATGAACCTGGGTCATGCATGTATCGTACTAGACTATAGAGCGACGTGTCGCCAGACCGCGACCCTGAGGAAGCGGCCTATTTCAAATGCCTTATTGTGTCCAGTGCGGAAACGGCGTCGGGGGGTCCGACAGATTCTGCGGCAAGTGCGGCACGGCCCAGCTGGGCGCCACGAGCGGACCCGGCCCAGGCTTTGGGAAACAGTTCCGCACCGACCAGTTCGTCGGGGGCTTGACCAACCGTAACGCTGCCCTGCTGTGCTACATTCCGTGGCTCGGCTGGATCGCAGCCATCTTCGTCCTGGCGAGCGACCGCTTCCGCCACGACCGCCAGGTCCGCTTTCACGCCTTCCAGGGGTTGTACCTTTTTGTAACGTGGATGATCGTGGATTGGGTCTTCGTTCCCATGCTGTCGATCCCTGAGCGCTTCTACGAACACCCCATGCTGGGGATGCCGGGACACCTGCTTCAACTGGTGATCTTTTGCGCGTGGATCTTCATGCTGATCAAGGTCTCGCATGGCGAGGATTTCCATTTGCCGGTGCTCGGCGAAATGGCCGAGCGCAGCGCCAGCGAGCAACGAACCTAAACGCGTTCCAAAATCGTAGCGATCCCCTGCCCCACGCCGATGCACATCGTGCACAGCGCATATCGCCCGCCGATTTTCTGCAACTGATACACCGCGGTAGTCACCAGCCGCGCCCCGCTCGCGCCCAGCGGATGCCCGATAGCGATCGCCCCTCCGTTAGGATTCACGTGCGCCGCGTCGTCGGCCAGACCCAGATCCCGGGTCACCGCCAGCGCCTGAGCCGCGAAGGCTTCGTTCAGTTCGATCACGTCCATTTGACCCAGCGCGAGGCCGCTCTTAGCGAGCACCTTGCGAGTCGCCGGCGCCGGAGCGAATCCCATCACCCGAGGCGCGACGCCCGCCACCGCCGTAGCCACCACGCGCGCCCGCGGCGTCAGCCGGTACTTTTTCACTGCCGCTTCCGACGCAATCAACAGCGCGCACGACCCGTCATTCACTCCCGACGCATTGCCCGCCGTCACCGTGCCATTCGGTTTCACCACCGGCTTCAACTTCGCCAGACCTTCAAGTGTGGTGTCAGGCCGCGGATGCTCGTCGGTATTGAACACCTTCGGATCGCCGTTCTTCTGCGGAATGCACACCGGCACGATCTCGCCCGCGAAGAATCCGGCGGCGTACGCCGCGGCCCAGCGCTGCTGCGTCCGATACGAGAAAGCGTCCTGATCCTCGCGCGAAATCCAATGCTCCTCGGCGACGTTTTCCGCGGTCTCCGGCATCGAATCCACGCCATACTTGGCCCTCATGAGCGGATTCACAAAGCGCCAGCCGATGGTGGTATCGAAGATCTCGGCCGTGCGGCTGAAGGCGGACTCAGCCTTGCCCATGGCAAACGGCGCGCGCGACATGCTCTCGACGCCCCCGGCGATCACCAGATCGGCCTCGCCGCTCTTGATCGCGCGCGAGGCCACGCCCACCGCGTCCATGCTCGACCCGCACAGGCGATTAACGGTCGAGCCCGGCACCTCCTTCGGCAGCCCCGCGAGTAGTAGAGCCATGCGAGCCACGTTGCGATTGTCCTCGCCCGCCTGGTTGGCGCAGCCGAAGATCACGTCGTCCACCGCGTTCCAATCCACCCCCGGGTTGCGCTCCACAAGCGAGCGAATCGGGATTGCCGCGAGATCGTCGGTGCGGATTGCGGCCAGCGTGCCCCCATAGCGCCCAAAGGGAGTGCGGACTGCGTCACAGATGAAGGCGTCGTTCATGGGAGGATTTAGTGTATGGTGCTGGAGGAGGGAGTCGAACCCTCATACCCAGTGAAGGATGCGGGATTTTGAGTCCCGTGCGTCTGCCAGTTCCGCCACTCCAGCAAGTGGTTGACTCATTTGAGTTTACCGCAAGCTTGCAGCACCCGCACTGTAATGGTTCTTGTAATGGTTCCCGGCGCGTTCATTTGACCCTCCGCAGCGGCGTGGCCCGCTCCTTCTTGCGTTTTTTTGCATACTCTTCCAGGCGTTCGCCGGCACTGCGAATGTCCGCCTCGTCGACGATGTTGTAGCGGTCAAAAACGCTCCGTGTGCGGTGGCCCGTGAGCTCCATGGCCACTTTGTCCTGAATGCCGGCGCGCTTCATATTGCGCACCGCGCTGCGGCGCAGATCGTGGAACAACAGTCTGGGCAAACCCGCGCGCTCGCAGGCCTCCCGCCAACCTTGAAGGTGATTGTCCACGGGATGGTTCCGCGAGCCGTGGAACGCCCACACGCAGCCGACCGGACACGTTTCGCGTTGGTGTTCCAGCCAGCTCGGCATATCTCCGTAGATCGGCAGAATGCGGGACGTCTTGGTTTTCGTCTGGCTCGAGGGCAACCGGATTACTCCAGCTTCGAAATCGACTTGGTCCCACTGGATGCGCCGCAGCTCGTTCTTCCGGGCGCCGGTGTGATAGCCGCATACAAACAGGGCTTTGAGATTGGCGGGAAGTTCTTCCAGTAACTTCTCGTATTGGCGCGACTCTAGAAATCCCTGGCGTACGTTGTCCTCCTCGAGGCGCGGAATCACCACCTGCCGCTGCACAAGCGGCGGGTCCTCCTGTGCACCGAGCCGGAAGCCGCGACGTACGATGGCGAGTTCACGGTTGATCGAGGCGTTGGATGCGCCGGCGGCGCGGCGCTGGGCGACATAATGCCGCGCTTGCGCTGGGCCGAACCGGGACGCCAGCAGTGGACCGAGCACAGGCGCGACGTTTGCTTTATAGCGATACTCTACGTGTGCAGCGTCGCGCAGGTCTCGCAGGCGATTGTCTTCGAGAACCAGATTGCAGAGATCCGCGATGTTGGCCCGCTCCGGCCCCACAAGCCTCCCTGCCGCGACGTCGCCGATGCGCTGCTTCAGCAGGTTCTCGGCATCTGCCTTTTGAGTGAAGCCCGTGCTCTTCTGCACGAGTCGCCCGTGGACGAAGTACTGCATCCACCAGGTCTTTCCGCGCAGGTAAACCGTGCCAGTTCCGCGTTTGTGAATAGCCATGGACACACACCTACCTCTTTCCTTTCCGCATTTCTACCCATTGATCGAGGTCTGCGCGATCCAGATGCACGCGCGAGCCTTCGCGTACGGCAGGAACGCTCCCGCTGCCGATCATATGGCGCAGGGCCTTGGGGGTGCGGCCGATATACGCTGCTGCTTCGTTCACGCTCATCAGGCGCGGCTCCTCGGATTTGTTTAATCGC
>Ga0210409_10009180_pt1 | contig 10015 bp, 7 predicted proteins | sample IncBWH17MmetaG_FD_161649 | JGI IMG/M metagenome (GOLD analysis project Ga0210409, IMG submission 161649) | Forest soil microbial communities from Barre Woods Harvard Forest LTER site, Petersham, Massachusetts, United States - Inc-BW-H-17-M | ecosystem: Environmental > Terrestrial > Soil >...
CGTCCTGACCTGTTTTCCCACATGGTTTATCTCTTTCCGATCATCGGATGCTTGTTGCCGTTGGCGTGGGCTTACGCCATCTCGCGAGTCCCCGAGGAGGCGCGCATCGAACCCGCACGCTTGGCGGTGGCGCACCGATGATAGCCGCCGTCATTTTCGCGATCTCGGCAGCGGCGCTGCTGCAGTTTTTCTTCTTTTATTGCCGCTCGCTCATTGCCGCGTCCGCTAAGCAGGTACTCTCCGCCGAAGTCAAGGACGTTACGGGTATAGAGCGGGTTGCTTCCGGTGATGATTTCAAGCGCGTCATGCAGCTTCTGCAACTCTGTCCGGAACGCCCGGAAGACCGCACTGGCGTCCAGGCTATCGGCGCCTATTTCGGCCTTTTGAATTTCCTGCGCTCCACGGTCGCTCGCATTGTTCCTTCCCTGCGGGCCTGGACGGAATTGGAGCGCGGCCAGTGCGCCTATTTCGCCGCGGTCGCCCTGGAGCGCCGCATCTCCTTCAGCCGGGACATGCTTGCGCAGCAAATGGACGCCTGAAACTTCGCTTCCCCGTTTCACCGCCTCTGACACGCTGCCTCTTTCGCCACAATCCTGTTGCTTTGTCTGCTTGACTTTTTCCACGTATGCTATTATCGAAAAGTTCCCTCCTCACCGGAGTGGAAGCGTCCGCAGCGCAAAACTAACCGGTGACTAAAACTTGCTTGCAATGTGGCGCCGTTTTGCCGTCCAGGGTGCATGCCTGTAATTTCTGTGATTCATCCTTTTCCGTCGGTCCTTCTATCTGGGAAGTTCCTCCGGATAGTTCTTCGAGGGAAAAACACGCTGTGAATGCGGATCTCGGCACCGCCGGGATCCATCGTACCAAGCACTCTCCTGTGGTCTCGCATCCGCCGGAGCAAGACGCGGCCTGGAAGGGTGAACTCGCCCAGCGCCTCGATGCTTATCGCACGCGGCGCCGGAAGCTTGCTCCAAACGCGGCCCAGTCCCGGTTTTCTTTCGATGAATCATCCCGCAAAACGCCGCCTTCTTCGGTCGTGGTTGCGGAACCTCCGGCGTCCGTCGAGGAAGATTTTTCCTTTACCATCGCCATCGGCCGCCCTTCCAAGAAACGCGTTCTCGAAGAATCGCGCATGGAGATCGACGTCTCTCTACCGCCCGATTCGGAATCGCATCCGCAAACGCTCGTGGTGGAAGACGAAAGGAAGTCTCAGCCCGGACTTCATCCCGTGGCCTCCATCGAAGACCGGCGAATTGCCGCGCTGATCGATTTGTTCTGTTTATTATTTGCGTACGGCGGATTCCTGATGCTCTTCAGCTCGCTCGGCGGGCAATTTACGCTAAGCAAATTGAGCGCCGCGGTCTGCGCCGCGACTTTTGCCATCGTCTACCTGCAATACTTCGCGCTCTTCACCATCTTCGGCGGCACAACTCCGGGCATGATGATGCGCGGTCTGCAGGTCGTCAGCTTTTCCGGCGAACCACCCACGCCCAGGCAAATGTTCCTGCGCAGCGCCGGCTACATCCTTTCCGCGGGCACTTTCTTCCTGGGCTTTCTATGGGCCATGTGGGACGAAGACGCACTCACCTGGCACGACCGCCTCTCACGCACGCATCTGAGCGCGGCGCAAACTTTTGCTGATCTTGAAAATTCAAGCATCGCGCATAGCCAGTAGTCTTTTCACAAAACCCCACGGAAGCCTTCTGCGCTTGTAGAAGGCTACATCTTGCAGCATTGACCAGCGATGCGGATAATCGCCTCCAGACTGCGTTTTACGTCCATCTCCGTGGTGGCCCAGGAAGACACGCTGATCCGCATCGCGGTCTTTCCTTTCCAGACGGTTCCGCCGCACCAACACGTTCCATCTTCCTGGACCCGCCGGATCACCTCTCGTGTCACTTCGGGGCGGCCAAAGGAGACCAGCACCTGATTGATGACGACATCGTTCAACACTTCAAATCCGCTTTCTCGCAACCCCTGGGCAAATCGCTGTGCGTGCTCGCATGTTCGCTCGATGAGCGCGCACAACCCTGACCTCCCGAGCGATTTCAGCGCCGCCCACAGCTCCACCCCGCGCGCGCGCCTCGACGCTTCCGGAGTGTGATGCATCGGCTCGCGGCGCGAACCGGGTTCGAGATACGCCGCCCTTATGCCCATCGACGTTCGCAGTGCAACGCCATCCCTGACGATAACCAAGCCGCTGTCATAGCCAACATTGGGCCACTTATGCGCGTCCGTGGCCCACGAATCAGCCTGCTCGAATCCACGCGCCAGGCGCTCGTATTTCGGCGAAATCCGGGCCCACAATCCGAATGCGCCATCCACATGCACCCACGCGCCCTGTTCTCTGGCCTCCTTGCAAATTTCCTCGGCGGGATCGAACGCGCCCGTATTTACGTTCCCGGCTTGAATGCACACAATCGTCCGCTCCGATAGGCGCGGCAATTTGCCGGTACGCATTCGTCCCTGCCCGTCTGCTTCCACGGTAATTACGCGTTTCCTTCCAAATCCCGCCAGACTCAACGCCTTCAGCATCGATGCGTGCACTTCCGCGCCGGCGACGACTTCAATCGCCGGCGCACCAAACATCCCATCCGCCGCCACATCCCATCCCGCGCGTGCCAAGAGCGCTTGACGCGCCGTGACGAGCGCCGTGAAATTCGCCATAGTCGCGCAGGTAACCAGGCCCCCAGCGCAGTCTGGAGGTAATCCCAAGGCCTCGCAGACCCAGCGAAGAACGACTTCCTCCAATTCCGCCGCGATAGGGGACATCGCGCGTAGTGCCACATTCTGATTCCACGCCGCCGCCAGCCAATTCGCAGCCATTGCTGCCGGGACCATTCCGCCGTTCACGAAGCCGAAGTAGCGTCCCCCGGTTGTCGCCACTGTTGCCGCGGAGCCAATTTGATCGAGCGTCGCGATTACGTCACTCGGCTCGCTCGGCGACGCAGGAAAGGACTCATGAAGTTCGGCCAGCGCCGCTATCGAGGCTTCGGAAGGACTCACTCTTCGTTGGGAGATCTCGCGGACGTACCTTTGCGCCTTGTTTGCGGCAAGCTCTAGAACGTCGCGGCCCAACGATGGCCCTGGCTGTCCAGCGTTACTTGTCATTCGGCTCTTCCTTTCGGCTGGGCCCGCGCGTCTCCGCACACAAAGACACCCATGGACAACAGCCTCTGCTTTGGCCCATTCCGACACCTTATTCAGCTTTCGAGGGAATGAAAGAGCCGAATTGTCCGGTTACTTCTTCACAACCGCCTCATCGGAAGCGATCTTGCCGTCGCGAATGAAGATGATGCGGTGCGCGTGCTGCGCAATATCGTGTTCATGCGTCACGAGAATGATGGTGTTTCCCTGCCGGTGCAGATTCTCGAAGAGCGCCATGATCTCTTCGCCCGTTTTCGAATCGAGGTTTCCGGTGGGTTCGTCCGCCAGCACGATCGATGGGGAATTCACCAGCGCGCGCGCAATCGCCACGCGCTGCCGCTGGCCGCCGGAAAGTTCGTTCGGCTTGTGGTTCATGCGGTCCACCAAGTCGACGCGTTCGAGCGCTTTTTTGGCCTTCTCGATGCGCTCCTCGGAGGGCGTTCCGTTGTAAATCAGTGGCAACTCGACGTTGTGCAGCGCGGTCGCGCGCGGCAACAGGTTGAAGGTCTGAAACACGAAGCCAATCTCTTTGTTGCGGATGTAAGCGAGCTCATCATCATCCAGGTCGCTCACCAGCCGCCCCGCCAGCCAGTACTTCCCCGCGCTCGGTGAATCCAGGCAGCCGATCAGATTCATTAGCGTGGATTTTCCCGACCCGGATGGCCCCATAATGGCCACGTATTCGCCCTTGCGGATTTCCACGTCCACGCCACTCAGGGCGTGCACTTTTTCCGCGCCCATCTCGTAAACCTTGGTCAGCGCTTCGGTCTTGATCACTACGCCGGAGCTGACCAGGTCTTCCCGGTACGAATCCGCGGCTGCTGTCTCGACAGGCATTCGAATCTCCCTTGTCCGTGGCCGCCGGTTAGCTCTGCTGATCGTCCTGCTTCTTCGGTGCGCTGTTGTCCACCTTGATCTGCGACTCCGGCTTCAGGGTGCGCAGCGCCTTGTAGCTGCCCACGACAATCTCGTCTCCGGCTTTCAATCCTTTTGTGACTTCAATATCAGTCACACCGGCAATGCCGGTCTCTACGGGCAGGAACAGCGCCTTATTTCCATTGACCACAAACACGCCTTGCACTTCATCCTTCTTGGGATCGCCGGGGGCAGGAGGCGGCGGCGCTGCCAGCGTCACGCTCGAACTGCCCTGCTTCTTGGCATTCTTGGCCGCTTCTTCCAAATCCTTGCGCGTCCGCACCGCCAGTGCCTGAATCGGAATCGCTACCACATTTTTCCGTTCCGCCGTCTTGATCTTGGCGGTCGTCGAAAGACCGGGCCGCAGATTCTCCGGCGGATTCGCCAGCGTCACGACAACCTTGAAATCTTTCGCTTCCTGCGTGCTCGTGGTGGTCTGCGTGGTGGTAAGCCCCGAACTGCGCAGCACCGCTTGCGATCCAATTTCCGTCACTTTACCCTTGAAAATTTTTCCGGGCACCGCGTCGATCGTCACGTCGGCCTCCTGGCCCATTTTCACGTTGACGATATCCGTCTCGTCGACCTTCACTTCCGCGGTTACCACCGACATATCCGAGAGCGTCATCAGGAAGCTGCCGTTCGAATTCTGAATTCCGGGCACGACGTAATCGCCCACGCGCTCGGGCAGATAGCTAACGATCCCGTTGATCGGAGAGGTGTAGGTAGTCTTCTGCAAAACATCTTTCAGGCGCATCCCCACCGCACGGCCTTGGTTTACTTGCGAGCGCGTCTGATCCAATTGCGCTTTCAGAGACAGCACGCGCGAGCGCGCCGATTCGACTGCAGCCACGGCCCCATCATAGGCTGTCTTGCGTTGATCAAAATCCTGTTTGGGAATCAGACCATCTTTAAGAAGGCCCTGTCCACGTTCAAAGTCTAGCTTGGCCTTCTCCAGGTTTGCTTGTTGTGAGATCAGGTCCGATTGCGCGGCCTTGTAACTGGCTCCCGCGGCTTCCACTCCCGACTCCGCCGAATTGACTGCCGCCGACTGCGCCTGCACGTCCGCGGACGCCTGCACATTTTCCTGCAAGAGGAGCTTGTCGCCCTTTTTGACGTGGTCGCCTTCCTTGACCAGGATCGCGGTGATTCTGCCGAACCCTTGGGCGGTCACATTTGTATAGGTCGTCGGCTTGATTTCGCCGGAGGCTGTCACCAGCGATACCAGGCTCTCCTGATTGGCCACTTTGGCCGTTTGAACCGTGACCACGCCCTTGTTCGCCTGGTTCACGCTGAACAAAACTATCCCGCCGAGCACCACCACGGCGCCCGCGCCAATCGCTACTTTATGCCAGGTCTTCATGCGATTCCCCTTCGAATTGCCACGCTGCCGTCGTGCACCCGAGCCTCCGCTGCTGACTTCCTTTTAAGCGATCCCTAGAACTAGCCATTCCGCGGGGACACCGATGCCCGTCCGACTGCCTCTACCCTACATACGCCAATTCGGGTCGAAATGTTTCGCGGGAGGTTCGCTCCACTTTCGCGGCGCAGTCTTCAGGGCACGGGACTTACTGGAACCGGTATCTCCGGCAATTCCCCCGGCGCCAGCCGCACCCTTTCCGGAGGTATAGCCGGCTCCCGGTGCCATTTTATGTTCAAAACACCCGAAAGGAAAGAATTTCCGTCCCGTCCCGGAACCCTCGCCGACAACCGACCCACTCTTTTTGACGCAAGAAGAAGCCAGATGGTCAGCCGGAAACGGACGTTTTTCTACAAAATCCTCCGGGATATAGAGACTTGGCAAATGCACAGCGCCACGCCGCAGATCGTGGCCGTTCCGGGCATCGATCGCGTTGTGATGGAATCATGGCCATATCCACAACAGAGGGCACTCAAGAAACTTAGAGTTCGTGATAAGCTATCAAAGCCCTCACCGGAGAGGTGGCAGAGCGGCTGAATGCGGCGGTTTGCTAAACCGTTTTAGGGGCTAATACCCTTAACGGGGGTTCGAATCCCCCCCTCTCCGCCAGTATCAAATAGTTTCAATCGGATAGGTGAGCCTCTCTACCCTCAAATGGAATCAGCAGCTCAGTGAACATAGACTACGCACCCTACTTCAAGAACTCACGGCTGCAGGAATTAGACTTAGTCATACGTTAAACTCCTTTGGTGCTGATTACGGTTTCGATGTCCGTCGCGCGTACGTCGGCGAGATCCGCCTTAACGGTGAATTGAGAAGAGGCAAAGTTGACTTGGGGGAAGTGCAAGTCGGAGCAACCCGACGATATCATGGATTCGACGAGCCTACTTCACGATTAAGTAGGTTGAGTACGTCTGATCCTCAATGGCGGTAAACGGTAACATGCCGAGCGCTCCGCTGGCAGTCTCAACTTCCCAAAACTCCTGTCCAGTCTTCTTTGCCGCCAATAGCTGTCGAGCCGTAACCGCCGGCGCGGCATCCGTGATCGCAAACAAAACCAGCGGACCGCACAGGAGAGCGACCGTTTCCGGATGCCATGCGTCAATGGCTTCCAGACGCAATCGCATTGGCAAATCCACATCGATGCAATCACCGGTTTTCCATGTTCGGCGTATTGTCGCAAACTTGCCTGGAACACCCGAATCCGGCACACGTTTGCCATTGATCAAAATCGAAGCGCCCTCCGCCCAAGCGGGAATCCGAAAATGAAGCGCAAAATCCGAGGTCTTTGACACCGTTAGGTCGAACTTCACCGCACCATCAAGCGGATATGCGCTCCTCTGGGTAAGAGATACCTGCGCACGGCCCTGCGTCCATCGCACGGTCGAAGGAATGTACAAATTGACGTACAGACCTTCGGGATCGCAGAAGTACGCGTTGATGCGATAGTCAGCAGCTACTTGCGGCAGCGTGCCCGAACAGCACGGCCAGTGACTCTGCTTGTAGATCTTGCTTCCGTGGAAATTATAGTCGGAGTAATAAAAAGTACTGCCGTCGGCCAGCAGCGGCTTTGCGCCCAAGATGGTGTTGTACATCACGCGTTCCATGCTGTCGCCGTATTGCGAGTCGCGCGTAACGCGAAGCAAGTAGCGCGTCAACTTAAAATGAGCATAGGAACCGCATGGCGTCTCAAAACTGCTGTGCGTGCTCGTCAAGCTGGCGGCGAGTTCTTGGCCATCTGGCCCGCTGAGAAACTCGTTCGGCCCCCAGCCTCCCGTCGCGAAACTTTGCGCCTTCAGCATTTCGAAAGCATTGCTGGCGGCGCGCAGATGCTTCGCGCTTCCCAGAGTCAAGTACGCTTGCATCGCCGAGCATAGCGAATTCACGTAGCTATAGGCATGCCTGCCCGCGAGAACGTTGCGGCCCTCCGCTAGCGGATCGTAATACTCATCATCGAGATACTGGGTTCCGAGCGAGCGATAGCGCTCGCCGGCGCCGCGTTGATACGCGAGAAACAAGTTTTCCGAAATCGTGTAGGACTCGTCCCAGGTGTATTCTTCTGCGGGGTTTTCGCGCCATCTCTGCCCGTGCTCGATGGCCTTTCCCGGCAAATGTGGCAGCGCAGTATCGGTCGTGTGCTCCAGAATCAAGTAAGCGTCAGGATCGCCCACGTATTGATGCGAATCGATGAGCCCGCATACCAGCTTGTCGTAGCAATAAGCCGGGAAGCGGTTCTTCTCGTAAAAATTGCCCGAAATCGTCTGAGCATACAAGCGGTTCAACCTCAGCACCTTATCTCGAGTTGCGGGAGAACCGTCGATCGCATAACTTCGTGCCAGCGCGGAAACCCACTGACCAAAAGGAGCGCCTGGAGCGAAGCCCACATCGAAGGTGTTCGGATTGTAGTCGGGATCGTAGTGATACCAGCCACCCAGATCCGCGCCCGGCGCCGGCTGCCCTGCCATCTGCCGAAATGGCTTCAGTAGGCTGTCCTCGCTCAGCTCCATCAAAACGGTGTGAGTCTCACGCAATTGCTTCTCGTGCGAATCGCTGTTCAGTGTTACGTTGCCGTACCCGAACTCTTTCAGTGGCTGCTGGCTCGAAGTCGCTGCCAAGGCCCCTTGAAATCTCAGGTGACAGGCCGCAGCTCCCGCAGCCGCGAGTGACGTCGATTGCACGAATGTTCGGCGGGAAATCCTGCTTGAGAAGGCCATAGTCACTTCCTTATCGCTCTGTGCGGAGGATTTGTCCAGACAATTTCAGTACGCAATTCTTGCATGATGCGGCTCCGGAAATATTTGGCTATTTCGCGGAAATGCCGTCCAGGCGGTAAGATGCCGTCGTCGTAGATCAGGAGCAAGGAGCGAACCATGGATCCGAATATGCGCACTCGCTGTGCGGTGCTGTTGCGTGTCGGCCTGACAATTCTTGCAGTGCTTTGTTCCGCAGCATGGACGACGGCCCAGAGCACACATCAAGACCCGGCTGAAGTGGAGAAGCGAGCCGAAGCGTTGCTGAGCAAAATGACCCTGGAAGAGAAAATTACCCTGATCGGCGGCATCAACGACTTCTACATTCGGGCGCTTCCAAGACTCGGCCTGCCCGCGCTGCGGATGTCCGATGGCCCGCTTGGTGTTCACGACTACGGTGAAACGACTGCCTATCCGGCCGGTATTGCGCTTGCCGCTTCCTGGGACACCGATTTGGCCCGGCGCGTCGGCATTTCCATGGGCCAAGACGCCCGTGCTCGCGGTGTGCACTTCATTCTAGCACCTGGAATGAACATCTACCGCGCCCCCATGAACGGAAGAAATTTCGAATACCTCGGAGAAGATCCTTACCTTGCATCCAGGATGGCAGTCCCGCTCATTGAAGGCATCCAATCCCAGGGCGTAATCGCCACTGCCAAGCACTTCGTCGCGAACAATATGGAGTATGGACGCCTGGACCACAGCTCGGACGTCGGTGAGCGGACTCTCCGCGAAATCTACCTTCCTGCCTTCGAAGCTTCTGTGAAGGAGGCGAAAGTGGGCGCGCTCATGGACGCTTACAACCTCGTGAATGGCACCTTCATGACGCAAAACGGGTATTTGAACAACACTATCGCAAAGAAAGAATGGGGTTTCGACGGCATCCTCATGTCGGACTGGGACGCCACGCACGACGGCATCGCCGCCGCCAACAACGGTCTCGACCTCGAGATGCCCTCACCCGCCTTCATGAATGCTCACAATCTTCTCCCCGCGATTCAACGCGGGGAAGTGACCATCGGCACCATCGACGACAAAGTGCGGCGTATTTTGCGAAAAGCGATTGAGTTTGGTTTTTACGACCGCGACCAAGCCGACCCGAAAATCCCATCGTACAGCCAGGATGGAAGAGAGATTGCTCTCGAAGAGGCGCGCAGCGGCATCGTGCTCCTGAAGAACGAAAACAATTTGCTGCCACTCGGCAGAAAAAAATTCAAGACCATCGCCGTGCTCGGGCCAGACGCCTATCCCGCGGTACCTGGCGGCGGGGGAAGTTCGCAGACGAAGCCGTTCCACGCCGTCAGCTACTTGGAAGGCATTAGCGACTACCTCGGCAAAGACGCGCGCGTGCTTTACATGTCGGAAGCCGTGCCTCTCGACGAAATTGTGGCCCGCACGTCTTTCCAAACTTCGCCAGGCGGTTCGCCCGGTTTGAAAGCGGAATATTTCAACAACGAACAACTGCAAGGCGATCCTGCCCTCGTGCGCACCGACAAACAGATCGACTTCCATTGGGGAGCGGGGAGTTACAGTGAGCAAGGACCCGTGGATCATTTCTCGGTGCGTTGGACCGGCTACTTTGTTCCCGATGCGGAGGACGATTACAAGTTTTTCGTTTCCGCCGACGATGGTGTGCGGCTGTACATCGATGAAGCCTTGGTCATCGATGACTGGAAGACTCACGCGGAGACCCTCGATACTTACTCGGCGCATTTACAAGCGGGCAAACCGCACAGAATCCGTCTCGAGTATTTCGAAAGCACTGGGACAGCCACAGCGAGGTTTG
>Ga0210409_10009181_pt1 | contig 10015 bp, 9 predicted proteins | sample IncBWH17MmetaG_FD_161649 | JGI IMG/M metagenome (GOLD analysis project Ga0210409, IMG submission 161649) | Forest soil microbial communities from Barre Woods Harvard Forest LTER site, Petersham, Massachusetts, United States - Inc-BW-H-17-M | ecosystem: Environmental > Terrestrial > Soil >...
TGCAGCGGGGCGGACATTGAGCTTCGAAACCCACTCGGCCGGGCCCATGATTGCGCGCACGGTTTCACTTTCCATCGTCGTGAAAGACTTCGACGCTTCGCGCGCCGAGTTGGACACGATCCTCACGCGCCACAACGGCTATGCGGCTGGACTGAATGTCGCCACGCCACAAGGCGCAGGACGCACGATTCAAGCTTCGGTGCGCATACCCGCGCCTCAACTCGGTGCCGCGGTCGCTGAACTAAAAGCACTTGGCCGCGTCGAAGTGGAAACCCAGAACGGGGAAGAAGTCACGCAGCAACATACCGATCTTATCGCGCGCTTGAAGAACTCCCGCGAAACCGAGCTGCGCCTGCAGGATGTTCTCCGTACCCGCACCGGCAAAGTGAAGGACGTGCTGGAGGTCGAGGAGGAAATCGCGCGCGTGCGCGGGGAGATCGAGCAGATGGAAGCCGAGCAACAAAATCTGGAGCACCGCGTCAGCTTCGCCACCATCGACTTGAAGCTTGCCGAAGAATACAAAGCGCAACTCACTTCGCCCGCGCCTTCGGCTGGAATGCAGCTGCGCAACGCCATCGTCAATGGCTTTCGCAACGCTTCCGAGAGCCTGCTCGGCATCATCCTTTTCTTCGCCGAGGCCGGGCCCACGCTGCTGCTGTGGCTCGCGATTCTGTTCATTCCAGCGCGCTTGCTTTGGCGGCGTTATCAGCGCGCTTATGCGATGAGCGGCTCATCTTTGGGAGCTTGAGGCTGTCGAAAGTCCCTACAGGTGGATGTTCAGGAGTTTTTGCAATCACTCACGACGCCACAAGACTAATTTAGACCAAATTTTGCAATAACGATATTCTAAGTCTTCGTCATGAGTTCAAACGCGGCGTAAAGGGAATTAGATTATGCCGCCAGTATGATTTCAAACGAAAAGGCTCCCAAAGAATGTAGAATGCCGAGGCGATTTCTGTGGGATTTTGTAGACTTTCGATGTCTGTGGGAAAGTTCATGAGACACAAACGCCCGTAACCGCTGTGATTTCAGTCGGCTTCGCGCGCCGCCGTCGATTGTTACTGCCTGGCATCCGGTTTGCTCTCTACTTCTCAACCAATAAGATTGGCTTCCCGGGGTGGCCGGAACCGATCCTCGACTCGGTTACCGGTTTGGGGCGTCAATTAAGAAGAAGGGGGCTTGCACCGGCCCCCTTTTTCATTTTTAGACGGCTTTGACGGCTTCTCCAAGCCGGTGGTTGCCATATCTTCAAGCTATCCGCTCCCGCGTTTCCGCTCAACTTGCCGCTTTTTTCCCACCCTGAGGAGATCCACCACGAAAGATGATCTGTGGAGAACTGTCGGTGGACGGCCCAAGGATGAGGCCCAAAAAAATGAGCGGCCGGTGGGGGGACCGGCCGCTCGGGCGTGGGGGATGGAGGGTATTGTAATCCGAAGTCCGCTCGGTTCTTCTGACCGTTCCGCTGCGCTCGCGAGCAGCAGAACGACACAGGAGCAAACAGATTAGGTGCAACGACTCCAGAAGAACCCAACAACTCCCGACTACTTGGCTAGTTTGCTTTGCGGCGTATCCTTCGTCTATAGCTCGGACGGTTCATCCCTCCCAGTACTTCCCGCGCTTACCGACGTACTTTTACGTGGTACGGCTGTACTTTTGGCACATGTCAGCGCGTTGGAATCGAGTTCGCTGCCGAAGTTTGAGGGACTCGCTTCCTTATGGTCACAGAGTGCGAATTACCTTCTCGAGGACTTCGATCATGCCGCTCAGCTTTTGGCGGTCTTCCTCGGAGAGCGAAGAGACCGCGTGTGCCAGCGATTCCACGCGGCGCCGGCGACCTTCCTGGAGAATCCTGGTTCCCTTGGCGGTTGCTTCGAGACGCACTCGCCGCCCGTCTTCGGTCTTTCCTCGACGCACCAACCCCGCGCGCACGAGGCCGGCGACGATGCGGCTCATCGTGGGCGGGCGGACTTGCTCCGCCTCCGCTAGTTCGCCGAGGGACCGCGGGCCGCCACCGAGGACCAGCACGGAGAGTGCCGAGAGCTGCGCCGGGCCGACGCCGCTTTCGCGGTCGCGCACCCGCAGCCGCCGAAGCAGGTGTATGGCGGCGGAGTGCAGCCGGTCGGCGGCCTCGAAAGCCTCGCCGCCGGCGAGACGTTTGGGCTTGACATCCGTCATAGAATATAGTTAGCTATGCTAACTAAAGTGCTCCCGGAGGTAAACAACAATGAGCGCCACTTCCCAGACCCTCGGCATCCAGAATATCGGGCAAATCTCCATCATCGTTCACGATCTGCCGCGCGCCACGGCATTTTACCGTGACACGCTGGGTCTGCCACAGCTCTTCACGGCTGGCAACATGGCTTTCTTTGATTGTGGCGGAGTCCGTTTGCTGCTTGGCCTGCCGGAAACACCGGAGCTGGATCACCTGAGTTCCATCCTGTACTTTCGCGTGGCGGATCTCAACGCCGCGCACCAGCGGCTGGTAGACGCAGGCGTGCCGATTGTAGCTCCCCCGCGGCTGATCGCTCCTATGCCCACGTACGATCTTTGGATGTCCGCGTTTCGCGATTCCGAGGGGAACGTTCACCAATTGATGAGCGAAGTCCCCCGCGGGAAATAGCGTTCTCACTGGACAAGACCTGCCAGCAACCCCGCGCTACAAGCGTCAGGCGGATTACGGTATCCTCTTCTGACCATGCATGACCTCAATTATTTCCGGGATCACCTGGAGCTCTTCGCGGAGATGGCGAAGAAGCGCGCTATTTCGCTGGACCTCGAGGCGTTTCGCGCCCTGGACAAAGAACGCCGCGAGCTGATCACCGCCAATGAACAGCGCAAAGCGCAGCGCAACAAGGCTAGCGACGAAATTGCGCGGCTGAAAAAAGAAAAGCAGCCGGCCGACGCGCTTATCGCTCAAATGAAGCAAGTCTCCGACCAGATCAAGCAGTCCGACGAGCGGATTGCCCAGTTGGATGGCACGCAGCGAGAATTGTTGCTCACGATTCCCAACGTGCCGCACTCCTCCGTGCCGGTAGGCTCCAGCGCGGCTGACAACAAAGAAGTCCGCCGCTGGGGCGCGCCGCGGAAATTCGATTTTCCGCCCAAGCCTCACTGGGAAGTTGGGGCGCGAGCGGGAATACTCGATCTGGACACCGCGGCGAAAATTACGGGCGCGCGCTTCGCCGTTTACAAAAGCTGGGGTGCACGCCTGGAACGTGCCCTCGCCAATTTCTTCCTCGATGTCCACACGCGCGAACACGGTTACACGGAAATCCTTCCTCCTTTCATCGTGAACAGCGCGTCGCTCATGGGCGCGGGTCAGTTGCCGAAGTTCGCTGCCGATCTCTTCCGCCTGGAAGGCACCGACTACTGGCTAACGCCTACGGCCGAAGTCGAGCTGCACAATCTTTATCGCGATGAAACCATTCCCGAAGAAAAACTTCCGATTCACCTGACGGCCTGGACCGCCTGCTTTCGTTCTGAAGCCGGCGCCGCCGGAAAAGATACTCGCGGCATCCTCAGGCAGCACCAATTTCAGAAGGTCGAACTGTTCAAGTTCACGCAGCCGGAGAAAAGTTACGAAGAGCACGAAGCTTTGACGCGAAATGCGGAAACGATTCTGCAAAAGCTGGGGCTGCACTATCGCACGGTGCTGCTCTGCACCGGAGACATGGGTTTTGCATCGTCAAAAACGTACGATATCGAAGTGTGGCTGCCCTCCAGCAATGAGTTTCGCGAGATTTCTTCCTGCTCCAATTGCGAAGCCTTTCAAGCGCGCCGCGCCGGCGTCCGCTATAAACCAAAAGGCGGCGGCAAGAGTGAATTTGTGCATACCTTGAACGGTTCCGGCCTAGCCGTGGGCCGCACTTGGATCGCGATCGTGGAGAATTATCAACAGGCCGATGGCTCGATCCTTGTTCCGGAAGTCCTGCGACCCTACATGGGCATCGACCGCATTCCGGTAGCTTAACAAGAACCTAAAGCCTGTTGGACACTCTGAATCGCCCAAAATCGTTACCTTTGAAGGATTTAGCCACGGTCGGAATAAATGAGGGTCAATTCCTCGTATGCTATTGTAAATAGAGGGGTTACCATGAAAACGGGACGGTTTTGTTCAAAACGAGGCCAACCGATTCGCCTCGCAACCTCTTGAAATCACGCCTTTTCGTTTGACTACCCCTTTTCGCCTTGCATACACTCGCCTGAGTGGTACCCAGGGGGATACCAGGTTAGGGCGGCTGACTTTCGACTCCTATGACAATTCTTGCTCGCATCGGGCGGTTTCTGTTCTGGCTGCTGGTCGTCTCCTGGAGCATGTGGCTCCTGCGCCGCATTTTGGCCAGGTTGGTACGGAACACCGTTGCGGTACCACAAAACAGCACCGAGGATTCAACGGTAGCTCAGACGGCTACCACGGCGCGCCGACTGGTGCGCGACCCGGTTTGCGGCATGCATGTTGACGAGACGCTCTCCATCCCATTGCGAGAGGGCGGTGAGCTTGTGCATTTCTGCTCTCTCACTTGCCGCGATGCGTATGCCGCCGATACGAAAAAGTTGGCAGCAAACGGATAGTGTGGTTTTCGATTAAATGAAAAGTGAACTTGGGCCAAGTGAACGAACGAATTCTTAGACAAATCGAGTAGACGAAAGGACCGACGCCGATGGCCACGGTCGCAAAGCCCACAGCCCCGACGAAACAGATTGGCGCACCGCCGATGGTGCCCCGTATTGCTCCCCGCGAGGACCTGAACCCATTTCGCATCGCGCAGATTCAATTTGATATGGCGGCGGAATTTTTGAAGCTGGATCCAGGTTTGCGACAGATTTTGCGTACACCGAAGCGCATCCTGGAAGTTTCCTTGCCGACCAAGATGGATAACGGCCAGGTAAAAGTCTTCACCGGCTACCGCGTGCAGCACAACATCTCTCGTGGACCGGGGAAAGGCGGCATCCGCTACCATCCCAACGTCACGCTGGATGAAGTGAAGGCGCTGGCGGCGTGGATGACCTGGAAGACGGCCACGGTGAATGTGCCCTTTGGCGGCGCCAAAGGCGGCGTGATCTGCGACCCCAAGCGCATGTCCAAGAGCGAACTCGAGCGCATGACGCGCCGCTATGCCAGCGAGATTCTTCCGCTCATCGGTCCCGCGCAGGACATTCCCGCGCCGGACGTGTACACCGATGCGCAGACGATGGCTTGGATCATGGACACCTATGCCATGACCATTGGGCACGCAGCGCACGGCGTGGTTACCGGCAAGCCGGTTTCCATCGGGGGTTCGGAGGGACGCGCCGAAGCCACGGCGCGCGGCCTGGTGTATGTGGTCGAGGAAGCTTGCAAGCTGAAAAAGATTTCGCTGCGCGGCGCGACTGTGGCGATTCAGGGTTTTGGCAATGCCGGAGCCACCGCGGCGCGGCTGTTCGCCGAGAAGAAAGCGAAAATCATCGCGCTCAGCGACACGCGGGGCGGCGTAACGAATACGCGCGGCATCGATCCCATCAAGGCGATTCGCTATAAGGAGCGCTCCGGCACTGTGGTCGGCATGCCGGGCGCCTCGCGCCTCAGCAATGACGAATTGCTGACCATGAAGTGCGACATCCTGGTTCCCGCGGCGCTGGAGAACGTCATCACACTGCACAACGCGGAAGCCGTTAAGGCGCGCATCGTCGCCGAAGCCGCCAACGGCCCGACCACGCCGCACGCCGACGAGATTCTCGCGCGGCGCGGCGTCACCGTCCTGCCGGATATCCTCGCGAACGCCGGCGGGGTCACCGTGAGCTACTTCGAATGGGTGCAGAACCAGGAAGGGCTGATGTGGGACGTGGACGAAGTCAATGCACGCTTGCAGAAGATCATGGTGCGCGCCTTCCATGAAATGGTGGACACCATGCGCAAGCATCATGTTCCGCCGCGCGCCGGCGCCATGATTCTCGCCGTCAGCCGCGTCGCCGAAGCCACGTTGGTTCGCGGCTTGTTCCCGTAGAAAAATCAAACAATACCGATCATTGCGGTGCCGGGGCGGTTCCTGGGATCGCGATCGGTGTCTTAATGTCCTGTAGTTCGGGCGGGGTAACCAGAATCGCGTTGGTATTCTGAGCGACGACGACAAGCCAACTGCCGCCCCTTTTTTCAGCGACCATGGTCATCAGGCCGTAACGCGGCTGCCGCGCCATGCCATCAGGGTTCTTATCGCCTTCGATCTTCCAGCTCCAGTGAACGACCGCCATTTCAGGCCGCAGGAAGCGCGCGGTCGTTTCCAGCCGAGTGATGCTGGCGTCCTTGAAGCGTCCGCTGAGCAATCGTACATGGAACTTCTCGAAATCCGCCCTGCCATGCAAGTAGGTGGTTGCAACCGTGACGAAGTCGACGTCGTCCGCCATGATTTTCGCGAGTTCGTGGCCGTCGTGCTTGGCCCAGGCATCGCAGAAAGCCTGCGGCAGCTTGCGTACAGCTTCTTCGTCCGCCTTGGCCTGAGCGTTTGCTGCTGCGGCGAGAAGAAACAGGATAAATCCGCTTACAAGACTTTTCATTTTTCGAACCTCCGGAGACTGCCGCGAAAGAACACAACCGTGATGGGCGCACCTTGGGCCGGATTCTTACACGCCGCCCGAGAGTTGACCAATTTTTTTCTTGCGTTGCACAAACAGCGCGCGTACATTCGCACTTGCCGGTGCGTTCTTCTGACGCGACCGGCTATTTTCATCGTTGGAGCCTCAAAAGACGATGAGCACGAACGGACACACGCATTCCGCGCCGCCAATTCTGCTGACCATCGCTGGATTCGATCCTTCCTGCGGGGCGGGGACGGCCGCGGACTTGAAAACTTTCGCGGCGCACGGCTGCTATGGCGTTGCGGCTATCACCTCGCTGACGGTGCAGAACACCCAGGGCGTCGGGACTGTCCACAACACGCCAAGCGCGGAGCTGCGCGCGCAACTCGATGCGCTGGTCAACGATTGCGATATCGCCGCCGTCAAGATCGGAATGCTTGGCAATCGCGGCAACGCCGTCGTGGTGGGTGAATTTCTTGATGCGCACAAGTTTGCGCATGTGGTCCATGACCCGGTCATGAAATCCTCGAGCGGCGCGGAGCTCCTCGACGCTGGGGGAATTAAATATGTCGCGACCGAATTGCTCAAGCGTGCAAGCGTCATCACGCCGAACGTCCCCGAAGCCGAGGTTCTGACGGGCCTGCCGATTAAAGATGTTGCCGACATGGAAGCCGCGGCGCGCAAGCTTGTCGAGATGGGTGCGCGCGCCGTCATCGTCAAGGGCGGGCACATGGAGCGCGCCAACGATGTACTGTTCGACGGTGCGGAGATCGTTCAGCTTGCCGGGGACCGTGTAAAGGAAGAAACCCTTCACGGCACAGGCTGCACGTTCGCTTCGGCGCTCACCGCCCAGCTTGCCGCCGGCCGTCCTCTGTTGGAAGCCGCGACCCTGGCAAAAGTTTACGTCACGAAAGCGATTGAAAAGGCTTACGCGATCGGAAAGGGCCGCGTCCCGCTCGATCACTTCTTTCGCCAGCGCATCGAACCGCCCGCCCGCGGCATCCACGAAGTGCCGCAACACGGCATGCATCCCGCCGCCGAACCCACAGCGCACTAAACACAATGCGTCCGCTGCTTTCGCGACGCGCGGGCATTTGGCCGTTCCTGGCACTCGCGATTGCCCTTGGAATCGCAGCTTTACTCACCCCGCGAACCGACCTGCCGCCTTCCTACCATCACTTTGCGGATCAGCGCAGCTGGCTCGGCGTTCCGAATTTTGGAGACGTCGCTTCCAATATTGCTTTTCTTCTGGCCGGGCTGTGGGGATTGGCATTTCTATCCAGAAAGTCCAGCGTGGGCCAATTCATCGATGCGCGTGAGCGCTGGCCGTATGTGGTCGTCTTTTTCGGCATGCTTCTGACAGCCTTTGGGTCCGCGTACTACCACCTTGCTCCCGATAACGACCGTCTTGTCTGGGACCGGCTACCGATGACCATCGTTTTCATGCCTCTCGTATCTGCGCTGATTGCAGAACGCGTGAATCTAAAGCTGGGCCTTTGGCTGTTGCCTATTCTGACTGCCGTAGGAATCGGAAGCGTGCTTCAGTGGCATTCGACGGTCCAGCAGGGTGCCGGTGACGTGCGGTTCTACGCGGCGGCGCAGCTTTACGCCGTACTTGCACTGTTCATTGTGGTTTTGCTTCCTCCAGCCTACACACGGGGATCGGATCTGCTGGTGATAGCTGGTCTCTATACGCTCGCTAAAATATGCGAGCTTGCGGACCGACAAATCTTCTCGTTTAGCCACATTATTAGTGGACACACTCTCAAACACTTAGCGGCCGGTGTGGCGGGATATTGGATACTGCGAATGCTTCAGAAGCGGCAGCCCATTCAGAATCACTGAGCTCGATAGACGACCCGGCCCGCGACTACGGTGGCCATGGGCGCGCCTGTGAAAGCGCGGCCATCGAAGGGCGAATTTCGCGATTTGCTTGTCGATTCTTTCACATGGTAGGTCCAGGTGTAATTTGGCGAGAAAATTGTGAGGTCGGCGGGCTGGCCGGCGGCGAGCTTGCGTTCGAGGCCAAGCACACGCGCAGGACCGGTTGTAAAAAGCTCGACCATGCGCATGAGCGGAAGGCGGCCGCTGTGGACCAACTGCTCGAGCGCGAGAGCCAGCGCGGTTTCAAAGCCCAGAATGCCGAATGGCGCACGGTCGAATTCCACGTCTTTGAGCGCCGGTTCATGCGGCGCGTGATCGGTGGCAATGGCGTCGACTGTGCCGTCAGCCAATCCCGTGAGAAGCGCTTCGCGGTCTTCGCGCGCGGCCAGCGGCGGATTCATCTTGAAGCGCGAATCGTAAGTGACGTCTTCATCGATCAGCGTGAAATGGTGTGGCGTGACCTCGCAAGTGACCCGCAACCCGCGCGACTTCGCCCAGCGAACCTGTTCGAGCGAAGCCTTCGCCGAGAGATGCGCAATATGTAGGCGCGCCCCGGTGAGTTCAGTAAGTTGCACGTCGCGCGCGACGCAAACGGATTCCGCCGCCGCGGGCATGCCGCGCAGGCCGAGACGCGTCGAGGTCACACCTTCACGCATCACCGCGCCTGCCGCCAGCGAAAAATCTTCGGAATGCTCGATGACGGGAAGATCCAGCGACCGGCAATACTCCATCACCTGCCGCGTCAGTTTCGCCGTGGCGATCGGCTTCCCATCATCGGACACCGCCACGATTCCCGCTTCCTTCATGGCGGCGATTTCGGCGATAGCTTCTCCTTTGCTGCTCATAGACGCCGCGCCGATGGGCCACACGCGCACGCTCCCGGCAACTTTGGCACGATCGAGAATGAATCGTGTCACTGAAGCATTGTCATTCACCGGTTTCGTATTCGGCATGCAGCAAACGGCAGTGAAGCCGCCCCGCGCCGCCGCTCGCGTGCCGGTTTCGATGGTTTCGGAAGATTCCTGCCCGGGCTCGCGAAGATGCGCGTGAAGATCAATGAAGCCCGGAGCCACAATCAGGCCCGTGGCGTCGAAAACTTCCGTGCCTTGCGCCACGGCGATTTTCCCCGCTGGCGCGACTTCTTTGATCTTCTCGCCGTCCAGCAAAATATCCAGCGCCGCGTCCGCCTTGGATGCCGGGTCGAGGACGCGCCCGTTCTTAATCAGAAGCATTGGCGGATTCCTTGGATTTCACTGCGAGCGCCGGATGCGTGTCGGCTTCCGTAGCGCCGCTAATCAGCAGATAAAGTATGGCCATGCGAACGGCGACGCCGTTGGTGACCTGTTCGAGCACGCACGATTGCGGCCCGTCGGCGACTTCCGGCGTAATTTCAATCCCGCGATTGATGGGGCCAGGATGCAAAACGATGGCATTCGGGTTCGCGCGCCGTAGCCGCTCCGCATTCAGCTGGTACAGCAAAATGTAGTCGTCCGCGGAAAGTGGCGGATCGTCCAGCCGCTCCGTTTGCACGCGCAGCATGATGATGACATCCGCGCCATCGAGCGCTTCTTCCAGCCGG
>Ga0210409_10009182_pt1 | contig 10015 bp, 7 predicted proteins | sample IncBWH17MmetaG_FD_161649 | JGI IMG/M metagenome (GOLD analysis project Ga0210409, IMG submission 161649) | Forest soil microbial communities from Barre Woods Harvard Forest LTER site, Petersham, Massachusetts, United States - Inc-BW-H-17-M | ecosystem: Environmental > Terrestrial > Soil >...
GGCGGGGGATCGGCAGGGAAGAGCCGATGGGAAGATGCTTGGATCGTGAAAGGGCGATGACGGAACCGGTGTTTCAAGGAGGCCCCTACCCTCCGCAACCAGCGCGGAGAGTAAGGGAACCCAATCGGATTTTGAAGATGCAGGAAGCGGACCCTAAAGGGGCGCCGTTCCGCCACATTGCGCTTCATAGGGTCAGTAGGTGTTCGGGCAATTCGTGACGCCGATGCTTGCCAACTGGGGCGCGGCTGCGACGCCGTTCAACGGGCCACAGAAAACGTCCAAGGGTTGATTTCCGGGGAAGGTTCCGCCTTGCCAAAAAGAGGCTTGGGAATTACCGGTAATGACGACTCCGGATCCGTCGTTGCCTCCTAAGTTGTTGATCACCGTGGCTCCTCCTATGTCGGCACTCGAATCTTCCGTAACCCAAATACCTCCTCCGCCGTTGTTGCTCACGAGAAAGGGGCCGGCCCACAAGCGGTTCGTCAGGTTGGAGTTTCCGATGAGAGATACCCCAGCGCCTTGGTTGCCGTGCACGGTTAGTTGCTCAACGGTTAGTGTGCTGCCAGAGTCGATTTCCACTCCGTTTCCGGGGCCGGATGTGCCCGCAGTCGTACCGTTTACGGTCACGCGGGTGACTCGGGCTCGGGACGCGGTCATATTCAGGCCGTAATTGGCGTTGTTCTGGATCACGTCCCCATTAAATGTGGCGTCGGCACTGTCGAGTTGAATGCCGTTGAAGGTCGCGTTCTGGATGGTGTTTCCGCTGAACCGGCAAACACTAAACTCTCGACACCCCAACTACCCCCGTTGACGGTCAGGTTCTTGATTTGTACATGGGATCCAACGATCCAGAAGATCACATTGCCGTTGAGGCTATTGATGACGGCGTTTTTGCCTCCGGAAGCGACGCCGGCTATGGTGAGCTCGGCGAAGTCATAGATTCCAACGGCGTCCTTGCAGGTGCCGATTACCCGGACGGTATTGTTGGCCTGGGGGTCCAGGGTTTTGAGTGCGTTGCTGATGGTGTTTTCCTCGCACTCGACAGTCACGGTTTTTGCGGTTGCGGGGATCGCGAGTAGACCGAACGACAGAAAGGAAAGAAACATCGCGAAGCGCTGAGTCCGGATCTGGTGGCGCATGCGAGGCATGGAAGCCCTCCTCTTCATGAAACAGGGTCTGTCAAAACGGCCCGAGAGTAGTGGACCGGTGCTTTGGTCTCCAAGTGACAACTCGCGACTGCCAGCCAATGTCGTACTTTGTCGTGGGCAGCCACTATTGGCAGAGAGCACGAATACCGGTGTTATCGATCGCGTGCTCATCGGAGAAAGTTGCGACTGGCGATGGCCGCGGTGATGGAGAACAATGCATGGCCGGGGACCCGAGCAGATCACCAAATCGTTCCAGGGCGCGGGCATAGCCGCGGCGGTTGAATATGGGCCATTCCTTGGCCAAGGTTCCGAACAGGCGATCAAACCCAAAAAAGGCGATGCCGAAGTTCTTGTCCATGAATCCCTTGTCGTTCAGCGCCCAGTGATGGATGTCGTGCGCCTCGCGCGCCGATACGAACCAACGCTTTAGCCAGGGATTCGTCTCCATCCAAAAGCCCGCGACATGCATGCGGTCGTGGAGGTAGTTGAACATGACGAAGCTCCATGTCAAAGATCCAGCCACAAACACGACTTGCTGGAAAACGGACACCTGCAGGAAGTGGAGCAATGAAATCGATACACCCAGAAGCAACGCCCCGGGGGCCAGCCACTCGAGGCCTACGTTGCCGAGAGCGATTTGCCCGGTGGTGGCATCGTGATATGCCTTCGCCGGACGCTGCGAGTGCATTGGTCCGTAAAGGACCAGATGGTGGCGCATGTGGCTACGGCTCAGGAAGCCGATCCTCCCGCTGTGCAGAAGCCGGTGCAGCAGATAACCCAGAAGTTCGGACACACCGATCGAAGCCGCGAACCATGCGAGAAGGGAGATTACGTTTTTCATCATGCGCGGACATTAGGGCAGGCTCACGTTTGGCAGCAAGCGACAAGCATCGTCAACGAGCGCTTGTCGAGGTTTGCCGAGGGGAATCAACGACGGCTAGAGAGGGAGGATGGTGGCATCAAGTTGTCTGCTCCTCACGCATTCGCGAAGAACCAGGTGGCAAACCATGGCCCCGACAACTGACGGTCGTACCCTACAACCCGCGTTAGCGCGCAATGGCAATTTCTCGCTGAGGGATTTTGCCCGCACCTTGCGCATGTAGGCGGCGGTAATTGCTACCAGGACAATTCCCGCCGTGGCGACGTTTCCAGAGGAGGCATTTCACGACTGGGGTATAGTCCGGGGACAGTTGGGGTGATGTCCGGATAGTACGGCGGCGAGGACGGAGAGACGATATTGCGGGTTGAGGTGATCGTCGTGAACTATCCAATCGTTGTTCGGGACAGGCCCGTAGAACCAATTGTGGAACATGAAATCCGGCTGCGCGCCTATGATCTGTTTCTGCAGAGAGGGAGAGCCGACGGACACGCATTGGAGGACTGGCTGAAGGCGGAGCATGAGATCGTTCGCCAGATCGAGCCCTTCCTGTGGAAGGTTTCGTGAGAGACCGTACCTTCTGAGTTCTGATTGCGTGCTCGCAGGTACCGAGTGAATCGCGATCCGGCGATAGCCGAAAAGTTTTCCTGCACAGGTGATTTCTCAGGCTGTCGAAGAAAATGCCAGCTTCGTTTCGCCCTCTTCCCAAGTGAGTCTGCTGTGTCGTTGCTGATCGACGACAGACTGATAGCAATTAGCAGTATCGGTGGAGCGTGTCGGCGGTACGCCGGCGCAACACGCAGGAGCTAGCGCATCGATTCTTCGACTTCCGAGATCCAGTCGGGTCGCTTGAGAACTTCGCGCGGTTTGGGACCGTCGGCGGCGCCCACGATGCCATCATGTTCCATGAGGTCGATCAGGTGTGCGGCACGGCCGTAGCCGATGCGCAGCCGACGCTGCAGCAACGAAGTTGAGGCTTTGCCGAACTCAATCACAAGGCGAACCGCGTCGTTGTAAAGCGGATCATTTTCGAGTTCTTCACCCTCGCCCGCCTCGCCGCCGGCAGAGCCACCTGCCTCGCGTTCATCCCGAGGTGCTTGCAAGAAGTCTTCGACGTATTCCGCACCGGCTTGCGCTTTCCAGAACTCAACCACCGCAGCGATTTCTTTTTCGGTGACAAGAGGAGCGTGCAGGCGATGCACCCGCGCCGAGCCTGAGGGCAGATAGAGCATGTCGCCGCGCCCGAGGAGGGCTTCGGCGCCGTTGGAATCGAGAATGGTACGAGAATCAACCTTGGTAGCAACGCGGAATGAAATACGCGCAGGGAAGTTCGCTTTAATGAGGCCAGTAATCACGTCGACCGAAGGCCGCTGGGTCGCCAGCACGAGGTGAATTCCGACGGCGCGCGCCATCTGCGCAAGGCGGGTTACGGACTCCTCAACGTTGCCGGCGTCGAGCATCATGAGGTCGGCCAACTCGTCGATGATGATGACGATGTAGGGAAGTGGCCGCTCTTCGGAATCTTCGCCGAACAGGCTCGGTGTGCCGTCCTCGTCGAAGAGGCGGTTGTACTGATCGATGTTGCGGACGCCCTTTTCGGCGAGGAGCTTCAGGCGGCGTTCCATCTCGCGCACGGCGTTGCGCAGAGCGTTGGCCGCCAGCTTGGGCTCCGTGATGATGGGCGTGAACAGGTGCGGCACGCCCTCATAGTTGCCGAGCTCGAGTCGCTTCGGGTCGACGAGGATCAGCCGAACCTGGTCCGGGGTCGCCTTGTACAGAATCGACATGATGAACGCGTTGATGGCGACGCTCTTGCCCGTGCCGGTGGATCCGGCGATCAGCAGGTGTGGCATGGTGGCCAGATCCGCGACGGCGATACGGCCGTTGATGTCCTTGCCCAAGCCGAGCGTGAGCTTGGATTTCGACCCGATAAATTCCTGGGCTTCGATATTCTCGCGCAGCCAGATAATTTCGCGTTCGCGGTTCGGAACCTGGATTCCGACCGTCGATTTGCCGGCCATGCGCTCCACCAGGATGCTCTCCGCTTTCAGGGCGAGGCACAGGTCTTCGGTGAGGTTCGTGATGCGGCTGTACTTAACCCCGGCTTCGGGTTTGAATTCGAAGGTCGTGACCACCGGACCGGGATTGATCTGCGTGACCTGGCCGTGCACCTCGAACTCGGCGTATTTCGCAGTGAGGACCTGGGCGAGGATCTTGAGCTCGTCAGCGTCGATCGCCTGCTGACCGTCGGGCCGATGAAGCAGCGCGCTGGGGGGCAACTTGTAACCGCCGGCGATCTTCGGCATCGTCGTCTTGGCTTTGACGCCGCTATCGGCGCGCTCGGTGACCTCGGGAACGATCACGCCGGCTTCTGCACGGGAAGAAGCTGCAGAGCTGGCGGAAACTGCTTCTGGTTCGGGATCGAGCATCCGATCGATGCCAGTCCTGGCGGGTGCGGAGGATGGCATCGAGGGGCGGCTCTCGAAAGAACGAACTGAACGAGGCTCGGGGTCGGGTTGAAGTTGCTGAGATGTTCCACGTCCCGGAATCAGCTGGGTGTTTACAACCGGCTTCGATGCCCGACGTTTGTCCAGTTCCTTCTGCATCCGCCGTTTTGCCCTATCTTCACGCCAGTCGCGCCAACGATCGCGCAAGGCAATCACGAAGGCGAAGCGGGTTGGAATCCAGACCTGCATGCTCGAGAACGAAAAAGCGGTCGAAAGATAGAGAGCCACGGCCAGCACGGTGGCGCAGACGATGTAGGCACCGGCAAGATTCAAATAGTGGACGAGCGCGTCGCCAATGACGCGGCCGAGTAGGCCTTCCACGGGAATGACCTGCAACCAGCGCATGTGGCCCGGGAACAAGGACAAGAAGGCCGGGATGAAGACAAGCAGCCACAACACGCCGAGCGTTTTCGCGACCGGAGACTGAATCTTGCGGGAGCGGAACCAGCGCGCGCCCAGCAGAAGCGGGAACACCGGCAGGAGAAACGCCCCGATTCCGAAAGCCTGCAGGCAGAGGTCGGAGATGACGGCGCCGACGATGCCGATCCAGTTGCGGGCAGCGCGCGCGTTGGTGAGGACAGAGGCGCTGTTGAACGATGGATCGAGGGGCGAATACGAAGCGAGCGCGAGGAAAAGGAGGAGCGCGGAGACACACAGCAGGAAGCCGATCAGTTCATTCAATCGGCGGTTGCTGGTCGGATTAAAAATGCGCGAAAAAGCTTTCATTAAGGCGTATTCCGCACCAGTAGCCGCGTTTGGAGACAAAGCAGCCGCCTGTGTCCGAAGCGCGCCAGAGCCTTACGATTATGCCAAGAATGTCGGCGGCCCACAACGAAGGAATCGGTCTCCCGTATCGAGTTAGTTTCGTGGGGCGAAGGTAGAGCAAATGCGGCGTCGCCATGCAACTGTTCCGGAAGATGTTACGGCGGTGTGAAAAATAGTGAACACAGAACCGTTTATCCGGCTGCCATGCGCGCGGCGAAGACCAGAACCAGGATTCCCACAATGATGCGATAGATGGCAAATGGAGCGAAGCCACGCTTCCGGACCCAGGCCATGAACCACGCCACGCTCGCGTAGGCCACGATGAACGACACGACGAAGCCGATTGCGAGGACGACCCATTGATCGGACGTCAGCTGGGACACGCCGATGGGATTCTCTCCCTTGCCACGAAGCGACTTCAGCAGGGTATAGCCGGTGGCCACGATCATGGTCGGCATCGAGAGGAAAAACGAGAATTCCAGCGCGGATGCCCGCGACATTCCGGCGAGCTGTCCGGCGGCGATGGTCGACATCGATCGCGACGTTCCCGGGAATACCGCCGAAAGGATTTGGCAGGCGCCGATCCAGAGTGACTGGCCCAGGTTCATGTCTTCCATTTTCCAGGTGTGAATTGGGCTGCCCGGAGCGCCCGGGCCAGCCTTTTCCCACGGCGCTTTCAGGGCGTCGACGATCCACATCACGATGCCACCGATGAGAAGAGACGCTCCCATCACGTACAGGCTCTCAAGATTCTTGCCGATCACTTTCGTGAGCAGGAACGAGGGGATCGCGGTGACGACGAAGGCAATCAGGGTAAGGCTGAGGGGATGGGTGAGAAGTGTTCGGTCGCCGCGCTCGCCGTTTGCGAAGGTCGATAGGAACTTTGTGATGCGGTCGCGGAAATAGACCGGGAGGCAGAGAATCGCGCCAAGTTGGATGACGATCGAGTACATCTTCCAGTAGCCGTCTGAGAGCGAAACATGCAGAAGACTCTCGGCGATGCGTAGGTGTGCGGTGGAACTGACGGGCAGAAATTCGGTGAGCCCTTCGATGATGCCGAGTAAGAGCGAAAGCAGGTATTCGTTCAAGCTTCCTCCGGGGAGCGGGTCTTGGGTGTTCGGTCTTCGGCGTTCGGGTAGCCAGGAAGCTTCATTGTCTCAAGCGGTGGAACCAGGGAACCTCAAACTTGCGGGGTGAACCTAAGACCTAACATCAGAACGGATGTCCGAGCACCGAATACTGAATGCCTGCCTTACTGCACTGCATTCCCATAAGTAGGAACGTCTTGCTGGACCAGGAACATGAGTGCTTGTGCGCGGGCGGCCCAATCGGACTGGGGATATTGCTGGACGGCCTTCTGTGCAAGTCCAATGGCTTTTGCTTTTGATTCTTCCGGCTTCTTCTTTTGTTCTTCCGTCTTGTAAATCTCAACCAGAGCGGCGCGGCGAGTGGCCGCCAAATAGAGAGCCTGGGGCGCAGCGGGAGACTGGGGGTGTTCGTTGGCGTACTTCTCGTAGATCTCGGACTCTTTTTCAGGGCATTTGGACGATCCCTGCCAGTCGCCGCACAATTTGTTTTCGATCAAACGAAAAGCAGCTAGATCGGCCCATTTGGTGCCGGGATATTTCTTGATGACCTCTTTCATCCACTCCTCGTTCATTTGTCCGCGCATGTAAGGATCGCGTTCTTTTGCCGATGGGCGCGACATGATGTCATATCGTTCAACCTGCCAGCGGATATCAGCGGCTCGATAGAGAGCCTCGGCGGCAACAGGGGAGGCGGGATAGAGATCAAAGACCCGGTAATACAGACGCAGCGCATCCTGGTCAGCTCCGCGGCGGCCGTGACGCTTGCTGGCTTCATCCTCGGAGTCAGCGCCTTCGCCGAACAGGATCTTGTCGCCATCTGGATTGGTGCTGCGAACGAAGCCCTTATCGAGGATCCAGCCGGTAACGGTTTTTTCCTCCCCGAGCAGTGCCTCGACGTGGACCCAATCGCGCGACGACTCAAGAACAACGAGTTCCCGCCCGCGTTCGATCTCGGCCAACTTCGCTGAGTTGGAGTCGGGCGAGAGATAGATGTTCGCGACGCGAACGAGAACACCGTGCTCCCCAGCGGCCAACGCATAAGTTGAAGTGAAGTGGATGTTTGGAGCTACGACAAAAACCAGGAACACGACCGCGGTGAAGATCCGCGTACTCGCGGAAACCGGCATGAATGAACCTCTGGACTGAGAAATGAGAGCGGAAATCGATTTTACACCGAGAGCGTGGCGCGACGGATGAGTTCGGCGGCGTCGAGTGTGAGTGCGAACAACAATCGTTCGATCCGAACCTATGTCGTGCGGATCGACGCCAGCATCGCCGGATCGATGTTGCCTCCGCTGACCACAGCCACATGAGTCGTGACACGAGGTAGCTGCTCGCGGTGGAAGAGAAATCCAGCAACGGCTACGGCACCACTCGGTTCGGCCACGGTCTTGGGATTTGTGGCCAAACGCCGCATGGCTTCGCGAATTTCGTCTTCCGAAACGGTCACAATGTCGTCCACGAATTTCTGGATATGCTCGAAGTTGATTGGCCCGATACTTTGGGTGCGCAGTCCATCGGCGATGGTTTGTGTGACCTGCTCGGCGGGAAGGTTGACGACATGCGTGGAGCGCAAGCTGGCCTGGGCGTCGGCCGCGAGTTCCGGTTCTACGCCGATCACGTGGATAGATGGCTTGCTGAGCTTGATTGCGGCCGCCACGCCGCTGATCATCCCGCCACCGCCAACCGGCGTGAGCACGGTTTCGATGGCGGGGAGGTCTTCCAGTATTTCAAGTCCCATGGTCCCTTGACCGGCGATGATCTTTTCGTCGTTGTAGGGCGGAACGATGACGTACCCGTGTTGCGCGGCGAGTTCTTCCGCTTTGAGCTGGCGTTCGAGACTTCCGGGACCGACTTTTACGATCTCGGCACCCAAGGCGGCCGTGGCCTCAAGTTTGATGGCGGGAGCATTTCCCGGCATCACGATGACGGCCTTTGTGTGAAGGGCCCGCGCGGCGTAGGCGACGCCTTGTGCGTGGTTGCCGCTGGAATAGGAAATCACTCCGCGGCCGCGTTCTTCGTCAGAGAGGGCAGCGATCTTGTTGTAGGCGCCGCGCAGCTTGAAGGCGCCAATCGGCTGCAGATTTTCGAGTTTCAGGAAGAGACGACGACCGTCCGGACTATTGCCGTTCAGGAATTGCGCGTCGAGAAGGGGTGTCCGTACGGTAACGCCCTGTAAGCGAGCAAGCGCCTGGCGAATATCGTCGAGAGTTACGATTGGAGCGCCTCAGAACTGAATGTGTACGGTTTTGTTTCTAAATTTCCAGAATCACTGGCATGATCAGCGGACGTTTTTGTGTCTGCTTCGAGATATAACGCTTTAAGTCAGCCCGAATCTTCTCTTTAATCACGCCGTAGTCCGCTTTTTCTTCGTCGCTCGACACGTCGAGCGTCTGGATGACGATCTGTTTCGCCCCGTCCATGAGCCCGTCCTCGCCGATGTTGAATCCGCGGGTGACGATCTCGGGGGCGGTTTCGACTTCTCCGGTTAGCTTATTGATTGCGATGATGGGGAGCACGATTCCATCTTCGCTGATATGGCGACGGTCTTTGATGATGAGGTCTTCGACGACGTCGGTGCGAGAGCCGGAGTCGATGCAGACGCGTCCAACGTTGACGCGTCCGACCTTGCGAGCGCCCAGTTCGTCGAACTCCAGAATGTCGCCACTTTCGATCAGGATGACCTGACCAACGGAGCTGCGCATCGCGCCCGCCATCTCAGCGTGCAACTTGAGCTGGCGATATTCGCCGTGCACCGGGATAAAAAACTTCGGCTTCACCAGGTTGATGATGAGTTTCAACTCTTCCTGGCTGGCGTGTCCGCTGACGTGGATAGGCGGCGAGGAGCCGTCTTCATAAATCACGTGCGCTTCGCGCCGGAACAGGTGGTCGATCATACGGTAGATCGCTTTTTCGTTTCCCGGAATGATTCGGGAGGACAAAACGACCGTGTCACCCTTCTCGATCTTGGCGTGCTTGTGGTTGTCGACCGCGGCCCGCGAAAGGGCTGACATCGGCTCGCCCTGGGTGCCACTGATGAGCACACAGACTTTCTCGGGCGCGTAGTTCTTCATCTCGCCGGGATGGATCAGCAGGCCTTGCGGAATCTCGACGTAGCCGAGGTCTTCCGCAATCTCGGCGGAACTGTTCATCGAGCGGCCGATGAAAGCGATTTTGCGGCCGTGCTCGTAGGCCATTTCTACGGCGAGCTTGATGCGGTGAATGGAAGAGGAGAAACAGGAGATGAACAACCGTCGCTGGGTGCGGGCGAATACTTCCTCGAATTTGCGGCGCACCGCGCGCTCGCTGGGTGTATACCCTTTGCGCTCGACGTTGGTGGAGTCCTGCAGCAGGGCGAGGACGCCCTCTTTGCCATATTCGGCGAAGGCATGCAGATCGAAGAGTTTGTTGTCGGTTGGCGTAGGGTCGACTTTGAAGTCGCCGGTATGAATCACGACGCCCAGGGGAGTGTGGACGGCCAGCGCAACGCAATCAACGAGGCTGTGCGTCACCTGGATGGGGTGAACCGTGAATGCTCCAACCTTGAAGCGCTCGCCGGCGCGAATCTCGCGCAAGTCGGCGTTGTCGAGCAGGCCGTGCTCGTCGAGTTTGTCTTCGACGTAGGCGAGC
>Ga0210409_10009183_pt1 | contig 10015 bp, 6 predicted proteins | sample IncBWH17MmetaG_FD_161649 | JGI IMG/M metagenome (GOLD analysis project Ga0210409, IMG submission 161649) | Forest soil microbial communities from Barre Woods Harvard Forest LTER site, Petersham, Massachusetts, United States - Inc-BW-H-17-M | ecosystem: Environmental > Terrestrial > Soil >...
TGCCGCCCGTCAGGCCGACGCGTAGCATGCGCATCAATGCCCGGAGGCCGGGCTGGCAACCGAAGCCCCGGCCGTCTGAGCCCGCCGCAGCCGCGCAGCCTTGATCGTATTGCTCATGAGCATGGCGATGGTGAGAGGTCCGACGCCGCCGGGAACAGGAGTGATGGACCCGGCAATTTCAGCGACATCGGGGTGAACGTCGCCGACCAATGCGGAGCCCTTCTGCCTGAACTGCTCCAGGCGTTCCGGAAACTTTGCGAAAATGCGGGCGGCTTCGGCAGGATCGCTGATTCGATTGATACCCACGTCGATCACAGTCGCGCCGGTCCGAATCCAATCGGGCGTAACCATCGCGGTTCGGCCCATGGCGGCGATCACGAGATCCGCGCGGCGCGCGATTTGGGCCAGATCGCGTGTTTTGGAATGGCAGATCGTTACCGTGGCATTGGCGTGCATCAGCAGAAGGGCCATCGGTTTCCCGACGATGTCGCTTCTGCCGAGCACAACCGCCGGCACACCTTCAGTGGCAATACCGCTCCGCCGCAAAATCTCCATCACTCCCGAAGGCGTGCAGGCCACCAACCCCGTCTCTCCGCGGACCAGCCGTCCCAAATTCACCGGATGAAAGCCATCCACATCTTTCGCCGGATCGACTGCTTCCAGGACGCGGCGGGAATCCACCTGACGGGGCAAGGGCAATTGCACCAGTATGCCGTCAACGTCATCGCGGCGATTCAAGTCGCCGATAAGTTGCAGAACCTCGGCGGTGGAAACGTTCTCCGCTGGCGTAAAGAGCCAGCTTCGCAGCCCAAGCTTCTCGCAGGCGGCAATTTTGCTCCTGACGTAAATCTTAGAAGCGGGATTATTGCCGATTAATACCGCGGCGAGACCCGGCTGGATTCCGGCGGCACGAAGTTCGGCTATTTCCGGTTCCAGTTCTGCGTAGATCTGGTCGCGGATGGCGTTGCCATCCAGGATGCGCGCCGTCACGATCACTCCCGCGGATAGAATCTGAGGGCTTACGAGCAGATCAATTATAGCGGAAAGAGATGCCCCGTCGCGGCCGCTGTTCACGCGTAAAAGAGTCACGCAGTGCCAGCGGCCCGCGACCGAAACCCGGCTTCGCAAAAGCCAGGTGCGCCTTGGCCGAGATCGAATCTTACTTCGTGACCGTAAAAATGTGCGCTTGCTCCCAAACCGAGGCCGCTTCCTTGCCCTTGAAGTAGTCGATAAGCTGCATAGCCGCTTTCTTATCCGGCGCATTGGTCGAAATCCAGGCCGTGATATCGACGGGGGTAGCAGCGTCCGGCGGCAGAGCCCCCACCACCTGGAGCCCAGCGGGAGGATTCCGGTAATCGCTCAGATATGGACCCACAGCCACTTCGACCTCGCCATCGGCAACCGCCTTCTGCACCCCGCCGCCACCTGGGTAGAGCTTAGTCTTCGGCTTCACTTGATCGGTGATGCCCATCTTGTCAAAAGCCAGCATGGTGGCGCCGCCCACGCTTCCCTGAGTGGGATCCACGGTGGCGAGCGACTTCGCGTTGAGCAGCAGTTTCTTTACCGCTGCGGCGTTCGAAATGTCGGGTTTCGCTGCGCTGTCTTTCACCGCGATGGCCAGGCGAACCCGGGCGACTACCGTCTGCGTGCTCTTATCGACGTTGCCCGTCTTGAGCGCGTCGTCGAACGGCGCAAACAGCAGCGTCACGTCCAAAGCGCCGCCCTCTTGAACCGTTCTGCGGCTCCCTACACCGGTGCCGTATGATTCCTGAACCTTGATGCCCGTCTTCATTTCGAAGTTCTGAACGATGGCATCGACTTCCCTCTTGAGCGGGTCCGGCGACAACAAAGTGATTCGCGTTTGGGCGCGGACGCTCGTCGAAATACCGAGCGCAAAAGCGATAATCGCGATGAACGAAACTGCGTGCTTCACGGTGTCCTCCTCGGTCGGCCGGCTATTCTGATTCGCCGCTCGACGCCGATGCCAGCCACATTCCTGCGCAGAGAACTTACTCCCTGCCTTTCTGTGACGTCAACTTGAAATCCGTGGCGGAAAGCGACCTTTTCGGAACAAAGATCTGGAGGGGATCGATTATTCGGAGAGCGCCGGCCGTGCTATCTATGCCGAACGTTAAATCGTGAGTCAGCGCTTTTTGAACAACGCCAGGTCGATCGTATCGGCCATCGCTTTGTATCCGGCGTCGTTCGGATGCAGATGGTCGCCGCTATCGAACATGGGAAGGAACCGCGCCGGGTGGCTGGGGTCGCGCACGACGGCATCGAAGTCGATCACGCCATCATAAGCCCCGCCGGTGCGGATAAATTTGTTGACCGCTTCGCGCTTTGTCTCGCCCTCCGGGGCAAAGTAAGCCGCTCCTTCAAACGGCGTCAGCGTGCAACCCACGATTTTGAGTCCCTGCTGGTGCGCCCGCGTAATCATTTGCTGGTGCCCGGAGATGATCTCCTCGGCGCTCACCGGTTGCGGAGGCTGACCGGTGGTCGAGCGGCCAATGTCGTTGATACCGAGCAGGATAGTCACGTAGGCGACTCCGGGTTGCGTCAGCACGTCCCGATCGAACCGCGCCAGCGCATTCGGCCCGGCAAGGTCGTGCAGGATACGGTTTCCGGCGATGCCTTCGTCCACGACGCTCAACTTCGCGTGATGTTGAGCCAGACGCTCGGCAAGCAGATTCGGCCAGCGATGGTTTGTGTCCGGGGTGGAGCGCGTTCCATCGGTGATGGAGTCGCCAAATGTGACCAGCGCAAAGGCATCTTTCGCGGCTTTCACTTCCACGTCGGTCAAATAGAACCAAGAGGCCACGGTGTAATCGACGGGCATATCCGCGGCACCGGTGAAATCGCCCGGCCGGGAAACATAGTTCGTGGAGAGAGCTGCCGCGTGCCAGGTTGCCTGGCCGGTGGGGCCGGGCAGATAAAGGCTCACCGCCAGGTCCGAGAGCGCCGGCACGTCGAGCTTGACGCTGTCGCTGACAACTAGTGCTCCCGGCGGAATCGTCACCGAAGCTGAACCGCCGAACGTGAGCGGCCTGTCGGTGCCAGACACGGTGGCCGCATTCATGCTGCGGAGCGCGAGGTGCGCCGCGCCAATCAGCAGCGATTCCGCCCCGAATACGTTGGACAGGCGCACGCGCACTTCGTTGCCGCCGAGGCTGGTATGCACGACTAGGCGCACCGTTTGGTTGGTGAATCCTGGATTGGTGGTGTTGGCCGGCAGCGGAGCCACCGGACTTGCGCCCCATGTGGCCACCCAGGCTTGGTCGCTTTCCTTCGGTGCGGCGAGGCTAGTCCATGTGGCGAGACAGAGTGCAAGCAACACCGGGAGCGCCAGCCACGGCCGGGAGGACATTGTGCGTCGCATGCTCACTTCCTATCCGCGCTTGTCCTTTCAACGACTACGGCAGACGCCGAGAGTATGTCTATGATCGCCCGTTCCGGGCAAGGCAAAAGTGGCCGGAACCCGGCCCTTTGTGGGCGAAGGCGGAAATGAGGAGAGATTCTTCGCTGCGTGGCGGCGTGTCCCTAAAAAGCGGGACAGAGGAAATGGGTGCGCCGTCACTTCGCTCAGAATGACGGCGCGCCGTTGACGTCAGTAGATGTCGTATTGCTCCCAGTGCAGCGTGGGATCGGCCTGGATGATCACGCTTTTGCGCGTGAGCTGCTCGAGCTCTTCGACGAGCACGGCCTCGCGCGTCTTCAGCGCTTTGGCGATTTCCGGATGCACGCGCAAGGTCAGGCTGGAAGCTTCCAGGTCCCCGGCCATTTTGCGCGCTTCGGCTTGTATCTCGTAACAGATCGTCGGCACGGACTTCACCATGCCCGAACCCGTGCAGTAGGGACACGGCTGGGTGAGCACTCGCTCGAGCGCTTGCTTGGTGCGCTTGCGAGTGATGTTCACCAAACCGAATTCATTGAAGGCCAGAGCCTTGGAAGGCGCGCGGTCGGAACGAAGCGCGGCATCGAGGGCCGCCATCACTTTTTCGCGGTTGCGCCGTTCTTCCATATCGATGAAGTCGAGCACAATAATTCCGCCCAAATCGCGCAGCCGGATTTGCCGGATGATCTCTTTCACGGCCTCGAGATTGGTTTTGACGATGGTGTCTTCGAGACGCGTTGAGCCGCGGCCGACGTATTTTCCGGTATTCACGTCGATGGCCACGAGGGCCTCGGTGTGGTTGATGACGATATAGCCGCCGGATTTCAGCCAGACCTTCGGCCTCAAAGCTTTGTCGAGTTCCTGTTGTATGCCGAATTCCTCGAAGATCGGCGAACTCTTGGTGTAGAGCTTGACGCGGCCAACGAGTTTGGGCTGGAAGCGGCTAACGAATTCGACGACTTTGCTGAACTCATCCTCATTATCGATCCAGATGGACGTGTAATCGTTGTTGACGTAGTCCCGCAGGATGCGCTCGACCAGATTGAGGTCGCGATGCAACAGGGCCGGAGACTTGCGCGGCTCGCTCTGCGTGCGGATCTTTTCCCAGGTGCGGCCCAAAAATTCCACGTCGCTGCGGATCTCGTCTTCCGGAGCTCCGTCCGCCGCCGTGCGCACGATGAATCCACCGGGGAAATTGCCTTTCGCTTCAGTCACCAAATGGCGCAGGCGCGAGCGTTCTTCGGCCGAATTGATCCGCCGCGAAACGCCGATGTGGTTGACCGTCGGCATATAGACCAGGAAGCGTCCGGGCAGGGCGACGTGGCTGGTGATGCGGGCCCCCTTTTTGCCCAGCGGCTCCTTGGCGATTTGCACGATGATTTCCTGCCCCGGTTTCAGAACCTCGGAAATCAGTTGCGGCCTGCGCGGCTCGTGCCGATGGTCGGGACGCCGGGTGTTGCGCTGGCCACGCTGCTGCCGTCCGCCTCGGCGCATGGGCCGCTGAAAACGCGCCCGGTGTGGCTCAGAGATGCGCGCCGTCATGGGGCGCTCCGGCGCGTTGGCGGTTTCGGAAATCTGCGGATCGTTCAGTCCTGCCGCCGACTCCGGCGGCAGCTCTGCCGATCCCTCTTCGTGCTCTTCGGCTTCCGCCTCAGCGACGAATTCCTCAGTTTCCGCTCCGCTTTCGGGAGCATGTGCTTCCTCGTCCAGCAGACCGAGTTCGGCATCCGCTTCCGCCTTGGCGCTCACTTCTTCGTGGCGCGCCTCGGCGAGCTGTTCGGCCAGGGAACTCACTTCCTCCTCGGATAACTCGTGAGGAGTGCCGGAGGGTGCGTGGCTCTCCGGTTGTGCCGCTTCGTAAATAGCACGCGGCGGCTCCTCGGGAAGCGCCTGGTACTCGGAGAACGTGTGCGAATCCTGCGCCGCGTTCGCTCCAGCCGACTGGTTGACCGAGCCCGAGGTCTCTTCGCGGGAAGGCTCTTCCGATTCGTGTTTCTCGGAATTTGCGGTCAACTCCTCCTCGTTTTCCTCGGTAGCTCGGGGATATTCCGGGGCCGCAGGGAGCGGAGGCGCCTCGACCGGAGACATTGGCGAGAGCGAAGCTGCGGTGGAACTTGACCCGGCGGCGTGAGGCATTTGGTCTTTGTATTTGGCCAAAGACTCGCCCGGCAGAATGACGGGCTCGTAATCGGATGGCGGTTCCTCGCTGGGCCGCCCGCTCGGCGGCGAATAGGGACGCGGCGAGGCATACTTCGAGGGAGGCAGGTCGCGGCCCTGATAGCGATGGCCTCCACCTCCGCCTCCGCGGCCCTGACGCCAACGCCCGCCGCGCCGCCGGCCTTGGTCTTGACGGTTAGCTCCGAATCCGCCGGGACGGTGTTCCTGCCGCGTAAAGGGTGCACGAGGAGGCGTTTGCCGCATGGGCGGTTGAGCATCCTCCGCGGATTCCAAAAGGGATGGCTCACTCTGGCCCGGCATTTCCGCAGATACGGGTTCCTGCCCGGTGTCCTCCCGTGAGGAAGACTCCGCTCGAAGCGCCGGCTCTTGCCCGGAGGCTTCGCCAGTCGCCGGGGGCGCAAACACTTCACCCCCCTGCTGCTCCATTTTCTCGACCTTTCCTTCCACGGGAGCAACAACGTGGTCGTAATCTTCGAGATTTTCGAGGAAGTCGCCGACGTAAAGGAAGGCGTCGCTATCGAGGCCGATATCCACAAACGCCGACTGCATGCCGGGCAGCACGCGCGTAACACGGCCTTTGTAGATGCTTCCGACTAACGCAAATTCTTTCTCTCTCTCGATGTAAATTTCACAAAGTTGACCATCTTCCAGAATGGCGACCCGCGTTTCGTGGGGGGCCGCCGAAATAACTAGCTCTTTGGACATGAAAGCTCCTCAGAGCGCACCGCCGTACTCCAGTCTGCAGCGCGCGCGCACACCTCTGCGGCGCCGGAAAGCCGGAAAAAGTCGATCGGTACAGCTTCTCAAACACGCGATGCACTCTCAAATCCTGAATTTTCTTCCCTGCGCAGGATTGTTCCGCGCAGGGGTTCAAACCGGCCCGGGCTTAGTTGACGAAGCGCCTCAGGCGTACGTTCATCACCAGGCCCAGAGCCAAAAAAACGAATAGCATGGCCGAACCACCGTAGCTCATTAGCGGCAAGGGAATGCCGGTCACCGGCATGAAGCCAATAACCATAGCCACGTTAACGAGCACATGGAAACCAAGTATCGCCGCCACGCCCATCACCAAAAACATTCCCGCGCGATCCTTTGCGTGTTGCGCGTTCTGGATCAGGCGTAGCAGCAAAGCCGTGTACAGCACCAGCGTTACAAACACTCCCGCAAAACCCAACTCCTCGGCGAGCGCCGCAAGAATAAAATCCGAATAGCGCACGGGGACGAAACCCAGCTGATTCTGACTGCCGTGGCCGAGCCCCTTTCCCCAGAAGCCCCCGGATCCGACCGCAATCTTCGACTGCAAAATCTGGTAACCCGATCCCTTGGGATCCTCCTCGGGACGAAGAAATGTAGTTACCCGTTCCTTCTGATATGGCTTCAGGTGGTGCCAGCCAATCGGCAGCATCAGCGCAGCCGCCAGAAGCATCACGGCCGCGTGTTTCCATTGAATACCCGCGAGGTAAGCTCCCACTGCCACCACCGGAATCAGCACCATCGCGGTTCCCAAATCCGGCTGCAGCAGGATCAAACCTATCGGCACGGCCGTGAGCACAGCGGCTTTGCACAGATCCGCTACGGCAAGCCGCTCGGTGCGCACCTCCGCAAAAAAACGCGCCAACGTCACAATTATAATTAACTTGGCGATTTCCGACACCTGTAAAAACTCGCCCATCACCGGCAGCCAACGCTTGGCTCCGTACCGCGTATGTCCGACCACCAGGACCGCGAGCAGCGCGACAACGCCGATGAGGTAGAGAACGGGCGTCTTGTCCAGCACAGAGTGATAGTCCAACCGGGAGAGCAGCATCATGAGGCCGAAGCCCAGCGCAATCCACCACATCTGCTTCCAGTGCATTCCCGCCAGATGGCTGGCGTGCGTGGCCGACCAAATTTCCAGCACTCCAACGCCGCAGATCCCAAAAATGATCGTCAGCAGCCACCAATCGTAATCGCGTATGCCTGTGCCTTCGTTCATGGATTCAGGGTCGCTGGAGGAGTTGGTTGCGGCTTCGTAGAAACCGGTTGCGGTTTGGCTGGAACCGGGTCGGGGTTCGTCGGAACCGTTTCTTCCTGTCCGTCATCCGGCTTGTTGGTACGCGCCGCTGCCTGGGCCGCAAATGACGGAGGAATGCCCGGCGGCACGGCCTGGGTCGTCAATTGCTGCGGAGGAACCCTTCCTTGTTTCTTATCGTAATAGGCTTTCACCACGTTACGCGCGATCGGCGCGGCTGCCTCGCCTCCGTGCTCTCCACCCTGCACAAGGACCGCGACCACGATTTCCGGATTTTGTCGAGGCGCAAATCCGACGAACCAAGCGTTATCTTTCAGAGCCGCTTGCTTCCCCGCTCGCTTCAAACCTTGTTCGCTGATCACTTGGGCGCTTCCTGTCTTTCCGCACAGTTCGATTCCTGGAAGTTTCGATGCGCCCGCTGTTCCTCCAGGCTCGTTCACCACTCCGTACATGCCTTCCGTCACCGTCTCTACCGTTGAGTCCGAAATGGGGAAATCAATTTCCGGCGCTGCTTTATCGGAGAGAAGAAGGTGCGGCTGGTGGAATCTGCCGCCCGTAATGATGCCACCGATCATGTAAGCCACCTGAACGGGGGTAACCGCGATCGCGCCTTGACCGATGGCCACGGATATGGTTTCTCCAGGATACCACTTCTGGTGAAAGACTTTTTCTTTCCAGGACTCCGACGGCATGATGCCGGGCTCTTCGCCGGGCAGGTCGACTCCAGTCCTGTGTCCGAGACCCAGATTGCCGCCATAGAACGAAATGCGGTCGATGCCCAACTGCTTGCCCACGTTGTAAAAGAAAACGTCGCAGGAATGCACGATGGCTTTATGTAGGTCCACATCGCCGTGGCCCTGCGGCTTCCAATCGTGAAACGTGCGCCCATAAAACTCCGCCGAGCCGGGACAAAAAATATGATAATCCGCCGGAATCGCCTTCGATTCCAGCATCGCCGTCGCCATGAGAATCTTGAAAACGGAGCCCGGAGCCAGTTGAGCCTGAATGGCGCGGTCCAGCAGGGGCCGTTCGGCGTCCTCGTTCAGGTCCTGCCACTCCTCTTTCGAGATGCGCACCGCGAAATCGTTAGGATCGTAGGAAGGCTGGCTGGCCATGGCCAGGACTTCACCGCTTTTGGGATCGATCGCTACGACCGCGCCTTTTTTCCCAACCAGAGCCTCTTCCGCGACCAATTGCAGGTCATAGTCGATCGTGAGCCGGATGGGTTTGCCGGGCACGGCATCAGTCTGCTCGAGCCGGCCTACCTCGCGGCCGATGCTATTAACCACCGAGCGCCGCATGCCGTCGATTCCCATGAGGTGGTCGTTGTACTGTCGCTCGAGTCCCGCCTTGCCCACAATGTCACCGGGGCGATAGCGGCCGCCGCTCTCCTCGATTTGGTCGGAGCTGACTTCGCCGACGTAGCCGCTCACGTGTGCCATGAATCCGCCGTGCGGGTAGCGGCGGCGATGGACCATGAGCATTTCAAGCACGGGAATATCGGCGCGATGCGATTCGATGAAGGCGATGTCCCCCGGCGTGGCCTCCGGCTTGATGACGATTGGCTGGAAATGCGGGAGGGCCGTGGCTGCGTCCAGCTGTTGCTTAAGATCATCTGCCGTCACACCCAGACCATCGGCGATCTGCGGGAGCAGGCGATCAACTTGCTGCGGATCGTCACGCAGCAACAGGACGCTGAACGAGGGATAGTTATCAACAATGACGCGGCCGTAACGGTCCAACATGGCGCCGCGCGGGGCGATGATGGGAATGGATCGAACTCGGTTGCGCTCCGCAAGCTGCGCGTAAAGGTCGGAATGGATGATTTGCAGCTTCCAAAAACCGAGCAGGAGCAGGGCCATAAGGCCCACTATGGTGTAAGAAATTACCGTCAGCCGCATCTGCGGCAGGCGGTTTTCATTTTGAAACCAAAGGGACAAGAAAACCCCGCGCCCGCTGCCGGAACCGTCCTGCTCAGCTTGCCAGTGTGAAGTGGCAATTATATCGCCACAGCATTGATACGGCAATATTTAGCGACAGTGCCGGAGATCCTCTCCAGGCGATCAGAATAGACTCCTCAACGTATCACTGGCTTCTTTGAGCGCGCAACCATTTGCAGCCGCACGATGCCCAATCGAATAAGGAGACGGACGTCTCTTGTGGATAACCGCGGGACCGTGCTGATTCAAGACGTTTTACGAAGTTTATCCAGAAGGGCATAAAAGAAAACGGCCACAAAGGAATTGACAATCGATGCGATTACCAGCTTCGTTTCCAGGTAGGGCTCATGCTGCCCCAGCAAAAGCCGGCTGGTGAGAACGAGAACGGCATTGTGCAGATGAAAGAAGACGAAAGTCAGCAGGAACCTGCTGATCGGGTGCTCTACGTCAATCCGCGATCCGAAAGAGGACGCCACGAAACCGACCGCCGTT
>Ga0210409_10009184_pt1 | contig 10015 bp, 11 predicted proteins | sample IncBWH17MmetaG_FD_161649 | JGI IMG/M metagenome (GOLD analysis project Ga0210409, IMG submission 161649) | Forest soil microbial communities from Barre Woods Harvard Forest LTER site, Petersham, Massachusetts, United States - Inc-BW-H-17-M | ecosystem: Environmental > Terrestrial > Soil >...
TCGCCGAAGGGGGCGCCCACCGGGTCGCCCACGCCCCCCATGAAGCTCGGCGTGAACAGATCGAGCGTCCCGCCCGCTCCGTCGGGCGCCTGTCGTGGATCGACCGTCCAGTCCCAGTAGTGCAGGGAGAGGTCCGCGTCGACTTCGCGCAGGAGCACCTCGAAGCGATTGCACAGCTCGCGGTGCCAGGGGATGAAGGCCGGGCCGACGTGGACGTTCGCGCCGGCGGCATGCGCGTTCTTGTGAATGTCCTCCTGCTTGTCGAAGCAGGAGGTGCCGTCCGGGAAGAACCGCTCATGATCGAGCTTCAGGATCGCCGTTACGAAGCGTTTGCGCTCTTCCTCCGATACGGTCGCGATGTTGCGTCGGATGCCGTCGCCGAGGGCCATAGTCCATTTCCTTTCGGAGAGCCCCTGCATACGACAGGAGCTCCATCGGTCAACTCCCGCAGGCCCCTCGCCTCCGGCCTTGGCGCAAAGAGTGACACGTTGCAACGGCAGATGTCAAAATAGATCGACTTGTCGTGATTATCCCATTCTTTGGATTACGGGCCTTTGCAGTCGATCAAGCCGGCTGCGGGACGGGCGCGGGCATGTGCCCCATGTCGGCCTGCTCGGGGTGTGCCTCCTGGGGCACCGAGCGGGTGGGAGGCCGCAGGACCAGCAGCGCGGCGATCACGCCAACCATGACGGCCCCCGCACCGACCAGATAGGCGAGGTGGTAGCCGCCCGTGAGCGCGCTCTCGAGCGAGTAGCCCTTCGCCGTGAGCGCCTTGGTGTGGTCGGTGGCGATCGTGCCCAGCGTCGCGAGGCCGATCGCGCCGAAGAGCTGCACGGAGACGTTGATGATTCCCGAGGCAAGCCCTGCGTCACGCGCGGGGACGTCGTTCATGCCGACCGTGAGCAGCGGCATGAACGAGGCGCCGGCGCCGAGCCCGATCAAGAGGAACGCGAAGAACAGGCCCGGGAAGTAGCTCGCGTGCATGCCCTCGCCCGCGAGCATCAACAGGCCGGCGGCGATCGTCGCCAGGCCGACCGTCAAGGTCCGAAGCGCCCCGAAGCGTGCCATGGCCCTGGCCGACAGCCCCACCGACATGACGCCGATCGCCGCCGTCAGGGGCATGAAGGCAAGGCCGGTTTCGATCGCGTCGTAGCCGAGCACGCGCTCCAGATACAGCGACCCGAGGAAGAAGGCGGAGAACATCCCGGTCACGAGCAACCCGCGCACGAGGCTCGACCCCATCAGCATGCGCAGGCGCAGTATCCGCAAGGGCATGATCGGATTTGAGATGCGTGACTCCAGGGTGAAGAAGGCTGCGAGGAGCGCGAGCGACGCGCCCCCGACGCCGAGGGTGCGCGCCGAGAAGAGGCCGAACTCGCTCGACTTGACGATCGCGTAGGCACCCAGGACCGTCGCCGCGGTGATCAGGAACGACCCGAGCACGTCCACTCCGCCGGCGAGGCCGATGCCCTCGTTCTCGTCGATCAGGGCCGACCCGAGCAGCAACGTGATCACGCCGATTGGGACGTTCACGAAGAAGATCCAGTGCCAGTCGAGCGACTGCGTCAACGCTCCCCCGGCGAGCAGCCCGATCGAGCCGCCGCCGGCGGACACGAACGCATACATCCCCATCGCCTTGGCGCGCTCGGCGGCGCCGGGGAACTCGGTCACGATGATCGCCAGGATCACACTCGATGCCACGGCTCCGCCGACTCCCTGCAGGAGGCGTGCGGCGATCAGCATTGCCTGACTGCCGGCCACCCCGCACAGGACCGAGGCGAAGGTGAACAGGACGAGCCCGGAGAGGAACACCTTCTTGCGCCCGACCAGGTCGCCGAGCCTCCCGGCGAGCAGGAGGAAGCCGCCGAAGGTGATCAGGTAGCCGTTCATGACCCAGGTCAGGTTTCCTTGGGAGAAGTGAAGGTCGTGCTGAATCGAGGGCAGGGCGACGTTCACGATCGTGGCGTCGAGGACCATCATCAGCTGGCCGAGACACAGCACGGCCAGGGCGATCCAGCGGCGGCGCTCGCGCGCGTGCTCGGAGTCGTGTGTGGTGGGTCTGTTCGGCGTGACGGCGTGCGGGCTCGTACCGGGGACGGCGGACGTATGGTTATCGAGGGCGGCGCTGCTCATGTGGGGCTCCTTCTACATCGGTGAGACGCAAGGTGGAACACCATAGCATGGATCATCCCTAGAACAAGTACGATCAACAATCACCCGACGGTTGCTGCATAGTGGTATAATCGGCTCGTTATGAGCAAGAATGGTGGAGCGGGCGCTCCGGGGTCGATGGTGCTGCTTACGCGCCTTGCCAAGCAGGTCTACAGGCGCAGCAGCGAGGAGCTGCTCGGGATGCACCTGCGCCACCTGATGACGCTCAGCTACCTGCGCGACCACGACCGCTCCCCCCAGCAGGAGCTCGCAGAGGCGCTGTGCATGGACGCGAACAACGTCGTGCTGTTGCTCAACGAGCTCGAGGATCGCGGACACATCACCCGCTTGCGCGACCCCGAAGATCGCAGGCGTCACCTCGTGGAGCTGACCCCCGCGGGCCGGCAGGCCTTGAAGAGCGCCGAGAAGGCACAGGAAGGGATCGAGGACGAGGTCTTGCAAGCACTCGATCCAGGCGAGCGCGCGATCCTGTGGCAACTGCTCACGCGCGCGCTGTACGGATCAGAGATCACAGTCGCCGCATAGCCAGGCGATCGGCGACAATGTCGGATCCCGGCCGCGCGTCATCGTCGCGGCGCTTGACCAGCAGCCACTGCGCCTTGGGGCCGGGCCGCGTGCGCTGGAGCGCGAAGCCGCCGCGAAGCTTCTCGCCATGAAGGACGAACACGGCGTGCCCGCGCTCCAAGGCCTCGGGCCAGGGGACCCTGCCGCCCTGCTCGTAGAACCCCCGATCCCATATCACCACACCACCGCCGTCCGTAGGGCCCTCGAAAGCGTTGTAGTCCATCCTGTGATCGGCGACCTGAACGGCCAAGCGCTTGACGGCCGGATCGAGCGAGGGACCCTTGGGCAGCGCCCAAGAGCGCATCGCCCCACCAACCTCCAGACGCAGATCGAAGTGGCGCGCGGTGGCGGCATGCTCCTGTACGACGAACACGCCGGCGCTCACGCCACGGATCGCGAACTGCTCGTGGCCCTCGGCACGGACATCCTCCACGGCCACGTCGAGCACGGCGGCCTCTGGAGGACTCTCGCGTAGGAAGAGGGTGAGCTCCTCGATCGCGACGGAAGGGCCCTCCGCGTGCACGACCACGGTGCCATCCTCAGCATTGCGTACCCAGCCCATGACGCCGAGCTCACACGCTCGACGTCGGGTCGCCTCCCTGAAGCCGACGCCTTGGACGGACCCGGCGACTACGGCACGGACCGCGCGAGTGCGAGAGCCATCATCGCTCATGGGAATACAGTCGAGCTATCACGGTTAAGGTGCATGTATGCATGACTATGTGATCGTAGGAGCCGGCTCGGCAGGATGTGTGCTCGCCAACCGCCTCAGCGAGGATCCCTCGGTGAAGGTTCTGTTGCTGGAGGCCGGCAGGCGCGACCGGCATATGAACATCAAGATCCCGGCCGCGTTCGCCAAGCAGTTTCGCACCAAGCTCGACTGGGACTTCAACACCGAGCCCGAGCCCCACTGCGACGGGCGCTCGCTGTACATGCCGCGCGGCAAGGGACTCGGCGGATCGAGCTCGATGAACGCGATGCTCTATGTGCGCGGGCGTCCACTCGATTACGACCAGTGGGCGGCGGCAGGCGCTCCCGGTTGGGGTTGGAAGGACGTGTGGCCCTACTTCCTGCGTGCCGAGGACAACGAGCGCGGCGCCTCCGAGCATCACGCCGTCGGCGGACCTCTGCGAGTCGAGAACGAGCGCTCGCCGCGCGAGCTCTCCGGGCGCTTTCTGGCCGCGTGCCGCGCCACGGGCATCCCCTTGATCGACGACTACAACGGTCCCGAGCAGGACGGCGCGTCGATGGCTCAGGTCACCCAGCGGGAGGGACGGCGCTGGAGCACCGCCGACGCCTACCTGCGTCCGGCCCTGAGCCGCGAGAACCTTCAGGTCGTCACGGGCGCTCAGGTGCACGGCGTCGCACTCGACGGCACCCGCGCTCAGGGTGTGCGCTATCGAGACCGGCGTGGCCGTGAGCAGACCGCACACGCCGAGCGCGAGGTGATTCTCGCGGCGGGCGCCCTCGTCTCCCCGCAACTGTTGATGCTCTCCGGGATCGGCCCCGCCGACCAGCTACACGAACACCGGATCGCCGTCGTCGCCAACCTGCCTGGCGTTGGCGAGAACCTGCAAGACCACCCCTATGTCACCTGTGTGTGGGACGTTCCCGGCGGTGGCTCGTTGGCCGACGCGGAGAAGCCCAGGGCACTACTGGAGTATCTGCTGCGCAGGACCGGGCCACTCAGCTCCTCGGTCGCCGAGGCGCTCGCGTTCGTGCGCAGCCGTCCCGGATTGCCGGCCGCGGACCTTCAGTTTCACTTCGCGCCCGCCTATTTCGTCGATAACGGCTTTCAAGAATACGACGGGCATGCCGTCACGATGGGACCCGCGCTCATAACGCCACGCAGCCGTGGTTGGGTGAGGCTGCGCTCGTCAGACCCCACGGCCAAGCCGCGCGTCTTGACCAATACGCTGGCCGAGCAGGAGGACATCGACGCGCTTGTAGCCGGGGCACGTTTGACTCGTGAGATTGCGGCATCAGAGCCGCTCGCCGCCGTCCTTGGACGCGAGCTGTTCCCCGGCGCGGAGCTGGAGGACGAGGAAGATCTGGTCGAGGATCTGCGCCGCCGCGTCGACCTGCTCTACCACCCGGTGGGTACTTGCCGGATGGGCTCGGACGAGACCGCGGTCGTCGACCCCGAGCTGCGCGTTCGCGGCGTCGAGGGGCTGCGCGTCGTGGATGCTTCGATCATGCCTCTCATACCGGGCGCAAACACGAACGCCCCAACGATCATGGTCGCCGAGCGCGCCGCCGACCTGATCCGCCACGGCGGGCCTATCGCCTCTGAGGCACCTTGACATCCGCTTCACCCATGAGCGAATCGCTCGAACTGGAGGCACTCCAGCGCCAGTTGCTGACGATCGCAGAGCGGCTCGACGCCTACCGCTGGGACTTCGAGCAGAAGAAGGACTCACGATGCGTCTTCACCTACGCGTACGTGCTGATCACTCAGCGGATCGCTCGCGAGCTGCCGACGGCGGGCTATTCGAAGCCGAGATGGATCGTCGAGCTGGCCGAGGCCTTCGCTCGACGGTACGTTCAAGCGCTCGAAGGGTCAGCCGCCGGCGAGACAGTCTCGCCCGCGTGGGATGTCGTGTTCCAGGCAATGGATCGCAAGCGCTCCTCTGTGCTGGAGGACCTGATCTTCTCGATGACGGTCCACATCGTGCACGATCTGCCGCTTGCCCTCGTCGAAGTCGGTATGCAGGATTCCGACGGCTCCCACATCCACGACTTCCACGCGGTGAATACCGCGATGGGTGAGGAGATCGACGACATCAAGCGGTGCATCGCCCGCCGTTACGCCCCATATGTCGCCTGGCTTGACCAGATCGGGCGTCGCGAGGAGGACCTGCTCACAAATTACGGTATTCGCATGTCACGCGGCCTTGGCTGGTACAACGCGGCCCGGATCCTCGACCTCGCCTCCAAGAACGAGGCCCTGGAATCGATCGAGCACAGCCCCCAAGCACTCGTCGCCGAAGTCCTCAACCCGCCCATATATGCGCTCAGGGCTGGGCTCCGTGTCGGCCGCTTCCTTGTAGGCCTGCTGCGGCGCTGGCCGAGGCGCAACCTTGCGCCGCCGAGCCTTGTGCCTGGCACCAACTGAACACAAGCGATATGAGTGGTGTCTCGGGCTACTTTGCGGCCTCAGCGACGCGACGAGGACCTCGGACGCCCACCATGGGATCGGCCCAGCCAGCACGCCAAAGACGCATCAATATGAGGGTCAGCGAACGCCAAGAGCGGGTCCTAAGAGCTGCCGCTGATCTGAGCGGCGAGACGCTTACCGGGTTCGTGCTCTCTGTCGCCACCGAGCGGGCCGAGCAAGTACTCGAGCGAGCCCAACGGATCAGGGGACCGGGGAACCGGTGCTCGATTGCCAGGATATGCGCCTCACCGATCATGTGGGCCTCATGCGAAGGCTCAAAGCTCCTGGCCTCGTACTCCTCAGTCCAGGCCTGGAGCTCGACCTTGGTCTCGGGGACGTTCCGCACGTGCATGGCACGGCCAACGCCGAGCCAGAAGTTAAATCGCGCACGGTCCTCGACATCGCTGTAGAGGGAGCGTCCCATCGCGTGGGCGAGATGCTCTGCGTAAGAGACCATTACGGACAACGTGTAGATCTGGTCGTCGTTGCGAACCCCGCCGACAGCTCGATGGATCTGCTGGATTCGTTCACAGGCTGCTACCCCCTCCGTACTGCGGTGGCCGCGGCGCATCAGCTCGCCGAAGAAGGTCAGCGTGTCTGCATCCCGCTGCCACGGATGCATGATCTGGTCACCCGTTCCTTCGCGAAAGATTCGCCTCGCGACATGGGGCACTGCCACCGTGCGGGCCGCGGCGCTCGCGTAGCCGATATGAGTCATGATCGGCGGCGTCAGCACCTCCAGCGAGAGGTGTGTGATCTCAGCATCGTGTCCTCGGAATCGAGTTCGGCGATCATCCGGCGCACGCCTCGACCAAGCTTACGGCGAGGCGCCCAGAACTCTGCTCGTGGCCAATCGGGTCGAGATCTCATCCTTTGCAGTATCTATACATATGTTTAGATTGAATGTCAAGACAGGCCCCTCGCTTCCCCTAGCTTTCCCGGTATGAGCCCTCAGCACAGCAACCGCACAGCCCTGATCGAAGGCGCACTTGAATGCCTCGCCGACGGTCCGGCAGCCAACGTCACTGCCCGCGACATCGCAGATCGGTCTCATGCCAACCTTGCCTCAATCGGCTACCACTTCGGATCGAAGGACGGGCTGCTCGCCGAGGCAATGGTAGAAGGATTCCGTCGCTGGCTCGCAGAAGTCGCCATTGCCCTAGCCGACCTGCCCGTAAATGATGCCAGCGCAAGGCTAGGACGAGCTATCGAAGTCGTCTCCACCAGCGCGGAGCGCCACGCTGGCCTTGCACGCACATTCCTAGCAGCCCTCGCGAACGCACCGCACGACGATCGCGTTCGGGTCCCCCTCGCCGAGAGCTACCGAGAGAGCCGTAGCGCCGTTGCCGGACTGATCGGCCTCGGGAACGACCAGGCTGGCGAGGACGCAGCAGGCCTGCTCATCGCGGTCTTCGACGGCCTGCTGATCCAATCTCTTCTCGATCCAAGCCGAGGACTGGCAGCAGCACGGCTGGCGGCAGCCCAAGTCCGACTCGCCGAGATCTAACTTCGCTATAAGCAACCTTCTTGCCGCGTGAGCAATCGTCCCTTGACCCTCAGGTATTGGCGTAGCGCCACGCGCAGTAGCTGACTCGTCGCCACCGTGGTTCAAATAAGGCCGGTTCCGTTGGTTCAAACGACGACAGCGAAACATTGGCTCTTGCAGGGTAAAGGCAAGTCTGTGTCCAGTCAGTCGGGGAGACAGGTTGAAGGTGGCTTGAGGACTGGTGATGCGGGGAGGCGTGGGCGGATTTGTGGGCGGTGCGGTCAAGTCGCGGCGACGCGCACTGACACGCCAGCGTAGGTGTGAGCCGGCGCGTCCGTCACAGCCTCAGTGACAAGCCGCGGCTCTCGATCGGCGGGCGCGATGTCGATCGCGAACTCGATAGCCGTCGCCGCAGCGATCTTCGCGAGAGTCTCGAGCGTTGGGTTGACTTCGCCTGACTCCAGTGTGACAACACGCGATGTGCTCGTGTCCAAGCGGTGCGCCAACTGACGCTGCGAGAGTCCGTGATCGGCGCGATAGCCGATCAGACTCACAGCGACCGCCCTTGCCAACGCCAGTCGGTTCCACTCTGCTGCGAGCTCGGGGTCTGCGGCCAACATGGCGGACTGACTCTCGCATACGCCGAAGAGGCGATCCTCGTCCACGACACTGGCCATCTCTCCGACCGTGAGATCGCACGAGCGACCGGCGCGGCGCCGAGCACCGTCCGCGAATGGCTCGCCCGTAGAAGTGCTCCAAGCGGAGTTCGAGCCGAGCGACTGGCCGAGCTCTCCTCGTTGGTCGAACGCTTGGCGCGGGTCATCCGCCCCGACTACGTTCCCGTCTGGCTTAGCAAGCCGAGTCCCGCGCTCGACGACGACAAGCCGATCGACCGCATCGCGCAAGGCGACTACCGCTCGGTCGCGCGCCTGATCTCGGGCCTCGATGACCCAGGTGCGAGCTGAAGTGTCCTAGCGCTTCTTCCTGCGGACTGCTTGTGAGAGGTCCGATGCTGCGGCGGTCTTCGCCGCGCTGCTGGATCTTTTGGCGCGCAGCGTTTTTCCGGCGGCCGAAGCGGCCTTTTTGCCAGTCGTCTTCCGATTGCCGACCTGGGCCAGATCTGACGCTGCAGCGCTCTTCGCCGACTTACTTGCGGTACTAGACCTCAGCGTCTTCCCTGCCGCTGATGCCGCCCGCTTACCCGTTGCTCTGCCTGCCACCGCTGCTCCTTTGATTGCTTTGGGGCGAACTGCCCGCCTGCCTGAAGCGCCACTCGCAAGGTGGTATCCGATCGACTCTCTGACGGTCAGCTTCAATGCCTGAGCAACGCTCTGTAGCCGCTCAAGGCTGGCCGCGCTGTAGTGGGTCTGCTCGTAGCGCTGAACCTGCTGCTCTGAGACGCCGATCCGTTGAGCGAGCGCCTTCTGCGTCAGTCCCGCCGCGATCCGGCCCTCAATCAGGGCACGAGGGAACTCACCGATCGAATGGAACACTCGCCCCTTGACATGGCCGGCTCGCAGCGCGTCATATGCGCTGAGTTCAGTATTCAGGTCTGCGAGCTGGCTGTCCATCCCCTCGATCATCGCGTTGTGCAGCACGGGATGAACATCGGCCCCCGGTCCTTCCACTCGCGCACGCGCGATCGCCTGCTCAAAACGCCTCTTCTCGCCCACCGCGACCCTGCGCTGACGCTCATTTGTGATCATTACAGCGCTCCTGGGTCAATCGCGACAATACCCTTCGGCCGTCCTTCCCGGTCGATCTGAAAGAACTCCAAAAACGCCCTGCCTGCGGGATCTGCTGCCCCGTTCGCGGGGAAGAGCTCGCCGCCGTACTTCGCCTTCTGAGCAGCTCGCGCTTCGCGGAAGTCCAGCAGCTCGGGGTGGAGCAGAGTCGGGTCGACTCCAGCCGTCTCCCAGCACCCGTCAAAGTCGCCAGGGCGCTCCTTGGCCGTGACAAAACTCCCATCAATGTAGGCGCGTTTGCAACCGGCCTGCGCAAGGCTCTCAAGCGCCTCACGGAGTCCCTGCAGCAGCTCGGCCCTTCGGCGGTTGAAGCCGAAGGCGTCGACCAGCTCATCCCATGTCGCATCGTGCACTCCAGGTGGCAGGTTGCCGGTAAGAGCATCAAGCTCTGGAATCGGCATGACCCATCAATATCGTTGTGTTGCCCATGCTAGCACGCAGCACAGCCGCCACCAATACGAGTGCCAGTCGTGGGCGCACGGGGATGTTCGGCAGGTGATCGCAACGCTGCGGAACACTAGCCCTAGATCCGATGGAAGGAATTTCGGGGCACCGATGACTGGGTAGCCGAGCCGGGCCGCACCGCCGACCCTCGACGGCTCATACAAGCCGCATCTGCGTGTAGTTTGGCGGTTCCGGCGTATGCAGCCGTGACGCGATCGAGCGCGCGCTCGCGGTCACGGTGCCCGTACAGCTTGCGGACGAGCTCGCCGCCGTCGGTGTGCCCGAGCGCGATCGCGACATCCTCGGAGGGCAACTCAAGCACGTTGACCATGTACCAGCCGCCTGCTGCTGAGCAATGACCATCACGGGCTGTGGAGCCACGAGGAGTTGGTGCGCGAGCTCAGCGCATCGCGCCTTGAGGTGCTGGACGCCCTCGCGGACTCGTGG
>Ga0210409_10009185_pt1 | contig 10015 bp, 6 predicted proteins | sample IncBWH17MmetaG_FD_161649 | JGI IMG/M metagenome (GOLD analysis project Ga0210409, IMG submission 161649) | Forest soil microbial communities from Barre Woods Harvard Forest LTER site, Petersham, Massachusetts, United States - Inc-BW-H-17-M | ecosystem: Environmental > Terrestrial > Soil >...
TCGAGGTGGCTGGCAAGTCCGCCTGCAGCCTGCGCGGCCCGGAGCGCCTTCGCTAGGGTGGCCTGCAAATCGCGAAAGTAATTTTCGATCGGCGCCCGGAGCGACGTGTCTACAATCGAAGCCTCGTTTGCAAACCGGCCCATTCGGCAACCCTTTAGTCCATCCCGCGGAAGTCGGAGATAAGCGTTGGTACCTTCCAAAGCAGATGGGCCGGCATCAAGGATCTTGTGAGCCAAAGCCTGCATCTCGCTGGAGACCTCCTCAAGTGCGGCCATGGCGAGGTCATGTTTGCTCCGAAAATGATGATAGAAACTTCCCTGGCCGGCCCCGCTCTCGTCCAGAAGATCGCGCGGGCTAACGGCCTCATAGCCGCGCTGGCACATCAATTTTTTTGCTGCCTGCACTAAATCCTCGCGCTTCGTCCTCACGGCAGCCTCCATTCCCGAATCCGGTGATCACCTGAATGTGAGCAGTATTGTAACTACTAGTATGTACAATAGCAATACCGACAACATGGGACGAGAGACACGTTATGTTGAAATTGTTCTATTCTTCAGTGTCGCCGTATGCCCGCAAAGTCCGCGTGCTTATTTCAGAGAAGGGGATCGAGAGCCGCATTATTCTTGAGGACGGGACCGCGCTCTACGACAGTCCATTCATTTGCGAGTATCTGGACCAGTTGCCCGCACCGGATCTAGTGCCGCCGAGTGGGCGGGCACGTTGGCTAACGTTGGGACGACAGGCGCTCGCAGACGGCATTCTCGATGCCGGGGTATCGATCCGGCTTGAGAACCAAAGAGCCGAAACAGAGCGCTCGCCCGCCTGGATCATGCGCCAGACGGAAGTGATAGACCGTTCTCTGAACGCGTTCGAAGGGGCGATTGCGGATTTTGGCGAGACGCTCACCATGGCGCATATCGCGCTCGGCTGTGCGCTGGGCTGGCTCGATTTCCGAATGCCAACCCACGACTGGCGGAAGGAGCGACCTCAGCTCTCAGATTGGTTCAGCCAAATCTCGGCGCGGCCGTCGATGATCGCCACGAAACCAGCATGACCGAAGAGTGCTCGCCCTTTCACCATGGAGAGCAGATGGCGCAGACGAAAGTCGGCGTGCGCGATCAGATGGAACGAAGGGGGCGCGCCGTCATTCGCAGCTTCATGCCGGACCAGCATCGTGAGTTTTTCGCAAGCCAACCATTCCTGGTCCTGAGCAGCGCTGATCGCGAGGGTCAGCCCTGGGCTTCCATGCTTTTTGGAGCGCCCGGATTCATGACTTCCGACGAGCCCGATCTCCTGAAAGTGGAGGCCTGGCCCGCCTCAGACGATTCGCTCTTATACGGCCTACACAACGGCGCTTCGGTTGGAGGGCTTGGCATTGAGCTGCCATCTCGCCGTCGCAACCGTGTCAATGGACGTATAGAAGAATGCAGGAACGGCATCGGCTTCACTCTGCGGGTACGGCAAAGTTTTGGCAATTGTCCTAGATACATCCAGGCGCGCGCTCCGCAGCCGAGGCTTAACCCGGATCGCCCGCAAGCAATTCAGAGCAACGATCATCTGGTCAAAACCGATATTGACCTCATCGGCGCCGCCGATACCTTCTTCATCGCTTCGCGGTCGGCTGCTCTCGACGGTAGCAGATCGAGCGGACTCGACGTATCTCACCGCGGCGGATTGCCAGGGTTTGTGCAAGTCGTATCCGACCACGAACTCTGTTTCCCCGACTATAAGGGCAATCTATTGTTCAACACTCTTGGCAATCTTCTGGCCGACCCGCGCGCAGGCCTCCTCTTTGTGGATTTCAGGGACGGCACGATATTGCAGCTTAGCGGACGGGCACGGGTTGTCTGGGACGCGCCCGAGGCGATGGCCCGTTCTGGCGCCGAACGGCAGATCTTCTTCAATCTCGATTGTGTGATGCGTCGCGAAAATGCTTGTCCGTTCGCATTCGACTTTCTCGAATACTCGCCACATCTGAACGAAGCCGAAGCAGATCCACAATCACCAAACCGGAATGAATGCTGAGCGGCAAGCCTTCCGAAGGCTGGCGCAAGGTCCCGAGATGCCCGCGCTGTATTTATCATTCCAGTCATTTTCCCGTCGAAGGAAATCAACCCATGCCCAAATTGGCTGCAAATTTGCATTACCTGTTCGATGAAGTCCCGTTCTTGGACCGCTTCGCGATGGCGGCCCACGCAGGATTCAAGGCTGTCGAGTTTCAGGTTCCTTATGACTGGCCCGTTGAAGCGCTGGTCGAACGGTTGCAACATTACGCGCTCAAGATGGTCCTCTGCGATACAAAGCCTGGTGACTGGAACGCCGGCGAGCGTGGTATTGCCGCACTGCCTGGGCGCGAGCAAGAATTCAAGCGCGAGCTCGAAACAACCGTGACTTATTGCCGGGCCATGGGGTGCGATTGCGTTCATGCAATTGCTGGGGTCATCAAACCGGGAGAGAATCGACAAGCTGCGGAAGATGTTTTTGTCGAGAACCTGCGCTATGCCGCGCAACGACTGGGAGAAAACGGCATTACTGCCGTGATCGAACCAATCAACGGAGGGCGTGATCTCATTCGTGATGGCGAGACGTACACGACATACGGAATGGCTGGCTTCTTTCTAAACCACGTTCGCGATGCCCTGCGCATCATCGAACGCGTGAACAATCCCAATCTGCGACTTCATCTCGATTTTTATCACCTTCAACTAACCGATGGGAATCTGGCAGAAACGCTTCGTCAAACGATCGATGTGATCAAGCATATTCAAATCGCAGGCGTGCCGGGCCGAAACGAACCCGACGTCGGCGAAATCTACTATCCGTATCTTTTCGATCTAATGGACAAACTCGGTTACGAGGGCTGGGTCGGCTGCGAATACAAACCGCTGAGATCAACTCGGGAAGGATTGGGCTGGGCAAAGCGATACGGCATCGGCGCATCGTCGTGAACATCTCGTAGTCCAAATTGGGGACCCGTTGCCTTGTCGGGCCAGAATCAAAACCGCCCGATTAGAGTCGAGCGGCGCGTCCCCGTGGTCGCCCATCTTCGCTGTGAGGCTGCCTAAAGCAGCTGACGCCGCGCGAAATCGGCAAATGGGCCCGGCTGGGAGACCAGCTCGTCATAGTGTCCCGTCTGCACGATCTCGCCTTTGGTTAGCATGATGATGCGATCCGCATTGCGCACGGTGCTTAGCCGATGTGCGATCACGAGCCTCGTGATCGAAAGCTGCTCAAGGGCCTTGGCGATGATGGCCTGGGTCTGATTGTCGAGCGCGCTCGTTGCCTCGTCGAACAACAGGATACGTGGGGTGCGGGCGATCGCCCGTGCAATCATGACGCGCTGACGTTGTCCGCCAGATAAAGTATTGACGCCCTCCGCCACCATAGTGTGCATGCCCATCGGCATTTGGCCAATATCGGCGTCCAACGCCGCCAATCGCGCGGCTTCCCAGGCCTTCTCGAGCGGCAATTCGATTCCGCCGCAGATGTTGTCGTAGAGACTGCCCGTTGCGAGCTTGGTATCCTGCAGCACCACGCCAAGCTGGCGTCGCACCGCGCCGATGTCGAGCGTATCGAGGGCCTTGCCATCGTAAAACACCGCTCCGGACTCCGGTTTTTCGAAGCCAAGCATCAACCGCAACAGCGATGACTTGCCGCTGCCCGACGGCCCGACAATCGCGACATATTCGCCCGGTGCGATCTTCAAGCTGACATCGTCGAGCACCGGCGCGCCGGCTTGCGCATAGCGGAACGTAACGCCGGATAGTTCGATCTCCCCCGCCAGCTCACCGGGTGACCTTCGCTCGTCCGAGACCTCGGTCGCCGTCGACATCAGCGGCCTTAACCGGGTGAGGTGAGGGATGGCTACCAGGGATTCGCTGACGCTCGATGCCCAGGTGCCGATCGAGGCCATGGTCTGGCCAAACGCCGCGTTAAAACCAAGAAAGGCGCCGAGGTCGAGCAACAGCCGACTGTTGGTGTAAGCGGCCGCCGCAAAGATTACCAAAGTCGCCAGTGTGGGGTAGGACGTTTCGAACACGCCGAGCATGTTAGCCACCCGCTGAGACGCAATAAAGTAGCTCTTCTGGACGGCAAATTGCCTCGACCATAACGCAAAGGCGCGGCTCGCGGCGTTGGCGACGCGAAGCTTGCCAACGCCCGCGATCAGTTGCAGCACCAAACCGCCAACCTTGCCCTGCAAGTTGAATTGCCGGTTCTCGTAGTAGATACGTAAGGCGCTCGCGGCGATGATTGTGGCGGCTCTGATCAATGTCAGCAACAATGCGATGACGCCGAGCCTGAGGTCATAATAGAACATTAGGCCGACGCTGAACACGCTGAGCAGCGACGCCATCAAGCCGCGCAGCGTGTGTCCCGTGAGAATCCTGCGGATCGCATCGATGCCCATCGACCGATCGACCAGATCGCCTGTGGTGTAGTTGCGGAACAGCGCGGGAGGCATTCTGAGGAGACGGTCGATGAGGGCCGCCTGGAGCTTGTAGTCGACGAGGCCTTCGAGCCGCAACGTCACCATTCCCTGCGCTGTCTGTAGACTTGCCATTGACACGGCTGTTGCGACAAGCGCGAGCGAGCAAACGATCAGCTGATCAATCTCGGTGCGGGGTATGACCGAATTGACGAGGAAATTGGTGATCAGCGGCGGGACTAGCGACAACAGGCCCATGGCGAGCATTAAGAGCGCGGTACGGGCAAAGCTGCCGCCAAGCCCCACCATCGCAACAGCGAGCAGATCCCGGTAGCGAAGCGATCGCGACGGCAAAGCTGGGTAGAAGGTGACGGCATCGGGCGCCAGATCGCTTGCAAGTGTCTTGCCGACCGGCTGGCGCGTGCCGCGCCCGATATCGATCATCGTATAGCCGGCGCGGCGATTGCGGATGAGCGCGACCGAATGGCGTTGCCGCCCGTGCCAGGCAACCAGCGGTCCGACATCAAGGTTCCACCACTTATCCCTTAGCTGCACGCGACGAACCCGCAAGCGCGCCATGCGGGCAATCTCAAGAACATCGTGAAATGCCTGCCCAGTGGCTGTCGATCGGCTTGAGGAGGGAATCGGCGCTCCGAGCGCGGACCCAACGATCCGACAGCTGGAAATCAAAGTATCCGGGTGGCTTAGTTCCACTTTCCCAACAACCGATTGCCCCACCACGGTCTCGGCAAGATGCTGAAACGCGTCGATTGTTTGTGCGCGTGCCAGTTCGATCCGTTGCGAAAGCCGGTCTCGCTCGCGAGCCGCAATCTGCGCAACGTCACGTTCGAGGCTTGAGACGATCGCAAGATGCAATCGGTCGATAGTCGGCCACGGCACTGACGCATCCGGCAGGGCCGTTTCTACTAGCACTTTACACCCTGACTTGCCTGCTTCGATCCAGAGTCCGGCGATCAGCGGTATTGGCCCATCGCCTGGACCAAAATCTGGATCGGACCCCAAGAGATTGGCGGTGCCCGCCACAATTCGTGCCCAAGCAACGTTGCGCATCGGACCACGACAACGTTCTCCAGGCTGCAGGTCGGTAGCATCGCCGATCAGCGCCTCTGGTGTCATCCCGGAGGGTCCCGGTGGGATCACCAGTTGCGCCAGCCGGGCAATCCAGCGGGCGACGGGCCCGATCGAAGAAAAGCCTGTGCGCGGCAAGCTGATCGCCTCCGCGCCAGGTCCTCCTACCGCGATGATTTGAAGTCGCCCGCCACCGCAAGCGGTTTGCAGGTTGAGAACGATGTCGCCGGCTTCGATCCGAAACAGATGTCGACGATGCGCATCCTCCGGGTTCAAAGCATCAATCGCGAAGATATCGACGTGCCCCGCTTTGACCTCGAGTACCTTGTCGCGATCATCGAGCAGCCTGGGACGGCGCGGGTCGAGCAGCACCCGCTCGACCTGATTGGCGGCGGTCGAATCCAGCGGATCGATTCCCGGTCGATCTTTCATTCGCCCACCACAAGCCTTGCGTAGGGACCCTGACGGTCCAGAAGGTCTTCGTGGGTGCCCCGCTCGACAATCTGGCCACGTTCGAGCACAACAATTTCATCGCAGTCGCGGATCGTGCTCAAGCGATGTGCGATGATGATGCAAGTGCAGCCGCGCCGCCGCAGATTGTCGTCGATCGCCTTCTCGGTGATTGGGTCGAGTGCGGCAGTCGCCTCGTCGAGGACGAGGATCGAGGGATTGCCGACCAGCGCGCGCGCAATTTCGATGCGTTGGCGTTGCCCGCCACTGAAATTCGTGCCGGCCTCATTCACGTAACAATCATAGTTTCCGGGTCTGGTGGCGAGGTCTTGATGAACCAGCGCATCATGCGCCGCGCCAATCAGCTCCTTCTCCGTGATCGTGGAATCCCAGAGCGTGAGGTTGTCCCGGGCCGTTCCCTCGAACAGCAAAATATCCTGATCGACGTACGAGACGGAGTTTGCAAACACCTGCGAGGGAATATCCGTCAATCGTCGTCCGTCGAATAGAATCTCACCCGACCAGGGCTTATACAGACCGCAGATCAATCTGCCGAGCGTCGACTTTCCGCTTCCGGAGATTCCAACCAGCGCCACCCTCGAGCCCGCCGATATGGCAAGGGAGAAATCGGCCAACAGGGGTGCGTCCAACGCTGAATAACCGAAGCTGACATGTCGCAGTTCGACCCTGCCGGCAAGCTTTGGAGGGACATCGCCGGTTGCGGCATCGTCGCCTGTCTGAGATTGAAGCGGATAGTGGTAGACGTCTTCGAGCCGTTCGAGCGCCCCCTTGATGGTTTGCAGGCCGCCAAAATAGGCCACAAGATTCGCGAATGGCTCCGAGAAGTTCGCTGCCAGAGATTGAAACGCCACCAGACTGCCCAGCGTGAGCGAGCCCTGGATGACCCTAAAGCCTCCCACGCCCAATATTGTTGCGACCATCAGGCCGGACAGCAGGGTCGGGATCAAATCGAGAAAAATGGAAGACGCCCCAAGCTGTTGTTCGGCGTTCAAGGTCTTGGCCTGAAGTCCGGCCCATTGGCCAAACGCATCGTCTTCCAGCCCGCTTGCCTTGATGGTTTCGATCGTCCGCACCACGCTCACAGTCGCGCTCGCGAGCTTGCCCTGCTCGAGCGACAGGCGGTAGCTCAGTTCTTGACGCCGTCTGGAAACAACGCGCAACAGCAAGACATTGAGGAGAGTCATGCATACACAAAGCACGGCCAAGGGGACGTCATAAACGGCCATGGCCGCGGCAAACAGCACCACCGACATCAAACTTAGCGCGTTCGCGGCGATGCCGCTCGAAAGCAGGCGGGCGATCTGCTCATTGGCGCCGACGCGGCTCGCAATGTCGCCTGCATGACGTTGGGTGAAGAATTCGAGCGGCAGCGCCAACACCCGCCACAGAAAGCGGCTGGTCATGACGACCGAGAGCTTGGCTTGCAGCCTCGTCAGCAGCGATTGACGTATGATCGTCAGTGCGGCCCGCAAAGCGGCAGTCAGTGCCATCCCGATCAGGAGAGGCACGAGCCAGTTCTTCATATGCTGCACCAAGATGTCATCGACAAAGATCTTGGAGAAGCCCGCGACGACGACGTTTGGCACGACCAGCGCAATGCTGACAAGGACGAGCAGCGCCACCGCAGCCTTTGATTGGCGCAGTTCGCGCAACAATATGCGCGCGCCTTGCGGCTTGCTGCCGAGCTTCGTGAACGCGTCGCCCCGGTCAAAAGCCAAGACGACGCCGGTGAACGCCCGATCGAGTTCATCGATGTCGACCCGATGGCGGCCGCTTGCCGGGTCGTTGATATGGGCGTGTTTGCCGTCAATGCCCTCGAGCACCACGAAATGGTTGAAATTCCAATGCAAGATGCAAGGCATCGGGATGTGCCGAAGTGCCGAAGGCTCGATGCTATAGCCTTTGCCAACAAGGCCGTAGCGGCGCGCCGCTCTCAAGATGTTGCTTGCCTTGCTTCCATCGCGCGAGACGCCGCAGGCGATCCGAAGCTCCTCCAATGGGACCCAGGCTCCGTGATAGGCCAGCAATATGGCTAGCGCGGCAGCGCCGCATTCGACCGCTTCCATCTGGAGGATGACGGGTGTGCGCTTTTTTCGTCTCGCCCACCATGCGGTGCGGCGATCATTCGCACGACTCGCAGCTGGGTTGGCACGACTATCCATCAATTCCCGTGAGGTGCTTGATGAGCGGAATCACCAGATCGAGTGGACGCTGACGCCGGGTCGTGATCTCGGCGCGGGCCAGCGTCCCGCTGGTGAGGCGGATGCTAGGTCCATTTCCGACAGCCCAGCGATAGCCTGTTGTGGTCGACGAATCGTCCTCGAGGACGACGGTAGCGGCATATGGCGCGCCGTTACGGGAAAAGCGCGTCACCAAACTGTCATTGTGAAGTACAGCCGACATCCCTTGCGGTGTTATCGGGAAGTCGGAGACCGTTTCGACTTTGCCCAGCATCATGCCAAACTCTTCGCGCTTCACCGTGCTTGGTTCGAGATTCACCTGCATTCCGGGTTTGATCTTCTTGCCCTGTTCAGCAGGGATGTAGATCACTGCTTCGAGATTGCGGCCCTCGCTCTCGATTTCAACCACGGGGGTGCCGACCGCGAGCACCGAACCGGACGAAATCTTCACTTCCAGCACCCGGCCCTCAATGGGGCTGATGACTTGCGTGTTCTGGCTGAGCAACTCCGCAGTCGCGTTTGCTTGCCGGTGGGCCTCGTTGAGGGCGAACTCCGACTGACGCAGTTCGCGATCCCGTTGGGTCTCCAGATCGGTCTGCTGCGATCTCAACTTTAGAATCTCGTTCTGGGCGTCTTCCTTTCGTTGCTGCGCAGAGGTGAGCTCCTGGCGTCTGTCTTCCAGATTGCGCCGCGTTGTGTATCCTTTGGAAAACAAGCCCTCGAGATTCGCGACGTCCACTGTGAGATAGTCGATGCGCTGGTCTGTGGCCTTGATGACCTGATTCAGCGCGCCCTCGAGTTTGACAAAATTCTTGCTTTTCGATGCAAGCTCGGCCTCGACCCTTGATACGAGGACGGCATGCTCGCGCTCGCGCTCCTGAAGGACCGCGACCGCTTCATTGTGACGCTGTTCGATGTCGGTTTGAACGATCTGCGCGATCGGTTGCCCCCGAATGACGTGATCGCCCACCGCAATCGAAACCGAGGAAAGCCGGCCGGCGGCGCCCGATACGGCGTCTACCACCCTGCCGCCATTGCTGATCAATATCCCGTCGCCGGACACGCGTGTGGGGATCCGGCCGACGACGCCCCAGATAATTGCGGCAGCGAGTGCGAACGCCATCACGGCCGCCAGGATCCAGTCAGACGGTTTGGTAATGACGACCAGATGGTCGAGCTGCTCGGGCGAGGCGGCGCGATCCAATGCCGCCGCGCGGAATACACGTTGCGGTACGCCGGTCACCCTCCTATTCTCCCCTCGTCTGACCTTGTTCGGACGGCGGCATGATTTGGTGTCGGCGACCTATACGAATTCGGCAACCCAAACAATATTGCATAAGCGCGGTCGTCTAACAAGAAAGTGTCCGCCTTGATGGAAACGAAAGACGGCCCGTAAATGTGTGAGCTGCTCACCAAGTCCAGGCGCTTCGCCTTCGCTTCGGTGCGGCAAAGCCTGCTAACGGTCTGCCTGCTGGCAGCGCTCATGTTGCCGAAAGCCACAAATGCCGGCGTCCTCTCCGAAGATGACTTGAAGAAGGCAGAGGCCCTTAAGCCGCTCTTTGCGAACCTGATGAACGATCTTGTGCAGACGGCAAAGCGATCCGATGTGGCAGCGGGCGACGTCAGCTGTATCAATTCGACCATTCAGGAACTCCTTCAAATCTCCGACGAGCTCGCAAGCTATGAATATCTCATCGCCATGGACAGAGACATTGCCGGCTTCGGTGACAAAAATCCGATGCGCGAGATCGTCAAGTTCGCGGCTGACAAAAGCAACGCGATCCTGACCACCGAACGTAAACGGCTGGTCCAGCTGTCCGATCAATGTGCTCGCTTCCCCGTGGCGTCG
>Ga0210409_10009187_pt1 | contig 10014 bp, 7 predicted proteins | sample IncBWH17MmetaG_FD_161649 | JGI IMG/M metagenome (GOLD analysis project Ga0210409, IMG submission 161649) | Forest soil microbial communities from Barre Woods Harvard Forest LTER site, Petersham, Massachusetts, United States - Inc-BW-H-17-M | ecosystem: Environmental > Terrestrial > Soil >...
CGATATCTGACTGAGTAGAAAGACCAAAAGGATGGGAAGAAGGCAGTAGAGCAGCAGGGCGATATTTCGGCTCCTCTCCGCCCTGGGCACGCGCCACAACCCACCAGCCACCAAGGCTGCACACAACAGGCTCACACCTGCAAGGACACACACCCAGGCCCTACCGGAAGATAACGGCGAGAACCTGGCCGCAACTGCGGTCAAGTAATCCGGATAGAAGCCGGAGATAGTGGTCAAGGTTTGGAAAAGGCTCCAGGCCGTAGGCCTGGTGGCCCAGAAACCCTTCTGAAGCAGGTTGATGTTGGCTTGAGTCAGCAGACTGGGCACCCATGGCAGATACAGGAGGCCCGCAAGGACATCGACCAGCAATAGCTCCCTTGCGCGCTCGGCCCAGGCTCGTTCCGAAGGATAGATGAACCAGGCTACATTCAGGGCCAGCAGGTAAAAGAGCATCATGTTGTGCATGTAAAGACTGGCGGTCGAAGCCAGCACGATGGTCGCAAATGTCGCGGCCGACCGCCGTTCCAAGAACAGCACCATCGCGTATAGGTCGACGAGCGCCACGAACGACGCCAGTTCGTACGTTCGTGCCTCGCGGGAAAACCAGACTTGCATGATGGAGAACGCGAAGAGCCACATGGCCAAGGCCACGGCCATCCTGTCTTTCAGCACTTTTTTGGCGAGTAAGAAGAAAACAGGGAGCGAAAGAGTCCCGACGAAGGCGGACAATGCCCGCAAGCCATATTCGGACCGCCCGAACACAGCTCCCCAGTAATGCTGCAGGAGATAATAAAGCGGTGGAAAGTCACTGCTTTGAGCGTAACGAACAATTTTGGCAGGCGAGAGGCCAGATCCAAAGGCCGTAAAGCCTTCGTCATACCAGAGGCTTAGTCCCGCCAAGTGGAACCACCTCAACCCGACAGCGCTGAGGACCGCGAGGGCAGTGAATCCCGTGGCGATCGCCTCTCGGGCAGCAATCGCATGGTGCGGTCGGGGAGGCTCGCCCGGTCGAATTCCCGAGACACTGCTTCGTTCCTGGCTCGACGTGTCAGCTTTCAACGACCCGGGCCCCCTTTTGAGACTCGGTTCCGACTCCCGTGGGACGGCGTTAGACCGTCAAAAACAGAGACGTGCTGTGGTTGGTTGATAGCCTGCGCCCTACGTTTTACTCAGAGTCGCGGGCATCCGGGCACTCGAGAAAGATACCACCACACGGAAACACTTTCACCTCGCTTCTAGCCGTGTTTGCTAAAGCCACGGTGCGATGCGAAGCCTTACGGGGGTAAAGCGTCCAAGACTCAGCCTCAAGAAACAACAAGGTCTCGACGCCGGGTTATTGCGGTGGTGCCAGGAATCGGATAACCCGTACCAAATTTCCGCCACGTGTCTGATCCTCTTGGCGGACAAAAACCCGACCTAGGTAATCGAAGCAGCCCGTGGGGATCGACATCATGCGTCAGAACCAAATCGACCTCAGGATATTTCGTCGATTTCACGGCAATCTTTAGTCGGTTGATAGTGAACCTACGTCCGACCTGGTGTCCGTTAGGAAATCCAGACCGACGTGCCATCTTCTTGCGGAGGCTTCGCTCAAACACCACGGTTCAGAGAGTCAAAGCACAACCGTTTGAGGCGACACCCGCCGCGTGCGGATCAATGTCGTGGCGCGAGGAATCGCTCAATTCTTACCCCGCGGAATTGCTGGTCCAGCCGGCGGATAGAAACCTGATTCAGGTAATCCAAAATCAGCCGATTCAAATCGTCTGGCGACTCAGTCGAGAGAACCAAATCGATCTCGGAATACTTCCCTGATTCCACGGCGAGCTTGAGCGGGGCTATATCGTTCAGGCTCGTGATTGCTCCCAGGCGAGGGGGGAAATCTTCAAGATGGCTCATTGGCAGGCCCATTTTTGCAACACTCGGGCCCAGGCCCGGAAATCTCTGAGCGTAGTAATCAAAAAGAATTTCTCCGGCTGTCGGAGCAAATACGATCAGCCTGTTCCGTTCCGGGATCCTCAGCAAGCTCGTGGCGGCGCCTCGCCAATCTTCCTTTTCTTGATCTCGCAAGTAACCGAATGCCGACAGCGCGGTGGTCAAGGCCAGCACGATCCCGAGAAACCCATACAAGATTCGCTCTCGCCTTCCCTTTCGAAGGGCCAGCGGATAAGCAAATACCAGGGGAACAACCACCGAGGAGTTGGTGAAAACGCGGTTGATGTATAACGACCTCGTTATCTGACTGAGTAGAAAGACCAAAAGGATGGGAAGAAGGCAGTAGAGCAGCAGGGCGATATTTCGGCTCCTCTCCGCCCTGGGCACGCGCCACAACCCGCCAGCCACCAAGGCTGCACACAACAGGCTCACACCGGCAAGGACACACACCCAAGCCGTACCGGAAGATAACGGCGAGAATCTGGCTGCAACTGCGGTCAAGTAGTCCGGGTAGAAGCCAGCGATAAGCGTCAACGTTTGAAAAAATGTCGAGATGGTAGGCTTGGGCACCCAGAAACCCTGATGCACATACGCTATTTGAGCCAACAAGCTCGGTATCCATGGCAGATACAAGACACCTGCAAGCACGTCGGCAAGCAATAGCTCTCTTGCGCGCTCGGACCAGGCTCGTTCCGATGGATAGATCAACCAGGTGACATTCAGCGCGAGCAGGTAAAAGAACATCATGTTGTGAGAGTAAAGACTGGCGGTCGCAGCCAGCACGATGGTCGCAAATGACGCGGCCGACCGCCGTTCGAGGAACAGCACCAACGCGTATAGACCCACTAACGCCAGGAACGAAGCCAACTCGTAGGTTCGAGCCTCCTGCGAGTACCAGATCTGCATGATCGAGAAGGCGAAGAGCCATGTGGCCAAGGCCACGGCCATGCTGTCTTCGAGCACCTTCTTGGCTAGCAAGTAGAAAACAGGGACCGAAAGTGTCCCGGAGAAGGCGGATACACCGCGCAGTGCAAATTCGGAATTCCCAAACAGAACTCCCCAATAGTGTTGCAGCAAAGGATAGAGCGGCGGATACGTGTCACTTCGAGCGAACCGAACAACGTTGGCAGGCGAAAGGCCGGACGCCAAAGCTGTATAGCCCTCGTCGTACCACAGGCTTTGGCTCCCCAAGTGGAACCATCGCAACACCACAGCAGTTAAGACTGCTAGGCCGAACAAGCCCGTGGCGATCGCCTCTGGCGCACGCGCACCAATATGCGGCCGCTCAAAATCGCGCGCATCATGGAGATCTTCTCGCGTGGAAATCTGGCGCCTCCCTGGCCGCGTCGAGTACGACCTCAAGACTGCGGCTTTCGCCACAATCTGTTGCAATTACGGTACCAACGCCAGTCCCAAGCTATACTTAGAACTTGTTGTGGAAGCTCAATTCGGTGTTCGGGAAAAGCTTTCCCGGCCACGCCGAGCAAAACGAGTGAGAACTGCGGAAGCCGGGTCATCATATCTCTTCTACCGGGAGCTCACAAGTCTTTCACCAGCTGCCCCGCTTGCGAGGCAACAGAAGTCGCGCACGGGGCGCAGCCTGAGTGTCCGAATCCCTCGTGGGCGAGGCCGTCGACGCGCGGAAGGGCAGTCAAGGCTCGAGGATGAACCCGAACGGAGGTGTATGCCGGGTGCCACGTTGGGTCCTCGAAACGCCAATTTCAGTGAACTGTGCGTGCGCTTGATTCAGGTGTGCGCGCCCACGTCAAAGGCGGAATCATCTTCGCTCTGAGGTTGCCGCTTGACGCGTTCGTGAAAACAGAAGACTGCACGCGGCTTTCGTTTATCACCACCAGGCGGGCCTTCCGGAGAGATGGCCTGTGCAGTTGAAACCCTTCTTTGGTTGTGCAGACTGCTTGGCTGTGGGTGCATGATCTAATGCTTACCGTTCTAATGGCAACCTTCAACGGCGCTCGGACGATTCCCGACGTCTTGAACGCATACTGCAAACTCGATTCACCCCCGGGCGGATGGAAACTCGTCATTGTAGACAATGGGAGCACCGACAGCACGAAAGACATAATCGCCTCATTCAGTTCACGCTTGCCTCTGACCTATATCTTTGAGCCGAGAATCGGAAAGAACACGGCTCTCAATACCGGCCTACTCCATGTAACGGGCGACCTTGTCGTGATGACAGACGATGATGCCTTGCCGAAGCCCGACTGGCTGGTCGAAGTACGTGCCGCCGCCGACTCCCAGCCTTCGTTTTCGGTTTTCGGGGGTGCTATCGTCCCGCATTGGGAGATCCCTCCCCAGAAATGGATCTTGCCTTTCACCTCCGTGCTGACGATTACCGATCCAGCCTGGGAGGAAGGGCCGATCGTGGCGGCGCGGGTTTGGGGTCCTAACATGACTGTCCGCTCTGCGGTCATTGAGACTGGATATCGGTTCGATCCTTCATTAGGTCCGACGGGTCCGCGGTACCAGATGGGAGACGAGGCTGAGTACCTGCAAAGGGTCACGAAAGCGGGTTTTCGAGCATGGCACTGCAAGCGTGCCGTGGTCGCGCACATGATTCGAACTCATCAGATGAAGAAGAAATGGATGCTCCGCAGGGCCCTGGCAAATGGTCGCGCCATGTACCAGTGGGAGTACAAGGAGTACTCGGCGACCTCTCCAGTCTTGCTACTGGGAATGCCCCGATATGTCATTCGGCAGGTTCTAACGCAGGCCATTCATGTCCTCCGCGCGAGGCTGAGTCAAGATTCCGATACAGTTTTTAAGGAACTCTGGCGATTGTATTATCTGATCGGCTACGCAATCGGGGGCCGAATACAGCACAGGGCGCGATGATTGTATGCTCGAGTGAAGGCATCTCGGCGCTCATGGCCTAAACGGCCGGAACGTTGCGTGTGCTAGTATTGTTGAGGTGTATTGACGGCGTTTCGGCGGCGCGCCCGCTGTTGTCGTGATGAGGGGAACGGCAGATTCCTTTCCCGGAGAAACCAAGATGAGTCCAGATCGGAGTGTCGTAATCGTCGGCGGATGCGGGCATGTGGGGCTGCCCCTCGGCCTCGCGCTTGCCGACCATGCCATGCACGTCACGCTGCTGGACATTGACGGCAGGAAAGTTGAGCAAATCAATGCAGGCGGGATGCCCTTCATCGAGCAGGGAGCGGAGCCCCTACTTCGTCGCCTCATCGGGCGATCGTTGGTTGCGACGCTCGACGATACCTGCCTTCATCATGCCGACGTGGTGATCACCGTCGTCGGGACGCCAGTCGACAAACACCTGAACCCGAACGTGAATGAACTCTACCGCAGCATGGACCATGTCATCGCCTGTATGAAGGATGATTCTTTGCTCATCTTGCGGAGCACTGTCTATCCCGGCGTGACCAAATTAATTTACGAGCGGATTCGCACCTTGGGGCGCAGGATACACCTCGCCTTTTGCCCGGAGCGGATCGCCGAAGGCAGGGCCATCGAAGAGCTGAGGACGCTGCCGCAACTCGTCTCCGCATTTGAGACCGGTGCTCTTGAGCGGGCACGAGACCTCTTCCTCACGCTCACTCCCGCCGTGATCGAACTCGAGCCGCTCGAAGCGGAGCTCGCGAAGCTTTTCACCAACAGTTCGCGCTATCTCAACTTCGCGATTTCAAACCAGTTTTACATCCTCGCGCAAAGCTATGGCCTCGACTTCTATCGGATCTACGATGCCGTGACTCGCGACTACCCCCGCATGCGGAGTTTCGCGAGGCCTGGATTCGCTGCGGGGCCGTGCCTGCTCAAAGACACCCTGCAACTCGCGGCATTCTCGAAGAACAATTTTTTCCTGGGGCACGCGGCCATGTTGATCAACGAAGGGCTCCCCAACTTCATCGTGGAACAGCTACGTCGCTCCGACCTGTCCAAGCAAGCTGTCGCCATTCTGGGAATGGCCTTCAAAGCGGATTCCGACGATCCCCGCGAAAGCCTTTCCTACAAGCTCCGGAACCTACTGCAACTTGAGGCCAAGCAGGTTCTCTGTTCGGACCCTCACGTCCAAGGACCTGATCTTGTGCCGCTCGATACCGCGATCGCCCAGGCCGATGTGATCATCCTCGGCGTGCCCCACTCCGCTTATCGTGGACTCCAAATTCCACCCGAGAAAATTGTCGTCGACATCTGGAATTTTTGGAGCTCAGCGCGGAATCAGCGACCCGAACCAGTCGCTGCCATCCAATCGCCGAGGTGAGCTGATGCGGACTCTGGTGACAGGCTCTTCTGGCTTCATTGCCGGCTATCTCATCGCTGAGTTGCTCGATGCCGGACACGAGGTCGTTGGCCTGGATAATTTCAGCAAGTACGGCCGCGTCCAAAAATCCTATGACTCGCATCCTCGTTACAGATTCGTTGAAGGGGATTGCAAGGATATCGAGCTCCTGAAATCCTTGCTGAAGGACTGCGATCACTTTGTGGCAGGAGCCGCAATGATCGGGGGCATCTCGTATTTTCACGCGTTCGCCTACGACCTGCTCGCCGAGAATGAGCGCATCACCGCGGCGAGTTTTGATGCGGCCATCCATGCCCACAAGCACGGCCGGCTCAAGAAGGCCACGGTGATATCCTCAAGCATGGTCTTCGAGAGCGCCACGGAGTTTCCCACACCGGAAGGGACACAACGTTGCTGCCCGCCGCCTCGCTCCACCTACGGATTCCAGAAACTGGCCACCGAATATTTTGCGCAGGGGGCGCTTGAACAGTACGGTTTGCCTTACACGATTGCCCGCCCATTCAACTGCGTAGGGATTGGTGAAAAGCGTGCCCTTCGAGACGCCGACATCACCAGCGGAAACGTCAAGCTGGCCATGTCACACGTCGTACCCGACCTCGTGCAGAAGGTTCTGAAAGGCCAGGACCCCCTCCGCATTCTCGGCTCCGGAAACCAAGTCCGGCATTACACCTACGGGGGCGATTTGGCCCGCGGCATCCGGCTCTGCATTGAACACCCCGCAGCGTTGAACGAGGATTTCAACCTCTCGACGCCGGTTGCCACAAGTGTGCTCGAGCTCGGCCAGCTCGTCTGGGAGAAGATCAACGATGGTCGCAAGCCGTTCCAGTATGTATCGGACTCTCCCTACGAATACGACGTGCAAATGCGGTCGCCGGACGTCTCGAAAGCCGACCGATTGCTGAGCTTTCGGGCACAGACCAGCTTGAGCCAGATTCTCGACGAGGTCATCCCCTGGATTGGAGACCAAATTCGTCATGGTCAGATGTGAAGCGTCGGCGAAGTTCGGAACAAGTCTGGGGTAGAAGAACGAATGCAGGCCCCGCTGCACATCATTATTCCCGTCTATAACGAAGCTGACAACTTCCCGGCCCTGCGATCGGCCCTCGGCGCCATCCGCTCTCCGTTTGAGGCCTATGTCATCTACGATTTCGATGAAGACACGACGGTTCCTGTCGTCGAGCGTGCCATCGCCGAAGGGGACCGCCGATTTCATCTCGTGAAAAACACCGTCGGCCGCGGCGTGGTGGGCGCGCTCCGGACCGGGTTCCGACAGGTGAATCGCGGACCGGTCCTCGTCGTGATGGGCGATTTGTCCGATGACCTCGACAAGGTCGAGCGGATGCTGCACCTGTACCAGCAGGGATATCACGTAGTGGCTCCCAGCCGCTATATGCCCGGAGGCGACGTCGTGGGCGGACCGTTTCTCAAGCGAAATCTGTCCAGATGGGCCGGGCTGACACTCTACTGGTTCCGGCATTTCCCCACGCACGATGCCACAAATTCGTTTAAGCTCTACGATGCGGAAATGTTAAACGCCATGACCCTCGAAAGCCGTGGCGGGTTCGAAATCAGCCTCGAAATCACCGTGAAAGCCTTCATCGCGGGTTACCGGATTGCGGAATTGCCGACCACCTGGCGAGACCGAACCGCCGGGGAGTCGCGCTTCCGGTTGTGGCACTGGCTCCCGAGATATTTGAGGTGGTACGTTTATGCGTTCCGGCCGCGATCAGCGATGCCGCCTGCCTCGCCGAAACACTAGAATAGGACCTTGCCGGCGACCTGCACCCCAACCGATGAGTATAAGAACCACAGCAACGATTCTAATGTGCTCGGTTCTAACGACGGTATTGGCTCGGGGAGCGCCTGGCGCCGCCTCTCTGACAGCCGGAGGAGCGACAGTGACGGTCGATTACGGGAACACAACCGGCACCGGGCACCCGGAAGTCTTCGGAGGGAACCGTTTTCAGACCAACACCACCAAGGCGCAGCAGTTGGCCGACGTAGGTGTCACGTTCGAGCGCAACATTGTTGAACTGACGTTAATCGTTCCGCCGAGCACGATTGCTGATTACAACGCGAACGCCGGCAATATTCAAGACCCGAGCACGTGGAACTGGTCAGGCTTCGATATTGCTCAAATCCCACCGGCTAGAAATCTTGGAATCAGGGCCTGCTTGTCGATCAACTTCAACGTGACGTGGAATAGCTATGCCGGCACCAAACGAGGCGTTCCCATCAACTGGGAAGTGTATGAAGATATCTTCAAAAAGGTCTATCAGCACGTACTGCCAGACCAGGTAGAAGTGTGGAATGAACCGGACGATTCCCTGGACCTCACCGGTAGCCCGTACGGCACTCCGCAAGACGCCTACGCGGCCATCTATTTCCACGCAGCTCATGCGATCCGGACGGTGGATGCCAACGTTCCCATCGGCGGCCCCGTCACTTGCTGCTCTTGGCCTCGAGACTGGATACCATCGTTTCTTACGAATCCGACGATACCAGCAAACTACATAAATTTTGTGAGCTACCACAACTACAGCGCAAAAGAGGTGGAAGACCGCGCAGTGTTCGAGCTCGCTCAGCAGTCGAGGCCGGGCATACCGGTCCATATGACCGAGTGGAACGCAGACGCCGATTGCGCGGGGAATTCCCTCAATGCCGATGACCCCGCGACGGTTTCCTTCGTGGGGATGAGATTGTCTAACATGATAAATATGGGCATTGCCCAGGCGGACTTCTGGGCTCTCAATAACAGCACATTTTGTTCCTTCTTCGTGAACGGCGGCCAGGAACCGCTCCTCCCCAAGGCGAGAACGTGGCTCCTGATGAGTAAGAAATTGGGGCTGGGTGCTGGTCTTTTCACGCTCAAGCACACGGCGATGCGTGGAGTAACTGCCGCAATCGGCGCCATCAATTCCTCGGGGCAGAGTGTCGCCACGGTTGTGAACAACTCGGACTCGTCCAAGAAGGTAGTCGTCGAACTCAACCGGTTGCCGGTCTCCGGTCCGGTCACGCTCGATATTTATATAGCCTCCTTTGCCAGCGATCCTGCGAGTCCGTCCGAGACACTGAACCCGAAGGCGAAGCACAATTCTCTTAGGCGGACAATCAGAATGCCTCCATATTCTGTGGCCGGATTGGTGATCCGGTGAAAGTAACCCCCTTTCCCCTTCTTCGTGTCTGCAGATCGTTGATCTGCTGGCCTGGAAGCAATGACAAGCCCGAGTGATATGAGCCCTCCGAGGCTCGCGGTAGAATCAAGAAAGTATTCCGAGATCGATTGGGTTCTCTCGCGTGAGTCGGCGGATGACTTGAACGAACGAATCATAGGCTACCTGAATCAGGTTTTTGCCCGCCAAGAAGAACGGCGATTCTAAGGAATAAGAATTGTGCGATTCCTTGCGCCACCACATTGATCCGTTGATCCGCACGCGGGTGTGGCCTCAGACCGTTGTGCTATGATCTGTGCACCATGACGTTTGCGAAACCTCCTAAGGAGATGACCCGTCGATCTGGATTTCCTAACTGACCCGATATCGGACGTAGGTCCACTATGAGATTAAAGCCGAACTCGACAGCAAGCCGCACCGAAATGGATACCAGCTTCGCAGGGGCATGAATCAGTGAAAACGGCAGCCGACAACCGAACTAGCGTATCGGAAGCGGCACCCGGAGGACCTCCGCTGCTGCCGCGGGCGCTTTCTGCACGAGTCACGATTGCCACGGGGTTGACCGCCCTCGCGGTCTTAAGCGCTTTGGTGTTGCGCTGGTTCCACTTGGGGCAGGTGAGCCTGTGGTGG
>Ga0210409_10009188_pt1 | contig 10014 bp, 5 predicted proteins | sample IncBWH17MmetaG_FD_161649 | JGI IMG/M metagenome (GOLD analysis project Ga0210409, IMG submission 161649) | Forest soil microbial communities from Barre Woods Harvard Forest LTER site, Petersham, Massachusetts, United States - Inc-BW-H-17-M | ecosystem: Environmental > Terrestrial > Soil >...
CCCACATGTAGACTTCCGGACCATTCACCGCACTGTTCCAATACACGGCGCTGCCATGCAGCGCGCCCCCAAGTGTGATCGTCTGCACTGCGCTCGCGTCGCCTAGATGACCCAGGTTGGCGGAGTTAATGACGTATCCCGTTGCCGATTTACCGACCATAGTCAAACGGTTTCCGGGCGGTATCAGCAGCGGGCCGGAAGTATCGAGGTCTGCATCGCCTGCGTCCAGGTTCGCGTGGTTCGCAGCCGTAAACCAGTCCTCCAGAGTTAGGCTTGGGCTGAGCTTGACGAAGCTCTCGCTGAAATTCGAGACGCCATCCCATGTGCCGTTGCTGGTTCCAAAATAGATGTTGCCGGAGGCGTCCACTGCCGGGCCTTGTCCAGACATCCAGAGGCTGTTGCCGTTGCCGGTCGGCGAGGCGTTGAAAACGGCGACCTTTGCCAGCGTGGAAGCGTCGTAAGAAAACAGGAAACCATGATAGGTTCCCATGTCACAGTGTGAACTGAAGGGAATTAGGAGCCTTCCATTTGCCAAGGCGAGCCCTGCCCTCTGGTTCTGGGAAAGAGGCGTGAAGCCGGCGTTGGCGATCTGCACTGGACTCCCCGTCCTGTCAGCTCCGGTAGTGATGTCAAGTGCATGCAACATGAAAGAAAAAACACCGGCATTGTTCAGGGAGTTCACCACATAGAGCGTTCCGCTGACGGGATCAATCACCGGTGTGCCAATGATCCCCGCATTGCCGTCGATATCAACGCAGCCGGCGCCATAATCGGCGTTCGATATCGGTGTTCCGAGGTTAACGTGCCAGTACTGTAAGCCGGTGTCGCCGTCGAAGGCGTACACGCTGTTGCTGGTCGTAGCTACGTACACTACGTTGTGGGCTCCGCCTCCAACGTTTACGGCAGACACGATCAGTGGCTGTGCATAAACTTGGTTGTCCACCGCATTCCTGAACAGCAGGCCGAACCCGTTTACGTTCACGTTCGACGGTGTCAGTGTGGTTTCGCTCAGGTTTTGTCCGGTCCGCGGAAGGTCGTTGTGCTGAGTTGCGACGTTAACCTGACCAGGCGCCCTTTGAGCCGCTGGAAGGATCAGGCAAAGAACTACCGTTGGCATTAACAGTCTCAGCCATCTATTCATGCGATAACCCTTTCTGATCCATTCGCTTGGTGCATGTGGCTGAGGGCTGTTGCGCGATGACGTTAGACGCGCGGCGCCGATGGAACTACTGGCCTTAAGGGTAAAAAGAGTACAGTAACCGATTAGATCTCAGGGAAGGAAAAGAGCAGGCGAAAGAAGCCGCGCCGTGCGAGAATGAGCGGCAAAAATGTGTGGCTGACTGGACTCAAGAACAATTTGTTTGCGGCAGGCGGTTCAGGTGGTGCTGCCGATGAGAGCGCCAGCATGCTCGCCTTAAAGTTGAGCCTGACCTCGGATTGCCGATCATAAGGAAATCATCCGGCCAACCTCCCATAAGGGGCCCGGGATAACTTCCGGTTACCTAGTCGCTCGGGCGCGATTGCCAAGGCCACCAGGCCGACAGCCTCTCCGGACCAAGCCTCTGCGGAGAGAACCATAATCTCTCCGCAAACAGACTGCGAAGCTGTCTACAAGTGGACAGACGCGCCTCTTGGCGGCGTATAGGATTGTCTAGTAGAAAAAAGGACTGTTGCGTTCGCCAGTTCATCCTCTCCAGCTGGATGTCCATGGCCCACGCAGGCGTTGAGGACATCGAACGGCACGTTACTCGCGCAAGGCATGTTTCTGGATTCATGCCCTCTCCTGAGGATCGCTCTCATTAAACAACAACGGTCGAAAGTACTCGATCTGAAGCGTAGTGGAACGGCGAGCAGCTGGCAGCCCTCATCGTCACACCGAAAATAAGTGTATCTTGGAGGTCGCCATGGCCATCCGGCGCAGAACCGGTCTGATCATTATTGGAATCGCCGCGTTGCTTTTGCTCGCGCTTGTTTTTGTTGGACCCGCACTTATTAGAGTGGATCGCTACAGGCCCCAGGTGATCTCCTATCTTCAGGAGAAAACTGGAAAACAGATTGAAATCGGGCGACTAGCACTCACCTTTTTTCCTTTGTCCATTCACATTGATGATTTCGGCGTGAAGAACCCTCCAATATTTCCGCGCGGTTATGTCGTTCAAGTGGCGCGGATCGATGCTGAACTTAGCGTTGGCGCGCTCTTGCACCGTCAGGTGGTAATCAAGTCCCTCGTACTTAAGGATCTGGTCTTGAATATGACTTCGGATCCCGATGGCCCGTGGAATTTTGAGAATCCACAAGCGCAAGCTTCGCAGAATACCTTTCCTCTCGGAGTGATTTCGAGGGTACAAATTCAGCGAGGGCAATTGATCGCATCGAATCTATTGCCGTCCGACGCAGCAGGCCCCATCTTTTTCGAAGCCCACGAGATTTTCTGCGACCTGGAACAGGTGAACCTGATGGGGATTATCAATCCTTCGTCTTCCTCAACCGACGGCCGGGGCAGCGTGAAGGCGGGTCTTCTGCGTTTCGGCTCGGTGGAGGCAAAGAATCTGGAATCCCAATTGCGGCTGGAGGCCAGGCACGTTTTTTTCACGGCGGTTAAAGCGGAAGTCTATGGAGGGAGTGCCGCGGGTGATCTCACCTTTGACTTGTTGGGTAAGAATGTGACCTTCAAGACCGATGCGCGACTGAAGGGAATCAATGTGGCCCAGCTCCTGGCGGCCTTCCCGAACGGCGGTGGAAAGATGACCGGGAAGATGGAGGGAGACATAAAATTAGCGGGAGAAATCCTGCATTCGCTCCGCCCGCTGGCAGGAATACACGGGGCTGGACACGTGACGGTGCGCAACGGCCAGGTGCCGAGTCTCAAGCTCAACGCAAATCTGATGAAACTGGCGCACTTCAATGATCTCGGCCCGGCCAAGAATGATCCTTCCGCATTTAACTTGATAACCACCGACCTGGAACTGGACAATCAGCGGATTTCGAGTCGTGTTATAGACATTGACGGCTATGGAGTTGATGTGGATGGCTCGGGCAGCGTCAGCGTCTCAGGCTCCGACGAGTTGAATTATCGCGGGTTGGCCGAGATTACAACCAAGGAGAGCTTCTTCACCAACACCGTCGCCCGGTTGTCTGGAGCGGAGTTAAAAGACGGCAAGTTGCAGTTTCCCTTTCGGATCGTCGGAACGATCAATAACCCGATATTCTCGAAGGGCAAAGGCGATAAGGACGTAGACGCTGTACAGAAACCTCGTTAAGGGAAGATGTCCGGCAGTTGCAGACGAGTGGTCTATCCGGAAGCTAGACGAGAATGGTGTTCTGGGCGTGACCAATGCACTCTGGAAATACCCACCCTTGCCGCAGGTGTGGCATAGCGATCGGCCCGCTTGGCGCCCAGCCATACCCACGCGACCTTCATCGCGATGCAGGTCAACGGTTGGAATTCCGATTAGGACCGTGAAAGACCCTGGCATCCCGATCCCGGTGTTAGTCGCGGCAACCCGGATTGCCGGGCCCCTCAGTCAATCCCGCTCAATGCCACTCTCCGTCGTATTCTTCTCCATGGCGTGGCTGTCCTTTGTCTTGCTCCCGACGTTCTGGGCAATCCCCGTCGGAAATCCTGAGCCAGTCGGCTGCCGCAGCTGCTGTGGAAAATGATCAACGCTGTTGGCAGCGTAGCGGGTATTGCAGCTCTTTACGCTTTCGGCTAGCTACACACTCGAACGGGATCTTTTTCCCACGGCCTGGCCCGATGATGGTCTCGGCGCTGTGACGGAGAGCTGACGATCCGGTGTATTCCCAGGAGCGCGCGGGCGCTTGTCCCGTGAGCCAGGCCGGTTTGTAAGTTGCGGCGTGTCATGCGAATGCTGGGTTATAGTGTTCGTCCCGAGCGTTGCCAACCATGAATACGGCGAATCAAGAGGAAAAAACGTCATCAATCGCGAAGCGATTTAAAGTCGCTGTTGTGCAAGCAGCTCCAGTCGTGTTCGACCGTGAGCGGACGCTAGAGAAAGTGCACCTTCTCTCGGGTGAGGCAGCCCGCAAAGGCGCGCGCCTAGTCCTCTTTCCCGAAGCGTTCGTTTCTGCCTATCCGCGAGGGCTCGATTTCGGGGCCGTGATCGGCTCGCGCTCCGAGGAGGGCCGTGAAGATTTTCGTCGGTACTGGGAGAGCAGTGTGGATGTTCCCGGTCCTGCGGTTGACGCGCTCAGCCGAACGGCGCGAAGCCACAGCGTCTACCTTGTGGTGGGCGTCGTCGAGCGGGACCGTGGCACCCTCTATTGTTCCGTATTGTTCTTCGCACCCGACGGCAACTACCTGGGCAAGCATCGCAAGACCATGCCAACTGCTTCCGAGCGGCTGGTATGGGGTTTTGGTGATGGCTCCACGATGCCAGTGTTCGACACGCCGTTCGGAAAGATCGGCGCAGTGATCTGCTGGGAGAACTATTTGCCTTTGATGCGGGCAGCGATGTACGCGAAGGGCATCGAGATTTACTGCGCGCCAACAGCGGATGTCCGTGATTCCTGGATCGCTTCCGTGCGCCACATCGCGGTCGAGGGCCGCTGCTTCGTGCTCTCGTCGAACCAGTTCAACCTCCGGCGCGACTTCCCAACCGATTATCGTTCGGCGTTTGGCGACGATCCCGATGCAGTTCTGACTCGCGGCGGGAGCTGCATAGTCGATCCGTTCGGCAGTTTTCTAGCGGGACCGAACACGGAAGGCGAAGCGATTCTGATCGCCGAGATCGATCGTGCGCAGATCGTCCGGGGAAAATTCGATCTGGATGTTGTCGGCCATTATGCTCGGCCAGATATCTTCCAACTCCACGTGGACGAGCGGCCAAAGCGACCAGTGACCACTCACAGCCCCGAACCAAGCGGGGAGACAGGACCAACCGTCCCGACGGCCACGGACACGATCACAGCCTCACAGGCAGCGCCTTCGGAAGACAAGATGATTTGTACACGTCTCACGGAGCGCTTTGGCATCCGCCACCCGATCATCTGCGCGCCAATGGCGTTGGTTACCGGCGGTGCGCTCGCGACCGCGGTGTCCCGTGCAGGTGGACTGGGAATCGTGGCCGGAGGCTATGCAGGGACTTTGGGTGGAGAGCCTGATTTGGAAGCTGAACTTGTTCGAGCGAAACCGGGCAAATTCGGCGTCGGATTCATCACCTGGGCGCTGGCGCGTGCCCCAAAGATGCTGACGAAAGCGTTGCAACACTCGCCGTTCTGCGTATTCCTCTCATTTGGCGACCCTCGTCCGTTTGCGGCAGAGATCCGCGATCGAGGCGCCGCGCTGATCTGCCAAGTGCAGTTCTTGTCGCAGATCGATATGGCTCTGGAGGCTGACGCCGCGGCGGTCGTAGTACAAGGCACGGAAGCCGGAGGGCATGGAGGAAACCGTTCAACGTTTCCTTTTGTGCCGGAAGCTGCCGATTACTTGAGGCGGTGCTCCCCCAGAACTTTACTGCTTGCCGCCGGAGGCATAGTGGACGGCAGAGGATTGGCAGCCGCCTTGATGCTTGGGGCTGACGGGGTGGTAGTCGGGACGCGTCTTTGGGCGTCTGCCGAGGCGCTCACCCCAAAGGCTCACACAGACAAGGCTATCGGCAAGACTGGCGATTCGACCATTCGGACCAAAGTGCTTGATGCGCTACGCGGGGTTCCTTGGCCGAAGGAATTCTCATACCGCTTTTTGAAGAACAAACTGACCGACGAATGGGCTGACCGGGAGGCCGAAGCATTTCGCGCATACGGCACGTTGTCTGCGAACTACGTCCAGGCGCGTGCGCAGAACGACCTCGATACGCTCGCAGTTACCTGCGGAGAAGCTGTGGGTCTGCTAAGAAACCGCCCGACCGCTGAATCAATCGTGCATTCGATGGCTGCGCAAGCCGCAGATCTCCTTCGTTATGGTGGCAAGCTCAAGTTCACGCCGCCATCTTGAGAGTTGTGCATCTCACCTGTTTTAGTGATTTGGCTGCTCTCGGGAGAGGATTATTTGGTGGCCGGGAGTGCATTGGGCGCCGGGATATTGAGACTGGAATTATTGGAAGTACTGTCCGGGCGTAGTTCCCAGCACACTCTTAAACATCAAGATAAACGCACTCGCTGAACTGTATCCGGCTTCCAAAGCCACACTGTTGATTTTCGTTCCCTGAGCCAACAGCCGCATGCTATGGATCAATCGCAGCTGCTGCCTCCACCTTCCGAGCGTCACCCCCGTATCCTGCCGGAAGAGCCGCTCCATCGTTCTCTTACTAGCCCCAGCGCGCGTACAGATTTCCTCCGTAGGAACGGGACTTCCGGGATCGGAGTACAAAAGATCCGCGACGCATTTCGCCCTGGGATCTACCGGGCGAGGCAGTTGAAGAGGAAGTGTTTGTGAGGAGCGTAGAAGGTCCAGAATCACTTCAATGAGGTGGCGTCGCGCTTCGATCCGCTTATTCAGCGCTTCGAACTGGCAAGCGTAAAGGATCAGCTCTTTCAAGAGCGGGGAAATGTTCACGACCGTACATTCTCTTGGCAGACCGCGCACAAGTTTCGGCCGAAGATATAAGGTGCGCAATGAGACCTCCCCCGCCATCCGAACAGCGTGCGGAATCCCTGAAGGTATCCAAAGAGCGCGAGACGCGGGAAGTACCCACATCCCTTGCGAGGTTTCAACGGTCATAACACCTTGACAGGCATAAACAATTTGATCGCGATCGTGATAGTGCTCACCGAATACAAAACCGTCCGGATAGTCATGGCAAAACGTGGTGATGAGTGCACCTGGAGCGCCGACGGAATCTAATCGCGTCAGCTGTCGCTTTTTCGACATAGTTTGTCATTGTATCGAAGTAACACACACTTAACAATCCCCTGCAAATGCTTCGTCGAGGGGGTAGCTCAACTGCGCGGGTTTTCAGAAGACACTAGCGCGATCCGAAAGCCAGCAAGGATAGCGCCCCAGGTGCAGGGAGACCGCTGCCCAACAGCGGGATGGAGATTTAACGTTAGCGAGGCGATAGCGAATCGCCCGTGCAGGTTCAATCCGAAGCAAGCGGGTGTGAAATGCGAAAAACTCTCGAAACCCGGACGTCCCGTTTTCTCTCAAAACAAGTAAGGGTTTTAGAGCCAGCCCGCCGGTTTCGCTCAGACGCCAGGGAAGATCCTGTATCCGTGGCGAGATCAAAGCCGACTTAGCTGCACAAAAAACGATATTGAAGACGAGAAAGTTGCATTGGACAGGGGGCGGAGGGAGCGGCTAGGTTGGCGCTACGAGCCCGCGCAACGGTCTAAAAGCAAAAGGGGGAAACTCATGAGAATTGGTAGAGGTACTCTATGCTCCGTCGGTGTTCTGGTGGTGGTTGCGTTTCTTCTGCCGTTGTCGGCAGAAGCCCAGACGGCAGGAGAAATCACGGGACAGGTTTTTGACAACTCAAAAGCGTCGATCTCAGATGCGACCGTGACCGCGAAGAACGTGGGCACAGCTGAGACTCGGTCGGTTCAGGCGGACAGCCAAGGTCACTACAGAATTACGGAACTCCGCATAGGGACCTACGATATTTCTGCGGAACGTCAAGGGTTTCGGCGTGAAGTCAAGACAGGGGTGCTCCTGAATGTTGCCGCCACCGTCGAGCTGAATTTTACGCTCCAGGTGGGAGCCCTCAATGAAGAAGTGGTCGTTACTTCGGATGCGCCCGTCATCGAAAAAAGTGATGCGTCGACGGGAACGACGATGAACACAAATCAGATCGACGAACTGCCTATCAACGGCCGCGACTATGCACGATTTGCGCTGCTGACGCCGGGTGCCGTGCTGCGCAGCAACTTCATCGCAGACCTTAGTTTCAACGGCCTTCACACCGTCCACAACCAGTTCTCCATCGATGGAATCGATGCTTCGCGCGTTGATCAGCCTTACATGGCCAACGGATTCGAAAGAGGTGCGCGGCTATTGACGGGGAGCTTGGATACCATCTCTGAATTCAAGGTGCAGACCAGCGACTACGGCGCCGAATACGGCCGCGCTGGCGGATCCTACGTGAACATTGTGACTAAATCCGGCACGAATGAAATCCACGGAAGCGTCTTCGAATACTTCCGCAACGATATCCTCGATGCGGAAAACTTCTTCGCCGTCAAAACTTCTCCCAAACCAGAATTTCGATATAACAATTTTGGCGGAAACATCGGCGGGCCCATCCGGAAGAACAGTACGTTTTTGTTTTTGAACTATGAGGGCTCGCGCCAGCGCATCGGAATCACCGGCTCCGGAACCGTACCCAGCGCTACTTTGCGCAGCGAGGTTCTCGCCGCGTCCCCGCAGTTGAGTAACATCCTAGGTATGTTCCCGATTGGTACTACATCAACAGCCGATCCGCTGGTTGACAATTTCACGACAACCTCGGTGTCGGCGATTCGGGAAGACACCGGATCTGTGCGCTTGGACCACAAGTTCAGGACTTCGGACTCGGCGTTCGTGCGCGTCAACATCAACGATTCGTACACGCATGGTCCGTTGTTTGGCGTTTTCCCCGCCTCGCTCGGCCTCCTGGATCATCAAAACGTGCCCCTGCGCACGACGAATATCGCCGTTCACGAGACTCATATTTTTAGCCCCACCTTCATCAATGATTTTCTGGCGGGCCTGCAACGTTGGGCAAGCAATATCGATTCGCGCGAGCCCTTTCCAAACACGACGGTTGTCGGTCTGTCTGTTAATCCCGGAACACAATCGTATTTCCTGGAGAACAACAACAGCCTTCAAGTCGGCGACAACATGAGCCTGGTGAAAGGACGCCACGCCTTGAAGTGGGGCACGTCCATCTACCGGATTCAAGTCAATGCGAACAACACTGACTTTCCGAGCATGACATTTAATTCGATCCCGGATTTCATCAACGACAAACTCGCAGTGGTAAACATTTCCGCAGCCACGCCCGGGAATGGGACGCGAGCGACGCAGATAGGCTTGTTTGTCCAAGACAGCTTCCAAGTTCTTCCGAAACTGACCCTCGATTATGGCCTGCGGTACGACATTGAGACCGTTCCACACGATTCGAACTACGCCACCCGGCCGTTCAATACCGATTGCATGTGTCTGGCGCCGGCGGGAACCCCCTACTTCAACACCAACAAGAAGGACTTCGGCCCGCGAGTGGGGATAGCGTGGTCGCCGTTTTCAAAAGTTGTCGTGCGCAGTGGATACGGCATTTACTTCCAGGACTATCCCGTGGGATTTGGCTCCTACTTTGTCCCCTCGAATACGGTGACTGGAAACGTGACTCTGCTCCAGCAGCAGATCCCGAATCTGACGTATCCATACGATTCTTTCCTTTCCCAAACGGCGGTATTTCCGCCAAACCTCGGCGGATTTCCGAGCCACAAGCCTGACATTTACGTAAACCAGTACAACTTGAGCGTGGCGACGCAGATCGGCTCCAACATGGCCGTTCAGATCGCCTATCTCGGCAATCACGGCGTGAATCTATGGCGCGAATACGGCATCAATTACTTCGATCCCACGTTGAACGCACGGCCTTTGCCACAATTCGGAAACGTTACGCTGCAGAGCAATTCAGGGTTCAGTTCCTACAACGGTCTCCAGGTTTCGATCAAACGGCGCATGGAGAAAGGTTTCACCTTTGACCTAGAGTACAGCCTGGGACATGGCATTGACGACGTGGATGACCAGGGACTGTTTGCTTCCGATCCGCAAGATACCAACAACTTTAAGGCGGAGCGAGGCAACGGCAGTGGAGACATCCGGCATAACGTCTCCTTCAACACCATGTATGAGTTGCCCTTCGGTCGCGGACACCGCATCCTGGACAACGCAAACTCAACCGTCGATCGCATCGTCGGAGGATGGAGCATCGCTGCTTTGGGCATTTTGCGCACGGGGGTTGCATCTACTGTCCACATCGGTACGAACACATTTGGGAATGGGGATTTTACCAATCAGCGTCCCAATCGAGTGCCAGGTGTATCGCAGTACGGAACAGGATCGGGCCCCGATAA
>Ga0210409_10009190_pt1 | contig 10014 bp, 12 predicted proteins | sample IncBWH17MmetaG_FD_161649 | JGI IMG/M metagenome (GOLD analysis project Ga0210409, IMG submission 161649) | Forest soil microbial communities from Barre Woods Harvard Forest LTER site, Petersham, Massachusetts, United States - Inc-BW-H-17-M | ecosystem: Environmental > Terrestrial > Soil >...
TCGACTGAATGACCCCGGTCCGTCTTCCTCTGGCCTCTCTTTATCGAGTTGCACGTTTCGATCGGAATCAGTGGTAAAAGACCTTATGCCAGTGCGCGGCTGCTTCCTCGTCCTACTTCTCTACGATGTCGCCGAGGCCTTCGATCTCGAGAAACTCAGCGACCTTCTTGGTCCGCGTGGGGGCCCCGTAAAGCGGGTCTTCCCGCGCCGCACCCCCGAATATGTGCGCTTCGAGCACGCTCCGATCGTCGAGCCGACGCAGCCAATCGTGTTGGTCACAGGGGAGCAGGTGCTCTGCTCGATCAAATACTATGCATTCGCCGTTGCGGTCGTGCAGTTCGAGGTCCCGTTCGAGTGCGACTGGAAAGCGCTGCTCGTTCATGCGTCGCGCTGGACAGACGCCGTTGACGTCGAACCGCAAGCGCGCGAACTACTGCGTCAGCATCTCGAGCAGGTCGCTTCGGCCATCATCCGGCCCAATGAAGATTGGTTGCACGAGAGCTACCTCATCACCACCTTCGAGGAAATCGGGGAGCCGGGAAGCCGCCCTTTGCCTGCCGCCGATCTGCTTTCTGCGCACAGGCAGGAGATTGCCCAATTGGTTCGCGGAGAGTCCGCTCCTCTCGCCCCGATGGTTTCCGACGAGGTGCTGCAATCGAGGCTTTCCTACTACACATCGGACCTTGTCGTCATCGGCTCATCCGCGGCGGTCGTGTACGACCGCTCGGAAGATGCTGCTGCCACAAACGTGGTTCTGGAATATGCCAAAATGCAACTCCTGGAATTTCGCTATTACGATAGTCTGATGACCCGATTGCTTTCCGACGTGTACATCGCGCTCGAACGAAGGAGGAACGCCCTGCTTTCGCGTTGGAGCGTGCCGCGCGACGCGAAGCGTTTTAACACGATTCGTCTGGATGTGATGGAGTTGACTGAGCGCATCGATAACGCCATCAAATTTGTGAGTGACGTTCACTATGCCCGCGTCTACCGCTTGGCATCTACGCGGATGGGTGTGCCCGATTACCGTGACCTGGTGGAAAAGAAGCTTCACACCGTGGGCGAGTTGTACGATTTCATGGTGGACCAGTTCAATGAGGCGCGTTCCTTTTTGGTCGAGGTAGCTATCGCCATCCTGGCGTTGCTCGATGTAATTCTCCTGCTCAGATGGAAATAGTGTTCATCTAGAGTCTATTGAGAACTCGGATCGCATCTTTCGGTGACGAAGGGCTGCGCAGAGAAAGTCCCCCAAAGGATCGTCGCGTTTGCCTGGGGAGCAGTGCTTCTCGGCAACGTAGATCAGCGGGGTTGATGCTCCTGAAGACATGCTATCGGGACCCGTCGAGTGACGCGATCATGAAGCATATTCGACGAGCCGCAGAGATTTCGATTCCCCTCAAATCCCCTTACCCGCTAGTCGAATCATTGACTCAAGCCGGAAACCAAGGCTTCCTGCACGGCGACACATTCAGCTTCACTCTCATATGGCCGGCGAGGCCAGAAGAATCCTCGCAAGCCGTCGCCGCGGCGGCGAGGCACGATGTGAATGTGAAAGTGGGGCACGCTTTGACTCACGGTGTTGTTGATGGCAACGAATGTGCCGTCCGCCTTCATCACGCGCTGCACGTTCTTTGTCAACCGCCGGGCGTTCGAGAAGAGCGGACCGACCAGGCTGTCCGGGAGATCAGTGAATGTTTCGTAGTGCTCTTTTGGAAGTAGCAGGCAGTGCCCCGGGAAAAGCGGACGTATATCGAGGATTGCGATTGAAAGGTGGTCCTCAAATACGATTCTTGCATTTGCCTCGCGCGCCACGATCCGGCAGAACACGCATGCGCGGACGCCTTCACCGGCCTTCTGTTGTCCACGTTCATTCATCGCCCAAGCTTAGTGGCTTTCGTTTGCGAAACAAACACATCTCGCTCCGCCACATGATGGTGGCCCTCGTTCGGCGGCTGGGGACGGCGCCGCATCGGCGGTATCAAAACATCGAGAGTAAGAGTTTTATCCCCTCCGCAAAAGGTTCGCCTCGCGTCATCAGACTCACAACCAGATATCCGTCTGAGGGAAAGTCATAGAAGTGTCCCGGATGAACGTAGACGTTGTTTCTTGACAGCAGTTCGATAGCAAGATCTTCGTCGGAGCGCGTTGCGGGAACGCGAAGCACGGCATGCCAGCCGCCCTCCAGGTCGGAGCGGACGCAGGCGCTCTGCGCGGCGAACTGGCGGTCGAGTTCAGCCAGATTCCTTCGCACGCGTTCCATCAGTTGCTTCTGAAACCCATGCCGCTGTTCGAGCAGGACCGGGGCTGCCAACTGCACCGGCGCACTCATCGAAAGATACGTGTCGGCTATCACCTCGAGCCGCGCAAGAGCTGACTTCTTCAATTCCTCCGGCCCTCCGGCAATCAACCAAGCCGTCTTCATCTGCGGCAGGCCGGAGATCTTCGAAAGACCGCTCATCGTGAAGGTGAGCGCTCCGGTGTTGGCCACGAAGCTGACCGGCCGGCCTCCGCTCAAGGCAAAATCCAGAAACACCTCGTCGGAGATCACGGCCAACTCGCGCTCCGAGCAGATCGCGTTCAACTGTGCGGTCTCTCCCGACTTGAAGAAATGGCCAGTGGGATTATTCGGATGAACGACAATCACACCACGCGTGCGATCTGTGATTGCCTGCTCGAGCGCCTGAAAGTCGACCTGCCAGCCGTAGTCATAGACCAGAGGATAGCGCACAAGCTTGACGTCCTGAATGTCGGCGAGAAAACCAAACAGAGGATAGCTCGGCTCGGGGACCAGGATCTCGTCGCCGGGATTGCAGAGCATGCGAAAAATAAACGAGTAAGCCTCGCTCGTACTGGTGGTGAGAATCACGTCCTCGACGGGAACCTCGTTTCCACGGGCCGCGTAGTATCGGACAACCGCACGGCGAGCGGATATGAGCCCGCTCGGATCGGGCTCATAGAGAAGAGCTGCTGAATTGCAAAGCGCCCGCAGGATGGCCTGGCTGTCATAGTCAAATCCGCAATCGGTCGGATTCGACGCGGTTAAATCGAGCAGCGGTTTTCCCGCAGCGCGATGCTCGGCGAGAACTTCGCTCAGGCGGTTGGTGTCGAGGTTCCAGCGTGTGCGATCCGAGAACATGGCGACCGATTATGGCCTCCGCTTGCACCTGATTTCAATGTCGGCGAGGCAAGCGCGAGAACCTTCTCGACCGACACACCCGCTCGAGGGGCCATGACCGCCGATATCGACCTGAGGCACGCTTCGCAGTTCAAGCACTCAGTCCCAGAATATAGATTCCGAGCATGCTCACACACGCAATGAGTGGAACCAGAAGCCCAGCCCTCAGTCCTGAAGAATGCGATGATGTGTAACCGACGAGTAGGGGCAGGCAAGCTCCTCCGAGCGAGCTCATACAGAATGTGAGACTTCCCGCAAGAGCGGCCTTCGATCCGAATTTCCGCGACAACGCTGCGATCGTGATGGGATACACGGCCGATAGACCGAGGCCCGTCAAAGCGGTACTCCCTATGATTTCCGCCGTGGTTCTTGAATACATGAGGAGGGCCACGCCTGTCGAGGCGACGATCAGGTCGATTCGCGCCATCCAGAGTTCGGACAGGCGCGCCAAAAGTATGGGTGCGGCTCCTCGCCCAAGCAACAGCGCTCCCCAAAAAAATGCGGGCGTGAGGGCAGAAAGCGCTTCCGAAATCAAGGTGACGCGCTTCGCATAAGACCCAACCCAGCCTGCGATTGAGTTTTCGGCACCCACATAGAGAAAAAAAATCAAAGCCATCCCGAATAGCGAGAGACTCCTTCGGTCGTTGGCGCGCTCTCGAACGGGAGGCGGGCCTGCATCCGCAGCGATCCGGGGCATCGTCACCATGCCGACGGCGATCGCAAGAATCAGCAGGAATGTAGCGAGAGAATAAAGGAGCCACAAAATGATAGAATTCCGCTCGAAAACAGACACCAGGAAGGCGGAGGCCATGGCGCCCGCTCCCCATGAGAAATTCAGGAGATTCAGCGCCGATGCCCGGCGAGTCGGGTTCGCCGCCGCAACCGCCAGATTTGCTGCCGGAATCGTAAACCCAGTGCCGAGACCGTATGCGAAAATCGAAATAACTCCTACCTTCCAGGACGTGACCAGCGCGGCGGTCCCTGCGCTCATCATGAACAAGCCGGCCACGAGCGTAGGTTGAAATCCCCAGAGTGAGCTAAGGAGACCTGAAAGAACGACACCTACCAGGGAGCCCAGGAACTGCGACGTGAATAGGTAGCCCGCCTGGGTGTCGGTAAGCCGCCATTGCAAGCTCAACAGCGGGAGGAGGGGGCCCAACAATGTGGTGACGACTCCGGTCGGAACGAACGCAGCATGGCACAGAGCGGTGAGTGCGGAAACAGACCTCTTGGGCACGGGCGGGTTCGATACCGATGCCTGCATCAAAACCGTCGAGCTCCTTGAAAGAGTATGGCGCGCATACGGATTCTAGGTTCAGACGATTCGGAATTCAAATGGGAGACCATTGCTAGCCGCTCGGATCAATGGGCGTGGCTGTTCTCCGCGAAAGAGATTCGATTCCCGCTCGCGGCATGACCGGCGCGGCCCGCCTGTGCCGGCCGGCGAAAAACGATAGAGTCAACGTCCAGAACATGGAGTGCCGCGGGGACTGGTCTCCGAGTGGCCAGTCCAGGCGTGGTTTGAAGATGAATCCGCCTGGGCCGGGCGATCCGCTCGAGTCGGTTACGGTAGCCCGCGTTAACTCGTTCGGGGCCCAGTTTCCCGCTTTTTGAGTCAAGAGTTTATGATTGTACGCCACAAGACTTACCCGGGAGGATGCTGAACCGTCATGAAAACGAAATTGCCCATTCGCAGTTTCCCCGGCCTCGTTGTGGTTCTAGCTCTGGCCGTAATCAGTTTCGGCTGGAATCTGTCAGATCCGAGCGCGCAAGCACAGTCGCCCGTGCCACCGCAGCAAGGCCAGGCGCCGCCGTCGGCCCAGCCAAGTCAAGCACCCCGCCCGCCCGACCCGACGGCTGCAGCGATGAAGGGTAAGACCGCCGGGGAGTTCTATAAAAACGTGAAGGTGCTCAAGAACATCCCCGCCGCCGAAATTCACCCCGCCATGGAATACATCACGGTCGCGCTCGGGGTTGGTTGCGGTTACTGTCATGAGGTCGGACACTTCGATACCGACGACAAGAGGGAGAAAAAAACCGCACTCAACATGATCAAGATGACATTCGCGCTCGATGGTACGGTCTTCAATGGCAAGCGCGAAGTCACCTGCTACACCTGCCACCGTGGTGCCCCAAAAGGCGCGGCCACTCTCGTCTTCCCTGGCGAAAAGGCACCGACCGAGCCATCTGCGGCCGAGATATTCCCGACCATCGCCGTGCCCAACGTGGTTCTCGATTCGAGCATGGCCCCCGTAGTGGCTGTGCCGGGTCCGCCCGCTGCGTCGAAGCCAGGCGAAGCGAAGGCCGCGGCCCCAGTTTCCCTTCCTCCCGTGGACGAGATTTTCAGCCGATACTCTGAGGCTCTCGGCGGCACGGTCGGGATTCAAAAAGCCTCCACGCTGGTCGAAAAGGGAAAGGTCGAGATGCTCATACCTCCACCTCCGCCAGCACCCGGGAAGCCTCCCGCCGCGCCTACCATGGGCAGTGTTCCAGCCGAACTCTATCGCAAGGTCCCGGACAGGGCATTGTTGGCAGTCGAGTTTCCCACGAGGCAGAGTCTCCTGGGTTATGACGGGGCGACCGGTTGGCTCACGTTTCCAATTACGCGAGAGGATACAGGCGGCGAGTTGGCTCTCTTGCAAGAATGGGCTGAATTTATTCCCGCTCTGAATTTTAGACAGAGCCATACGCGCGTTCAGATAGATGCGCTCGAAAAAATTGGCGATCGGGACGCCTTCCGGGTCGTCGGCCTGCGTACCGATGGCTCCGCAGTCGATCGCCTGTATTTCGATGCGCAATCCGGATTGCTTTTGCGGTCATGGACGACGATGAACAGCGTCCTTGGATCTTTCCCCGAGGAGACAAACTACGAGGACTATCGCGAAGTCAGCGGACTCAAGATTCCCTTCGTCATTCATCTCCTGACACCGGAGGGAAACCGAACCTATCAGTGGGATCACATCGAAGTGAACACGCCCGTCGAGGACGTGCGTTTCGCCAAACCTGAGCCGCCCGCGCCGCCGCCAGCTCCGAGGCCCGCGAACTAGCGCGTCGAACTGAATTCAGTTCGACGCTGGCCACGGATTCGACTAAGGTTAGAATCAAAATGCGGCACGGGGCCGCTCTCGGAACTGGGAAGCTTTTCATCAAGCGGCTGCGATACAGGGTTCGCGGCGATGGGTTGGATGACGCCCAGATGAATCCTTTCATCGCGCTCTCTATCGCTCCAGGCGAAACGTCCCGAGCCGCGGATACAACCAGCGCCCCCTGGCACTCGCCTACTCTCTCCCGCGCCGCAGCTTCTGTTCTAGACAATTCCCCGATCGAAAGGGGCGCCCTTTCATTACTCTTCAGTATGACCCTGGCTTCAGGACTATTTCGAGTCCGCCTTGAGCATCTTAACCTTCATTACGTGAATCTGGCCCTTCTCCTCGTACACGTGAGCGCTCAACTCAACGTGATGCCCTACATGGGCCTTTAAGGTTTCCGGATTCATGACCTCCCACGACTTACCCCCCTCGTCCGCGACGAATGTGATCCTGTCACCGTCCGCCTTGACCATGCCTGGGATCGTTTTCAGCGGAGGTTTCTGCGCGTTATCCCCTTGGCTCATCTGTGGCATTGCCCGCGTCAAAATCGGAACGCCAAGCGCCATTACCGACAACGCCAGTGCTAGAACCAGTCGTTTTTTCATATCCCGATCTCCTGATGTTTCTGAAGTTGGGGAGCCTAACTCCCGGTTGGATTACGCAGACGGAATGAAAGCGGATTTATCACCGGCTGCTTTTCGCCCATCGGCACAAGAGCGGACCAGCCGGGGGGTCGCCCGACAGCCCGAAACTACCATGTGAGCGCGTTCTTCGGCAAGCTCGTTGCAGCCCGAGCGGCCCGGCGCGAATCACTTGTTCACCGAACCACTATTTTTATCCAGAACGACGAAATCAGGATAGGAATCAATGCCGGATGGCCGGAACCTCCCGGCCGGCCTGGTCGTGTCGTTTCAAACCGTGCCACTCGACCTAAATTCGCTGGTTTCCGATTCATGGTGGCGTAGCTCGAGCAAGACTCACGCCAATCACGCAAACAGGCAAGAATAATCACTGGGTGAGCAGGCCCCCCAGGTGGCAGGTCTCGGAATTTCTTTCTGAGAGGCTGGGACAGCGCAGAGCGCTGGAACACGAATTGGTTCTTGCCTCCTGGGGATGTCAGAGGCAAGATCAACCGTGGAGACGGCACAGGTTGGCGGCGCTCGGGATAACTGAAGACCGTGAACCCACTGCGACGTTCGGTGAGGCGATAGACGTCGAGCGCGTTTCTGCAAACGAAACCGGCTAGGAGGCTTAATGGGGAACCTTCAGAAAACTTCGTGGGAGGCGCTCGAAGTAGACAAAATGAGCGACAAGATTAGCCGCCAGATGATCTCGGGCGAGAACGGCACGCTGGCTCGGATTCTTCTTTCGCGCGGCGCGGTCGTAGCGCGTCACCATCATGTGAGCGAACAGTACACTTGGATCGTCTCGGGGGCGCTGCGCTTCACTTTCGACGACCGCGAAATCGTCGTCAATGCTGGCGAGGTGCTCTACATTCCCGCGAACGTGCCGCATGCTGCGGTGGCGCTTGAAGACACGGTGGATATCGACATCTTCGCGCCTCGCCGCGAAGACTGGATTCGGAAGGAAGACTCCTATCTTCGTGGCTAGGAATTGAACGCGGCGGATCGCTCGAGTCTCAACCTCGATGATTGAGTTCACCGCAAAGTTCGATGGCCTTAGCCGCGAGCAGGTGACCATCGCCCAGGCAGGCCGGAGGACCTTGCCGCTGCGGTCGTGCCTGTTCGTTCCGAGCGCGCCAGTTCATCGCAGGAGCGTAGGTTACTCCGAGCGTCTACCGGCCGATCGTCCAGCGGCCGCACCGAGAGTGAATTCGGCTCAGCAGGTGATTTTTCCCGAAGGACCGCATGAGGCGGGCGGTCTTTCGTTGACAATTCGCCGCAACGGAGAGGACCACTTGCCCGCATCGGTTCACATGTACAATGCCTCGGAAATTCAGAACGACGAATCGAAAGGATAGTTTACTCATGTCCGTCGAAATAAACACGCCGGATTTACTGCAGTTGGTTGATAGAAACGCTGTCATCGAAAGAATCTGCACTGGCTTTCGATTTACCGAAGGCCCTATCTGGAGCCCGAAGGAGCAGTGCCTGTACTTCAGCGATATGCCGGGCGACGTGCGCCGGCGCTGGAGCGCCACAGATGGAGTCACAGAGGTCCGCAGACCGAGTAACAAGTGCAACGGCATGACCTATGATGGCGCCGGCAACCGATACGTCTGCGAGCATATTACCAGTATGCTGGTCATGGAAACGCCGTCGGGTGAGCGGAAGGTCATTGCCTCTCATTGGCAGGGAAAAGAGCTTAACAGCCCGAACGATGTCGTGGTTCGCTCCGACAAGACCGTTTACTTCAGCGATCCATCCTACGGTCGAATGCCGGTATTCGGACTTGAACGCAAGCAAGAACTGAGTTTTCAGGGTGTCTTCCGGGTTTCGCCTTCTGGACAGTTGCACCTTGAGGCAGGTGACTTTAGTCAGCCGAACGGATTGTGCTTCTCGCCCGACGAGCAGCTTCTATACGTGAACGATTCGTCGCAAGCTCACATTCGAGTGTTCGATGTCAGTCCCGACGGCTCGCTCAAAAATAGCCGTATCTTCGCCGAAAAGATCGGTGACGGCGTTCTCGAGGGTGGCATCGTCGACGGCATGAAATGCGACGAGCGGGGGAATATCTACGTCACCGGCCCGCGCGGAATATGGGTTCTGAGCCCCGAAGCAAAACATCTAGGCGTGATTCCGATGCCCGAGCATGCGGGTAACCTAAATTGGGGCGGAGCCAACTGGAACGAGCTCTACTGTGCTTGCTCGACATCGATTTATCGCATTCAGTTGAAAGTCCGAGGGAACCACGTCGCATACATGGATATGCGCTAAGAGGGGATATGGTCGATCGCAAGCTCATAGCTAGGAAAACGGCACTCATCATTCAGGATCTGCAAAACGACGTCATCACCGACGGGGGCGCATTCGCGTCTTCCGGAGCGCCAACCCACGCGAAATCACAGAATATTGTGCAGAACGTGAGCAGACTGGCCAGGGAGATGCGGAGAGCCGGTTCGGTTGTGATCCACGTGCATTACATCGTCGAGCCTGGAGCAGCTGGACTCAAGTTGAACGCTCCGCTATTCCGCAACCTGGCGGAGGCCAAGGCGATGGTGCGAGGGACCTGGGGGGCGGCACCCGTCGATGGGCTACAGCCCCAACCTGGTGATCTTGTCGTTGAGAAGATGCGCATGAACGCATTTCACGGGACCCGACTCGATACCATCCTGCGGGGATATGGGATCGATTCTTTGGTGATCACCGGCGCCTGGACGAACATGTCTATCGAACACACGGCGAGGCACGGCGCCGATGCTGGCTATGAGATCGTCGTGGCAACCGACGGAACTTCAACGATTAACAACGAGTGGCAAAATGCGGCGATTAACTTTGCCCTCCAGAACATCGCAGAGCGCCTGAGTTGCGAAGACATCATTCGTGCCCTATCAGGTTCGACCCACCCATGAAGCGATTTCGGAGTCGATAGGGCTAAGCCGTGAGGCGGCGGTTCGGACTGATACCGTAGTTTCAAAAAGAAGCGACTCCTGAGGTTCAAGGCCGCGGCAGTGAGCTGGGAACGTCGCGATCGCCAAGGTCTTCGTTCGCGATCATCGGAGCTTCGCGACCTCGACGATAGAGCAACGCACCTGTTGCCATCTCGGACACCGCACATTGTCTAGGCGCA
>Ga0210409_10009192_pt1 | contig 10013 bp, 9 predicted proteins | sample IncBWH17MmetaG_FD_161649 | JGI IMG/M metagenome (GOLD analysis project Ga0210409, IMG submission 161649) | Forest soil microbial communities from Barre Woods Harvard Forest LTER site, Petersham, Massachusetts, United States - Inc-BW-H-17-M | ecosystem: Environmental > Terrestrial > Soil >...
CCAGTAGCGTGTAGCCAATCAGCTTCATCCAGAGCTCTTCGATCTGGTGGACGATCTGGAACTGGAGCTCGTCCCCGTTGCAGAACTCGGTAAAGTCCTTCTGGCAGGAGAGAAGGGCTTTGGTGTTGAGATACCGCTCGTAATCGAGCGTTCCCTCGCCGTTCATGGTAGCATAGAAATGCGCGCGATCCATGTGTGCATACTAGATCGATCGTCGCCCTGACGCCAGATTTGAGATCATGCTCACCGACGACCAGATCGCCGAGTTGCGATCACACTTCCCGATTCTCTCTGAGAAGACCTACCTGTACAACTGCTCGCAGGGCGCGCTGTCGGATGCGAGCGAAGCGGGGCTCAGGGCGTACGCCGACAGCTGGCGCACCTCGCTGACGCCGTGGGAGGAGTGGATCGGCTGCTACGAGGCGCTGCGCGCCGAATTCGCCCGGTTTATCAACGCCGACGCCGACGAAGTCGCGATCACGACCAGCGTGTCGGCGGCGATCAATCCGATCGCCAACGCGATCCAGTTCAATGGGCGCGACAAGGTCGTGATGAGCGAGTTCGAGTTTCCGACGATGGGGCAGATATGGCTCGCGCAAGAGCCGCGCGGGGCGAAGATCCAGTTCCTGGACGGCATCGACAACGAAGTACCCGTTGAGGCCTACGCGCGCGCGGTGGACAAGCGCACGCGGATCGTGCCGCTGACTCAGGTCTCGTTCGTCAACGGCTCGCGCTCGGATGTCGCCGCGATCACGAAGATCGCGCACGATAACGGCGCCTTGTTGTTCCTGGACGGCTATCAAGACTGCGGGACGCGGCCGATCGACGTCAAAAAGGCCGGGGTGGATTTCTACGTCGCCGGGACGCTCAAGTATCTGCTCGGACCACCGGGTGTCGCGTTTTTATATGTCCGGCGCGAGTTGATCGAGCAGCTGACGCCGACGATGACCAGTTGGCTCGCGCAAAGAAATGCGTTTGCGTTCGAGACCAAGAAGCTCGACCCGGCGAGCGACGCGCGGCGATTCGAAGGGGGGTCGCCGCCCATGCCGAGCGTGTATTTGGCGAGACCGGCATTGGAGCTCCTGAACCGTATCGGCCTCGAGAACGTCGCCGCTCAAGTCGAGCGATTGACCCGGGCGTTCATGAAAGGCTTGCGCGAGATCGGCGTCGCGACCAAGACGCCGGCGACGAGCGTGGGGCCGTTGGTGGTGGTGCGCGCCAAGGATGCGGGGGCGATGGTCGCCAAGCTCACGGCGCGGAACGTGGCCGTGTCGGCCCGCAAGGACGGCGTGCGCATCGGCTTCCACGTCTATAACACGCTTGACGACGTGAACGTCGCGCTCAACGTGCTCGAGGACAATCGCGAGTTGCTCGCGCGCGCGTGACCAAAGGGCCGGAGTTGGGCGAGGAGCTGTCCCGCCAGCTCACCGTCGGCCAGCTGGGCATGATCGCGATCGGTGGCGCGATCGGCACCGGGCTGTTCCTCGGCAGCTCACTCTCGGTCCACATCGCGGGCCCCGGCGTGATCATCAGCTACCTCATCGGGGCGGTGATCACGCTGCTTTTTATGGGCGCCCTATCCGAGATGGCCGTCGCGCATCCGACGGCCGGATCGTTCGGCATCTATGCCGACCGGTACGTGAGCCCGTGGGCGGGGTTCACAGTTCGCTACACGTACTGGGCGTGCCAGTGCATCGCGATTGGCAACGAAGCAGTCGCGATCTCCATCTACTGCCAGTTCTGGTTCCCGGACACGCCACGATGGCTCTGGGTGCTAGCGTTCTCCGTCGCGCTGATCGCGGTCAACGCCCGGAGTGTGAATAGCTTCGGATGGTTCGAGTACTGGTTCTCGATGATCAAAGTCATCGCGATCGTCTTATTCATCGTCTGCGGCGCCGCATTGCTCTTCGGCTTTTCTGGTCGGCCGGCAGTCGGGCTCGCGAACTACACCGCGCACGGCGGATTCCTGCCTAACGGGTTGTCCGGCGTCTGGCAGGCGATGGTCATCGTGATCTTGAGTTACACCGGTACCGAGGTCGCCGCCGTCACCGCCGGCGAAGCCAAAGACCCCGATGTCGCGATCCCGCGCGCGCTGCGTCAGACCGTGGGCCGGCTCCTGGTCTTCTACATCGGCGCGATCACGATACTGATCGGACTCATCCCGTGGAACCTCGTGCAGCCCGGCCAATCGGTCACGACCAGCCCGTTCGTGCGCGTGTTCGCGGTCCTCGGAGTGCCGGCCGCGGCCGCCCTCGTCAACTTCGTCGTGATTACCGCCGCGGCCTCGAGCATGAACTGCAACTTCTATCTCGTGAGCCGCATGATGTTCTCGCTCGCGCGCGGAGGGTACGCGCCGGCCGCCTTTGGCCGGCTCTCGAAGCGCGGCGTCCCGGTGCCGGCGCTGCTCGCCTCGGCCGTCGGACTCGCGATCGCGTTCGGCGTCGCCCTGCTCTACGAGAAAAAGGCGTTCGTCTATCTCTACGGCGTGTCGCTGTTCGGGATTCTGTTCGTGTGGCTCATGATCTTCATCACGCACTTGCGGTTCCGACCCATGTGGGAAAAATCCGGCGGCCGGCGGCTGCCCGCCCGGATGATCGGCTATCCCTACACGTCGCTCCTGGGCGCCGCGGCTATGATCGCCATTCTGCTGACGACGTGGTGGGTCGAGGACTGGCGCATCACGCTGATCGCGGGCCTGCCGTGGCTGGCGTTGCTCACGATCGCGTACTACATCGTCAAACCACGGCAGTTACTTCGATCTCAACTCGCGCCGAGTCCTCTACCAGAGCCGCTACCTGGACCGCGGTCATCGCCGGATAGTGCCGGCCAATAATCTCGCGATACACCTCGCCGATCGCCATGTGCTCGCGGACATACTCGGCCTTGTCGGTCACGTACCACGTCATGCGCACGATGTGCTCCGGCTTGGCGCCCGCTTCGGCTAGCACTGCCACGATACGGGCGAGGGCATCGCGCACCTGCCCGACGAAATCCGGCGCCGAGCCGATCATGCCGCTGACGCAAATGACTTTGCCCTGGGCGGCCACGCCGTACGCATAACCCTTTGGGCGCTCCCAGCCCTTGGGCTGTAGGAATTCAAGCGTCATAAAATTGCGCGATGCGCGTCCGCATATCATCGGGAATAGGTGAGGAGCGCTTCGTGGCGGCGTCGATGAATACGAGCACCGATCGGCCGCGCACCCGCTCCGTTCCGTCCGGGCCGCACATCACGATCTCGACGCCGATCGAGCTCCGGCCGATCTTGTTCACACGGAGCGTGGCCGAGAGCCGATCGCCGAGCGTGCTGGGCACCATGAAGTCGACATCCAGGTGCACCGTTGGTAGTCCCCATCCCCGCTCGAGATGGATCTCAGCGAACGTGAAGCCTAGCTCATCGCGGCACCAGTCTTCTACGAGATCGTTGAACATCTCGAGATATCGTGGGAAGAACACGATGCCGGCCGGGTCGCAGTGCGAGAACCGGATGAGAATATCTGATCGGTAGGCTTTAGCCACCTTTCAAGATCCCGCGTGCGATGATCAACTGCTGCACCTCCGTAGCTCCTTCATAAATTCTCAAGGGACGAATCTCGCGATATAGCCGCTCGACGGGCGAGCCGTGTACCACACCAAGCGCGCCTAGCATCTGCACGGCGTCATCGATGATCCGCTGGGCATTCTCGGTCGCGACCATCTTGGCCATTGCCGCCTCGACGGTCACCGGCTGCCCGCGGTCCCGTGACCATGCGGCACGATACGTCAGGAGCGCAGCCGCATCGATGTCAGTTGCCATCATCGCGAGCTTCGCCTGGGTCAATTGGAAATCCGCGAGCGTTTTCCCGAACATGGAGCGAGAGGTGGCGTAACGAACGGCCTCGTCGAGGGCGCGGCGCGCGAATCCGAGCGCCGCGGCGGCAACCGATGTTCGAAACACATCTAATGTGGCCATCGCGATCTTGAACCCTTGCCCCGGCTCCCCAATGACCTGCGCCGCCGGAATCCGGCAGTCGCGGAATGTGAGCCGCGCGAGCGGGTGGGGGGCGATGACCTGAATGCGTTCGGAGCAGTCGAATCCGGGCGTGCCCGGCTCGACGATGAGCGCGGTGATCCCTTTGGCGCCCGGTGCTTCGCCGGTTCGGGCAAACACCACGTAGAAATCCGCGATGTCCCCATTCGAGATCCACGTCTTTTCGCCATTGAGCACATAGGCATCGCCGCTCGCACGTGCCTCGCAGGCGAGCGCTGCCGCGTCCGAGCCACACGATGGCTCCGATAACGCGAACGCGGCGATCGCCGAGCCCTCACCGGCGCGCGCGGCGTAGCGGCGTTTTTGGACATCGTTGCCGAACAGCGTGATCGCGCCGGAACCCAAGCCCTGCATGGCGAACGCGAAGTCAGCGAGCCCCGAGTGCCGGGCCAGCGTTTCGCGGATGAGGCAGACGGTGCGTGTGTCGATCTCGCCGACTGCGTGCGACAGCCATCCGGCCTGTCCGAGCGAGCGCACCAGGGCACGGCACGCCGCATCGGTATCCGCGTGATCCTCGGGCGTGACATGCTCACGCGCCCACACCTCGAGCTCGGTCGCTAGCGTGCGATGCCGTGGCTCGAAGAACGGCCACTCGAGGTAGTCGCGATCGCGGTCGGGCATGCGCTAATTGCCTTCGAACTTCGGCTTCTGCTTGGCGACGAACGCGTCATACGCCCGCCGAAAATCCTTCGTCGCCATGCAAATCGCCTGCGCCTCGGCCTCGGCCTCGATCGCTTCGTCGACGCCCATGTTCCATTCCTGCTGGAGCATCTTCTTGGTCATCGCATGCGCGAACGTCGGGCCGGCCGCGAGATCGGAGGCTAGAGCACGTGCCTCGGCGAGTAGGGACGCCGGATCGCACAAACGCGTCATGAAGCCCCAACGCTCGGCCTCCTCTCCGCTCATGCTGCGTCCCGTATAGAGCAACTCAGCCGCGCGTCCCTGCCCGATGATGCGCGGCAACATCGAGCACGCCCCCATGTCGCAACCCGCGAGACCGACGCGGGTGAACAAGAACGCCGTTTTGCTACGCGCCGTTGCCAGCCGAAAGTCGGACGCCATGGCGATAATGGCGCCGGCGCCCATGCAGATGCCGTCGATGGCGGAGACGATGGGCTGGGGGCAAGCGCGCATCGCCTTGACCAGATCACCGGTCATGCGCGTGAACTCGAGCAGGCCCGGCATGTCGCGCGTCGTGAGCGGGCCGATGATCTCGTGGACGTCGCCGCCCGAGCAGAAATTATCGCCGGCCCCTGTCACGATGACGACTTTAACAGGGCCCGCGACGAGCGACCTGAAATAATCGCGGAGCTCGGCGTACATCTCGAACGTGAGCGGATTCTTCCGCTCGGGGCGATTGAGGGTGATCGTCGAGATGGGACCGGCGACCGCGTACTCGATGTGCATGTCAGGTCATGACCTCGCCGCCGGCGACCGCGATCGCCTGGCCTGTGATCGATTCGCTACCGGGCAAACACAGCCACGCCACCGTGTTCGCCACCTCCTCCGGCCGAACGAGCCGCCCTTGCGGATTGTGGCTGACGATGTCGGCCAGCGCCTGCTCGCTCGTGCGCTTCGTGCGTTCGACGATGCGCGCGATGGTCTCCCGGACCATGTCCGTGTCCGTATAGCCCGGGCAGACGGCATTGACTGTCACGCCATGGGTCGCGACTTCGAGCGCTACCGCGCGCGTCAACCCGATCACGCCGTGTTTCGCGGCGCAATAGGCGGAGACGTAGCGATAGCCCACTAAGCCAGCGGTGCTGGCAATGTTGACGATCCTGCCCCAGCCGGCTTTCACCATCCCTGGCAGCGCGGCCTGCATGCATTGGAACGTGCCGTCGAGATTGACGGCGATCATGCGGCGCCACAGCTCGTGGTCGGTCTTCGCGAAAGACGCCGAGCTCGCGGCGCCCGCACTGTTGACCAGAATATCGACCTGGCCCAGCCCGGCGAACACCCGCGCGACGGCGTCACGGTCGGCCACATCCACCGTCGAGCGGCCGATTGCGGTGACGCGTGCTCCATGAGTGGCGAGCAGACGGGTAACGGACGCGCCGATCCCGCGCGTGCCGCCAGTGACGACCGCGTGCTTACCGGCCAACGCCCCCGTCATGCCTGCAATGCCAGGAGCGCGGCGCGCGCCAGGTTGCGTTCCAATTGCTGTTTCCCGTTGAGATAGGGATCGGGCCACCACAGATCGGCATAGCCCTGCTTCGCGGCTTCGTGCAGCGTCCACGCCGGATCGGCCAGGTGCGGGCGCGCAACGGCACACAGATCCGCCCGGCCCGCCGCGATGATCGTGTTCACGTGGTCGCCCTCGAAGATATTGCCGACGGCGATCGTCGGGATGCCGACTTCGTTTCGAATCCGGTCGGCGAATGGCACCTGAAACATACGCCCGTATACCGGTCGCTCGGCCTTGCTCACCTGCCCGGAGGAACAATCAATGACATCGGCACCAGCGCTCTTGAAGAGGCGCGCCACCTCGACCGCGTCGTCGCAGGTGTTGCCGCCCGATACCCAATCGTGGGCCGAGATGCGAACGCTCATCGGCTTGTCGGCCGGCCAGATATCCCTCATCGCGCTGAACACCTCCAACGGATACCGGCATCGCTGCTCGAGCGAGCCACCGTATTGGTCGGTGCGGCGATTGGTGAGCGGGGAAATAAAACTCGACAAGAAATAGCCGTGCGCGCAGTGCAATTCGAGCCAATCGAATCCCGCTTCCGCCCCCCGTCGTGCCGCCGAAACGAATTGCTCGCGAATGCATCGCAAATCGTCGAGCGTGGCCTCGCGCGGGACGGCCGAAACGCCTTCGATGTATGGTAGGGCTGACGCCGAGACGAGCGGCCAGTTTCCGGACTCGAGCGGCTCGTCGATGCCCAGCCACCCCAGGCGCGTGGACCCTTTGCGGCCCGAGTGTCCGAGCTGAAGCGCGATCTTGGCGTCGGTTTCGCGATGCACGTAGTCGACGATGCGCATCCACGCATCGCGCTGCACGTCGGTCCAGAGGCCTAAGCACCCGGGCGTGATCCGCCCCTCGGGCGAGACACACGTCATCTCCGTAAACACCATGGCCGCTCCACCCATGGCGCGGGCGCCGAAGTGCACGAGATGAAAATCATTCGGCAGGCCGTCGACGGCGCGATACGTCGCCATCGGCGAGACCAGGACGCGGTTTTTGAGAGTGACACCGCGAGCCCGGAACGGCGTGAACATCGGCGGCCTAGTGTCGGGCACACCACATTTTTCGCCGAGCCAGCGTTCGACGCTCGCCACGTAGCGCGCGTCGCGGACCTTGAGGTTCTCGTGGCCGATGCGCTGGCTGCCGGTGAGCAGGCTGTATGCGAACTGCTCGGGTTCCAGGTGCACATAGCGCTCGACGTCCTCGAACCACTCCATGCGGTTGCGCGCCGCGTTCTGGAGCTTGAGGGCCTCGATCTCGCGTTCGCCCTGGTAGCGCGCGAGCTCGCCACCCTCGGTGAGCACCCGCGCCAGCGCGATCGCATCTTCCATCGCCAGCTTCGTGCCCGAGCCGATGCTGAAATGCGCCGTGTGCGCCGCGTCGCCGATCAACACGATGTTCTCGTGATACCAGCGTTCGCAGAGGATGCGATTGAAGGTGAGCCAGGCCTCGGCGCCCTTCTTATGATGGGCGTTCGAGACGAGCCGCTCACCGCCGAGTCGGTCGGCGAAGAGGTCCTCGCAGAGATGGATCGATTGGTCGAGCGGCATGGCATCGATGCCGGCCGCCCGCCAATTCTTTTCCGGCGTCTCGACGATGAACGTCGACCAGTCCTCGGCGAACCGGTACGCATGGAGGTTGAACCATCCCCATGGCGTCTCGCGGAAATCGAAGGTGAAGGCGTCGAGTTTCTTTTTGCTGCCGAGCCAGATGAAACGGTTCTGGCGAACTTGGGAGTTGGGGCGGAAAATGTCTTCGTACGTTCGGCGAGTCACCGAAGCCACGCCATCGGATGCGACCACGAGGTCGTACTCGCGCGCGTATGGTGCGGGGTCCGTGACCTCGGTTTGAAATTGCAAGCGGACGCCGAGCTCGGCGCCGCGGCGCTGCAGGATTTGGAGGAGCGTGATCCGCGCAATGCCGCAGAATCCGTGGCCCCCGGACGTCACCGTCCGGCCCTTGAAATGGACGTCTATGTCATCCCAATGGCGGAACGCCTGCGTGATCGCGCCGTGCGTCTCGGGGTCGATGGACTTGAACCCGTCCATGGTCTTGTCCGAGAACACCACGCCCCAGCCGAACGTGTCGTCGGGTCGATTGCGTTCGACGACCGTGAGGTCCCACGACGGGTTGGCTTTCTTCGCCAGGATGGAGAAGTAGAGACCGGCCGGGCCGCCGCCGAGGCAGACGATCCTCATACTTCGGCGAGCGCCGCCTCGCGAAGAGCCCGCAGCCTCGGCGCGGCGTCGGCTCGCACCTCGAGCTCGGGCACCGCGCGCATTACGTCGTCGAACTTTCGGCTGCCTCGCTCGTGGGTCTCGCCATAGCCCTTGACCAGGCGCGGGCACTGCGCGACCTCGATCGCGAGCGCGTAGTTGGTCCTGGCCAGCTTGGGGATCTGCTCGAGCCAGTCGCCGATCTTGGTGTGCTCCGTACGGAAGCGCAACGAGTAGCGTCGCGTCGGGCGGAGGGATGCAATGCAATACAGCCGCGCAAAACCGGAAAGTGATGTCGTCTGTAGGATGGTACCCTTCCCCGTGATCCACCCTATCACCCGTCGGGCGATGCCGCTGCCGAGGAGCCATCGCCCCATCCACGCTGGGGCGATGTCGGCGAGCTCGCTCACGCCGGGGTGCAAGAACTCATGGATGTGCACGACCTGCTGGCTCGTCGCGCGAGATTCCTCTTTGACGCGCGCAAACCGCGCGCCGCGAATCTTGAGATCGGCGACGCGAGTTGCATCCTCGTAGGACATCCAGAGTGCCAGATAACGCCCGGTCTCGTTGAGCAGGACCCCATCGCCGTTGTCGACATCGCGAATCGGCTCCAGGCGAGCCAAGTACTCGGCCGCGTAGCGCTCATCTTGATAGTCGGCTAAGCGCAGAATCCCGGCCATGAGTATCTCATGGCTCGCGGGCGGAAACGTCCGCCGCACGCGGTCGGCCAGCGCCGTGACTCGCGGGCCGACTTTGGTTGGTGCGGTCGGCGAGGGTATCGACGGTTCCGGCCGGCCGGCTGCGTCGAATCCCGCGGCGAATGCGGCGCGACTGGACGCCACTCCAACGCCGCCGCGCTCGATTGCCTCCTCGAATTGCTTTCGCTCGAACGGCAGCGCACGACTCGCCGCCAGAGCGCCGAGCAACACCGCGCTGATCACGCTCCGGTGATCCTCGGCGATGCGCGCGAAATCGCGTTCTATGAACAGCCGGGATGACTGGCGTGCGGCTTCCAGCAAGGCCGAGGAGTCGACGCGGCCATCGCCAGGCGCAGTTCGTTCGGTCATCGAGTAGACGCGATGCGTAGACGTGATGAGCGTGGTCCGATCGCTCGTAACCAGTCCGCGTTGCACGGCGCGCCCGGCTTCCATGAGCTCCGAGGCGATCACGACATCGACCTCGCCAGGCACGGGCATGAGCGCCAATACCGGCTCGCGATCGCTCGCGCCGTTTCCCGGAAAGAGCTCGACGTAATAGATCGTCGCCCCGGTGCGTTGAGCGACGCCGGGAACCGAGGTCGTTTGGGCCCGGTACTTGGCCTGCTCGGCCACGTCGACGATCCAATCGGCGAGCACGCCACCGCCTTCGCCGCCCATGGCCAGGATGGCGACGGTGATGGCCTTCATCCGAAGATGCCCGCCAGGCGCCGATCGAGGCGCCGCTGCATGACGCCGATAAGCGAGCGACGCACGCGATCCAGCGTGCGCTCCCACCAGCTGGGGTTCGTCACGATGTCGGCGCGATAGAACGAGGGACAGAGCACGGCGGCGTGCGCGACCTCGCCGCAGAGGCCGCACCCGAC
>Ga0210409_10009193_pt1 | contig 10012 bp, 14 predicted proteins | sample IncBWH17MmetaG_FD_161649 | JGI IMG/M metagenome (GOLD analysis project Ga0210409, IMG submission 161649) | Forest soil microbial communities from Barre Woods Harvard Forest LTER site, Petersham, Massachusetts, United States - Inc-BW-H-17-M | ecosystem: Environmental > Terrestrial > Soil >...
CGTCGTAGCGCTCGCTGCCGAATTCGTCGCTTGAGTTCCCGCCGTCGTAGCGCTGCCGGCCGCTGCCGTCGCTGACGCCGCCGCGTTAGTAGCCTGAGTCGTGGCTATGCCAGCCTGGGTGGTAGCCGTCGTAGCGCTGCCGGCCGCTGCCGTCGCTGATGCCGCCGCGTTAGTAGCCTGAGTCGTGGCTATGCCAGCCTGGGTGGTAGCCGTCGTAGCGCTGCCGGCCGCTGCCGTCGCTGATGCCGCCGCGTTGGTAGCTTGGGTCGTGGCTATGCCTGCCTGCGTGGTAGCCGTCGTAGCGCTGCCAGCCGCTGCCGTCGCACTAGTGGCCGAAGCGGTAGCTGATGCTGCCGCTGCCAACTCCGCAGCAACCGCTGCTGCTGAAGCTACCTGAGTCTCATAGAGCGTGTAGGGGTCAAGCGACGCGACCGCCGTCTCCTGACCAATCAGCACTAGCCCACTAATGGGAGCGGAAATCTGGAACGCGTAGCTACCCGATAAGTCCAGCACGAGCTGGTTGTTGGTCTCCGTCAGCGTCGCGTCTACGCCCCCCACGCTCAGCGGCACCACGGTGTCCACGCCGTTTTGCGAGAAGACGTTGAGCACGGAAATACTCTGGCTACCGCTCAGGCCATAAGCGCGGAACACCATGGGCGTCGCACCGACCTGCACCTTGGTGCTGACGATGCCCGTACTCGTCGGGCCGAACAGAGGATTGGGAAAGGCGATCGGACTGCGCAGCAGGCTCACCAGATCGGCGTCCTGCCCAACGAGATTCACCTGTGGCAACGGCGTGCCTGTCACCACCAGCGTGCCTAGGGTGCCGGTGAAGACGAGCTGATAGGCACCAGTGAGGAACAGCACCTCCGTTGTGTTGCTCGGCGTCAGGATGACCGGCGAACCGACCCGGGTATACGGTGTCGACTGGTTGGTCTGGGCATAGTAATTGTTGACCGCGATGCTCTCGCCGACCTGCAGGTTGTACGCCTTGATGACCACGGGCGTGGCGACGATCTGGACCGTGGGACTCGTCTGGGACGTGGACTGCGCGTTGAACAGCACCAGGCCGTCCGCGCCGCCACTGTCCGCGCTGGGCAGCGCGATTTGCTGATTGAGGGGCTGAAAGGGACCGGCCATGACTTAGGCTCCTGGAGAAGGGGGTGCTTGAGAGGGTGCTGGCACCGCCGGCTGAGGTAGGCCGGAAGCGCTGATGGCACCTTGTACGCCGGGCACCGGCGGTGCTTGAGGCTTAGCCTGATCGGGACCAGGCCCACCAGTGGCCTGCTGAATCACTTGCTGACGCGCCGCCGTCTGCTGCGCGTCCTGTACGTCAGGATCAGGAATGATCTTGTCCACATCGAGACCCTGATCCGCCAACACTTGGCGCAGCATGTACTGAATCGCCTGCGGTGTCACCACCTGCAGCTGCACATACGGAGTGAGCAGCTGCAGCAACTCGGTCATGCGGCTCTGCTGCAGCTCGCGCTGGAGTAGCCCGCTGGTGCCCTGCGCCACGACATCCGCGTCGGACTTGATGGTAGGATCATCGGAGGTCACGAGATTGAAGTAATAGAAGCTACTCACCACCTCGCTGATGCAATCATTGTCGATGTTGAGCATCACCGACTTGATGCCCTTGGCTGCGTTGCCCATGAGCATGGACAGACCGCCCATCGTGCGGCCAGCGCCGGATACCTGGGGATTACCGATCACGTAGGCCGGGATGCCTGAGATGTCATCGGCCATCTTCATGAAGCGGTCGAGCGTCGGCGTCAGCTCGGCCAGTACGGACGGTACCTTCATGAACTCGATCGCCTTGGACCCAGTACCTGCCAGATCCGGCGCTATAAAATAGAAACGGTAAGGATCAAGCTGGGTAATATCTTCCCCTGACGCAAAACGACTAGCATCCGCGAAGGCAATCGGCCCCGACGAATATGCCGCATTCCGCACCATGGCACGGACCAGCGAGTTACATACACGCTGGATGTCGTACACCAAGTCGATCGGCGAGTCGCCCCAGAAGGCTCCGTTACGCTTGGCGAAGCTGGTGCTGTGGATCGGGCGCGCCGACACCGGATTAGGGTTGAGCACTGCACGGAGGGTGTACTCCCCACAGATCCAGACTTCTGCCTCGTAGTGCCGCTGTGGGTCGTCGACCAGCACGCCCTTGGCAATCAGGAAGTGGCCCGGCAGCACGCCGTTGAAGATCAGGACATCAAGCAGCTTGGTGGAGTACTGAATGTCTGGCGCGGTGCCTTCGAGACGATCACGCTCCCAGTCGTGGTTCTGGTTGAGCTGGAAGCCACTGGGGTACGCCTTGAGAGCGAGCCGCACGTTGACTTCGTCGAAGCTCTCGATGTCCTTCAGCTCATAAAGCTTGGCCCGCGAGAAGCGCAGCCGCTCCAGGAAGTAGTCACCATCCTGCGTCGTGGTCGACGTCGGTGATGGGTAGGCATCGAATGGGCTCACGCAGCGCGTGACCGGCATCCCTATGCTTTCGGCAACCACCGCATTGCCCTTGTAGGTCGCCTTGACCTTCTGCACCACTACAGGGGCGCGGATGATGGCGGCCGGATAGGTGCACAGGTCCGCCAGGAACTCGGCGAAGGTCTTCTTCCAGAGTCCCTCATCCATCTGCTCTTCAATCAGCAGCTCCATCTGCCCTGTCGATTCTTTCGCCTGCTTGGTGAGGTAGGCCAGCACGGCTTTCTTCAAGTCCCCCGCGCGCTGGCGCACGTCGTCCATGGTCTGCATCCCCATGGAGGGGTCGCTGATCTCATTGGCGAGCAGGGTGATCGCCTGCTCTCTCACATCCGCCGGCAGGTCCGGGATCGGAGAGGGCGCCAGCGTCCAGGGCTTCTCCATGGTGTTCATCACCACGTCCAGCAGCCACGACTCGGCGGCGCGCGACTTCAGCGCGGCGATGCCAATGTAGACGTCGATCTCTCCCACCATGGCCAGCTCTTCGGGCTGGTAGGAACCCTTCTTGCACCGCAAGTTCCGCAGCAGACGAGCCTCAGTGCCGTTCTGGACCTTGTGGTTGTACGCCTCGACGTAGCGCTCACGGATGTACCGCGCCAGCGCGTCCTGGAACTCAGCGTTGGTGATCTCTTCGACGAAGGGGTTCGCCTTCTCAGCGCCGGGCGGGGAATTGGTCAGCACGTTAGCTACGCTCAGCGGGTAGGGTTGGAAGCATCACACCATCATGTACTTTACCTACCATGGCCTGTAGCTTGGTAAATTCCTGCGGTGTCATCTTTCCCGAACCCAGTTTACCCAACGCATCCTCCAAAGAGCATACCTCCAGCGCATGCATGCCCACCAAGCGCTTGGGAGCGGACGTTGCCATCTCAGCTGTGTCTCGAATACGCATGCGGGGCTCCCCACGGAATAGGTCCGACCCTACACGGCGGCACCTTTCCCGTCAATGACTGATACCGAAAGGTCTAGACCATCATGGTCTTTTTCTTGGGGCCGTGCTCGCGGACGGGCTGCGGTCGGTAGCCGTACTTGGCCCATAAGCAGAGGTAATGGAGGCTGTCGGCGACGTGACTGAACTCGTTCTTGTCGGCAATATCGAGGCTGGCGCCCTTGTTGTTGCGCGACTCTTTCCATACGTAGCCCGTTGCCAAGGCTTCGCGCAAGTTCGTGCAGTGAGGGCTGATGATGAGCCCCTCATCGCGGCGCAGGAAATGATCCACCGTCTCCTTGCGTACCTGGAAATTGTTGGTATACGCCGGGAAGCCCTTCAGCCCGAACTGGCCGAGAATGTCGAAGCTGGTTCGCTTGTCGTTGGCCGACCGGCCCCGGCCGGCAGGATCGCCCGCCACCGTTACTGGATAACCAGTGTAACGCTTGGCCAGCAGCGGCACGAGGTACGTCTCTAGGAAGTCTTCCAGCGACTCGTCACTCGTGGGGATCTCATCGGTGATGCGGATGCCACGACGCGTCAGCTGCCCGATCACGCAGCCAGGGTTGAGCCCGAAGTCCAGCCCCACGATCAGCGGCCACTGGCGATCCGGGTCCAGCTTCGCCCGCGCGACATGCTTGGTCTCACTGAACAATGTGAAGATCGGCTTGCCCTTTCGACTCGCGCCATACTCACCAGCGAGCATCACGCGGATATAGCTGTCCTCCGCGCCCTTCAGCTGGTTGGGGTAGTAATCCGGCTTGGTGAAGCGCTGGTTCTCGCGGTCGGGGTTGAGCTGCCACTCCTGCGCCGGATCATCCCAATACACAGCCGGTGGCTGCTGGAACTTCTGCCAGCCCTCAGGCACCGCGCCCGTCTCGAACTTCTCATACAGCCAGTGGCTGATGTGCGGCGGGTTAGAGTCGACCACCATGCCCGGCTCGGTCGCGCCGCCCACCTGTGAGCCATCGTCACGAATCTCAAACTGCGGATAGCGATCGGTACGGCCCTTGATGGCCTCGAATATCTCCCAGCTGATCTCCTTGCCTTCGTTGATGTAGACGCCGGTCAACTCCATGGAGAGCACCCGGCCCACGTCGTCAGGATGGTCCATGGCCAGGAAGATGACCTCCAGCTCCATGCGCGTGCCGTCGGCCAGATGCTGCTTGAAGTTGCACTGGATGGGGCTCGAATAGACTACCGGTGCGATGTGCGGCGGCACCCACATCTCCCACGATTTGATCGTCGTGGATTTCAACTCGGGGTAGCTGTTACGCACGATCGCCCAGCGGCTCTTGCGGACCTTGTTATCGTCCGGCGCCTGCCGCAGCGCCCGCATGATCACTTCCAGGATGCACCCGGTGGACTTACCCGAGTTGATCGGACCCTCCACGTACTTGACGTTGGCCCGCGACTCGTGCAGCTGCGACAGCGTAGGGCTAGCTGTGTAGACCTTCGCCGCGCTCGGACCGGAGGCCGTGTTCTCTGGCGGAGCCTGCCGGTGGGCGTTGGGCTGCGTCGCCATCAGTGCACTGTCTCGTAGTAGATCTTGCTCAGGTCAACTGTCGCCCACTCATCCTCGCGCATGAACACCACCAGGGCAAACGGCTTACCCTCATCGTAGAGCACGTTGGTAATCGTGCCGTGGATGTCCTCCTCCAGCAGATCGAAGCGATCGCCGATAGCATAGGGTTTCATTCGACCGCCCCCCACATCTGCGCAAACTCCCGCTCCACCGGGCCATCCTCGTCCGCGAACGGCCCCATCTCCGGCTCCGCCACACCAGGCAACGCGAACGTCACCGGCAGGCTACGCACGTCCTCCTCCGGGGTCTGCAGGGCATGAGGCGTGCTGCCGGTGACGATCTGGGCATGACCACCGACGTTGAACACGTAGCTCACGGTAGTGGCTGCCGCAGGCACGTCAGTGGTGCCATACACAGGCTTATTGACTTTGCCTGCCATCCACCGGGCGTGTTCGATCAGCGCCTTGGCCTTGTCCAGCTCCAGCTTGGTGACTGCCGACTTCAGCAGCCGCTGCCCCGCGCTCAGGTAGCCTTCGGAGCTTAGAGTGGTCGCCTCCTCCACCCGCGGCCAGTAGCCCTCGTTGTCTAACCAGCTGCGAAGGAGCGTGATCGAGACCTTCAGGGCTTCGGCAGCGTCGACCAGGTTGGCACCCTGGTACAGCTTCTCCAGCACCGCCTCGATGCCCACGCCGTTGAGGTAGGCGTACGGGTTGCCGATCGTCCCGCGCCGGTTCTGCCAGCCGCGGGTAGCGAGGTCATCGTTGAAGACTTGGGGTGTTGCGCTCATACCCTTCCCGCCTTTACCCGTAGTATCACACGTAGCAAGAGCAGCCTGACCTGCAGACCTGCGAGGTGCCACTGGAGAGCGTCGACCATGGGGTTAGTATCGCCCATAAAAAAGACCCCTGCAACCGGACGGTGCAGGGGTCAGACGCAGCTCTTGGACGGGGCTGCTGTGCGCACAGCATGAGGGGGAGTCATTGACGGCGCAGGGTTAGATTCGCACGGTGTGCGAGGCTTGTCAAGCCGCAGGAGCGGCCGGTGGGGTGAGGGCGGCCACGGCGTTGGTCAGCGCGGTGTTGTTGGCGATCAGGGTCTGTGCTGCGGCTTCCACAGCGGCATCGCTGTCACCGGAGGTGGAGGCTTGAAGGGCGGCGACCGCGGCATTGGTGGCGGTGGTGTTGGCCACGACAGCGGCCTGAAGATCGGTGAGTCCGGACATGATGCGTTTCTCCAAAGCTTCGATACGCTCGAAGATGCGGTTAGCGTGGGTATCGCTGAGCCATTCCATGAAGGGCGTCCTGCGGGTGAGGGCTGTAGCTTACGCGGTGGGGTGGAGGTGTCAAGGGACTACAGCCGATCTTCACAGATGGCCTGATTGATCTCATGCCCCAGGAGTGATACTCCGCCGGCTAGCATGCTCACCGAAGTTAAAGGCGTGATGCAGAAGCGTGTTTGACGAGAATCCTTCAGGAAGTAGACCATGGCATAAGCTTCAACTTCACCTGCTTCTATGGCAGCGGCAAATAGCCTCACGGCTTCAATGTCGATAGCCTCCATCGCTCCCGGAGAGACAGGAGTGCCTGATAAAGCGAATACGTTGCCCGGCGTCTCGGGGTTACTCATCCTCGCCGTTCCCTTCGCTGGTCAGGTAGTCGAGATAGCGACACACGGCGTACCCTAGCAAACAAAAGAGCGAGACAACCAAACAGCTAATACAGTACCAGAACATAGCGTTGCCCTCGCTCAGCTGAAGTGTAGTAGATGATACACCCTAAATTTCTGGAGTGGGTGAAAATTTTCTTGGCGGGCCCGATTCTAGGGCGTGTTCTGTTAGACGAGGGTTTAGGGGTGAGAGTTTGCCCCACCGCCGCGCCCGCGCCGCCTGGTCCGCATGGGGGTCATCCTGCCGCTGCGCAAGCGTCAAAACGCAACATCAAATAGACGTCTAGACGGCTAAACGACATCGGCCCTACCCCCATAACAAGCGCAGCACCCCCATGCACGGGGTATAAGCGAAGGCTCCGCCCTAGCGCCGTGTAGCACTGACTATTGACGGGCTGACTTACTTAGGTATAGAATGGCGACGCCAACTAACCAGACGGGAGAGCGAGATGGGTAAGAACGTACTGAAGCGCGGCGACCGCGTAGTCACGCCAGACGGCAATGGCGTTGTGCTCATGGCTGAAACACCTGGATGGGATCGCCTCACCATGCTGGTGGCGGATCTCAAGACGCTGCCGTACCAGCGGGACTACTACGCGGCACAGCTTACGTTGCGCGATGGGGAGGGTTAAGGCATGGAATACACGCTGCAGCAGCTGGAAACGCAGTACAAGGGCGTAGTGGCCCGATTGGCGCAGAATGCGACGGCGCTTGCGGCCGCTTTGGACTATGACGTCCCATTCTTCCGCGGCGAGGACTGTCGGGCGGACCATAGGCGCAGGCACGAGGCGAACATCGCCCACATAGCGGCCCGCATAAAGCAGCTGATCGAGGCAATAAACCAGGTCGACATGACGAGGTAGCTAAGCAAGCCCTGTGCCAAGTAGACCGAAAGCCGCCGAAAGGCGGCTTTCTTTTGGGCGCCGTTTTGTAACACGGAGCGCAGTACAAAAAGCGTGTTCGGCCATTTTGGCTATCTGTACAAATCTGCAACTACGCGTTACACCAGGGTTTGTAAGGGTTTGTGATAGATAGATAGATAGATAGATAGTGTAAGGTTCCACAGAGACTATCAAAAAGTTTTTACTCCTGTTTGCCGCGCCGACGAACGTTAACCCCCTAGAATAAAAGTTTGCTTCTCCTAGAACGCAACAACACCGTAACACGCCACTACTAAAACCCCGAAACCGTTGCCCCATCTAGTGTGCGCCGTAGAACAAACCGGCGACCGTTAATTCAGTATCCGTAGCACAAGCTCCGTTTTTAGGAGCTACACTTATGCCCTTCCTGTCTATAACCCCCGCAACAGGCGCACAAGCTACATTTTCGCCCGTAAAAAATAACCCTCGCAACGTAGTTACTTACCCCCCCCGCCGCTGCCGAGTATACCAACTACGCTTCAACCCGGTTACGCCCTAACCGGCGTAACGCACCTATCCGATACACTTTCACCTAAAAACCGCCTATAATCGCCCCACCTAAAACACGCGGAGTCCGCACCATGCACAACCTCCTGCATCACTCGCCTGAAAACCGTTTGAAGATTCTCCCCCTCGCCCGTCGCTTGCTCGGCCCCGGCCGCCCCAACATGCCCTATCTATTGGAGTTGCTGGCCATCTTCGCGATGCAGCGCAACGTGGTGCGGGCGGAAGATTTCGGGAGCGGTACAGCCTATAACGCCTACTGCCGCAAGCGCTGCCGGGAAGTGACCGAGCTGCAGAAGGTTTTCGCCCGCTTTACCGCCCTTCGTGGTCAGGATGAAGACCTGGTCGAGGCCAACGTACAGAAGGCGTTGTCGCTGCGCCCCGACACGGGGGAAGGCTGGTCGCTGGCTTACACGCCGACCACGGGGAGCAACTACCGCACGGCGATTATCTGGCTAGTTGAGCGCGCGTGCGTAAACCTGGAGCACCGCCAGCGGCAGGCCAAGAAAGACGCCGACAAAGCTTTTTTCGCGGCACACGAAGCCGCAGCCAAGGTCGTACGCCAGCGGGCGCGCCTCGCGAAGGAACAGGCTAAAGCGGCGGAATACGCGGCCCGCGAAGCGCAGATGACACCACAACCCATTGTCGCGAGCGCGCCTTGGCCGTTCGACGACAGCGAAGAGTAAAGTATAGATAACGCTTGACTGACACGGCAAAGCCTGATAGTTTAGCGTCACTGGGGCAGCTTAGCCCGCAGTACACCACCCACGTAGCGAAGCGCCCCATCATGGACTAGCCCAGTTTCTTTAGAGCCTAAGTGAATGAGTCGAACTAGGAAGCGGTATGCGGCGTGGCACTCACAAGGTGCCGCGCCTTTGGGGTGCCAAACAACGAGTGGGAGAGCGAGATGGGCAAGAACAAGCCATTCAACGGGCACAAGAACTGGAACCACTGGAACGTGTCATTGTGGGTCAATAACGACGAAGGCCTGTACAACCTCGCGCGGAGATGTGTGCGCGACCACGCTAACCGGATAGATGCGGCACGCTGCTTCATGGCGCTCCGCCCTGCCGACAAGACCCCCGACGGCGCACCCTACAGCGTGACTACGGTTCGCGCTGCCATGGTGGGGATGTAATTGTGGAAACGAAAACCTACCGCTCCGACCTGGCCGACCGCATCCGTCATTGCTACGGCCTCACCAGCTACCGTTACATGGGCCGCTACGGTTGGATCTTTGCTGGCGCTCACAGCGATGAAGACGCCATGAAACAACTACGCCGCTCCACCGATGGGCCGCTGCATATGCAGTGCTTGGAGCGGTTCGACAATATCAGTAACGTATGGGTTGCAGCCGAAGGGGAGTTAGCATGAACCGCATCACCGATAAAGACCTGCAGGCTGTCGTGGATCGCATCAACCGCGTCACTGGTAGCCCGATGGAGAGCTACACAAAAACCTATGTTCGCGTCCGCACTAAAGAAGGTTTTGAGCAGAAAATAAAGCTGGTCGCCAACATTGGCAACTATCACCTTGACCATGCCTACAGCGGCGTGTGCTTGCACCGCATGGATAACGCCAGCGGTGGCGTCACCACCCCACTAGGCGGCGGCTACGACACTAAGCGTGAGCTGTACGGCAAACTGCAATCCTTTCTAGCTGGCATCGACTCAACGAGGAATGACAAATGGCAACATGGCTGAAAGACGCTAATGGAAATCGCTGCTCTGTCGAATACTTCGGATCGACTGAAGCGGCACAAACCGCACTCGACAGTCTAAAGAACTGCTTCGGCTGCTCCGACTGCTCCGACTGCTCCCGCTGCTCCGACTGCTCCGACTGCTCCCGCTGCTCCGACTGCTCCCGCTGCTCCGACTGCTCCCGCTGCTCCGACTGCTCCGACTGCTCCGACTGCTCCGGCTGCTCCCGCTGCTCCGACTGCTCCCGCTGCTCCCGCTGCTCCGACTGCTCCGACTGCTCCCG
>Ga0210409_10009195_pt1 | contig 10011 bp, 5 predicted proteins | sample IncBWH17MmetaG_FD_161649 | JGI IMG/M metagenome (GOLD analysis project Ga0210409, IMG submission 161649) | Forest soil microbial communities from Barre Woods Harvard Forest LTER site, Petersham, Massachusetts, United States - Inc-BW-H-17-M | ecosystem: Environmental > Terrestrial > Soil >...
GATTTATGGAGATCGGCGTCAGTGAGAATGGCCAGGGAGAAGTCCGCCTGTTTCAGCTGGGCGTTGCCCAGTTTGGTGGAGGTCAGGTAGGTTTCCTGAAGATTCGCCATCGTTAGATTCGAGTTTTCCAGATTCGACTCGCGAATGTCCGCTTGTTTCAGGCTCGCCCTCTGCAATAGCGCAGACCGAAAGTCCACTTTGTAAAGAGTTGCGCCGTCGAGTGTGGCGTCGAGCAGGGTCGCGCCGGAAAGAATGGCGGAAGACAGATTCGCGTTTCGCAGATCGGCCCGGTTCAAATTCGCGTTTCGCAGGTCCGCTTCCTGGAGCGACGCGCGATTCAGCTTGGCGCGATCGAGAATCGCAAACTGCAGATTGGCCTGGCGGAGATTCGCTTCTCGCAGATCCGCTTCCGACAAATACGCATTTCGCAGATCGGCTTGCCAGAGTCGGGCTTTGGCGAAGAAGGCCCCGTATGCCTGGATATAGCGCAAACTGAGCTTATTGAGAGTGGCCCCTTTCACAAGAGCGAGTTCTTCTTCTCGTCCTGACCATGTGGGAGGTTTCGTCGAAACATCCGCATCGGTCAACTGTGCGTACGGATTGTAGCCGACGGCCCAGAGGGCGCTGGCCGCCCACGTCTTGAATTCGGGATCGCCGGATCCAGCGGTTTGTCCCTGGCCATGAGGAGTCCCGAGGATGGTTCCGGCGGAGAGCAGGAAAAGAACGACACCAATTCCAAGCGGCGCGGCCCCCCGAAGCAATTTGGTTTTTCTGCGCGAACGCTCTTTTCCGTTCGCGGAGCGTCGCGAATCGTCTCCGAACGCTTTCCCAACCATTTTCGGAAAATTCATGGCCGCGGCGACGGCTCCGGCGACCAGCAAAACCTGCATCGTCGAGCCGCGCAAATCTTCGAGCGTGAGATACCGGCCCCAAAAAACAAGTATGGTTGCGGGCGTGACCCAATACAGCAGAAGCATGGCGATGCCCGCATCCAGAAATGCCAACGGGGAACGCGTGTGTTTCAGCCATTTAGAGTGCTTGCGCGCAGACCACCTCGCGAACCAGGGGAGGCATGTGTCCAAGCCCCGCCCGTCCGGGAAGATGGCGGGCAATTGCGCCGCCCCATCCCACAGACGCTGCAAGTAAAGATGGAAACTGACATACAAACAGAGAATTACCACCGGCCCGAAAAGATAAAAGGCGATGAACGGCAATTCGGCTTGCAGACCGAAAAACGGCAGGGCTGGAGCATTCCTCAAAAGTTGTGAATCCGGTGTCGTGAAGATCCTCACCCACGCCAGGACATTGACGAGCAAGGTCAAAACCAGGAACCAGCCTGCTCTGGTGGCCACTTCACGAACATGCTTCAATCCCTCGGTCGGGGAAGTGTCCGCCGGAAGGGCAGCGCCAAACAGGTTTGCTCCGGCGAGCTGCCGGCTCAGGAGTCCCGTGGCACCTTCGAACGTCGCAGCTTGAAGATTTGCCTGTTGGAACCCGGTGCCCAGCAAGTTTGCTTCCTGCAGATTGGCCTGGAGCAAACTCGCTCCCCGCAAATCCGCCAGCATCAGGTCGGCCCGTTTCAGGATGGTTTTATTGAGGAGGGCGTCCTGGAGCCTGGCATCGATCAGATCGGCTCCCGTGAGATCTTCGCGTGAGAAGTCCGCCTGTATGCCGGCATCCCCCTTCGAATCGAGCCAATCGCCATGCTGCTCGAGGATTTCCGCCACCCCCCGTATGGCAACAGGTGCGACGGGAGGAGCGGCCTGCTCAGTCTCGGGAGTCGATACTTTTACCTCTTCTGTCGCTGTTTCCACGATTCGACCCCTGAAATGCCGACGCGGTATCAAAGCAGTGGGACGCGTCCGCGTCCGGCTAATTTCTGGCGGGCTCCAAGTCGCCGACGCGCCAAAGCCGGCGCTATGGCGACGGCGCGTAGAGCCCGCACCCGTAAAAATACTTTTCGCGTAAACCCGATCTTGTACTGGAAGATCGGGCCGGGTCACCTGTCCAATAGCACAAGACTTGTACAGGCGATTCCGGCATATCCCCAGGCGCTCAGAGCGTCTTTTTCTCGGGGCGGGCGAGAAGTGTATCGAGATCCAGGTTCGGCTGGGCCTTGCGCGCGACTTCGATAGCACCTTTGAAATATGCCCCGTCTTCGATCACGATTCGCGAGGTTTTCAGATCGCCCACGACCGAGCCGTGTTTCTTGATTTCGATACGGTCACTCGCGACAAGATTTCCGCTCACCTCGCCAAAGACAACGACTTCGGAGGCGGTAATTTCGCCGCTGACATGAGCGTCCTGCCCGACGGTGAGGCGGTGGCCGCCAAGCGAGATGGGTCCATCCACTTTGCATTCCACCTGTAGATCTTCCGCGCCGGTAATTTGTCCCTTAATTTTCAGGCCCGGTCCCAGCCACGCCGGCGCGCGCGCAGCGGATCCAGGAGCACGAGGAATTTCCATCATACTTTTGCGCACACTCGCTGGAGCAGTCAAAGGTGCGGGCGCAGGCGCGGGTTCGGTGAGCGTGCCCACCCCCGTCCCCGGCGGCGTGCGGGAAGAATCAGACGATTGCTTGTTGGTCCACATGACACCCTCCTAGGGCTCGAAATGGGGCTGACGGTTGCAGACTGGTGCAATTAGTCTAGGTTCACACTACAGGTAGAAGCAAGGCTGGAACACTGCCTAGTTGTCCGCATTGTCACGTCGTTAGCACGACCATGAATGGGCTATCCGGGACCCAGACGCGGCTGTGGGAACCCGCCCGGGGGGGCGGGCACAGGCTGTGTGCCGGGAGGCGGCGGTGGCTGGGTGCCCGTGGGTGGTACTGGTTGAGGGGGCACAGGGGGGGGCGGCGTGATTGGCGTGGCAGGCGCGGAAGGCTCTCCATGCCCGGCATAAATTGCGCGTGAATTGCGTGGCGGCAGACGCAATGCGCGCGGCGTGATGACAATGAGCATTTCGGTGTCTTTCGTGTCCGCAGTACGCTCTCCGGTCAAGTACCCTACGCCCGGGGCCGTCGCGGTCCAGGGTAAGCCGCTGACGGTTCGTGCTTCGTTGGTTTCGATAAGTCCCGAAAGGACCGAGGTCTCGTTTTCGCGCAGCCGAATGGTCTGGTCAATCGTGCGATTGCTGAGGATGGGAATGCCGTTGATGGCCGCCCCGGCAAGACTGCGGATGTCGAATTCCAGATGCAGCGTCACCTCGTCATCGCCATGCAGCCGCGGCGTCGCTTTCACTTTCAATCCCAGGTCCACATACTCCGCCGACGGATACGCGGACTGCCCGCCAGAAGAAGGTAATGAGGATGAACTTGCGGATTGCAGGGTGTTGAGCGTGACGGTCACCGAATTCGAGGTTTCATTCGCAGCTATGACGTCCAGTGTCCCGTTGCCGTTCAGGTCGGCAGCAGCGACAGCTACGGGTCCGTTGCCTGAGGGGATGGCTATCGGAGATGTAAACGTATTGTCTCCATTTCCGATGAGAAGACTCAGTTGATTGCCTCCGTTGTCCGCCACGACAACGTCTGGATTCCCGTTTCCCGTGAAATCCGCGGCAACGATTCCCACGGGACCAGACCCGGCCGCGAAATCGGTATGCGTGCCAAACGTACCGTCGCCATTGCCCAACAGAATAGAAACCGTGTTGTCGGATTGATTGGAAACAGCGAGATCCTGGCGTCCGTCACGGTTGAAATCCGTGATGGCGATGCCTGCCGGACCTTTCCCTGTTGCGGGATTCTTGCTCGTGAGGGGATCAAGCATAGCGGTGAAGGTATGGTCCACGTTTTGGAGTAGGACAGAAACCGAATTGTCATTCTGGTTCGCTACCACCAGATCGGGGCGCTTGTCGGGGTTGACGTTGAAGTCGGCGGAGGCAATCGCCGTTGGCTTGACGCCGACTTGATACGCTGCCGTTGGGATAAAAGTTCCGTCTCCCTTGCCGTTCACTGAATGGCCGAACAGAATCGAAACTGATCCGTTAGCAACGCCGTCGCCCTGGTTGACTACGGCGAGATCCAGAACCCCATCGCCGTCGATGTCAGTGGCTAACAGCGCGACCGGACCCGCGACAGGACTAGCCCCAATCTCGGTTGTGTACGTCACAGGCACTTTGAAGGTTCCGTCGCCGTTGCCCAGCAGAATCGCCACTTTGCTGTTGGCCGAATCCGTCACGGCAATGTCCAGGTTATTGTCGCCGTCGAAATCGCCCACGGCGACGGCCGAGGGTGCCGAGGGCAATGTGCCGCCGGGAATTGCAATGGGAGTCTGCGTGCCGAACGTGCCATCGCCGACACCGAGCAAGATCGAGATCGTGCCGTCGCCCTGATTGGCGACGACCAGGTCCGGGTGTCCATCTCCATTGAAATCGCCGATCGCCAGCGCGACGGGCGCAGTGCCCGTGGAGTAGTCTTTGCGAGGCAGCAAGCCGGAAAGGATTCCCGAAGCGGCAAGCGACGATGTCAGTGAGCCCAAGCTGGAAGAAAGCAGCCCCAATGAAATTGGAAAGCGATCGCCGACGAAAAATGTAGCCGGTTTTCCATCCTGCGCGCGCAGCAGGATGCGCTGGGCACTGCGCACTACGTTGAGCGACTGGCCGAAATTGGCGCTGGCGCCGGGCAACGTTGCAAGAAAGATCGTCTTGCCGCCCCCAAACGCGATCAGCGGCGGCAGCACAGCTCCCAATCCGCTTGCTGCCGCTCCCAGCGCGCTGCTGCTGCCGAAGATGCTTTGTAGAACTTGTATCAGCGACCCGTTGTTTTGCGCCTGCTGCAGCTGCCGGACTTCGGCCAGGCTGAGCGTAAACTCCCGCGCGGACGTCGGCGGCGTGATGCCCAGTTGGTGCGCGGCCTCGCGGTCCACCTGGAGGATTTCAATTTCCAGCATCATCTCGCCGTGCGGCTGCTCGATTTGTTCGAGGACAGCCTGCGCCAGCGCGATGTTTTCCTCGGTACTCCGCAACGTGAGAGTTCGCGTGGCTGTGTCGAGTTGCGTTCGCGCAATTCCGGTGATTTCGCGGATCATCCGGACGGTTTCATTCATTTCCTCCGTCGTGACCGAGGCCGGCAGCACCAGACTCTTTTCGACTTCGAGGGCGTATTCGCGCACCTTCTGAACGGTATCGTCCGTAACGAACAAGGTATGCTCATCCACAACCCGGGTGAACGTCCGCGTCTGGCGCGACAAAACCATAATCGCTGTTTCAAAGTCCACGTTCGGGGCCCGGAAACGTATGGAACGGTCGGCCAAATCCCCGTCAAACGCCATCGTCACACCGAATTGCCGCCCCACCTCTTCATAGGCCCCCCGTGTGGTGCCCCGGTAATCGAAATCCCGCGTTCCCGGCTTCGGATTCAGGCGCGGCAGACCGGCGAGTCTTGGCCCCTTCTCCGGCGTCACGCTGACGGAATCCGGAGACAGCTCTGCAAGGCGCTCGCGGGCGATCACGTAGTATGGATCGATTTCAAGCGCGTGCAGAAGCTGCTCTCTCGCGCCAGCCGTGTCTCCCGCAAGCAATTGCCGTTCCGCTAGGTCGGCAAGTCCCTGGAGCAACTGGAACCGGCCATGTTCCCTCAACAGGGGGTATTCCTTGCTCGCCGGAGCGTAGGTGGCCGCTTCGGAATATGCGGGGTATGCCGTCTTCCAGTCGCCGGCCTGTTCCGCACGGCGTCCGGCCTGATAGGCGATCTGGGCGCGATTCTTATCAGGTCGGGGGGCCGTCTTTTCAGGCGCCCCGGCCTGGGTACGGGCCGAGGAGGGCGATGCGGGGCCAAGGCCGCGCTGGGACTGCGGACTTGCGGAAGCCGCGATGAGTAAGGCCGCCAGGGCCAGCGATAAGACAGGTCTAATCCTGCTTGCCGGCAGGGTGTTGGCTCGCGCAAGCAGGAGGCAGTATCGTGGTTGAGGCGTGCTCATCTCCATCCAGATGCGTATTCTACCCCATCCGGGCGGGCTCCAATCCCGCTGTTGCCGGGCCGCACCCGTAGCGGTTGCAGGGCGGTAAAATCCTTGACGTTCCTTTGCGGTACGTGTAAACTGGAACTTCTAGTTGCTACTGGGTTGCAACTAGATACGTGCCGTACGGGCCCATAACGGGAATTAAGGACACGCCGTTTGCTCTCCTCATTTCTGATCGCTCTTCGGGAAGGCGTCGAAGCCGCTTTGGTCGTCGGCATCGTGCTCGTCTATTTGAACCGCACCGGACGCGGCGCTCTGGCATGCTGGGTCTGGGGCGGCGTCGCGGCGGCAGCCGCCTCCAGCCTCGCTGTCGCCATCGCTTTGCAACGATGGCACGTGGGCGAGGATGGACCCGAGGGAGTGCTGCAGCTCATCGCCGCGGTCTTGATCGTGACGATGATTTTCTGGATGAATCGCGTGGCGCGCCACTTGAAAGAGGAAATCGAGCAGCGCGTGGAGGTTTATGCGGGGAAGAACATATACGCCGCGGGTCTTGGCCTCGGTACGTTTGTGTTTCTCACGGTTGTCAGGGAAGGAGCGGAGCTGGCGATCTTTCTGCGCGCCGTTCAGCTTCCTACGACAGAAGGCCTCGCGGTTTGGATCGGCACGAGCCTGGGCCTGGGTGTTGCCGTCGCTTTGGGCTGGTTTGTCTTTCACGGGACGCTGAAAATCTCCCTCGGAAAATTTTTCTCGGGTACCAGCACGATTCTCATTCTCATAGCCATTCACCTCGCCCTGACCGGCGTTCATGAATTGAGCGAGGCCATGTGGCTGCCGTCCAGCAAGATGGAGATGGCTTGGGTTGGCCCAATCGTCCGCAATGAGGTCTTCTTTTTCGCCGTAATTCTCGGCGCCACGGCCATCATGGTCCTGCTTGGATGGATGGCGGCGCGCAGCCAGGCCGTCTCGAATGTTTCCGACGCCGCGGAACGCCGTCGTCTGGAGTGGGAGCGGCGCAAGCAGCGTCGCTGGGCGTTTGCTTCGGCCCTTACCTGCACGGTAGTCATTCTGATTCTCGCCGCTGAGTTTGCGTACACGCGGGTTACAGCGACGACGGAAGCGCGCGCGATTCAAGCCACAGGCAATGAGGTTCGCGTTCCTCTTGCTGAGGTAAGCGACTCGAATCTGCACGTCTATAGTGTCGACGCCAATGGGGCAAGCCTGCGCTTCCTGGTGATCCGCAAACCCAACGGAAGCTGGGGCACGGCGCTCGACGCTTGCCTGATCTGCGGCATGGCCGGGTATCGTCAGGATGGTTCGAACGTGGTCTGCCGCAATTGCGCTTCCGCCATCTATATCCCCACGATCGGGGAAGCGGGCGGATGCAATCCGGTCGGCGTTCCCTCGCGAGCGGAAAACGGTGCGCTCGTGATTGACGTCTCGACGCTTGCCGAAGCGAGGAGTCGAGTCTCTCACTAGAGACAGCGAGACTATGTTTCTTCGCATCGTCAGCGATTCGTTTGCGCGCAAGCCGCGTCGAAAGGCGCTGACAGCCGCGGCGCTTGCTCTTGGCATGGCGGTGGCGACCGCCACGCTGGAAGTCGCGCTCGATGTCGGCGACCGCCTCGCGCACGAATTCCGCTCTCTCGGCGCAAATCTGCTCGTTTCACCCGCGACGGATACGCTTCCTCTCGAAATCGGCGGCGTCGATTACCGTCCCGTGGATGCCGGGGCGTATTTGCCGGAGGGCGACCTCGGCAAGCTGAAGACAATTTTCTGGCGCAACAACATCGTGGGGTTTGCTCCGTTCCTGGATGTTCCCGTGGAGATTGCACAGGCGTCTTCGTCACAGACTCAAACGGCGCATGCGGGCACGCGTGAGACGCTCATCGGAACGTGGTACAGCCATAGCGTCGATGTTCCCGACGGAAGCAAGTTCGTCACGGGCGTTTTCTCGACCGATCCCTGGTGGCATGTCGAAGGGCGATGGTTTGCCGATGGCTCGGACCAATGTTTGCTCGGCGCGGAGCTTGCTCGCCGCACGGGTCTGCGCGTTGGAAGTACGATAACAGTTCGCGCTGGGGAACGGGCGCGCACGCTGACCGTTACTGGCATCGTTTCGACCGGAGGCCGCGAAGACAACGCCGTCCTCGCGCCGCTGCAAATTGCGCAGGACCTTGCCGGGCGTTCCGGCCGGTATCGCCGCCTGCTGGTCAGCGCGCTGACCAAGCCAGCGGATGCGTTCTCGGAGCGCGACCCTTCCAAGATGACGCCGGTGGAATACGACCGCTGGTATTGCAGCCCGTACATTGCCTCGATTTCGCACCAGATGCAGCAAGAACTGCCGGGGATCGAAGTTCGCGCCATACGGCAAGTTGCCGAAGGAGAGGGCCGAATCCTCACGCGCGTTGGCAGCTTGATGTGGCTGGTGACGTTCGCCGCGCTGTTTGCCGCGGCGCTGGCTGTGGGCGCCACGTCCGCAACCACGGTGCTCGAGCGGCGCTCTGAAATCGGATTGATGAAGGCGCTGGGCGCGAGCCACCGCGCCGTCGGCGCATTTTTTCTTGCCGAACAATTGCTCCTGGCGCTGATCGGCGGCATTGCGGGCTATGTGATCGGTCTCGGACTGGCGCGCGCTCTCGGAATCGGAATTTTTGGAATCGCACCCGCCGTTCGATTGATCCTTTTCCCTATTGTGCTCATCCTGGCCGCCGTCGTGGCGCTGCTCGGCAGCCTAGTGCCGCTCGGACGCGCATCGCGCGTCGATCCCGCTCCCATATTGCGGGGAGAGTGAAGATTTGCCACCCCGCTCCCACTCGATGTTCTGGCGAATCTTCCGGCAACTGCTCCGCGCGAGCCGCGGGCGGCTCACGGTCGCTTTGATCGCGCTTTCCAGCGGAGCTGCGATTTCCTCGGCGCTTCTGAATATCAATCTGGATGCGGAACAGAAATTGACGCGCGAATTCCGCACGCTCGGCGCCAATGTGGTTGTCGCGCCGCCTTCGGCGGGCAGCGATGCGGCCCTGGCGGATGCCGCCGCCATGGATCGCATCGCTGGGCTGAGCGCTCCGCAGGTCGTCGCGGCGGCGCCTTATCTCTACGTCGCCGCAAATGCCGGCGCGCAGCCCGTCATCCTGGCCGGCACGTGGTTTGACCAAGTGGCCAAGATGAATTCCTGGTGGAAAGTGGATGGCGGATGGGTCTCCTCGCGCGATGACCGATTGCAGTGTCTGGCAGGTCAGGCCGCTGCGCGCCAGCTTGGGCTTGCTCCCGGGAGTCACGTGGTTCTCCGCGCCGGCGAGCACGACGTTTCGCTCGCGGTCGCCGGAATCATCACCACGGGAGGCGCGGAGGACAGCCAAATTTTCACGAGTCTCGACGTGGCGCAGAGTCTTGCGGGCTTGCCCGGCCGCGTGAGCCTCATCCAGTTGAGCGTTTCGGGAGCGCCCGCCGAGATTGAGGCGTTTACGCGCCGCCTGGCTGGCGCTCTGCCGGGTCTCGACGTGCGTCCCGTACGCCAGCTTGCGGCTGCCGAGGGATCGATTCTGGGGCGGATTCGCGGGCTGATTTTCTGGACGATCACGCTCATCCTTGTTCTCACAACGCTCGGCGTGCTTGCCTCGATGGCCGCCCTCGCCATGGAGCGCAGCCGGGATGTCGGCCTAATGAAAGCGCTCGGTGGGTCCGTGCAGCGGATCATGCGCCTGTTTCTAGCCGAGGCTGCCACACTCGGTGTGACGGGCGGGGTGATCGGATTCGCGATTGGAGTTGTGCTCGCGCGGTGGATCGGAGGGCGCGTCTTCGGCGTTGCCATTTCGCCGCGTCTGGAGGTCTTTCCGCTGACCATCGCTTTGACGCTCGTTGTGGCGCTGACGGGTGCGCTTCCGCTGCGGTTGCTCGGGCGCGTGCGCCCGGCGGAGATTTTGCGGGGAGAGTGATGGCGCCTCTGGTCCAGGTCGAACATCTAGAAAAACGCTTCGGCGATGTCTGCGCTCTCGATCACGTGAGCTTTGAGGTCGAGGCTGGCGAGTGGATCGCCATCATGGGGCCCTCGGGGTCCGGCAAAACGACGCTGATCAATATTCTCGGTGGTCTTGATCATCCGACCTCG
>Ga0210409_10009196_pt1 | contig 10010 bp, 11 predicted proteins | sample IncBWH17MmetaG_FD_161649 | JGI IMG/M metagenome (GOLD analysis project Ga0210409, IMG submission 161649) | Forest soil microbial communities from Barre Woods Harvard Forest LTER site, Petersham, Massachusetts, United States - Inc-BW-H-17-M | ecosystem: Environmental > Terrestrial > Soil >...
CCATCGCGGGAGAGGTGGCCGAGCGGTTTAAGGCGCACGCTTGGAAAGCGTGTGTAGGTTAACCCCTACCGTGGGTTCGAATCCCACCCTCTCCGCCAGAAAGCTGCCGCCTTAACGGTTGATGATCCTCCGCACCGCCGAGCAAGTCCGCCGCGTTTTTCTCATCATTGCTGGTTTTACTCTGCTGCTCGCGGGTGTAATCATGCTGGTTACGCCCGGGCCCGGGCTGCTGGTCATTTTTCTCGGGCTCGGTCCGCTGGCCGCCGAATTTGTTTGGGCGCGCCGCTTGATGGACCGTATGCGCCGCGAAAGCGGACGCGTGCTTGATGCCGTATGGAAAACGAAGGACGAGGATCCCAGCAAATAAGGAGAAACATGCAAGCAGAGTGGAATGGCAAGTGGGCATTGGTGACTGGAGCGAGCGCCGGAATCGGAGTGGCCTTGGCGAACGAGTTGGCGGCCGGAGGAACAAACCTCGTGTTGACGGCGCGCCGCAAAGACCGCCTCGAAGAGCTGGCGGCTTCGTTGCGCTCGCAGCACAAGGTGAAAACCGAGGTTTTCGTCGCTGATCTGGCGGAGGCAGGCGCACCGGAAAAGATTTTCGCCTTCACAAAAGAAAAAGGTCTCGACATCGACTTGCTCATCAACAATGCCGGATTCGGCCAGTTCGGCGAATTTCCTTCCGTCGAAATACAACGCCTGCTCGACATGGTGCAGGTCAATTGCCATGCCGTCGTGCACCTCACGCGCCTCTATTTGCCGGAAATGATCGCGCGGCACCGAGGCGATGTTCTCATCCTCGCCTCCACCGCGTCTTTTCAGGCGGTCCCGTACATTTCCACTTACGCCGCTACAAAAGCCTTCGATCTTCTGTTTGCCGAAGGCCTTGCCGAGGAAATGAAGCCCTATGGAATCCGTGTCTGCGCCCTCTGCCCAGGTTCGACAGAAACCGAATTTCACGTCGTTGCGGGACAGGACAAGTTTATTCGCAAAGCGGAAACCGCTGAAAAAGTCGCGCACACCGGCCTGAAAGCCCTCGCCGCAGGCAAGAGCTACGTCATCTCCGGCCTCGGAAATTATCTCGGCGCCCACGGTGAACGCCTCGTCCCCCGCCGCTTCGTCACCAAAATCGCCGCAGGCATGTTCAAGCCCGAAAAAAAATAAAGACTCTCATCAGCAACATCCCTCCGGCGCGTCCACCTTGGAGTGCGGCGGATCGACGCCGCTTTTCCTCCATCCTCAGCCTGCACCCCGTACTCGGTTTTTCTCCGCCTTGCCGTTCGAGCCTTAACCGCTTTGAGGCGACACGCGGGAGCCCCCGCCCGCGTCCAAGTTATTGTGAAATGAAGAGCTTTTAGGCGCCTCTCCAGGGCAGCCTTTCGAACGGGAACTTTTTCAGCCCGCTCCGGGAATTGATAGATGAGAGCGCACAGAGCGTCTTGTCAGGGGAGATGAGGATCGCTGAGCCAGAGAGAGACGACGTTCTGTTGCGGCGGGCCGCCCGTGGCGATGAAGAGTCTTTTACTCTCCTCTACCGGCGGCACCAGGCGGCCATGTACCGCTTCGCCTTGCGCATGACCGGCAACAATTGGGCCGCAGAAGAAATTGTGCAGGACGTATTCATGACGCTGATGCGCCAGCCCAAGAAATACGACGCCGCGCGTGGGACCATCGGCGCTTTTCTTTACGGCATCGCGCGCAACCGCGTACTGAAGCACTTGGAACGTTTGCCGCGGGAAGTAGCGCTCGAGGAAAAAAACGAAGACGGCACGGGCTCGGGAATTGTTTTGATGGACAGTGCCACCCCGGCCACCTGGGCGGAAAAACGCGAGCGCGTGGAACAGATCCGGGCCGCCGTGCTGGAATTGCCGGCCGAGTTTCGCGAAGCCGTGGTGCTCTGCGAGCTCGAAGAGATGAGCTACGAGGAAGCCGCGGCCATGGCTGGCTGCCCCATCGGAACGATTCGTTCACGGCTGCATCGCGGGCGCGCTTTGTTGCTGGCCAAACTGGAAATGCTGCGGGATGTCCCGCGGCGCGCAAGCGCGGTGCGATGACGGAGTTTATGCAAAGCAAGGGACGTGCAATATGAAGTGCGAAGAATTTGAAGCGATTGGATTGGATGCGGAGCGCGATGCTTCGTTGAGCGAAGCCGAGCGTGCCGCCGCGCGAGAACATGTGAATTCCTGTTCGCGCTGCGCCGCGCTCCAGGATTCCTGGCTCGCCGCCCGCATGGAATTGCGTTCTCTTGCCGATGCCACCAGCCAGCACCAGGCTCCGGCGCGCGTGGAAATGCGCCTGCGCCAGGAGTTCTGGACGCAGCACCATACCGTAAAGACGCGGCGCGCAGCCGTGATTGCGGGGTGGGCGCTGGCTGCCGCGGCGGTGGCGGTTGGCGCGGTGAGCTGGAGTAATTGGCGCGCGGGCCTGCACCCGGGCGATACGAGTAATCCGGTTAATCTCACTGCGAGCGGCGGCGGAGCGAAACAATCAGCGCAGGATCAGAATCTGGGTGCAAATTCGGAAACGCTTCTTGCCGACAACGAACTCGGCGATTTCACTTTGCTGCCGGGAGTTTTGGCCTCCGATACCGATGACGCCGCCATCATGAGTGTGCGCATGCAACGCAGCGCGCTGGGCGCTCTGGGTTTGCCGGTGAGTGAAGAAAACGCCGGCGACTGGATCCAGGTGGATTTGCTGGTTGGAAATGATGGATTGCCGCAGGCCGTGCGGCTGCCGCAAGAGAACTGAAACGAGCGACAGGCTGTGCCCACTGCGTTCGAGAAAAGGACTGATGGATGGCAGCGACCGCCTTCTGGCAGAAGTTGAGACCCGCTCCTCGCGCGGAACTGGGAGCGCCGAAAAAATGGTTTGCCGCGTGGATCGTGCGCGTGAAAAAAGGAATTGCGGAAGTCGCTGCGGCAAAAAGTTCACAACAATTTGGGAGAGAAGAGGAGAAGGAATAATGAATCGAAGAATGGTCATGAGTTTGGTCCTCGGCGGTGCGTTGGCATGGAGCGCCGGATTGGCATGGGCGCAGGATGCGCCGCCTCCCCCACGCGAGGGAGCGCGGATTTCCGGCGGACCGGGTGGGCCGGGCGGAGAAATGATGACTGGGCCTTTCGGTGACGGCATCGAGTTGTTGGGCTTCAAGGGCGTGCACGGCGGAAAAGTCGTAACTGGCGCGCCGTTCAGCGCAGTCGCCGTTTCCGAAACCACGCAAACCCTTTCGGATGGAAATCACATCTCTCGGAAGACGCAGACGAATCTCTTTCGCGACGGGCAGGGACGCTTCCGCAAGGAAGTAACACTCCCGGCCAACGCCGGGATCGGGCCGCTGGCGGTTTCGGGACAATCCAAGTCGTTCGTGTTCATCAATGACCCCGTGGCGAATACAAATCTCATTCTGCATGCCGACACGAAAACCGCCGAAACAATGGGCGGGCACGGAATGAGAGGTCATGGGAAAGACGCAATCAAGGAGAAGATGCAAGGAAAGTTCGGCGCGCACATGCAAGAGGAGATTGCGAATGGCACCTTGAAAAAGGAAGACCTGGGCACGCAGACCATCTCCGGCGTACTCGCGCAGGGTACGCGTATCACCAAAACCATTCCTGCCGGACAAATGGGCAACGAAAAACCGATCTTGATCGTTCATGAGACCTGGTATTCCAACGATCTGCAACTGGTGGTCAAGAGCACGCGGAGCAATCCGTGGTCCGGCGAATCGACCTATACACTGACGAATATTCAGCGGTCCGAGCCGGCCGCTTCTCTCTTCGCGGTGCCTTCTGACTACACCGTGGCACCGGGCGGCCAGGGGAAGCGCGGGATGATGAGGCGGAATCAGGCGCCACCTCCGCCGTCCGACAACTGAACTTCGACGCACGATCTTCTCTCCTGAAGACGGCACGCCCCTTTCGCAGCAGCCCCCATCGCTGCGGGAAGGGCGTCGCCGTTTTTGAAGAGGATAAGTCTTCGGAAACCGTTGGCGTGTGGTTGCAAGGCGCTGCAGCGGTGGCAACTTAATCGCATTTGGTCGGGTGCGCGTAAGTTGAGATCCTTCGAGCATCCTCATCGGATGCTCTCAGGAGGACAGGTCTAGTCTTCATGGCGGCCTCCAAGATGGCGCGGTCGAGGAGTTCGACGACGTGGAGGGCTTGCTGGTTGGTGCGATGGATTTGGGCGCCGGCGCGGAGTTGCAGGAGGCAGGCGGGGTTGGCGGTAGCGATGGTTTCCGCGCTAAGGAGGGTCGCCCGCGGACAAGCCCTCTCACGTCAACGACCGCTTTGCATGGCGTCTGGCTAGTCTGAAACCTGGGCCTTTTCCACGTCTTTGCCTGTCCACGCGTAAACTACCGCCCATGACCCATAGCCGCAAAAAACGATCACCGGGTACTTGGCCCGAATCGGCTTCTCCCTATTCATACCCTCATACTTGCCAGGGCTTTCTCGCCAGGCAACTGGTGCCCCATCGGCTATTTCCAAGGAGCGAGTTTCCCAGCCCAACGCAACTTGGTGGCCACTATAAGCTCCGCTTTCTGCTTTAAACCTTCTCCCGAGATCAAGACAAGAGCCCACGTTGGTTTTCCGTCGCCGTAGAAATTGACTTTGGCCAGACCGGGACATCGTGTGCCAAAGTCCTGATACAGCTTTCTATCGTAGTCCTCCAGATCCTCCAAATGGACGAGGTGGGTGGCGGGATATTTCTTGGAGATTTCGTCGCGCAGGTCTGGCGGATACTCACATCGGTCAGGGGGTGGCGCCGCACCCGCTACCTGACTGCAAGCAATCAGGAAAAGGACAGCAGAACAAGTTCTTATAGGTGCTAGCCGCATGTTAGGAGGCGCATGCATCAGTTTTGGTTCATGGCGGTGGCTTGGATGGCCTTGATGCGCTGGTCGAGTTTGGCAGCGTCTTCGGCGCGGCCGGAGGCGCGAAGCGCATTGGCTTCGTTGGTCAGGGCGCCGACCAGAATGGGATTGTCCGAGCCGTACTGTTTTTCCAGGATGGCAAGAATGTGGGCGTGGCAAGGGACGGCCTTGTCCGGTCTGTTGGTCTTATCGTAGATTTGGCACAATGGCGTCAGGTTAATGATGGCTTGGGAACCGTCGTGTCCGTAGAGAGTTTCATCGATTTTAACAGCGCGGACCAGGAAGGGTTCGGCGCCCGCGTAGTCTTGTTGAGCGAAGTAAAGGAAGGACGACATGCGGAGGGCATTGGCGACGGGCGCGCTGGTTTCTCCGTAGGCCTTTTGCGAGAGTTCAAGAGCGCGGTCGAGGTAGTTGCGGGCCGAGCCGTAGTCCTTCCGGCGAACCTCATTCATGCCGAGGTTCTGGAGGGACTCGGCCAGTTCCGGAGCTTGAGGACCGGAGAGTTCCTCAACGACTTTTAGCTGGCGGTGAAAAAGGACGTCCGCTTCGTCGTAACGCTTGAGCCCGGAGGTGATCCTGCCGAGTTCTCCGAGAGCGACGGAGAGACGGGCGTCGTGCGGTTGCATTTTCTCACCGAGGTCCACGGCTTCCTTGTAGTTCTGCCAGGCATCATTGAATTTTCCGCTGCGCATCGCGTCGAAGGCGGCTCGCATGGCAGCGTCCAATTTCTCCGAGGGGCCCGCATTGGTTTTCGAGGCCGCCACACTCGATTCCAATTTTGCGGCTTCGGCAGATTTTCCGCCGGCCTTCAAGGCAGCAAGATGCTGGCTGAAACGCAATTCGGCCGCCTCGAGCTGGTCTTGCGGGCGGGGAGAAATTACTCTTACAACGTGATTCCCGAGATCAACATATTCACCGGCGAGGGAGGCCCGGCGATACTGGTCAAGTGACTCGACCCAGTCGCCCTTTTTCTCCAGAGCGGCGGCGAACCGCAGCCTGACCTCGGTCTCCTTCGGAGCGAGCGATAGGGACTGCCGAAATTCGGTGATGGCAGCATCGGTTTTTCCGGTAGCCCAAAGCGCTTGAGCGTAGAGATCGTGATTGGCCGCGCCACTTGGTTCCATCTCCGAGGCTTGTTTCAGTTCGGTGACGGCGTTAGCAAAATCCTTTTTGGCGAGCAGGACTTTTCCCGTGCCGAGGTGTGCCGCGACGGAATTTTCATCCAGTTGCAGGGCGAGGCTGTACTCCTGCAATGCCGCCGGGTATTTTTGCTGATAGGCATGAAGATCACCGAGACGAATGTGGGGTTCAGGATCAGAAGGATCGAGCTTCGCCGCAATGCCATATTCCTTCTCCGCGCCTATGAAATCGGACGTTCCATAGAGCGCGCCCCCGAGGCAGAGGTGGCATATTTCAGATTCCGGGGCCATGGCCTCCAGCTCGCGGAGTTCGATAACAGCCTGGGCAGTGAAGTTACCCTGGATGAGAGCGGAGCCAAGGTTGCGGCGCGCGTTGAGATCCTTGGGATTGAGGCGCTTGGCTTCGCGATACTCGTGAATCGCCGCACTGATGTCGCCCTTACTCTGGTAGGCGTTGCCGAGATTGTCGTGCACGTCCACGTCGTTGGGGTCGAGAGCGATGGCCTTTTTGTACTCTGCGATGGAACTGTCCAGGTCTCCCTTGTTATATAGCAGTATGCCCAAGTCATAACGCACAGGCTGATAGTCCGGCTTGATGCGAAGGGCTTCTTTGTACTCGACTTCCGCGGCGTCAAATTTCCGCGCGATATCCAAGGCAAGCCCGGCGTTCTTGTGGGCTTCGGCGTTATCCGGAGTGCGCGCCAGGGCCGCTTTGGCTTCGCGCAAGCCCTCTTCTGATTCACCCAGGCGGTACATCAGGTAACTCAGCTTCGTGTGGCCTTCGGGAAAATCAAGATCTTGCTTGAGAACTTGTTCATAGACGGAAGCCGCCATGCGCCATTGTTCCTCCCTGCGGAGAAGTTCTCCCATGACAAAGCCGGCTTCCGGGCCACCTCCGGACCGCAGAGCGCCGTCCAGTTCCTGCGTGGCCTCTGGGTAGTTCTTGTTTCGAATCAACTTCCCGGCCGCCGAGAGGTGCCGGAGCAATTCGGACGATTCTTTGGTTACGGCAGCTGCAGACTGACTAGAGATCGTTGCTTTGCCCAGCGCGGCGAGGACGCGGGCGTCAGCGCCGGCATCGGTAAGTTGCGAACGATAGCCGTCGCTGGGATGGAATGCCAAGCCACGCGACTGGATTTCACTGGCGATGTTTTCGCTCAGGGCATTGCCGGCGACCAGCGCGAGGAGTCCGCGGTCGGAGAGAGGCTGAGGTTTTTCTTGGGCGGAAACCAACGTCGCGAAACCGAAGACGAGAATAAGCATTGCCAATTGGCGGCGAACGAATGAAGTCATGGATGCTCCTAGTGAAGCGCACCTCAAGTTTAGGGATAAGTCATGTTGCGGAATATTGGAACGAGGAGCGGCGGTCGCGGATGAAGCACCTGACCGGGTGGCCAGTTAGCCTGCGTGGTGATCCTGGTCAAAGAAGTCAGGCGGGGCAAGCCCGGCCACTACAAGGATTGAGGGAGAAAAATTTCCTCTGGAATACGATAGACAATCGAATAAGAGTTACCTAGAGTTTGGGAGTTGGCGGAAATTTTTTGCGATGCGACGAGGAGGAAAATGGGAACAATCGATCCGCAGGCGGCGGCCATAGTGCAGACGGAGTTGATGTCAGGGGAGAGCGTGTACTGGGCGGGAATGCCGAATCGTGGTGTAATTTTTCATTCGGACGATTGGTATGTGGTGCCGTTCAGTCTGCTCTGGGGCGGCTTTGCAATTTTCTGGGAAGCCAGTGTGCTGGGCTACTGGGGCAAGGGCCCACGAAGTGGCGGACCGGCGTTGTTCATGGCGATTTGGGGAATCCCGTTTATCGTGATGGGGCAATACATGATCTGGGGCCGATTCCTGTACGACGCGTGGCTGAAGAGGCGCACGTACTTTGCAGTGACGAACAGGCGCGTACTGACGGTGCAAGAAGGATGGAAGCGAAAAGCGAGTTCGATGTATCTGGAGGCGATTCCGTCGATCGAGCGCGAAGGGACGGCGACCGGAACATTGTGGTTCGGTACGAAGTATCCAATCTTCACCGGACGGGGATCAGGAAAAAAGACGCGAAGCATGAGCCGTTTTTCTTTGGGAGAAGTGCCGGTATTCGCGGACATTGATGATGTTGATTCTGTATACCGCGTAATCATGGACCTCCGGGAAAAGGCCAGGAAAGAATCGAATTCAGCGATGGACAATTCGCTGACTTAGCCGGAGCGGGATTAGTTGGGGGAGACGGATCTTAGAATGGGTGTGAAGACCCGCTGTACGACAGGCTCGGGTCTTCTTCGACTGCGCTCAAAACAAGTGCAGACCCGCCACTACAGATGTTTGAAGACGTGGGCAATTTTCTTGCCGGCTTCTTCGGTGTAGTAGACGGTGACGTGCTCGCCCTTTTTGGCGCCGAGGGCGGAATAGCGGCCGACGGTTTTGCCGGTGTCCACGGTGGCATGCTCGGAAACTTCGAAGGCTTGCTTGGTGCCGTCGGCGGATTTCACGGCGACGGTTTTTGTGCCCGAGCCGACCTCTTCGACGGTGCCTTCGGTGGTATGGACCGCTTTATCGCCGAACCATTCGACGGAATGGGCGATTTTTTCGGCGCCTTCGCCGGTGGTGTGAACGATGACATGCCCGCCTTCTTTGCCGGCGAGATCGGCTCCCTTGGCAGCGTCTTTGAGGCCGTGGACCGTGGTTTTCTCGGTGAACTTGACGGTTTCGACGGTGCCGTCGGCGGTTTTTACGGCGACCGTTTTTGCAGCGGAATCGACTTTCTCGATGGTGCCGGAGACGACGTGGGTCAAATCCTGAGCGTGTGTGACGGCGATCGAGAAGCAAGCCGCGAAAAGCACCAGGATGGCCCGGACTTGAAGACGAAGAATGTTGGAGCGCATATCTCCTCCTTGGAGCGCAGGAGGGCTGGTAGTCCCCACCCCATTATAGGGAACTCCAGGACTCGAAAAAAGCGTTTCTGGAATCGCTCGGGAACCCGCGACGTGGCGGTGTACTCCCAGACCCTTTCTACTGCATCCTAGGAAGGAACGGTTTGAGTCAGGAGAAACTATTTATGGCCAACTCCAGTGTGCAGGGCCTTTCGGGCAAAGGTCGCGTCGCGCCTTTTTCTACGATTCTTGTTGTTTGTGCGCTGGCATTGCTCTCTCCATCTTCTGGGCTACGCGCACAATCCGCGGATTCTTCCACGGATGCGCTTCGTAAGCTGAATCAATCGGTGGACGGGCTGATCAAGAGAGTTTCGCCGAGCGTGGTTCAGATCCTGGTGACGGGGTACGGGCCGCTGGAACAGGGAGACCGCGGAAACACTGCCGCGGTGATCGGCAGGCAGCGAGCTATCGGCTCCGGATTTGTGATCGACCCCAGCGGCTACATCATGACGAACGCGCACGTGGTGAATGGCGCGCAACGCGTGCAGGTGGTACTGCCTCCCGCGATCGAAGAGGGGTCGCTGCGGGCAGCCCTCTCGACGCGGACAACGATTGTTCCCGCAAGAATTGTCGGCGTCGCGCGCGACATCGACCTTGCGCTGATTAAAGTGGACACCGAGAAAATGCCGGCGCTCGCCCTTGCCGACTACCGCAAACTGGGACAAGGCGAACTGGTTTTTGCGTTTGGGAGCCCCGAGGGGCTGCGCAATTCTGTGACGATGGGAGTGGTTTCGGCGGTGGCGCGGCAGATCGAAGCGGATTCACCACTGGTCTACATCCAGACAGACACGGCCATCAATCCGGGAAATTCAGGCGGTCCGCTGGTGAACGTGAATGGCGAAGTGGTGGGAGTGAACACATTTATCCTGTCGCAATCGGGAGGAAACGAAGGGCTGGGTTTCGCGATTCCGAGCAGGGTGGTCGACGTAGCGTTCCAGCAATTGCGCAAGTATGGCCATTTGCACCGCGCGGAGATTGGCGTTGGAATTCAGACGATCACCCCCACGCTGGCGGCGGCGCTGAGCCTGCCGCGCAATTACGGCGTGTTGATTTCGGACGTGCAGCCGGGCAGCG
>Ga0210409_10009197_pt1 | contig 10009 bp, 14 predicted proteins | sample IncBWH17MmetaG_FD_161649 | JGI IMG/M metagenome (GOLD analysis project Ga0210409, IMG submission 161649) | Forest soil microbial communities from Barre Woods Harvard Forest LTER site, Petersham, Massachusetts, United States - Inc-BW-H-17-M | ecosystem: Environmental > Terrestrial > Soil >...
CCATTCCCCAAGTAGACGAAACTCGCATAGCGCGCGAAGAGCTCTTCCTTGGCCCGGCGTTTGGACCCGTACCGCTTCCTCATCTCTACCTCGATCCACAAGGAGAGACGGATCGTCTCTATTTTCAGCAGGAGTTTGTTCGCGCCCGGGACACCGATGACAAACGCGAGAACGTGCGGAAATATGCCCTCATGTTGCAGCGACTTGCTGTTTTTTGTGCCGGAGAGTTTTTGCAGGAAGTAGCAGCGCACGAGCTGCTGGGTGATTGTCGAGCCTCCTTGTGGAAACACGAGCGGGCGTTTGGAAGCATCTTCGTTATGGGAAGCTGTGAAATGCGCGGCCAAGGCTCGAACGTTTGTTTTGGCCAGCAAACGAAGGAAGACCGAATAGTCCACGCCCGAATGGGAGAAGAAGTTTTCATCCTCGGCCGACAATATGGCTCCGCGCACGACATCGGGAATTTCCTCATACCGAAGGATGTCCCGGCGTTCCCGTCCCAGTTCGATGAGAACGCGACCATTCGCGTCGTAAACGTGGCCCGTCGTGGGAGGTTCGAAGCGAATAAATCCATCTAAATCGGGAAGATCTGTTCGATTGAAGTTGACATAGAAAGCTGTGAGTAACGCGACGATTAGGGGAACCAGAGCGATTCCCGCGACGATCCGGAAAACAACGCGGGCCGTGCGATTTTCCCGCATAAGGACAAATGCCCTGTGAAATTGGGCACGGGCCCGTCGAATGAGATCTGTAGTATTCAGCATGCGATCTGCCAGGACCAAAGGCTTAGTGCTCTTCCTATTGTCTTTTTACGTAGGCACGTCTCTAGAGGCTCGTGAATTGAGCGGCCAGAGCGTCAGCCCAAGCAGTTAAGGGGCAGATTCGAGATTTGCCGCTACACCTTCTCAGGCTAGATCACATCCTCCCGAAGTCCACTGGCGTTTTATGCTGTAGAACTTCGACCTCTCAACAAATGGAAGACCAAAAGCACGATACCCAGAACGAGGACGATGTGAATGAATCCGGTGGTAACGTGAAATGCAAAAAATCCGAGCAACCAAAGAACAATCAGAACCGCGGCGATTAGTCCAAGCATGTGTTGAACTCCTTCTACCTCAAAGCACGCCAATCAGAAATTCAATTGTCGCGCACAGCACGGATGCCGGCTTCTTGATGGATTCGTGCTTGTAGTGATCATGCTCTCAGATCAGGGGTTCGAATACTGTTCGATATGAGTCACAGAGGCAGATTTCGGAGACTTTTTATTTTCACATACGTGCTGTAAGGAACATACTCCGCAACATTAACGGTACATAGTCAGGGCTACCCGGGGTTCTGAATCCAGGCGTCTCGGGTATAGAGGAGTACAGCATGCGACGTATTGATTGGTATATCGGAACATTGTTCTTGGCCGCCGCCATTGTTGCACCAGCCCTAGTCGTGGCTGAAGCCAAAGCTCAAGAGGCCAGCGTCCAGGTCCGAGTCTATGACCACGGCCACCATGATTATCACAACTGGAACAATCGCGAGGACCGCGCCTACAGGCATTACTTGGTCGTAGAACACAGGAATTATCGGGAATACCACAGGCAGCACCATGACGTGCAGCGGCACTACTGGAATTGGCGCCATGCTCATCCGGACTGGGATTAACCAGGGCCGAAAAGGAGATCTCAAGCTTGTTAGGCGTCAATCGGAAACGTGGTCCAGGATCATTTTCCAAACAACCTGACCGACTGGACAGCGATCTGATCAACCCCGCGATGGTCGGAACGCTTCAATAAGCGCGCTCTTCTCTGGCGGGGATGATACATCCGCGCCGGTAATTATATGGCCTACAAAAACAACCGTCTCCGCTTCAACAAACTACTAATGAATGATGTGGATTTGATCCTCATCGACATGGATCCAAGTGATCCACTCGATTTCTATCTGGAACATTACAAAGAACAGCTCGCAGCGGGCTACACAAAAACCACGTTAGACTCCGGCTTGCGAGTCTATATAAAGGACTACAACAAACGTCATCCCGCAACAATGCCTCCGGGCAACGACAAAGGGAAGTGAAGTTGCGGCACTAAGACTGCCTGACAGAGGAGAGCTTCATCGAGTCGAACGAGAACCTTGCTTTGCGATTTGGCATCTCATGTAAGTCCCCGTCTCCATTAATGAGACGGGTTCTGATGCCTTCGAGAGCGGAGATGAGTACACAGGAGCGAAGAGAAAAGAGCCGGCCGGAGGAAGCCGGCTCTTTTGTTGGGTAGAACTACTGAGGAGACGTGGCAGTAGCGACAGGCTGCAGGCGCAGGGAAACGATCTTGGTGCCGATAACTTCGCCCGAGACGATTAGCTCGACGCGACGATTCTGTTGACGGCCTTCGGGAGTGTCGTTTGACACGATGGGGCGAGTTTTACCGAAGCCCGTTGCAGTGGTTGAAGATTCAGGAACACCTTCCTGGGTTAGATAGCTGCGGACGCCTTCGGCACGCTGTTCGGAAAGTTGCTGATTGTATGCCTCGGTGCCGACGCTGTCAGTGTTTCCTTCAACGGCCAGCATGAGCGAAGGATAAGCGAGCACGATGCCGGATATCTTGGCGAGCTTCTCGCGTGCCAACGGACGGAGCGTGTACTTGCCGGAGTCAAAGAGCACGTCCGACATGTTAACGACTAGCCCGCGGGCGGTGTCACGAGTTTCCAGGATGAGGTTGAATTGTTGGAGAAGGCGGGCGCGAAGTTCTTCCCGATCATGAACGGCCTGTTGAAGCTGCGCGTCGGAAGCGTCGGCGGCGGCGCGATTGCGATCGGAATCCGCTTCAGCGATGTGTTGCTGTTGCTGAGCGTCGTTGCGAGCTTGTTCGGCATTCGCTTGCGCGTCTTCGGCTTTTTGAGAGGCAACCTGGGCGTTGAGATTCTGGCGGTCTGCCTCATTGCGTTGACGAACAGCGTCAGCAGCAGCGCCTTCGGCGGTGAGGCGACGCTGGGATTCGGCATCTGCACGATCCTTGGCGTCGGCTTCACGATTTGCTCCGGCATTGCGTTCGGCCTCGGCACGTTCTTCGTCAATATGCTTCACGGCGATTTCACGTGCGTCTTCCGCTGTCTGCACGACTTCGCGTGAAATGGAAACAAGCGATTTCTTGTTTTCATGCTTTCTGGTCGCGATCGCATCCGCCTCGTTCATCTGGTGAACGGCCTTTTGATAGCTGGTCGTCGCATATGTCTCGGCTCCCGCTGATTGCGCTATGCGCACGGCGTTGCGCGCCTCAAAGAATTCGAGCGGTAATTTGGCGTTCAAGACCACCGGGTCGAACTTATAACCCGTAGGGATGTAGCCGCCGCGATCGATCAATTCATACTTGGAATCCACGATCTCGGTAGCGCCGACGGTATCCGAGCGAATCGCGTTCTCGAGGACCACGACATTGCTGGGGCGACGCACGGCATAATAAGGTTCCGCAGTTACGATCAGCGCGAAAGCCTGGAGGTCAGTGGTTACGTCCAGCTTGCTCCGATGGTTATCGCCCACCAATACTTCGCCAATATTCATTGGCCGGCCTTCCGGAGAAATCGCCCACAGCACATAGGTGAGATACTCGCCGCCAAAGCTCGTGGGCCTGTCCAACCCGGAAAACTCGACTTCAATTTCCAGTGCCCCGCGCTTACTCTCGACCTTGGCCTCTCCTGCCGCGGAAGGCATCAAATCGGTACCCTTGAAACTGATTTTTGTCGCACCACTGCGGTGTCTATAGCTCACCGCCGGGGTCGTACGGCTCACCACATTGATCCGGTACAACGGTGTTGGATTGTCCGAGCCTGCAGGCATTTGAGTCTGGGTCTGTCCTTGCGCCGAAGCGCCAAGCGACATTACGAGCGCTAGGGTGATACTTGATGTCTTGAACATGAGTCTCCCTCTGAAAGCTTTGAGGTCGCAGTATATAGTTTTGTGCGCCTCAATACTGTGCGATTGTGCACCCTTCGCAAGAAAGAGCCGCGCAAAGAGAGAGGATTACTATTATGGGGATGCGCTCGGGGAACAATCTGTAACGAACTACCTGCCACAGCGGGGCTTAACGAAGTCCATGAACTGAACACGACGCCTGATAGACCGACATGGGGCAGCAGGGAGAATCCGGTCGGGTGGAAAAAAGCTGGGAAGAAAGCGAGAAAATCTGGGCGAGACTTCCAGGCTCCGCTTTTCAACACCTATATACGGGGCTCGTTTAAGAACGGATTGGCGGCGAAAGCCCGACCAGTGGAAGCAGAACGATCAATGTATAAATTCCCAGTGTGGTCCCAAACGGAATTTCAGAGACCGACAAGAAAGACGCGACCAGAGCCAGCATGCGTGCTGGCCGTCGATTTGCCAAAAGAGCCAGACCGGCGAAGAGTCCAAAAAGACCGCTCAGCAGCGTCAAAACCACGATGCACACATAAACGATATGAAAATCACCCATCAACGCAAATGGATCAGCTACGCGACTGAGGAGCGCACCAAACATGACCGTTGCCGTTCCACTAAACAACACGAGACAAATTCCCACAATCACACGGTAGATCCCATAGACGAGCCAAATCGTTCCTAAGTTTCGCCAATTGCCATTCAGATTGCCAGCTGCTGATTCGTCCAATGACATCACCGTCTCCCAATTCCTGGTTCCAGACGCTTGAACCGTCGCTACATTAGTAACCCATTCTTTGAGGTCCCGTCTGTGCACTTTAAGACATTCGCCAGCGCGGCAGGCACGAGACGTGCCCACCTGCTCTCAGTAGCTCAAAATTCGGCTAACTGTGCGCTCGTTTTTTGCGTTTACGAACGAGAAAGAACAAGAGAACCGCCATCCCTGCCGCAATCAGGGCGACAACCGCGATGACGACCGGGTGTGCATGTTGCGCGATTACCGTGAGGACTTTGCGACCATAATTGGCGGCCAGGTACGCGAGGAGGGTGTATCGGACAATGCGACCGAGCGTCAGCGCTACCAGAAATCTCTTCACGGAATATTGCATTGCGCCAGCGGCTAAGACAAATGGCACCATGGGCACTGGCGGAGGCAACAAGGCGGCGACGGCGATGGCCCCAAAGCCCCATCGCCCAAAAATCTTGTAAACCTTCTTGAGCCTGTTGGCCGGGAACTTGCGTTCAAGTGTTTCCGTCCCTCCTTTGCGAGCAAGCTGGTAGGTGACGTAGCCTCCGATCACCGAACCAACCGTCGCCATCAAGGCGTAGTAAAACCATAACTCGTGCTGGCGCGCCGACAAGATGATCGTCAGCACATCCATGCTTCCCGGGAGCGGAATTACGGAGCCGTCGAGCAGCCCGAGCGGGATAAAGCCCAATCCACCGAGATGGAAGATCCAGCGCCGCATGCTGCGTGCCAATGTGGGTGCTACGATCGCGAGAATTTGGCGAGTTAGCATTTAGAGTCGGAGCCAGCATTCATTCTCGCACGCGGAACACCGGGAGGATCCCGACCCCATCGCGCCCAGCAAATGGCTTTTCACTGCCTTGGCAATGGGCACTTCATGTATTAAAGCATTCATTGGTCTATGGTGCTTGAGGAGTCCGAAGGATGAGAGTGATAGGAAGAGCCTTTGCGTCGAGAGGCTACGCCTAAGGAGAGGGTGACGATCTTGGTGCACATCACTTCGCCGGAGACGACCAGCTTGACGCGACGGCCCTCTGCGGAATCGTTCGATGCCATGGGCCGAGACTTACCGCAACAACGCACGCAGTCCGTCACTTTACCTCAACACGAACAATATCAACTCCCCGGCGAGTGATTCTGACCTGCGCGTCGTCGTGAATGTATCCGCGATTCCATGCGGAATTGAAAACAATGGAATCCCAGCCACTGCCATAGTGAAAAGACTCTCCACCTACACTGAAACTCTCAACAGGATGTCCGCCGGGGCCCTCCTTCTCAACTAACACAGAAATGTCGCCCTCACCAACTGAATGTCGTCCGGAACAGCAGTGGCAACGCATTCAATCTACTGTCGTCGCGAGTAACCACCACGACTCTCGGAATGCAGCCCGGGATCGCGTTTACTTGTCTATTTCGCATCTCCGAATCTCAATCGGCCAAGAATAAGAGTATCCGCGGATTGCGTCTGTTCGAATTGGCACACCTTGTTATTGGTTCACTTCACGAGTCTAATTTGCCAGTGCTCTTAGGTCCTCCCGTTGCAAACTGTTTTCTCGGTTGGCATAAGTAGAGGCGCATGCAGGCGGCGGGGTGCTCAAATACAGGCCATCTGTGGAAACGCAGAGAGCTTCTCGGATGCGGTTCCCAATAAGGGCGATCCCCGAAAACCTCGAGCATTGCTGGTGCGTGCAAAAGAGTACAGATATTTGTGCTGGTTGCTCTTACCCTGTTCCTGCAGTCTGTGAAAGATAGTTGTCCAGGCATACAGAAGCGAGCAATCTGAGAGACGACGATGGAAGAGCTCGCGAGAGACGTCCCAGATCGAGTGGGAAGCAAATCGTGGAGCCCACAGCTATTGTAACTGAGCCGGTAATTGTCATGACGACACCACTGACTGGTATGGCCAATCAAATAGAGTGGGGTGAGCAAATCAAGGCGCGGGTCGGCAAGGAATTTGATCGCGTTGCGAATGCGATGAGATCGGCAGCTGGCAAGCAGGAGGACCTGGACCGAACGGATACTTTGGGATTGGTCGCGATCCTAGAAGAGAAACGTCTAGAGGTAATGGCGAATGATCGGGCTGGGTACTTCATACATCATTGGCAAGAGCCGGGGGATCAGGTTCGACACATGGTCGTGACAGATCCACGGTACGCAAAGGTCATGATTAGGCAGGCGGCACGAAGGCGCCGTGCATGAAAATTCACTCATTTAGTCTTCCTCGCGAGTGCCCATGAAAACTTACTATCACGCTCTTCCTCAAACCGTCGTTGGTCCCCCAAACAGTCATCACGTGGGAGAATTCCAAGAATCATTCGACTGGGTCTCCGATTTCAACGAGGCCAGTAGGGGTTCGCTTGATTGCGTTCAGGTGACGCAGCGAAGGTTGGAACAGCGGCACTGTTTGGAAACGACACTCGTCGAGGTCAAAGACGAAAAGTTGATGACACCCATGTACGTCATTTCTTTGGAGAGGTAGAAGAGGGTAGGCGTCCCTTCACACATCCCGAAGTCATGCTGCTCACGCAAGCAGGATGGCTTCTCGCCGCCGGTTTTCAGGTGAATTTTGAAGGCGGACACTATACGGGTTGGCGTGCCGGATGGTCACAAAGGAACTCCTCTCGGAAGCAGGTCGATCCCATATCTTGGTGCAACGTGAAAGTTGGCTTACTCGTGCAGGACGACGCTCAATAGAGAAGTGTTAATCTGAAGACCGCCATTGTACTTGATGAAACCGAGCTTCCTGAATTTGTTCATGAAGAAGTTAACGCGCGAGCGCGTCGTGCCGACCATCTCCGCCAATGTTTCTTGCGACATTTTTGGGAGTATTCCTTGGGGCTGGTTTTCCTTACCATAACGGGCAAGCAATAGAAGAGTGCGGGCAAGCCGCTTCTCGCTCGAGTTGAATAGTTGGTCGATCAAATCCTGCTCGATTCGGATATTCCGTGCCAGCATGAAAGTGAGGAACCGGTCGGAGAAGGCATGCTGCTCATGAAGCACCTTAAACATTTCAACCTTCTCAATCTCGAGCACAACGGTGGGGGTAACCGCCGTAGCCGTCCCCATGCGAATGGGCTGACCTGCCAGACAGCCTTCCCCAAAGAAGTCGCCCGGTTCCAGAATGGCGACGACTGCCTCTTTGCCTACTTCATTAACGACGGAGAGCTTTATACCGCCTGCTTGCAAGTACATTATGCTCTTAGCGGCATCACCTTGAGAGTAGACGACTTCTGTTCGCTTAAACTTTCTAACTTTTCTCGCCACCCCGGCCGAATGGAGAAAAGCTTGGGCGTCGAAAGCAGGCACCTTTGCCTTTTTAAGTGCTTTTGCCATCGTATTCAGACGAAACTCGAAAACCAATTTAATTGCAAAGGGGGACTACTGTCTGTAGGGTATCAAACAGTTTCGACAGGCTATTTCAGTCCAATCTCGCGGTTATACTGTTGGATCACTCCGTAACACTCGCAGGCGCACTTTTCAAGTTTCGCGCGGCTCAGAATCTGCACTGCACCACGCGTGCACTCGATAACCCGCTTGTTCTGCAAAATGCCGGCTGCCAAGCTTACTGTGGGCCGGTCCGTCCCTAGCATCGTAGCAAGGAAATCATGTGTGATAGCAAGCGTCGGGGAATCCACTCTGTCTTGAGTGATGAGTAGCCATCGCGCGAGGCGCTGTTCAATATTGTGGAGCCGATTACACGCGGCTGTTTGCGCGAATTGCATCCCCTGAACTACTGCATAGCGGGTCAGAATCCGTTGAAGCTCTGGGGTTGACTGCAAGACGCGTTGCAACGCGCCAATTCTCACCATGAACCCGTCTCCTGCGATTTGTACGATCTCACGCACTTGGTTCCTGTTTATGCCAACGGCCGCCTGTATCCCTGCGAACCCCTCCCTGCCAACCTCGCCAACTTCAACAGTTTTTCCATCTTCAGTCGCAATTACAAGAGACACCATACCAGTGTTCGGAAAATGCACAAACTCTAGCGGTTGGCCCGGTTCGTAGAGTATAAGGTGGTGAGGCATGTCGAGAAATTCAAGGTGAGGACGAATCAGGGCGTATTCCTTGTCGGGAATTGATATAAGGATCTTGTTGCCGACCCGGTTCCCCTCGGTGGTTGTCCGTTCGCTCGGCTGCATTATTTGTCGGTCTCTCCTTACGGCGCGGTAGCGGCGGGTATATGGGAGTAGCAGTCTCGGCGCGCCGCGAATAGTGGTACTACTTCTTTGAAAGCTCGCCCTTGAAATGACTTTCAACATCCTCACGGCTAAGTGGGTTTTTTGCTTTGGTCAATACGACCGAGTAGACGACCTCATTCCGTTCAATCTGCGCGGTGATAAATGCCCCGTCTTCCGGCAGTTCTTGATATATGAATTTCACTCTTCGGCCGTCATCAAGTTTCTTGATCCACTCTTCGTCTGGCATGTTGCTTGTACCTACGATGTCCTTAATAACAGTCTGCGACCTATTCAGTCTTTGGTCTGGTGGCTCTTGGGTGTTTGTCACGAACGTGGGCGGCAAACTCTTTGTCACGTTGAGCTTCATACTTCCGTTTCATTTTATCCAGTGATTCACCATCGAGCTCACCCGAAAGTTTAAACATCCAGCCACGCTCTGGGCAGCTGAAGCCAAGAAACTCCTGACTCTCAATCCATACCAGCTTACGTGGCATGGCCGCAGTATAAGCCTAACCATGTGTAAAACGGAACAGTGTGCAGATGCTGGCACATGCTAAAAGAGCGGGGCGTAGGTGCCCCATGCCCCAAGATCTTGGCACTTCGAGTGTTCAAGATTGTACATCGGATCTGAAGCCTGGCCTAACGACAGAGGCTACAGCCGCCACCTGTTCGGGAAAGGCTCATGCCATGCAGGTATCGGAAGAACGCCCCACAGTGAACTTGCAAACTAAACTGACTGCCCGCGTGGCACAAACCGGATGGTGAGGCTTTGTTCGAGATTGGCTCTGGGAGATTGTCGACAACATTGGCAGCCACAGAAATACCAGTCTTACAGCGTCTTTGGGAATTAGCTGCTTACCAAGGATGCATCGGGCCTGTTTTGCGTCCAAGTCGTGCCCAGGTGTTCAGCTCGCTCGAGAATCACGCAGATCGGAGAACATCGAGTACCGTAAAACCTTGGCCAGCGAGGGGCTGTGAATTCGTAATCCCTTCCCATACTCGATGTACCCTTGCTTCTTGAACTTATTCATAAAATAACAGACCCGGCTTCGGGTTGAGCGAATCAATCCTCCGAGTGTCGTTTGACTGATCCTCGGGATGACCGTGGTTGGCTTGCGTATCTTGTCGTAGCGGGCAATTAGCAATAGTGCGCGAGCCAACCGTTCCTCACAGGAGCTTAAGTGTTGG
>Ga0210409_10009198_pt1 | contig 10009 bp, 9 predicted proteins | sample IncBWH17MmetaG_FD_161649 | JGI IMG/M metagenome (GOLD analysis project Ga0210409, IMG submission 161649) | Forest soil microbial communities from Barre Woods Harvard Forest LTER site, Petersham, Massachusetts, United States - Inc-BW-H-17-M | ecosystem: Environmental > Terrestrial > Soil >...
GACTTCTCCTCGACGGCTTTCGTTCAGGCAGCCGCGCGCTTCCGGGAACCGGTCCACATCCTTCGTGATCGAGCATCGGGCACAGTGGGTGTCGCGTTCGGGGAGGGCTCATCGCCGTCCGCGAGGACACACGCGGTGCTCGCATCGCTTGCCCCCGTGTACCCGGAATGGCTCGGCTCACAGCCGTTCTGCGAGACGCATGGCGTTCGTTTCCCATATGTGTCCGGCGCCATGGCGCACGGTATTGCAAGTCGGCAGCTCGTAGTAGCGATGGCTCGCGCGGAGTTGATGTCATTCTTCGGTTCGGCGGGCCTCATGCCCGAGGATGTGGAATCGAACATCGTCGCGATCGACCGCGAGCTCGGCCAGGAAGGGCCCTCGTGGGGGGCGGACCTGATTCACACTCCCCATGATCCTTCGATCGAAGAGGCGCTCGTCGACATGTATTTGTCCCGTGGCGTACGGCGTGTATCGGCCTCGGCCTTCATGCGCCTGACGCCCGCGGTCGTCCGCTACGCGGCCACGGGTTTGTCACTCGACCCCGACGGCTCGATACGGCGAAGGAACCATTTGTTCGCCAAGCTCTCCAGGTCCGAGACCGCGAGCCTCTTCCTGTCACCGGCGCCGGAGCAGCTCACCGGAGAGCTCGTTCGCCGGGGCGTCATTTCGAGCACGGAAGCGGAGCTGGCCGCCCGGGTCCCGCTCGCGGAAGACATCACCGTCGAAGCGGATTCCGCGGGTCACACCGACAATCGGCCGCTGGTCGCATTGCTCCCGACCATTTTTGCGCTGCGCGACGAGCTCGAAATGCTCCACCACACCGTGCAGACCGCCCGGATTGGCGCCGCCGGCGGGATTGGCACGCCAACGGCCGTGGCGGCCGCGTTCGGTCTCGGTGCCGCGTACGTGATGAGCGGATCGGTCAACCAGTCCACCGTGGAAGCGGGGACCTCGGCGCTGGCCAAGGAGATGCTCGCGGCGGCGGAACCGACCGACGTCGCTATGGCGCCATCGCCGGACATGTTCGAACTCGGCGTCAAGGTGCAGGTGCTCAAGCGGGGCACGCTGTTCGCTTCCAAGGCGGGACTTCTCCGAGAGCTCTATCGGACCTACGACGGCATCGACGCGATCCCCGCGGACACGGTCGCACGCATCGAGCGCGACATCTTCCACAGGCCGCTCGCGGAGGTCTGGGAGGAGACACGCGGCTTCTTCGCGGAACGAAGCCCCCGCGAGGTCGAGCGCGCGGAAAAGGACCCGAAGCACAAAATGGCCCTGGTCTTTCGCTGGTACGTGGGGCTCGCCAGCCATTGGGCCATCCGTGGCGTCCCCGATCGAAAGATCGACTACCAGCTCTGGTGTGGTCCCGCGATGGGCGCGTTCAATCGCTGGGTGCGCGGAACCTTTCTGGCCGACCTCGGACATCGCTCCGTCGTTCAGGTCGCACTCAATCTTCTCGAGGGCGCCTGCGTCGCCACGCGCGCGCAGCAACTCCGCAGCATGGGTTTGCCGGTGCCCGATGCCGCGTTCCAGTATGCGCCGCGGTATCTCACGTATGCGTGATTCGGGAGCCGCCGTGAGCGCCACCCCGGAACAAATCCTCCATTACGCCAAGACCATCGCGGTCGTGGGCGCCTCGCGCGACCCCAACAAATCGGCCGGGGCCATCCCGCGTGCATTGCAACAACGCGGCTTCCGGATCATCCCAGTGAACCCGTTCGCAGAAACCATCCTCGGAGAGCGGGCGTACAAGTCATTGGCCGACATCGGCGAGAAGGTCGACGTGGTCGACGTGTTTCGTCCGAGCGCCGAGGCACCCGGCGTGGCCAGGCAGGCGGCGGCCATCGGTGCCCGCGCGCTCTGGTTGCAGCAGGGGATCACGTCCGACGAAGCCCGACGCATCGCGGAGGCGGCCGGGATGGACTACGTGGAGGACCTTTGCATGGCCGTGGAAGCAGCGCTGCTTCGCATTCGCGTTCCACGGGACCCATCGGGCTAGCCGAGCTTGGGCGCCTGGACATGCATGCACGGACCACCTAACATGCATGCATGGTCCGCAGGCAGAAAGTGGAGAGCACCCAATACACCATCCGTAACGTCCCGCGGGTAGTCGATCGGGCTCTCCGCCGGCGTGCCGAACGGCTACGGAAGAGCCTCAACGAGGTCGCGGTGGAAGCCCTCGCCCGGGGAGCAGGGGTCGAAGAGGAGGCGAAGGCGCACCACGACCTCGACTTTCTCTTCGGCTCCTGGGTGGACGACCCTGCCGTGGATCAGGCGCTCGCACAGCAGCGAACCATTGACCAGGACCTGTGGAAGTGAAGCTTGCTCTCGACACGAACGCGTACAGCGCGGCAGCGCGGGGAGAGACGAAGGAGTCCACGCTCGTGCGCGCGGCCGACCGCCTTCTCATGCCTTACGTCGTTCTGGCCGAGCTTCGCGCTGGGTTCGCCGCGGGCACGATGGGTCGGCGAAATGAAGCAGCGTTGACCCGCTTTCTGGCCTCGCCTCGCGTGGAAGTCCAGTACGCGGACGAGCAGACTACGCACCACTATGCCACGCTGTTCGCACAGCTTCGAAGACAGGGCACACCCATGCCGACCAACGACCTGTGGATCGCGGCCTTGGTTCTGCAGCACGACTGGGTCCTTCTGACGCGGGACCGGCACTTCGACTCCTTGCCCCAGGTCGCCCGGGCGTGAGCTTCAGAAAGACGAGCCTTAACCGCGCGTTCGCTGAGTTTTCCTATCCGCCACCTGTGACCCACCTTTTGTCTGCGCCTTGCCGGCGAGCCCTTCGACTACGGCGTCGATGTCGAGCCCGAGATCGCTCGCGCGCGTGAAGGCCGCGAGCAGCGCGGGGCGAATCGCACCGGGGAGAACGTTCATCGCTTCGGCCGCGGCGCAGACCACCGAATCCACGATGTGGCCCCTGCGCTGCTCGGACGACGTGCGCGGGAGCTGCGCGGAAGGCGCCTGTACGGGAGGCGACGGCGCGGGTTCGAGCCCGAGCTCCGCGAGCGTCGTGCCGAGCCCATTCGCGATCTCGGCCGCGAACCCGGGGTCCTTCGGGTGGACGAGGCGCGCCAGTGTCTCGAGCTGGCCGTAGTTCGGGTACGCCTGGGCAGCATCCCAGCGCTGACCCGTGCGTCTGGAAGCGCCGAGCGCTTCGGCGAGAGCGAGTTGGCTGAGGAGCAGCGTGGCGCGTGCACGGTGAAAGAGGTTGGGGACTTGGTAGTAGCTCATCGGGCGCCAAGCATCTCACGACTGGCGCCCGCTTGGCGCTTCCGAAACATTCGTCATCGCAGAAAGGTGCCTCGCATTTCTGTCATCGCGCTCTGTGTGCTTGATGGGCCGTCCGTCCGCATGCTGCTGCGCCATTCTCGCGCTGTCGACGGGAATCATCACCATCGCTTGGCGCCCGTTCACGCTGACGCGGCGCCTTCATCGGCGCGCCTGGCGCCACATGATCGAAGCGCGGCGCCTCATCCACCAAGCAAGGCGCCAGACGTCGCTCGTCGCGTGCTCGACGTCGATGGTCAGGCGCCTCACCACGCAAGAGAAGCGCCTGTCGCTCTAGCCACGGCGCCAAGAGAGAATCGCCAGCCGCTCTTCCACGTTCGTCCGGCGCCCATCCCACCCGGAGCGCCCGACCCTCCAGCTCGACAGGCGCCATTCCACGAGCGCCGAGCACCAAATGAGACGGAATCGATTAGAAGTGTGGTGATTTTCGTCGAGACCGAGCGAGGCCGGCGGCGGGGCGAGGAGCCGTACTCACGTACGGCGACGACCCCCGACGCCGGGATCGCGAAGGGATCGGCGAAAAGCACCGCACTTCTAAGGCGGTTCTAGCCGCGGGCGCACCATGGGCTGGGAAACGGCGCCGCGGTGCAGGCGAATCACGGTCGGCGTCAGCGCCATGACCTCGCCGTCGAAGCTGTGCAAGCCCACGTCGGTGCCGGAAGCGTTGCGGGTATCGAGGCTCGGGCGGACTACCAGCAGGCCCGCCTGGTCGAGGGATTGCTGGGTGCAATAGGATCCCAGCGTCACATTGAGAGACTCACTCTGCTTCGGCGCTAGGGTCGTGAAAAGCTCGCGCATCGCGGCCGCTGGCGTCCTTGGCCAGGCACAGTGTTCCACGCTCGCCGGGCCGACCACGTCGAACCCAAGGACCTCCGGTCGAAAGCGAACCACCTTGGAGCGACTGCCGTCGTTTCGCAGCGTGACCGGAATCTCGATGTCATTCGGCGTCATGGCATCGATCGACGCCGGCCCGCGAAGAGACAGCCTGGACGCGTCGGGATCGAAGTCAGGACCGGACTGCGCGGCTTGGACGACATCGGACGAAGGTTCGTCCGGCAACGCCACGGGCGCCCCGTCGATGGACTTGAGAGGAGCCAGTTCAGGCTCGACGCCATCGATGGGGGCGACTTCGAACGGGGGATCGTTCTTTTTACTGCTCGTCCAGCCGAGGCGCGCAACGACGATAGCGCCGGGCGCCAACAGATCGAGCTTGCCCCCGAAGCAGTAGAGGCGGGGCTCGAAGCTCTCCGCATACGAGCGCCCGCCGGGCACGACGAGCGAGCGATCGAGGTCGTCACTCGGACGCATGTCGGATGGCAACTCGCAGCGCGTGGAACCGCGCGCGCTGCGGGGTGTCACATCGAGCGTGAGAAGCCGAGCATCGGCGACCACACGGACGGGAACCTCCCCCGCGTTGACCAAGTGCATCGTCCACGGCCCACGCGTCGTTGGGGTCTCGATGGTGAGCTTGACATTGGCGGCCGCTTTCGGCGCTCCTAGCACTTTCGGCTTTCCCATGGGGCGCGCCGTCGTCTTGACCACATTGGAGGATTTGGCCGGGGGGGCCTGAGCCCGAACCGCACAGGGCGCCGCAAAGGTCGCTGCAAACACGAGGTAAAGGGATCGGTTCGTCATCGTCGATCCGCCTTGACGAGCTGAGCCAACTTCACGCTACCGACGACGTTGCGAAGCGTCTGAAGCTGTCGCTCGTTGACGTCTCCCTGGACTTCGACCCGAGCGTGGTCCTTTGCTCGCACGATGCGCAGCCTCGCGCTTTTGATGCGCAGCCTCGACACGACATCGCGCAGGTCGCCGAGTACTCGAGGCGAGAGCGTGCCGTGAGAGAGTTCGAGCTTTCCGTCGCGGATTTCGGCGATGGCGATGGTGATCGCCGCGCGCGCATTCAGCCACACGAGCAAAAGCCCGATCGCGACGCCCACGGCGCACGCAACCAGGACCGCCATCGCTCAACCGCGCAGGACCTCGAGCAGCTCGAGGTCCGGGATGGCGACACTGAACCGCGTTTTCACGATGCCGACGTCGAAATCCTCAAGAAGCTTGCAGAGCGCGATCCCGTCATAGAGCGCCACCGGCGGCGCTCCCGCGACCAAGGCCTCTTCCCGCGCGCCCGAGAGGATCTGACCGGTCGTCAGCAGCCAACCGACGCTGGCCGGGCCATAATGGTGCAACGCACCGCGGAGGTCGGTGACGCGCTCGCGGCCGATCTCGCGGCCGTCTTTTCGGACCACGATCGCCGTGGGCACCGCGCCACCGCCGGCCTTGTGGACGCCCGCGAAGTGGGCTTCGCCGCCCGGCGAGCCCGAGCGCCTTATGGGTTTCATGCCGCTCATGCCGACGCGCTCGAGCGTCAAGAGCACCAGCTCGATCAGAGCGTGCCCGGGCAGCTCTTGCAGCCGGCGCAGCAGCGCCCGCCGCGAGCCATCTCGATACCGCTCCACAGCCGCGATCACTTCTTGCTCGAGCCGGGGCAGCTCACCTCCGAGCGTCCAGTCCGTGAGCGCCACGCGCCCACCGCTCGCGAAGCGAAAGCGGGCGCGCTGCCCGTTTGCCGCCCGACGCAGGTTGTCGGCCCGCATCGATGCACCCACTTGCGCCACGGCGATCACTGGCTCCCCCTGGACGCGCCCACGCCGCATGAGCGCCTCGGCGACCGTGCGGACGGGAAACGGGCCCGCTCCGCGGTCGAACGACGACAGCACGATAACCGCCGCGTCGGCGAGCTCTCGCCCCGCAAGCTCGTCGCCATCGGCGAGCGGAATCTCGATGCCCGTGGGCTGGCCGCCCGCCATGATTTGCTGACGGTCGCGCACGACCGGGCGCGGCGATGCAAATGCGTCGCCCGCCTCGCCGTCGACGTTGATGATAGGCGTCGGCTGGATTGCTCCCTCCAGACGGGGTTGCGATCCCTCGTTCCCACGCGGTCCGCTGAACCGCGACTCGCCCCCCAAGGCGCCGGAAGCGAATCCGCCGCCCGCCGTTTCGCCCTGCCCGCCGCGCCCCCGCCGCCGCCTTCGCCGCCGGCGTCGGCCGCCCTCGCCCGGTGCCTGGCCTGGTTGAGGCCCGATGCCCGCGCTTTGCGCCGAGATGGGGGCGAGGATCGGCTGGTCGTCGTCTTCTTCGTCTTCGAATAGCTCGGCGCCGCTTGCGGCCAGATCCGCGCGCAGCGCCTCGTCTCCCGACACGGGCGTGTCGCGGTCGCCCGTCGACTCCCCAGGGGAGTACGGTTCGCGCTCCGGCGCGGACGGCGACGTTTCTTCGGACGCGTCGTCGTCGGATCCGCCTTCCGGCGCGTCCGCCGATCGGCGCAAGGCCGCTTCGATCTCCAGTGCGTTGACGTCTACGTCCGCGCCATCCCCTTCGGCGTCACCGCCGTCACCAGCCACACCGGCCAGGGCCTGTGAGGACGGGGCCGCTCCTCGGCGACCCTTCTTGTCTTCCCACTCGCGAAGCGCGAATATCCCCGGCTTCACCTTCACGACGGGTACGTCCTTGTCGTCCTTTTTGACGGCCGCGGTGAGCCGATGACTCATGGTCACCTCGGGCGTCTTTCCGACGTGCGACAGCAGGTTCTTGGCGATCGCTAGCTCGGTAATCTCTTTGTAGTGCAGCGGTTTTCCCGCTTGGCGGAGTACCTCCGCGGCTGCTTCGATGAAAGTCATGTCCCGCTCTTCGTTTGGTCCCCTTCCCTCGGAGACCTTTGGTCATGCCGGCGCTGCCGAGCCGACCCTCATGGCCGCGCTCTCGCCCCGTCCTTACAGCTATTGGCTATCTGCGTGACGCCCGCGCCGGCCCTGCCTCGGAAGGCGAGCGGCGCAATTGCGTGCTTCCTTAGGTTCTTGTAACCCGTGTAAACGCCGACGTCAAACAGGCGACAACGTGGCCTAGCGCTAGTCGCGCTGCGTGCGCCGCGCTACGGGGCTACGGTGCGGGGGCCTGAGCCGGGGGCGGCGGTGACCCGGCCCCCACGTTCCCCACCGCCCCGGGGGCCCCCGAGCCGGCCGTCGAATCGGCCGCTGCGGGGGGCTTGCTCTCCTGCAAGAGCTCTTTCAGTCGCTTTTCGCGCCCCGGGTCGTCCTTGCCGCCGGCGAGTTTGGCTGCGTCGATCGTGAGCATCGGGAGCTGACCGGCATTGTACTCGGGAAGCTTGCCGTCCCAGTGTTCGAGGGCGCGGTACTGAAGTACGGTCGGGGTCGTCGATAGCCGGATGATCTCGTTGGCCTGAGCCTCTGCGCGCGCCCTGATGAGGAGCGCATCGGCTTCGCCTTGGGCCTTCTGGCGAGCGGCCTCGGCCGCCCCGTGCGCCTGCGTGATTGCCTGTTGCGCCTCCGCTTCCACCTGCGCCACGCGGTTCTTGCTTTCGATGGCCTTCTGCGTGGCCTCCATGGCGCGATTGATGGCGTCCATCACATTCGTGGGCAGGCGCAGAGCGCCGTTGATCGTCAGCTGATCGATGACGATCCCGTCTTTGCCGAAGACGTCGTGGCACTTTTCTGTCACCGCGGCCAGCATCTTGCTCTTTCCCGCGCCGTAGATTTCCTGGACAGGCAGCTTCGAGCCGATATCGTTGAACGCCTCGCGCACCGTATTGCGCATGTAGCCGTCGGAGAGCTTTTCCAGATCGTTCAGGCGGAAGCGACCATACAGTTTGGGCGCGAGCGCCGGCTCGATGTGAAACGAGAGCCCGATGTCCGAATTGACGTTGACGCCCTCGCTCGAGCTGAACGTGATCGACTCATCGAACGGCTTTCCCTCGTGCTGGGATTGCGTCCAGACGACGTTCTGGACGCTCGTCGGGAAGAGCACGATTTGCTCGGTGAGCGGGTTGAACAAAACCCACCCCGTGACAACGGGCATGTCCTGTATGCCGCGGTCGCTACCGGCCAGCTTGACTCGAATGCCGACATGGCCGGCGTCCACTCGGGTCGTGGTCGCGCAACCGAGGTAGACGACCGTAAGAACGACGACCGCGGTCAAGGCCGCACGGCGCAGCGCGCGGACCACGCCAGCGCTGTCGAAGTCGGCGGATCGAGCCATGACAGTAGCGACAGGAGTATCAGGTTTGCCCTCAAATCACAGCCAGCCGGCGAGGAGCGCTACGGCGACCGCCAAGAACAGGGCGGCGGCCACGCGTTTGGTGACGTGAGGGTCCAGCATTTTGGCCGCGCGGTTTCCCACGACGACGGCAAGCCCGGCGACCGCCCAAAGAGCCAGCGTGGCCGCCGCAAAGACGACGAAGGGCGCGCGCTCGTGGGCTGCGAACGCCGCGGTCGCGAATTGCGTGAGGTCGCCCCATTCAGCGATGAACACAACACCGAACGCCGTTCCGAAGGCGCGCGCGAAAGAAGGGGGACCCGACTGCTTTGCCGATTCGTTTCCGCTCTTTCCCTGCCCTTCATGCCCTGGGACCTGGTCTGGGCCTGGCGCTGAGGCTTGCTCCGGGTCTTTGCGCACCCACATCACGACGGCAGAAAGGAGAAATACGATGCCCGCTCCGACATGAATCGCGCGCGGGGGAAACAGCGAAAGAAGGCTCCCTGCCGCGACGGCCACGATGCTTTGCACGGTCAGCGCGAGCGAGGTGCCTAAAAAAATCGGCAGCGGCCTGTAGCGCGTGGCAAGAACGAGCGCGGCGATCGCCGTTTTGTCCGGGAGCTCCGCCACAAAGATGACGGCGAAGACGTAGGCGGCAAAGGTAAGTTCGTGCATGGTGCGACCAGTCCGCCTGCCGTCAGCGCCTTAATTGCTGGCCGATCGTGGCGTCTTGCTGTTCAGTTCTTCTCCCACATGACCGTTGCCCCCCTGCGAATCGCCGCAAATGCCCTCTGGCCGTTGGTTCGCGCGTACCATACTGGGTTCGAGCGGCCGTCGCCGCACCCAAAGTGGGCGCCGGCTCCGCTGCTGAAGCGCCGCGAGCGAACGTTCCCACCGCTCGGCTGGCCGCGCGAGACCGACTCATTGTGCCCGAGCTGCGTGAGGGAGGTACGGGGAGCAATCCTCGACGGCCGCGCTGATCTTCGAGTCCTGACGACCGAAAAGCCTGGCGAAGTGCGCGCTCGAATCGTGGAACAAGACGGACAGCTCGTCATGACCAAGACCTGCCCGAAACACGGTCGCTGCGAGGACGTCCTGTCCGTCGACCCGGCATTCAGCGCGCGGATCGAGAGGCTTTTTCCCGGGCGCGACTTTCCCTCTTCTCCCAGCAAGCTACGTAACCACGGCAGTTCGAGCATCAAGTACGGACGAGGTTCCGTGCTGACGGTCGACCTGACCAACCGTTGCAACATGATGTGCGACCCGTGCTTCATGGACGCAAATCAGGTCGGCTTCGTTCACGAGCTCGCGTGGGAAGAGGTGCAGCGCATTCTCGACGAATCCTTGAGCGTCCGCCCGAAACGCCAGATGAGCGTGCAGTTCTCCGGGGGCGAGCCGACACTGTCGCCGCATTTCTTGCGCGCGATTAAGTACGCCAAGGACATCGGCTATTTCTGCGTGCAGTGCGCCACCAATGGGATAAGGTTCGCTCAGGATCGACCCTTTGCGCGCGCGGCCGCAGAGGCGGGTCTGAGGATCGCTTACTTGCAGTTCGATGGGGTGGGCGAACATGCCAATGCGCACCGCAAGGTCGGCAACCTTTTCGAGGTAAAACTGCGCGCCATCGAGAACCTGCACGCCGCAGGCGTGGACGTGGT
>Ga0210409_10009199_pt1 | contig 10006 bp, 10 predicted proteins | sample IncBWH17MmetaG_FD_161649 | JGI IMG/M metagenome (GOLD analysis project Ga0210409, IMG submission 161649) | Forest soil microbial communities from Barre Woods Harvard Forest LTER site, Petersham, Massachusetts, United States - Inc-BW-H-17-M | ecosystem: Environmental > Terrestrial > Soil >...
GTGCCAATCATCCAGCCGTGGGCTTTCACGATTTTGTGTTTGCGCACGAGTTCGCCGTAGGTTTCCGGGCTTTTTTCGGAAACGATTTCGATGAACTCGAAAAAGCCTTGCAGGCCGGAGCGTTCGACTTTGGCCGCTTGCTCGGCGGGTTCACCCTTGGTGAATAGAATCAAGCGGTGGCGCTCGGTGAGATAGGCGAGAGTTTCGGGGACGCCGTCGAGGATTTTCGGCGGGGTGCGCTCGAGGTCCACGACGCGGGTGTGAATCTGCGCGAGAACTTCACGCTTGGCCATGTGTTCGGCGAGCTTCATATAGGTTTCTTCCAGTGAGCGGCCGAAGCTGCGCACTCCGTAGCCGTATTGGCGAATGTTCTTGCGCTCGGTTTCGTTGAGGATGTGGCGAACGTAGGCGCGCGTGAAGCCGCAGGACTCGACGAGAGTGATGAAGTCTTCGATGAGTTTCTCGAAGAAAACATTGTTCTCCCAGAGGGTGTCGTCGGCATCGATTAGCAGGGTCCTGCGGCGCATACGTTTTTCGCTATCTTTTCCTTTTGCAACGAGCAGCAGTCAGTTTACCAGCGCCAGAGCGCCTTCGGCGATGTCTGCAGCGGCGGGCCTTGGTCTTCATGCGCGCCGGTTGTCTGGGAGAAGGCGCATGCGGATCAATTCTTCGCTTTGCCGGCGGCGAGTTTTTCGAGAATGCCGCGAGCGACCCGCTGCAGTTCGCCAAAACGCGTCAGGTAGTCCTGGAATTCGGAATTCATAAGCTGGGCGTCCTGGGGCCCGAGCTGGATGCGCAGGATCATGTCGCGGAGCTTGACAGGGTGGGGAAGCAGCGCGTCTTCCTGGAGTTCTTCGAGAGCGGTTTTGGCGTCGTAGTGATACATAATTTCCTCGTTCGGCGAGAGCGGTCGATGTTCATTGTACTCGCGGGGGACGGGGTGACGCGAGAGAGGAGGCTAAGGGCCGTAGATCTGGCGGTTTCATCGGCCGGACGCGCTTGTTTGCGCAGGTCGGCTAAAGCGCGCCTCTACGACATTTTTGCTCTTGCGCGGATCTTCTCAAAATAGCTGAACTTCAGGCAGCCGTGGCGCTGGCGGGGAGAAACTCGTAGCGATCGATCTTGGCAGCTATGCCAACGCGGCCGTTAGCGCCCGCATCGACGCGAACGACCTGGCCGCGGCAGCGGATATCCACTTCTCCGGCCGAAGAAACTTTCTGCGGTAGAGTGAGGACGAAGTCAATCTGGCTGCCCACCGTGAACTTGGTTTCAGAAAGAAAATACAAGCCGCGATAGCTGACGTCGCGCGTACTGGCGCGCAATTCCTTACTTTGCGCTTCCTGCGGAAGGACGCGCATTGGCAAGCTCATCAGGAAGCGCCGCGCTTCGCGGCGATCGGCTCCATCCGGCATCAAGACCCTCAGAAGTGGTGCAATCGACTCGACGCTAACACCCGACCTCGCAAACTGCAATCTCAAATGTTGACAATTATGTCCTAGTACGCGGGGTAGCCGGTTTAGGCGTATACTTTGCTTGCCCCGCCTAAGTTGGACTTGGTATTGGGTTTATGGACCGACGCGAGCATCATCGCGCGCAACTCCGCCTGCCGGTACGGATTCGCTGGAACACTCCTTTTGCGCAAAAAACCGAGGTCTGCAGGACACTGGATATTTCACGCGGCGGGTTGCTGGTTCCTTGTCACGAGGCGCATGCACCTGGCGTGGGATTGTGGGTGACCTTTCCTTACGATACTTCCTTGGGCGACGGCCAGCCGGAGATGCTGGCGAAAGTGGTGCGCGTGCGGCCGCCGCACGGCGGCAATGGGAGCACGTCGATCGACCCGGACGCGAATGAACAAGCGGTGGCGTTGCACTTTGCGTTGTCCCCTCGGACGCTGGCTAACGGCAATGGCCACGCCAAAGAACAGGAGCGGCGTGACAGCCCGCGACGCCCACTGGCGCTTCCGGTTCGCGTGCGTCCCGAGCACATTCCGTGGTTTGAAGAAGCGATGACCATGGACGTGTCCGCGCACGGCTTGCGTTTTCTGAGCAGCCGCGAGTACCAGGAAGGGGATCGTTTGCTACTTTCGTTTGAAGCGACCGCTTCGGCTCCCTGGCCAGTCGCTTCGGAAACATTCGCCCGCGTCCGGCGAATCGAGAGCGTGCCGGATAGCGCGGCGCTGGCGATCACCATCGTCCGCGAAACGTAATTTCTTTTGCGCTACACTTGCCGATTCCTTTCGTTCCACAAGAAACGATGACAAACAACGAAGCGGCTCATGAGTCGCGCAATTTCTTTCTGGAAGGGCCGGCGGGACGGCTGGAAGCGATTCTTTGGAAGCCGGCCGCTAAGCCTCGGCCGTCTTTCGCGGCGCTGGTGTGCCATCCCCATCCGTTGTTTGGCGGGACGATGCACAACAAGGTCGTGTACCGAGCCGCGAAATCGCTGGATGTGCTTGGTTTGCCGGTGCTCCGATTTAATTTTCGCGGCGCGGGAATGAGCGCCGGGACGCACGACCGCGGGCGGGGCGAGCAGGGGGACGTGAGCGCGGCTCTCGACTTTTTGGCCGGCGAGTTTCCGGGCGTTCCGTTACTCGTGGCTGGCTTCAGCTTTGGTTGCTGGGTTGGCTTGCGCGTGGGATGCGCGGACGGGCGAGTGCGGGAGTTGATTGGACTGGGCACGCCGGTAAACAACACGGATTTCTCTTTTTTGCGAAATTGCGAAGAGCCAAAGTTATTTGTACACGGAGCGCACGACAAGTATGGGGAGATCGCGAAGGTGGAAGCGCTGGTGGAATCCTTGCCCGCAGAAAACCGCTTGGTAGTCGTTGCGGGAGCGGATCATTTTTTTGCCGGGAAGCTGGACCAGGTGGATGAAGCGATTCGCGGCTGGCTGAAGGAACGGCATCCGGAGATTGCGGCCGCGAAATTGTAATTGCCGATGGCTGCATTATCGTGTGTTGCGCCGGCCAGAATTGGCTGTGCACGGGGGAAATTCAAGCGCCTTCGCCCCTTGTGAAAAGTTGGCTGAATTCTTCCACCGTGGCTGGTGGGATAGCGACGAGGCGTGCATTGGCCCGCACGTGCTCCGCGTGCGACATGCCGACCAGTGCCGTAGTGATTCCGGGCGACGAGCGCACGAACTGCAAAGCTCGTTCCGCATCGGACTGCAAGCCCAGCGCTTGCGCCACGAAGGGCGGCAAGTTGCGTGCCACCTGGCCTTGGAAAAGCGAGGCACTGGCGATCAGCACGATCCCCAGCTCACTGGCGGCTTCCATCACGGTTTTCACGGTGCCGTCAATTGTTTGATTGCCGAGGGTCAGCGCTTCGGTCATCGCCAGATTGAACGGAAGCTGCACGAACCGGAAACGGTGCGTTTCGCCGGCAATGTCGCGGGCCAGCTGCTCAAGCTCGCCAAGCTGCAAGGATTCGCGCGCGCTAGCTTCCTGGCGGAAGCCGCTCCACGTCGCCATACCGTAGAACTGAATTTTCCCGTCGGCTGCGGCGGACTCGAGATAGATGAATGCGTCGCGCACGCGCTCCAGGAAATCCGGTCGCGAGACCTCGCTCAATTGCGTTTCCGGATTGTGCAGGTAGTAGAGGTCGACACAATCGACGCCGAGATTGCTCAGACTGCGGCCGAGCTGGTCTTCCAGGAAACGCGGCGTCATGCAATGGCTGCCTTGCACGATCTCATTGGGCTTGAGGATGCCCGGCTGAATGTATTCGCGGTAGAAATATTCGTTGGGTTCGGCGGGCATGGAGCCATCGGGCGTGAGATAGCCGCCTTTGGTGCAGAGAATGAACTCGTCGCGTGAAAAGCCTTTTTGCGAAAGTTGCTTGAGGGCGGAGCCGATGCTGCGCTCGCTGCGTTGGAAGCGATAGTTGATGGCGGTGTCGATGACGTTGAGGCCGTTCTCCACGGCCGCCACAACGGAGGCCGCGTAACTTGCATCGATTTTATCGTCGGGCTGGCCGAGGTACGTGCCGATGCCCAGGGAAGAGACGTTGAGCTTTTGGGCTTCGCGGAAATGTGCGGGAGCGGCGATGCTGGAAAACCTCTTGGCGTAACGCGCGGTTCCCGAGGATGTCGCGGATGTGGTCATGCTGCTCCTTTTAGGATGTGGGCGCGTGCGGAGGCGTGCCGTTCGACTCCGGCTCCGCTTTCGGCGCCAGCAGGCGCGAGCATCCGCGCATGATTCTGCGGTACGGCCAATCTTTTTCGCGGAAGAAAATTTCACCTTCGCGCGGATTACTGTAATACCAGCGAGCCACTAACCACAAATATTCGCCGAGCGCATTTTTGTCTTTGCCCGCCGCTGGCGCATTGGCTAGCGAGTTTTCTTGCGACTTAGCCAAGGGGCCTTCCAGATATTCGCGAAAAATGTGTTCGGCGGAACGCGGTTGGCCAGCGATTTCCGCGAAGCGCACGAGAGTCGGCTCGGCGAGCCAGCCGCGATGAATGGCATAGACGGCTATGGTTTGCTCTTCGGCGCTGCGTTGGAGAATGACGGCGTTTAAGTCCTGGATGCGCCTCGGGAGTTCCGGAGAGCCGCGCAGGGCATCATCCAGCTTTTCGATCTTCTTGTGCAGGGCCGAGGCGCGCTCGAAATCAAGCTGCTGGCTGGCACTCTCGCGTTCCTGCTCGAGCGAATTGCGCAGCGAACCGCCGCTGGTGTCCAGGAACTGGACTAACCTCTGCACCTCGACGTCGTAGTCTTCTTTTGTGCAGCCCGCGAAGCAGGGTGCCAGGCACATTTTCATCTCGGAGTACATGCAGCCGGGGAAGGAAGGATCGCGGCGGATCTTGATCTGGCACCGGCGGACTTTGAAAAAATCGAGCGCGCTGCCGGCGAAAGCTTCGGCCGAGCGGCGGGAGGCGAAGGGACCATAGTAGGCGCCGGCGGTGGGCGCGCCGGAGTCGTCGACAGCGATGCGGCGGGTGACATAGCAGCGCGGATAGGCATTGCGCAGGCTCACTTTCAAGACGGCGGGAGGGCGCAGGCGCAGCATGGATTGGTAACCCTTCGGGAAGAGCTGTTTGGCGTGGAGATAGTAAGTAAATATTTGTTCAAAGCGCGAGCCGGTCAGCCGATAGCGCACGCCGCGCGCCACTTCGCGGAGGTTCAATCGTTTGCTGGCCGGATCGGGCAAGCCGAGCAGGCGCTGCAGACGGCGGCGCAGATCTTGCGTGCGGATGAGCAGCGGCTCGGCGCCTTCCTCTCGCAGTTCGATCAGGCAAACGGCTGGTCGCGGCGGAAGCGCGGAGAAGAAATCGTCGGCGCGAGCAAGATCAAAGGGGAGACCGCAATCCAGTTCCAGCACCGTTTCAGGATACTACGCGAATCAGGACTTCAGAACCCAGGAAGAGATGACCAGGCGCTGGATTTCGCTGGTGCCTTCGTAGATTTCGGTAATGCGAGCGTCGCGATAGGCGCGCTCGACGGGATATTCGCGGCTGTAACCGTAGCCGCCATGAATCTGGATGGCTCTGTGCGTGACGCGGGTGGCCATTTCGCTGGCGAAAAGTTTGGCAATGGCGGCGTCCATGCTGAAACGCGCGCCGGTGTCCTGTCTCCAGGCGGCTTTGCGGACCAGCAGGCGGGCGGCGTCGATTTCGGTGGACACGTCGGCGAGCATGAACTGGATAGCTTGGAATTGGGAAATCGGATGGCCGAAGGCCATGCGTTGCTGCGACCAGGCTAGCGCGGCTTCGAAGGCTCCTTGCGCGATGCCGGTGGCCTGGGCGGCGATGCCGATACGCCCGCCATCGAGAGTCGACAGCGCGACCTTGTACCCTTCGCCTTCGTTGCCGACGCGGTTGGCGGTAGGAACCTCGCAATCAGTGAAGATCAGTTCGCAGCAGGCGGTGGCGTTGATGCCCAGCTTTTTTTCTTCCTTGCCGACTTTGAAGCCCGGCGCGCCTTTTTCCACGACGAGGGCGGTGATTCCCTTTTCGCCTTTGGGCGGATCGGTGTTCACGTAGACGATTGCGGCGTCGGCGGCGCCGCCGTTGGTGATCCACGCTTTGGTGCCGTTGACGACATATGTGTCGCCTTTCTTCACGGCTTTGGTTTGCAGCGCTGCGGCATTGGAACCGGCTTGTGGTTCGGTGAGTGCATAGCAGCCGATTTTTTCTCCGCGGGCGAAGGGGAGCAGAAATTTTTTCTTTTGCTCTTCGGTGCCGAAGCGATGGATGGGGTCGCAGTACAGCGAGTTTTGCACGGAGAGGATCACGCCGGTGGAAGCGCAGCAACGGGAAATTTCCTCGATGGCGATGCTATAGGCGATGTGGTCGAAGCCGGCGCCGCCTTCTGCTTCGGGGAACGCTATCCCCGTGAGGCCGAGTTCGGCGGCCTTCTTGAACGTGTCGCGGGGAAAGCGGCCGGTTTCGTCGAGCTCCTTGGCGAGCGGCTTCACTTCGGACTCCGAAAACTCGCGGACAGTTTTCTGCAGCAGCTTTTGTTCTTCGGTAAGTTCGAGGTTCATAGCCGTGAGCAGGTATCCCTCATTCTAACTTGGCAGCGGTACTTGCGTTGAGGCCTTTCGCCTACCTCGCCGCATGGCTGAGGACGCCGCCGCCCCGCAGGGCACTGCGATCCTTAATACAGGTGCTGGCGCTATGCGGAAAGTGCGGTGCGCAGGCGTTGGTACGTCGTCTTCAGGTCTTCGGGGTGGACGCGGGTTTCGGCGGTAACGGTCATGAAATTGGAATCGCCAAACCAGCGGGGTAGAACGTGCAGATGGAGGTGGCCGGCCACGCCGGCGCCTGCCGCGCGGCCAAGATTCATGCCCAGGTTCATGCCGTCCGGTTTGTATGTGCTGCCGTAGACGGTTTCCATGCGCTGCGCGAGGCGCATCATTTCGCCCAGCGCTTCCGGGTCGCACGCGCTAAGTTCCGCAACATGGGCGTACGGAACGACCATCACATGGCCGGAGGTGTAAGGATAGCGATTGAGGATGATGAAACTCTTTGCGCCGCGATACACAATCAGCGTTTCGGAGTCGTCCGTACGGGCGGCGGCGTCGCAAAAAATGCAATCGGGTTGCACGCCGCTTGCTGCTTCCTTCATGTATTGGTAGCGCCAGGGCGTCCAAAGGTAGTCCATCAGCTCGCTTTCCCTCGTATGTGTAAGCCGCCAGCGGCGTCATGGCGCTGGCATCTCGCCGGCGTACTTTTTGGAGTGCGGCAATCTTGCCGCCGCTTTTCCCGCGTAAGCATCACCACCAAAGGGCTAATGTCCGCGTTTAGCTGGAAGAAGGAGCGGAGACAGAGGCGCCCTCGCCGTCAGACGTGTTTACGAAATCTTTCAGCTCTTTGCTGGGCTTGAAGAAGGGAATCTTCTTTGCCGGCACTTCTACTTTTTCACCGGTCTTGGGGTTGCGCCCCACTCTGCCGCGGCGCTCGCGAGTGCGGAAGCTGCCAAAGCCGCGAATCTCGATCTTTTCGCCCTTTTGCAGCGCGCCGATGATGCTGTCGAAGACCGTTTCGACGATGGTCTCCGATTCCTTGCGCGCGAGTTCGGTTACGCGCAGGACCTCTTCGATGAGGTCAGCCTTGGTCAGTGTGGGTTGCTTGGTCATCGTCCCGTCGCCTCGTCGCCTCGCTTGAGGATAGATCGTCGCACTGCCGCTTCGTGGTCAGCTTGGCCCATGATGCCAAACGGCTTAGAGGAGCAGCGTCACCTGATGTGCCCCTCTTCCTATCACTAAAGCGACCCGCACGTAAATGAAATTATACCGCTCGCCCCTGGCCGATTTGCCGCAATGGAACCCTTAGCGCGCCGTAAGCTTGGACTGGATGGCGTCGCCAATGGTCGCCGTCGATGAGGATTTCGTCGTCGATTTGTACTGTTCGATCTCCCGGCGCTCCACCTGCTTGACGGCGGCGCGATAGCTCAAGCCGATGCGGCGCGTTTCCGGGCTGATCTTGATGATTTTGAAGTCGTATTCCTTACCTGGCTCGAGAGGTCCGGCACTCTTCAACGGTCCGCTGGAGGTGCGGTGCATGGATGCACCTTCGTCGCGGCGTTTCCGCTCTTCGATTTCCGTGTTGTGGCAAAGCGCTTCGATGTTCTCGCCAAGTTCCACGAAAGCGCCGAAGGTGGCGATTCGCGAAACTTTGCCCTTCACGAGTTGTCCGACTTTGTGGGTCTTGAACCAATCGCCCCAAATGTCGTTGACCTGCTTGATGCCCAGGGAAACGCGGCGATTTTCCGGATCGATCTTCAGCACTTTGGCGGTGATCGGCTCGCCCTTGCGGAAGACTTCGTGCGGATTCTTCACGCGCCCGGTCCAACTGACGTCGCCGACGTGGACCAAGCCGTCAAAGCCGTCCTCGATTTCGATGAACGCGCCAAATTCCGCGATGTTGCGCACCTTTCCGGTAACCACCGTGCCCACCGGATATTTCTCCGCAATCTGCAGCCACGGATCAGGCAAGGCCTGCTTCATACCCAGCGAGACGCGGCGGTCGCTGGGCTTGATGTCCAGGACCAGGACATCGACCTCTTCGCCGACCTTCGCGATCTTGGAAGGGTGCGTGACCTTCTTGTTCCAGCTCATTTCCGAGACGTGCACCAGGCCTTCGATGCCTTGCTCGAGCTCCACGAAGACGCCGTAATCCACCACGCCGACAATTTTGCCTCTGACCTTGCCGCCCGCCGGATATTTTTCGGCGGCGTTCACCCATGGATCGGGCTGCAGTTGCTTCAGTCCGAGCGAGACGCGCTGCTTTTCCTTGTCGAACTTCAGGATGATGACGTCCAGCTCCTGCTCCGGCTTTACGATGTCGGAGGGATGCTTGACGCGGCCCCAGCTCAGGTCGGTCAGATGCAGCAAACCGTCGATTCCGCCGAGGTCGACAAAAGCGCCGTACTCCGTCACGTTTTTCACGTGCCCGTGCACCACCTGACCTTCCGTCAGCGTTTCCATCAGCGCGGCGCGCTTGGCGTGCAGCTCTTCTTCCAGCAGCGCGCGCCGGCTGACCACCACGTTACCGCGGCGGCGATTGAGCTTGGTGATGCGAACCTGAATTTCCTGGCCGAGCAGATCGTCGAGGTTTTGCGTGGGGCGCAGATCGAATTGCGAGCCGGGAAGAAACGCGCGCACTCCGACGTCGACCACCAGGCCGCCCTTGATGCGGTCGACTACTTTGCCGGTGACCGTGTCCTTGGCCTTGAAAGCAGCGTCAATACGCTCCCAGGTGCGGCGTCGCAGCACCTTTTGATACGAGACGATGAGGTAGCCTTCTTTGTGTTCGCCGGTGCGCTGCACTTCTATGGTGGCATTGGGTTCCGGCCGCGGAATCTCCGTCTCGGAAAACTCCACCGCGGGAATCAGGCCTTCCGTTTTTAGCCCGAGGTCAACGACTACTCCTTGTTCGGTGTAGGCCACCACCTTTACTTCAATAATTTCGTTTTGCGATGCCGTTTCCTGCGGCTCGCTGTACTGCTCCATCAACTTGCTCATCTCTTCGGAGCCGGCGGCCTCCTCGGCGGCCGCGGCAGCTTCGGCGTCGACCGGAGCAGCGCCCTCTTTGCCGTGGGATTCCTGCGCGACAGCTTGCGGCGCCGGCGCAGGGGCATTCTCTGGGCGCGCATCGCTATCCGCCGGTGCGACGGGAGCAGCCGTAGCTTCGTCCTCAGCCGCGTTCACTTCGGCTGCGGCTTCGCCAGCCCCAGCGCTTGCAGCACTTCCGTCGTTCTTTGCGTTTTCGGATTCGGAATCTTGTGCAGGAGCGGCGGCCGCCGCGGTTGACGGGTTGTCATGGTCAGGAAACATGGTTGATGGCCTCCGGGAAAATAACTTCCTTAAGTCGATAAAATTCCTTGCGATGTCCCAGTAGGGGTTTGTGCAAGGAGGTTAACCGCCAAGCGGTCACCGAGGACAAAGATGCTGCGGGCGTTCAAAACGCTGCAGCCTCAAAATGATACGCGCCGCCTTCGCTGTATGTCAATGAACCCCGGAAGCGAAAATATGCGCAGTGAGTGGATGCAAGGATTCGT
>Ga0210409_10009202_pt1 | contig 10005 bp, 9 predicted proteins | sample IncBWH17MmetaG_FD_161649 | JGI IMG/M metagenome (GOLD analysis project Ga0210409, IMG submission 161649) | Forest soil microbial communities from Barre Woods Harvard Forest LTER site, Petersham, Massachusetts, United States - Inc-BW-H-17-M | ecosystem: Environmental > Terrestrial > Soil >...
CGCTCGCGTGCGGGCGTCATCAGGCGAATGTGGTCCTGATCGGCCGTGATGCGTCGAAGCTCGAAGCCGTTCACGCACAGCTTGCTGCAGCGGGGTCCCCGGAGGCGAGCATCGCGCTGCTCGATCTCGAGAAGGCGCTGGCACGCGACTACGACGAGCTCGCCGATGCCGTGCTCGAGCGCTACGGGCGACTCGATGGGCTGCTGCACAACGCTGGCCTGCTCGGCACGCTCTCCCCCATCGAGCACTATGACGTGCCGACCTGGTGTCGGGTGCTGCATGTCAACCTGACCGCCGCGTTCGTGCTGACGCAGGTGTTGCTGCCTGCGCTAAAGAAGTCCGAGGACGCCTCGATCGTGTTCACCGCGAGCAGCGTCGGCCGTCGCGGCCGCGCCTATTGGGGCGCGTACGCGATATCGAAGTTTGCCCTCGAAGGCCTCTCGCAGGTGTTGTCCGAAGAACTAGAGGGGATCAGCCACGTGCGGGTGAACACGCTCAACCCCGGGCGCGCACGCACCGCCATGCGCCGCCAGGCGTACCCGGCAGAGGACGTGAGCGAGGTGCCGCTGCCTGAAACACTGACCGCCGCATACATTGCGCTGCTCGGGCCCGCGAGTCGCGGCATCACCGGCGGTGCGTTCGATGCTCAGCCGCCGGCGCGCTCTTCATGCTCGGCGGCAGCTGATTCGGCTCCCGGGAGCAGCGCACGCAGCTCCTCGTGAGAAAGCTCGCGGAAGCGCCCGCGGCCGAGCGTGCGCTCGAGCGCCAGCGGCCCAAGGCGCGTGCGCAGCACGCGGCTCACCTGCGCGCCCTGACGCTCGAGTAGCCGGCGCACCTCGCGGCCGCTCGCATTCTGGACGGCGATCTGATACCAGCGGTTGGCGCCCTCACCGCCGGCTGATTCGCAGCGCTCCACCGCAAGCTGCGCGCCGCTGTCGAGCTCGCCGCCGAGAATTCCCCGGATCTGCGTGTCGCTGAGCTCGCCGCGCACCCGTACGCTGAACTCGCTCGCGAGAGCATGCACAGCGCGCTGCAGCCGCGCAGCGAGCTCGCCATCGGTAGTGAGGAGCTCGAGTCCTCCATCCGCACTTGGCATGGGACTGACTGCGATGAGACGCCGGCCGAGGCGCCGCGGCATCCGTCCGGCCATTGCGGCGCGTTGCGACTGCCGGGGCACTGACGGTTCCACGGTTGGAGGAAGTGGCGCGACGGGGGGCTCGATGAGCGGCTCACCGGGAGAGCGGTGGCAGAGAAACACCCGCGCACTCGCCGCGGCGCGCGCGTGCACCCTGCGCCCATCGAGCCGCAGCTCATCTCCCGGGGCGACGCGTGCCCCGAGTGTGGCTACGGCGCCATTGATGGTGAGGCGGCCGGCGCGGATCCAGGCCTCCGCTTCGCGCCGCGATGCGAGGCCGGCACGTGCGAGCACCTTCTGCAGCCGCTCGGCGCCGCGCGTGAGGCTACGGCCCGTGCGGGACATTCACCCGTCCATTGCGCGCGGCCCCGCGACCAACTCCGCCGAGCCGTCGCCTTCGGCGGAGAGCTCGTCTTCCTCCGGCGGGTCTTCGCCGGCGCTCGAGTCCGCGTCCCCGGGCGCGGGGATCGGCGCCGCCGTCGTGTCCCCGGCGAGCGCGAGCTGCAGGGTGAAATCGCCCATGGCCTTCAGTTCCGCGAGCGGCGGCAGCTCATCGAGGCTCTTGAGGCCGAAGTAATCGAGGAACTCGCGTGTCGTGCCGAGAAGCTCGGGATGGCCCGGGACATCACGGTGGCCCACGACGCGCACCCAGTTGCGCTCTATCATGGTGCGGATGATGTTGGGATTCACGGCGACACCGCGCACCGCCTCGATCTCCGCGCGCGTGATCGGCTGCCGATAGGCGATCAGCGCCAGCGTCTCGAGCAGGGCGCGCGAGTAACGCGCCGCGCGCTCCGGCCACAGGCGCGAAATCTCGCCCGCGAGCTCGCGGCGCACCTGGATGCGAAAGCCGCTCGCGGTCTCCTTCAGCTCGATGCCGCGACCGACGTATTCAGCGCCGAGCGATTCGAGCGCCGTGCGTACCGCCTGCGCGCTCGGACGCACGCCGTCATCAAAGAGGCGCATCAGCTCCGCCACCGGCAGCGGGCCGCCCGCGGCGAGCAGCGCGGCCTCGATGACGTTGCGAATGTAGGACTCGTTCATGAAGGATCCTCATCGGCGGGGACAGCGGATGGGGCGCCGTCACGACCGGGCTCGGCGCTGCCGGCTTCCGGGTTGTCGGCGACGATGTGCAGCATCCGCGCGGGACCGGTGGCGCGCACGTGCAGCGGCGCGTAGGCCTGTGCCTGCACGATGTCGATCAGTCCCTCGCGCATCAGCTCGAGGATGGCGACGAAGGTGACCGTGACGCCCATCCGTCCCTCCGCGGGACGGAACAGCTGCGTGAACGGCAGGAAACCACCCGTGCCGAGCGCGGCGAGGATGTCGCTCATGCGCTCACCGACCGACAGCCGCTCGCGCTGCACGTGATGGTGCGCGAACATCTCCGCGCGCCCCACGACGTCCTTGAAGGCGATCAGCAGCTCCTGCAGCGTGACCTGGGGCAGCGTGCGCACCACGCGGCGTTCTTTCAGCTCCGCAGACACGCTCCACACATCGCGCTCGAGACGCGGCAGGGTATCGATCTGCTCGGCGGCTCGCTTGTAGCGCTCGTATTCCTGCAGCCGCCGCACCAGCTCCGCGCGCGGGTCCTCCTCGCTATCCTCCGCGAGCTTTGGCCGCGGCAGCAGCATGCGCGATTTGATCTCTGCGAGCGTGGCCGCCATCACCAGGTACTCGCCTGCGAGCTCGAGCTGCAGCTCCTGCATCAACTCGATGTACTGCATGTACTGGCGCGTAATCTCCGCGAGCGGGATGTCGAGGATGTCGAGGTTCTGGCGGCGGATCAGGTACAGGAGCAGATCGAGCGGCCCCTCGAAGGCCTCGAGAAATACCTCCAGCGCCTGCGGCGGGATGTAGAGGTCACGGGGCAGCTGTGAGATCGGCTCGCCGTTCACCACCGCGAACGGCATCTCCACCTGCTCTGGCGGCGCCTCCGGCGCCGGCGCCGCGGGCGCTGGCGCGCTCGGCACGATCCGCAGTTCCGGGCGCTGCTTCATGCGTCCCACGCTTCAGCCCGGGCGCAGATGCATGGCCTGGCGCACGTCATCGAGTGTCCCCCGCGCAGCTTCTCGCGCCTTGTCGGCGCCCTCGGTGATGATGTTGCGCACGAGCTCCGGGTTGTCCTCGAACTCCTGGGCCCGGCGGCGCATGCCGCTCACCTCTTCTACGATGCGCTCGATGAGTGGCTGCTTGCAATCGAGGCAACCGATGCCGGCGGTGCGGCAACCCTCGTTCACCCAGCTGCGCGTCGCCTCATCGGAATAGATCTTGTGCAGATCCCACACCGGGCACTTCTCCGGGTCGCCCGGGTCCGTGCGGCGCACACGCGCCGGGTCGGTCGTCATGGTACGCAGCTTCTGCGTGACGACCTCGGGCTCCTCGCGCAGACCAATGGTGTTGCCATAGGACTTGGACATCTTGCGTCCATCGAGCCCGGGCACCTTCGGTGTCGCGGTGAGCAGCACCTGCGGCTCGGGGAGGATGCTGAGACCGGTTCCCTCGAGAAAACCGAGCAGCCGCTCGCGGTCGGCGACGGTGATGCGGTTATTACTCTGCACCAGCACCTGGGCGCGCTGCAGCGCTTCGGTGTCGCCGCTTTCCTGGAACTTCTTGCGCAGCTGGCGGTAGTTGGTGCTGTTGCGGCCGCCGAGGCTCTTCACCGCGCGCTCGGCCTTCGCTTCGAAGTCGGGCTCGCGTCCGTAGAGATGGTTGAAGCGCCGCGCGGTCTCGCGTGTCAGCTCGACGTGCGCCACCTGATCCTCGCCGACCGGCACGTAGGCGGCACGGTACACGAGTATGTCCGCGCTCTGCAGCAGCGGGTAGCCGAGAAATCCATAGGTGGCAAGATCCTTCTCCCTGAGCTGCTCCTGCTGGTCCTTGTAGCTCGGGACGCGCTCGAGCCAGGCGAGCGGCGTGAGCATCGAGAGCAGCAGGTGGAGTTCCGCGTGCTCGGGCACGTGCGACTGGATGAAGAGCGTCGCAACGCCCGGGTTCAATCCCGCGGCCAGCCAGTCGATCAGCACCTCGCGGATGTTTTCCTGCAGGCGCGAGGTGTCATCGTAGCCGGTGGTGAGCATGTGCCAGTCGGCGATGAAGAAGAAACACTCGTATTGATACTGCAGCTCGACCCAGTTACGCAGCGCGCCGTGCCAGTTGCCGAGGTGCAGCGGGCCGGTCGGGCGCATGCCGGAAAGGACGCGCCGTGCCGGCGCGGGGGAACTCACGTGCGTGCAATGACAGAATGATTCACGGCGCGAATTATAGCGCACGCCCCGTGATCGGACCGAGTGTGCCCTTGCCCTTGCGCACGATCAGCGGCGGCGTGACCGACAGGTCGACCACGGTCGTGGGCTCGATGCCACAGTCACCGCCATCGAGCACCGCGTCGATGTCGTGGCCGAGGCGCGCCTCGATCTCGCGTCCGGCGGTGAGCGGCAGCTCATCGTCCGGCAACAGCAGCGTCGAGCTCATGAGCGGCTCGCCGAGTTCCGCGAGCAGCAGCCGTGGCACCGGGTGATCCGGGATGCGCACGCCGATGGTGCGCCGCCGCTCGTGTTGCAGACGGCGCGGCGTCTCGCGCGTGGCGCGCAGCAGGAACGTGTAGGGACCGGGCAGACACGCACGCAGCATGCGGAACTGCCAGGTCTCGAGCCGCGCGAACCTTCCGATCTCGGCGAGGCTGGCACACACCAACGTGAAATGGTGATGACGGTCCGCCTGGCGGATGCGCCGCACGCGCTCGAGGGCGCGCTTGTCGCCCATGTGCCAGCCGAGCGCATAACACGAGTCGGTGGGATAGGCGATCAGTCCCCCGGCGCGCACCACCTCGGCCGCCCGGCGGATGAGGCGCGCCTGCGGGTTGATCGGGTGCAACTCCAGGTACTCGGCCAAGTGAAAACTCGTGGCAGTCGGGCGCGGCGCGTGACAATATACGCGGCCCTTTGCCGCTTAAACGGTCAGTCTTCAGGTTTCAGCGCTCTCATGCAGGCTCTTGCCGAGTTAGCGCCGCTCGTGGCGTTCTTCGTGACGTATTCACTGCGCGGGCTGTATGCCGCGACGGGCGTGCTCATGGTCGCGATGCTTGCGCTGCTCGCCTACGACTGGCTGCGGCTGCGGCGCATTCCGCCGCTGCATGCGCTGTCGACACTGCTGGTGCTGGTGCTCGGGGGGGCGACGCTGCTGCTGCACAATCGCCTCTTCATCCAGTGGAAGCCCACGGCGCTCTTCTGGCTGGTGAGCATCGCCGTCGTGGCGAGCTCCTGGATCGGTGAGCGCACACTGACGCAGCGTTTCCTCGAGCCGGCCCTCGGGGGCCGCGTCACGGTGAGCGCACAGCAGTGGCGGCGCATGAACCTGTGGTCGGCGCTGTTCTATCTCTTGCTCGGTGCGTTCAATCTCGCGGTCGCCTATGGCGCGAGCGAGCGCACCTGGGTGTACTTCAAGCTGTTCGGCCTGGCGTTGCTCACCTTCGTGTTCGTCGCGCTGCAAGTACTATGGTTGAGCCGCGCCGCGGGCGCTCTGCCATCGCCCGCCTCCGATGCGCCGCAATGAGCGTGCAGGTGATGGCGCAGCTGCGCAGCGCGCTCGAGCAGGCGTTTGCGCCGACGACACTCGAGATTATCGATGACAGCACCGCGCACGCCGGGCACGAGGGCAGCCGCAGCGGCGGTCATTACCGCGTGAGGCTCGTCTCCGCAGCCTTCCGTGGCCACTCGCCGCTCGAGCGCCACCGCCTGGTCTATGCGGCGGTCGCGCCGCTCCTGAGCGGCTCGGTGCACGCACTCAACATCGTGGCACGCACGCCGGACGAGTCTCTGTGAGTTTCCATACTTCTGCACAAGGCAACCTCGGAATATCCGTATGAATCATTCGCGACTCGCTCCCCTCCTTGTGACGCTGGCCGCACTCGCGGCCTGCCAGCCCAAGACCTCTGCAGTGACTGACAGCTCACCCCCGGTCGCCACCGTGAATGGCGCGCCGATCACCCGCAACTTCTACGACTTCTACATCAAGGGCATCACCGGCGGAAAGTCCCCGGCGGATCTCACCGCGGAGCAGCGCAGCCTCGCGCTCGACAATCTCGTCCGTGCGCAGCTCGTCGCCGAGCAGGCCGTCAAGGAGGGTGTCGACAAGAGCGGCGATGCGGCCTACATGCTGCAGCTTGCGCGGCTCAACGTGCTGGAGCAGGCGGTGCAGGAGCGCTACCTGAAGGATCGCCAGCCGAGCGAGCAGGAGCTGCGCGCGGAGTACGAAGCGCAGCTCGCCGCCATGCCGAAGACCGAATATCACGCGCGACACATCCTGGTGGCGACCGAGCCTTTCGCGCAGAAGATCATCGATCGCCTGGACAAGGGCGAGAAGTTCGACGCCCTCGCCAAAGCCGAGTCGATGGATTCCTCCAAGAACAACGGCGGGGACCTCGGCTGGTTCACTGCCGGCCGCATGGTGCCGGAATTTGCCGGCGCGGTGATAGCGCTCAAGCCTGGCGAGTACACCCACAAGCCGGTGCAGACTCAGTACGGCTGGCACGTGATCCAGCTGCTCGAGACGCGCGAGGTGACGCCGCCGCCGTTCGATCAGGTGCGTCAGCGGCTCGTGCAGGTGGTGCAGGCGAAGAAGTTCAAGCAGTACACGGATGAGCTGCTGCGCAACGCCAAGGTCGAGAAGTTCCTCGACAAGACCACGGGCGCTCCGGCCGCCGGAGGCACCGCTGCGCCGGCTGCGCCGAACGCCCCGGCACCGGCCGCGCCGCCAGGCGCGGCTGGAACTCCGCCCGCGGCAACGCCCTCACCGCCGCCGGCCAACCCGCCGAAGAAGGACTGACGGCGCTCGTCAGTCTGGCGGCGGGCCCCCTGCGGGCCGCCGCCACCTGACGTGACTGCCGGCAAGGGGCGGTTTGAAGTTACCGGGTCACCGCTGATGCAAAATGTCGACCTCCCTGACGAAGAGGCAGACATTTTCCATCACGGTGCAAGGGGAGACTCAGATCCCTCCTGTTCCGGGTCGCCACGCTCGAGCAGCGCGCGAAACTGCTGCTCATCGAGCACCGGCACATTCAACCCCCGCGCCCGTGCCAGCTTGGATCCGGCTTCGCTCCCTGCGACCACGAAGCTCGTCTTCTTCGAGACACTTCCCGAGACCTTTGCCCCGCGCGCGGTGAGCGCCGCTTCCGCCTCCTCGCGCGTCATCGACTCGAGCGTTCCGGTGATGACGAACGTGCGGCCCGCAAGTGGCTGCTCGCCGCCGGAGCGGGAGCGCATCTCAGGCCATGTCACACCTTTTCCCCGTAAGGCCTTGATTACCTTGCGGTGATCCTCCGAGGCGAAGAACGCGGCGACGTGCGCCGCGACCACCGGTCCCACGTCCGGCACCTGCTGGATGGCCGTCTCGTCGGCATCCATGAGCCGCTCGAGTGTGCCGAAATGCTGCGCGAGCGCGAGGGCCGTGGCCTCGCCCACTTCGCGTATGCCGAGCCCGTAGAGCAACCGTGGCAGCGTCGTCCGGCGGCTGCGGTCGATGGCTGCGACGAGATTCGCTGCGGACTTCTCTCCCATGCGCTCGAGCTGCGCGAGCTGCGTGGTGGTGAGCGAGTAGAGATCCGCGGGAGTGCGTACCGCATCGCGCTCGACGAGCTGCTCGATGAGCTTGTCGCCGAGCCCCTCGATGTCGAGCGCCCGGCGGCTCGCGAAGTGGCGCAACGACTCCTGACGCTGCGCACGGCATATGAAACCTCCGGTGCACCGGGCCACCGCCTCGCCAGCCGCCCGCAGCACCCGCGACCGGCACACCGGACAGTGCTGGGGGAGCTCCACCGGCTGGGTACCGGCCGGGCGCTTGTCAAACACGACGCCCACCACCTCCGGGATCACATCGCCCGCGCGGCGCACCACCACCGTGTCGCCGACACGCACGTCCTTGCGCTGCACCTCATCTATGTTGTGGAGTGTCACGCTGCTCACCGTCACACCGCTCACGAATACCGGCTCGAGGCGCGCCACCGGTGTCAGTGCCCCGGTGCGCCCGACCTGGAAGCCGATGTCCTTCACGACGGTGAACGCTTCATCGGGCGGGAACTTGTGCGCGATCGCCCAGCGCGGTGCGCGCGAGACGAATCCGAGGCGCTCCTGATCGCTGCGGGAGTTGAGCTTGTAGACGACGCCATCGATCTGGTAGGGAAGCGAGCTGCGCCGCTCGCCGATGTCGCGATAGTACGCGAGGCAGCCCTCCACGCCGTGGACCGTCCGTGTCTCGGGCGACACCGGCAGCCCCTGCGAGCGCAGGAGCTCGAGCAACGCGCTTTGCTCGGGTGGCGCAGCGACGCCCTCGAGGACGCCGATTCCATAGAAGAAGGCACTCAGCGGGCGTGCGGCGGTGATACGCGCATCGAGCTGCCGCAGGCTTCCCGCCGCCGCATTGCGCGGATTCACGAACACTTTCTCGCCGCGCTCGCGCGCGCGCTCGTTCATGCGTGCGAAACCCGCCAGGGTCATGAACACTTCACCGCGCGCCTCGAACATGGCCGGTGCCGCAGCGCGCAGCCGCTGCGGCACCGCACGGATGGTGCGCACGTTTGCAGTCACCTCCTCCCCGGTGATGCCATCACCGCGTGTGGCCGCGCGCTCGAGCCGGCCCTCGCGATAGATCACGCTCACCGCGAGGCCATCGAGCTTGGGCTCCGCCACGTAGTCGAGCTCGCCGCTGCGGCCGAGGCGCTCGTGGATGCGACGATCGAAGGCGCGCACGTCATCCTCGCTGAAGGCGTTATCGAGCGACAGCATCGGCACCTGATGCACTGCCTCGCCAAACCCGGCTCGCGGGGTGCCGGAGACGCGCTGCGTCGGTGAGTCGGGTGAGACGAGCCCGGGGTGCGCGGCTTCGAGCGCCCGGAGTTCCTGCATCAGGCGGTCGTATTCGGCGTCGGAGACGAGCGGATCGTCGAGTACGTAGTAGCGGTAGTCGTGCTGCGCGATCTCCGCTCGCAGCTGCGCGGCGCGCGCAGCCGCCGGCTCTGTCACGATTCGGCTCCGGCCCGAAGCTGCTGGCGCAGCTGCTCGATGCGCGCTGGCGTGAGCGGAGTACCTTGCTCATCCTGCAACACACCGTGCAAGCGCTCGTTGAGATTGCGCGCCGCGAACACGAGCTCATCGAACGCCTGCCGCACGGGCTTGGGACCGGGAAGCACCGCGAACAGCGACAGCCCGCCATAGTGCTGCGAGTCCATCGTCTCCATATCGAAGGTTCCCGGACGTGTCAGGCTGGCCGCGGAAAGCACCGCGCGCTGCTCATCGTCGGGCTTGTGGAAGATCGCAAACTGCCCAAGGAGAAACCCCTCCGCGGCGAGCGCCTGCCGCAGCGAGCGGCCGGCGAAGCGCTCATGGTGAGGTGCAACCAGGCGCAGCGCGAGGATGCGTCGCTCGTGCTCCGCCGGCCACTCGACCACCAGCGGCGTTGCCGTCGGAAGCTCCGGCAGTGCCTCGCGCACGGTCGGCGCGACCGGCGCAGCGCTCACCGCCGCGTCTACGGGAGCCGCGGGAGCTGCGCTCATGACGATGGTCGGCAGGTCATCGAAGGTGTCCTCATACCCCGCGATGCCAGGCTCCGCCTCGAGCGGCGACTCCTCCGGTGGCAACGTGTGGCGGCTCTGCGGGCTGCCAGGATCGTCCTCGAGGTCACTCGCCGCCGGCTCGAGCCCCGGCAGGGCCTCCGCGTCGCGCGTCTCGACGACGGGCAGCTCGGCCGCGGCGAGCGGCTCGCGCACGCGCACATCGGGAAGTGTCAGTGGTGGCTCACGCACGAGACGCGGCGGGGACTCCGCCCCCCCTTCGTGCAGCGGCGCCCGCTCGAAGGCGCCGCTCGCCTGGCGGGGG
>Ga0210409_10009203_pt1 | contig 10005 bp, 6 predicted proteins | sample IncBWH17MmetaG_FD_161649 | JGI IMG/M metagenome (GOLD analysis project Ga0210409, IMG submission 161649) | Forest soil microbial communities from Barre Woods Harvard Forest LTER site, Petersham, Massachusetts, United States - Inc-BW-H-17-M | ecosystem: Environmental > Terrestrial > Soil >...
TCCCGCAATATTGCGGCATGGCCCAGGTTTGGGCCCACGGGAAGGTTGACAGCGGGAGACTTCATTCCACCAATCGAAACCACGACCTCGCGATCGCCGAAATCCAAACGGGGCACAACGAAGTCGACCTGGTAGATGCCGACTAGACCGGGCGAGAGACCGGCCGACTTGACGATCGCCGGGACGCCTCCGACGGTTATCGTTGGGATGGTCGCGGTTACGGCCAATGTGCCCGACGGTGTCACCGTTCCGGCAGGCACATGGATCGTCGTCGCGCCCAAGCCGACCATATAGACCGCCGTCGTCTCACCCGGAGCTGCGGCCGAGATTGGAGTCACCAATTCCTGGTCGTGCGTGAATACACCTCGCCCCTTACCATTGCCATCAACCGTGAGCACGCCGGGGGCGTACGCGGAAACCGTCAGGTCGACCGGCTCAGAACCCTGGCCTTGCACCGATACACGCAGCGTGGTGGGTCCAACCGGGAGCTCAAATGGGAGCTGCGCATTGATCTGCCGGTCGGAAACGAAGAGCACTGCCGCGCTGAGCCCGCCGACCGTGACCGTTGTGGCCGCCACAGAACTGCCGAACCGGGAACCATGGATCGACACGACAGCACCCGGACTCACGATCGGCGACAAGGAAGCGCTGTTGGTAACCGTGAAGATCGCTGGTGACTGCGCGTGGAGTCCGATTTCCACCATCAGGCAGGCTAGAATCAGTTTTGTTCTCATGGGGCCCTCCGTTGCTCCGCGACAAAACTCAAATCAAGCTTCGGTCCCGCTAGCCATACGCTCCACGTTCAAGTCCCGCCACGCAATGTGGAAATTCTACCACGAAACAGGGCCAAAATGTTCTAGCGCACGTTCGGATTTGCGGCTCATAATGATTGCCGAGCGCGGTCTCCGCGGAGCCCCAGCAAACCGAGACGCGTTTCTCCTCAACGTATACTCGGGTCTAGGAGGCTCGCGATGATGGATTTCAGGCTGGTTTTCCTGGTCGGGAGTATGACGGTATTTCTGGCGGCGCAATCCGGCGCTCAGACTCCTCCGTCGGTGCCGACAGCGCCCGGCGTCGGCTTCGCGATGCAGGGCTTCGCCCTCGGAGAGACCCTGCGGCTGGTGGTCCTCAACGCGGGCAATACGGTCTTCCCACCCGCTCCCACTCAATGTCGCCCGATATTGCAGTTCTACGATTCGCAGGGCCAACTCATCAAGCAAAAAACAGTTTCCGATCTTGCGCCCGGATCGGCCGACATGCTGGACATGAGTCGCGACGAGTTGCCGGGAATCGGCCGGGTTGAAACACGTGGAGTGGCTATCACGGGATCTTCAACCAGCATGGGCGTTCTCCCCGGGACCGCGGTGAACCTCACTTGCAATCTGCTGGTCACTTTGGAAATATTCGACAGCAACACCGGAAGGACGATCCTGGAGACAACCGACAGCAAGCCCTTACCCGACTCTACGGTACCCACTCAGTAGCACGGCCCACGCTCCTCAGTCTCAGCTAGCTAAGCTTGACCCGGAGCCTGCTCATATACCTCCGCGCGAGGAACCCGTAGTACCCGACCTGGAACAGGACTCGCGGAGCTTCGTTGAACGGTGCGCCGGTCAGCAGCGTGGCACTGATGGGGTCCGGCCAACGCTGGCGCAGCGAGTCCGGAAGTCTCCAGAGTGAATCCGCGATGGCGTCCGGCACTTCATGCTCCTGGTAGTGTGCGTGATCCCATTGCCCTCGCACTGCTCGCGTGAACCATCCCGGAAGCCGGCCCCCAAACCGGCGCATGGCCGGAGTGGTCGAGCTCACCGACGCCCCCAGGAGCTCGTGCGCCAGCGTTACGCAGCAGGCGATTCCGCGGGCCTGGGTCTTTGCCTTAAACTGGGCCTTGCGTTGGGCCCTACTCGTGGAGACGCCCCCTTCGAGACACCGGTCCCAGTTGAAGTTAGGCGGCTGAGTCTCCAGCGCGGCGGCGATGTCGCATAACCACAGTGGCCGCCACCCGCCGTGTCTCAGGAAATGAAGACAGATCAGCCGCAGGTGGTCCTCCGGACCCGGAAACCGAATGCGATCGACGACTTGCGAGCTCTCGAAAAGCCCGCTGACCGCCCGCTCGTCGAGGTCGTGCAGCTCTCCATGGTCCAGATCCACGAGGTCCCGCCCTGCCAACAGTTGCTCGGCGGCGGTTCTCTGCGACGCGCGCACCACTAAGTCGATATCCCCGTAGGGACGGAGTCCAGCGTCCGAATAGGTGCGCGCGACCGACCAGCCCTTTATCAGCAAAGCCTCAATCCCGGCGGACTGTAGCAGCGCGAAGATCTCCTGAATCTCTTGCTCTAGGGCAGCGTTGCGCAGTACCTGCAGCCGGTAGGCTTGCTTTAGGCCGTCGGCAGCCGGAAGATCCGCCAGAGCCGATCCTCGGATGCGTTGCCAGGCCAGACCCGCCGCGCCGGATCCGTGGAGCACCGGCACGACATCTTCGAGTTCGGTCGATAATACGGCAGCAGGAGGCGGATTTTGCCGCCACGAACCGGCGAGCAGCTCGCACAACACCTCCGATCGTGTCCGCACTCTCACGTCTTTCACTCTCATTTCGAGCCGCGGGCCGAGCCGCCGGAATTCCGCTCCAGCCATCGGAGGATTTCGGCGGCTGTCGGCGCTGCCTCTCCCCGGTTGCTCTTCAGTACCGAAGCTCCTGTAACGGCTTTCCCCAGCGTTGCCAGCGTAAGCGCCGGTTGACGGCGCGCGGCCACCGTGTTCGCCAACAACTCCAGCACGCCTTGTCCGGTGGACAAGACCCGCGGCCGCCAGCTCGCCGCCGGTTTGAAATTGCTGACGACGATCAAGGCCACGGGGACCGGCCGGTCTTCCGCGACTGCACCAAGCTGCTCCGCCGCAACATCGGTTTGCTCCTCTCCGCCGTTTCTCATTGAAAGCGGTTTCAGAAACGGATGCACCCGGCCGCGTGCGTCCAGAATGGCGTATTCATCGGAGTAATATGTGGCCCCGGCTCGGACCAACTCGGCAGTGAGCGTCGATTTCCCGGAAAAACTCCGGCCCGGAATCAGGATCGCCCGATTTCGCCAGCCAACCACTCCGGCGTGCACGAAGACGCGTTTTTTCGCATACTCGGCGACGTACAACCGCAAGTCGGATGAGAGCGCCTCGAACAACTGCTCCAAGTCCTGCGTTCGTTCGATACGCGCAGTGTCCTGGTACAGCACATGGAAGCAACGGGTGTGAGCGGATTTCGGGGCACGGCCCACGTGCAATGAATACAACCGTTCCACCACCGGCTCGCGGGAGATCTGCCAGCCGTAGGGCAGGCATCGCGGAAGTCTTTCGAGAACCGTGGCGTCATTCACCCGGATGCCGATGCTCCGGCCGTACGCTTGAAGGCTAATACCTGCCGTCCAACCTAGACGGTCGATTTTCTGCATTCAAGTAGAGCCCGACACGAACCTCGGAATTAATCGGCCGGAACCGGCCGCCTCTACAATCAATCCATGTTCTTCTTCGCGCACTACCAAAGCAGCTTAAGTCCGAATTGGATTTCACGCTGCGAAGTCGTGGTGTAACTAATCACGCCCGCGGTGGGCGATACCGCTCCCGAGGAAAACGTCGAGACCACCGGCATCCCAAAATTCGCGTGATTGAACAGGTTAAAACATTCGACTCGGAATTGCAGTTTAATTCTTTCCGTGATGGACGTAGTCTTGAATAGGGACATATCGATCTCGGTCAGACGTGGGCCGAGAAGAATGTCCCTGCCCGCATTCCCGTATGTTCCCGCCGGAGGCAACAGGAATGCAGCGGGATTAAACCACTGGTTAGGATTGCCAAGAATAACGCGGCCCGTAAAGTTGGGATTAATGGAAACGCGATCCGGGTTTCGGGAATCGCCGTTATTCGACTGGTTCGATCCCACCAAGGGAGTGAACGGGAAACCGGATTGCGCGGTGATGATCCCGTGCCAGCTCCACCCGCCAATCAGTTTATCGGCCACGCTGCCAACGTTGCTGCCGACCAACCTGCCGCGTCCAAAAGGCAGATCGTAGCTGAAGTTGCCGCTCGCCTGGTGCCTGGGATTGAAGTTCGACGGCCCCCAGTCCGCTCGTGGATTCTGGGGAATCATGACTGTAGTCGCGCCGGCAATCCCTTCATTTGCGAGAAAAGAGGAAGAATGGATGTCCAGGCTTTTCGAGAACGTATAGTTGCCGCGGAATTGCAACCCGTGGCTGAAACGCCGGGTTACGCTTACCTGCAATGCGTTGTAACTGCTATTGGCATTCGATAATGTGTATCGGGTGTTCGCAAGAGAGTTATTTGCTCTGACCACAGTGGTCGGAAACGGCTTGCCGATCGTTCCGTTCGCCGTCGCGGTAGGAGTTACGGTATTCACGTCGACCGTATCCGGCAGATGATATCCGTGCTCCCCTACGTAGGCGACGGTGAACAGCATGTTGGGCGTGATTCCCTGGTCGATTTTCAGGGTCCATTCTTCGACGGTCGGTGTCTGCAGGTCCGTCTGCACACCGGCCGGGGATGCCTTGGCGCCGGGGAGATTCGCGGTCATCTGGATCGGGAACGTGGCGGGAGAGGTCTTGGTGCCGATCGAGGGGTTGATGTTCAGATTGGAGCCAATCGGGCTGCCGTCGCAGCACGACCCCATGTAATCCAGTTGGTTGTAATAGGTTCCATACGACGCGTGCACCGCCGTCTTCGACAAGGGCGCCCAGGCCAGACCCACGCGAGGGCCGAAAAGCATTTTCGCGTTGTTGACGCTGTAGGGAGACGTTCCGACTACAGGCTGGGTTTGCAAGCATTGGGCAGTGCCGGCGGAACAGCCGGTCGTGCCAAAAACGAAATTTGAGGCTTCGCCCCTTGGAGAATTCCAGCCGTTGTTGAACTCATGCCGCAGGCCCAGACTTAACGTCAGGTTCGAACGCAGCTTAATGGCATCCTGCGCGTACCACGCTCCGGCAAACTGCCGCCAGCCAATCTCAGCGGGATTCAGGACCGCGACAATCGAGCTGGCCTGGCCTTGCATAAATGCCGCCAGGCTCCCGAAGGTGGCTACGCCGTAGCGTTGATTGGCGGCGTCATCGTTTGCCTGAACTCGCTGGAACCACCCTCCCGCGCTAATTAAGTGCTTGCCTTTTGTGATCTGAAGGTCATCTGTGTATGTAAAGAGATTTCTGGCGACCTTCTCAAACTGTTGAGAGCCATTGCTGCCGGCGGCTGAAACGGCGCCCACACTGTTGAAGCTCGCGGAACCAATCGAAATGAGTCCCACCGGTTGGCCCGGAACAAAGGAGGTGCCCGGTGGAGTCGCCGGCGGCGCGGCCAGCAAGTCCCAGTGCGCGCGTGAAAAGCCAAAGCGCGCCACATTCAAAATCGAAGGCGAAAACACATGGGTTTCCTGCAGGCTGACCACTTGCGCCCGCAGAATGCTCGAGGTCTGCGTCAACGGATTGGCTCCCGGACTGAGACTGTCACCGTCGTCTATCGTGTAAATGCCGGAAAGCATATCGTTCGAAGAGAAGTTCTGGTCAAGGCGGAAGTTCCCGAAATCTTCCCGAACGGATTGCGACGGGTTGCTGTACGCCACCGCGACGCCGCTGCCGAGGTCCGGGCCGTTGGGCTGCGGCCATAGAGCAAAATACGGAGCGATGCCCGGCGCTAATCCGATCGGTTTACCGTTCGATCCCAGAAGGCTGCCGTCCTGCGCCTTGGCGTTCGGGACGAAGGTCACGTCGGACAGGCTCAGTCGCTGCCGAAAGCCCTCATAGTTGCCGAAAACGAAGGTTTTGTCCTTCTTAATCGGTCCCCCCAGTGAGGCGCCGAATTGGTTGCGTTTGAACGGCGGATTGATGGATTGGGCAAAGAAATTACGCGCGTCCAAATCGCTGTTTCGGAGGAACTCGAAAAGATCTCCGTGCAACTGGTTGGAACCCGACATGGTGACCACCGTGATTTGTCCGCCCGGCCGCTTTCCGTACTCGGCGCCATACGCGTTTTCCTGGACGTTGAATTCGCGGACTGCGTCGACCCCCAGTAACAAACCGCTGACGCCCCCAGGCATCACATCGGCCGTCGAGACGCCGGTGTACTCGATGCCGTTCATCAGGAAGAGATTGAAGTCTTCGCGATTCCCTGAAATGGAAAAGTCGAAGCCTTGTCCTTTCCCCGTGCTGGTGGTGGATTGATAGGACGAGAAATTAGTGGTGCTGGGATTCAGTGTGATGAGGGTGTCCCAACTGCGGCCATTCAGCGGAAGGTCCTTGATCTGTTCCTCGCTGATCAAACCGGCCGTTGACTCCGGAGTCGTATTCACCAGTGGCGCTTCCGCATTCACGGTCACCGCCTGCTGAATGCCGCCGACCTTTAGCTGAATGTCCACCACCGCCTGTTGTCCTACGGCGAGCGTGATTCCGCTTCTGACCACCGGCGCGAACCCGGTGCTCTCCGCCCGGATTTCATACTGTCCTACCGGCAGCGAGAGTGCGGCGTATTCGCCCCGGTTGTCTGCGACGACCTCGCGGGTTTGTCCCGTTCCCACATTTGTGATGCTGATCGCCGCTTTAGGAACGATAGCCCCGCTGTCATCGGTGACGGTGCCCGTGATGGTCGCCGTAGTCTGTGCGAACCCGCTGATGGGCGCCATCAGAAGTGTGATGAACCCAGCCAGCCTGATACGTCTGAGAAATCCCCTATTCACGATTTCCTCCCTATCGAAGTTGATGCCTGGCGCGATTTAGCCTCAGTGTACTCGATTGGAATCTGGATGGGGAACCGGTAAAGACCGATGGCCATTGCTCCGGGGCTTCACCGTAGTGGTCAGCTGCGCGGCAGACAAGCAAGGTTATACGCTCGCCCGTCAACAGCCACCAGTAAACACGAATCCGTTCCCTGCCGCCTTCACCTTGCCGATGTGGGGAGCGCAGAAGTGTCCAGGGATCAGTAGTTGGTTGCGTTCTGCCGCCTCGTCCAGCAGTTTGCGCCGCGTGGCCCGCGCTTGGGGGCCATCCTCGCAAAAGGCGCTGTTCAAGTTTGGCTCGGCGATTTGGATGGGGTTATGAATGATGTCGCCTAGAAAGATGCCCGTATCCCCGCCCCCCGCGGCGCGGATCGCGATGTGACCCGGCGTATGGCCTGGCGCGGGAAAAACTGTCAATAATTCGTGAACAGCTTGCTCACCCGAGACGAACTCCGCCTGCCCGCTCTCAATGACTGGGAGGACGCTGTCTTCGAAAATGTTGAGAAATGGAGGCGGCTCGGCGTCGGGATTTTGTGGCGGGCGGTTCTCCGGGGCATAGCGCGAGTATTCCTCGCGGGAAAATATGTAGCGAGCGTTCGGGAACGTCGGGACCCACCGTCCATTGTCGAGCCTTGTATTCCAACCGACGTGGTCCACGTGAAAGTGCGTGCAGAGGACGATGTCCACATCCTCGGGCCTGCAGTTCGCAGCGCCGAGACGATCCAGATAGGGAGTGCTCAAACGATGCGCAAGTGAAAAATCGGGCCGCTCCTTATCGTTCCCGATACAAGTGTCAATCAAGATGGTGGTCTTTCCGTGACGGACCACGAAGGACTGAAACACACACGGAAAGCTATGCGCCTCAATATCGAAGTACGGTGCCAGCCACGACGCATAACGCGCCGGCGTGTCGCGCGCCAATTCTGGAAAGAACATCCCAGCGTCGAACTGTGTTCGGGTCTCCTCGACGCGCGAGATTTCCAGAGGGCCAACGCGGAAATGATTCATCTTAGTATTGTGTTCCAAAGCGCACCTTCACGGAGCTTGGCAAACGGAGCGTGGCCACATTCTACTGCTTCCCATTGGCTGCTATAATCATGGCCCGAGGGAGAAACTCCGAAGGAGAAAACCCGAAGGAGGAACCATAGATGAACACTCGCTGGTTGGCATTGGCATTGATCCCGGTGGCCTACGCGCAGACATCGAGCAAATGCGCCGACCTCACCAAATTCAAAATCCCTGGCGTACCGCTGATGATCACCAAGGCGGAAACGATGCCCGCTTCGGCCCCAGGCGCATCCGCCGCCATCCCGGCGCACTGCCAGGCCGACGGCATGATTAATGAGCGCAAGGGCGCCGATGGCAAAACCTACGGCATCGGCTTCGCCGTCGCGCTGCCCGACAACTGGAATAATCGCTTCCTGTTTCAGGGCGGCGGCGGATATAACGGAAGTGTTCGGCCGCCTGTCGGTGGCGCAGCCGCTGGAGACAGCCCCGCCCTGTCGCGCGGATTTGCCGTTGTCTCGACCGACTCTGGCCATAAAGGCGCCACGTTCGACAGAACCTACGACGTAGATCAACAAGCCAGTCTGGATTTCGCCCAGGTCGCTGTCGCACGCGTGACGGAGATCTCCAAGCAGATCGTCGCGCAATACTACGGCCAGGCGGCCCGTTACTCCTACTTTGACGGATGCTCCACCGGCGGGCGGGAAGGCATGTTGATGACGCAGCGTTATCCCAGCTACTACGACGGCGTCATCTCCGGAGATCCCGCCATGCGGACCGGTTTTTCTCAGATCGGAAACAACTGGTCCGCGGTCGCCTTCAATCAGATTGCTCCCAAAGACGACGCCGGAAAACCGCAGACAGACAAGATCTTTTCCGAAAGCGACATCAAGCTGATCGTCAACGGAATCCTGAATGCGTGCGACGCCAACGACGGATTGAAAGACGGCATGGTCTTCAACACCCGGGCCTGCAAGTTCGATCCCGATGTCTTAGCCTGCAAGGCCGGAAAGAACGACTCCTGCCTGACGTCCCAGCAAACGGCCGCCATCAAGAAGTCCTTCGCCGGCCCGAGGAATTCCAAGGGCGATCTGGTGTATCCCATGAATCCGTATGACGCCGGGATCAAAAACCTCCTGCCCGGTTCCACGCCGCGTGCGGCCGGCGCTCAAGCGCCGCCGGTGAGCATCGACGTCGACCAGCGCCTCTTTTCGCTGCTGGCGAATCCGCTGGAGGCCGTGACCGATACCACTTGGACCAACCTGAGCAGCTTCTCCGGCCATGGCGGCAAGCTTCTGTTCTATCACGGCTTGAGCGATCAAGCGTTCTCCGCGATGGACACCCTCGATTATTACTTAAGGATGGCCAAGGCCAACGGCGGATTGGACCAGGTGCTGAACTGGAGCCGTATGTATTTCGTGCCAGGCATGTACCATTGCCGGGGCGGCGAGTTCGCGCTCGACAATTTCGACCTGCTGACCGCCGCGGTCAATTGGGTGGAGAAGGGCTCCGCTCCGGAGTCGGTCGTCGCGACAGGCAAGGCGTTCCCCGGTCGAAGCCGGCCCCTGTGCGCTTATCCCAAGTACGCGCATTACACGGGGAAGGGCGATTCGGAAGACGCGAAGAGTTTCGTGTGTCGTGAATAACAGGCTGCTTCCGGGATGCGCGGCACTCATTTTGGCCGCGACACGCCTCGTACTCGCCGGGCCGCAGGATGCGGACCAACTGATCCAAAAAGTAAAAATCGTTGAGCAATCGGTGGGTTATCAGCCCACGGGCAATTTTAAGCGCGCCGACCCGCGCACTGCGGCTTACTACCGCTGCTATTTCACCGGCATCCGCGAGTTGCCCGACTCCTACAATGAACTGCGTCTGCGGAAAGGAACCAGGGATGGTTGCTCCGTCGACAAGAAGAAGTACGATGTCTTTTTCTATCCCGTCGAGGCAGTCGCCAGCGGGCACACGCCGGTGACGCAGTCTCTCGAGGCCGCCCCGGTCGAGCGCGTGGCCGCGGTAGTGCCGCACGAAGATTTTCACGCGCAACTGAAGGGCCTGCCGGACTCGATCGCCGAGGCCGCTGCGACCCTGGTCGGCCTGGCTACCGCCGCCGTTGCGGTCGAGGACGTTGCCGCGGATGTGGACCTGTTCCTCCAGAAGGCGGAATTGATCAATCGCTATTACGACCGGCTTGCTCGCGTCTATCGAAACGAGCCCGACAGAGACGGCGTATTGCGAGAAAA
>Ga0210409_10009205_pt1 | contig 10001 bp, 11 predicted proteins | sample IncBWH17MmetaG_FD_161649 | JGI IMG/M metagenome (GOLD analysis project Ga0210409, IMG submission 161649) | Forest soil microbial communities from Barre Woods Harvard Forest LTER site, Petersham, Massachusetts, United States - Inc-BW-H-17-M | ecosystem: Environmental > Terrestrial > Soil >...
CCCAAAGCCAGGGACTTCGGAACAATCAGTAAAGTTTGCTCGGGGATCTTTGGGCCGAAGCTCGGGAACGCCCTGAAGATTTGCAAGCCGCTGCCGGCCATCACAAATAGTGAAACCGTGTTCACCCAGTGACAGATGCGAACGGGCCACGGATGCTCATAGGCCGCGCGGATACTGTCCTGTGGCAGCTCTGCCACAACAGGCTCGTCAGGGGCCCGCTCGGCGGTTCGGTCGGGCGTGGGGTCTGTATCCGTCATAATAGTTTTGTCAGCCTACAACTCGTAATAAGCGGGGTAGCCCTGATCCTCCCAATAGCCTGTCTTCGGAAGCACATCAGTTACCCGAAGGCTCATCAGATACTTGGCCTGTTTGTAGCCGATTTTTGTGGGCATCCGCAGCCTCAAGGGAGCGCCATGCTCGCGTGTAAGCGGCTCGTCCCACATCTCGTAACACAAAAGCGACTGGGGGTGTAGCGCGCTGGGCATGTCCACCGATTCGTAATAATCGTCGGCACATTCGACGTAGAGATACTTCGCGTTCAGATTTGCGCCCACATGTTGAAGAAAATCGGAAATGCGAGCACCGCCAAATCTGCCAATCACGTCCCAGCCTTCGACGCAAATGTGCCGCGTATTCTGTGTGAACTTCGGCAGAGATTGAATCTCCGCGAGCGTGTATTTCCCCGGACGCTGAACGTCGCCGCTGACAGCTAGCGTCCAGCCTTCGAGATCCACCCCGGGATCATCCACGTCGTACGTATTGACATAGAACTTGTCGAGAGGCGCGACTTCGCTAGCAGGGAACGTCGGTGCCAGGTGATCGCGGCGAAACCATTTTGAGGATGCCCAATCGGTGAAGGCAACTCCTTTGATCAGCAAGGGATCGCGAAATTTCGGAATCGCGAACGCGCCTAGAAGAAGCATCGGGGAAAGCTTCAGCAATTCGCGCCGATTCATAGGTTTCGGAGGGTTCATTTTTGTCTTCAACGTCGCCCCCTCTCTGCAGCTTGCCTAGGCTATATCATCCGGCTAAAGGAACTAAAGTGCCTCGGAATCTCAGGGCTGGCAATGCACGTCAACTGTATGATTGCCGAAACAGAGCAAAGTTTCACCGAAAAGGCTGTTTGGCCGCGGTTTTCGGCGGATCAGTCCGTTGCCGTTCCGTTGGTTCGTGCAATCAGACAGAAAGCGTACCTAGCCCGTCGGCGCGGAAGGTGTCACTCTTTCCGCCGGGTGCGATTCTGTAACTTTTGGAGAAATTGTTCATCAAACGATCGTACCCGTACGTAATAGAGGGGTGCTCAAATTGACCAAGGGGACCGCCATGAGAAGTTTCCGTTTCGCCATAGTCGCATTGGTTGCAATCGTCGTGCTGACCATGGTCCCGGCTCGATACCCTCGCACGGCGGGTGTTGAGGCTAGACCCGCTAGCGATGCCGGTTTACGAACTCCGGTGCTGATCGAGCTGTTTACGTCGGAGGGCTGTTCCGATTGTCCTCCAGCCGACGCGCTGCTGGAGGACTTGGACACGTCCCAACCGGTGCCTAACGCAGAGGCAGTGGTGCTGAGCGAACACGTGAACTATTGGGACGGGGACGGATGGAGAGATCCATATTCCTTGGAGGATGTGACTAGGCGTCAAGGCGACTACGCTTCGCGTTTGCGGTTGGATGGCCCCTACACACCGCAGATGGTTGTTGATGGACAGAAGGAATTTGTGGGCTCGGACGAACACAGGGCGGTACAGGTTATTGAGAATGCAGCGCGGGTCGAAAAGGTTCCGGTCTCCGTATCTGCGATTCAGCTCGAAGGCGAAAACACGCTCGCCGTACACGTGGAATCAAGCCCGTTGGGTTCGCCGAAGTCGGCGGACGTTTTCTTCGTATTGGCTGACGATAGCGATCAGTCGAGTGTCCGCAGAGGAGAAAACGCCGGACGGGTTCTCACTCATGTGGCCGTCGTGCGATCCCTAGCCAAAGTAGGTACGATTGATCATGGCGAAGCGTTCTCAAAGGATTCGAAGGTGAGTACCGCGAACACAAATCACCGGGAATTGAGAATTGTAGCCTTTATCCAGGAAACCGGAGATGGAAGGGTTGTGGGAGTGGGCGCGACTCGGTTTTCGAATTCGGGAAAATGATGCGCGCGATAGAAAGGCTTGTTTCCGCAATAAGGATAGGTGAACGGTCTTGGCCCGGATGCTGAACTACAAGAGGACTCTGGACACGAGGTTTGCGATGAGATGGCTGCCTTCGGCCATTCTGATCCTCATGGCTGTTGTGATGTTGCAGAAAACTAGCTACGGTCAGTACAAGGCAGACGCCAACGCGACTCTCAAGGTCGGAAATAAGATTCCACTGTTTAGCGGAACCGATCAATTCGGACAGGAGCGCAATTTTGCGAATCTCAAGGGGCCGAATGGCCTGGTGATCCTCTTTTTCCGCTCTGCTGATTGGTGTCCCTATTGTAAGGGACAGTTGCTTTCGCTCCAGCGCGCCACGGCGCATTTCAAGGAGAAGGGCATTGGACTCGTCGGTGTAAGCTACGATAGCCCGGAAATCCTTAGGTTTTTCACGGAACGCCACGCGATCACTTACCCTCTCATGTCCGATCCGCAATCGGAAATCATCCGCCGATTTGGCGTCCTGAATCCGACTGCCACCGGATTTACCAAGGGCATGTCATATCCCGGCTTTGTGTATGTCAGTCCTCGCGGCATCGTGCAGGAGACATTTTTCGAAGAGGATATCCACACGCGCTTCACCGGTAATAACGTGCTCACAAAAATCTTCCCTGAACTGGACGGGACTGCGCCAACGGACGTTCCTGCGCCTCATCTCCAATTGATCCTTACACAATCCGATGATGTCGCGGCGCCAGGCAACCGCGTAACACTGATCGCTGAACTATCGCTACCACCCGATCTGCATGTCTACGCCCCGGGCGTTCAGGGTTACAAGCCAGTCGCGTTGGAATTGAGCGCCGATTCGCAATTCACAGCGGAACCGACTAGCTACCCAAAGTCGCAAGTATTACTTCTTCCGGCCATTGGAGAAAAGGTCCCCGTCTTTGAAGGCAAATTTAGGATTGTCGAGGACGTCACGATCGCGTTCGACAAGGATTTTTCACAAAAAATTGCTGCGGGTCCATCCGATGGCACGCCCCTGTCTCTTGATGGCAATCTGCGCTACCAGGCTTGCGACAGCAAAATCTGCTATCCGCCAGCAACCGTTCCCGTTTCCTGGCATCTTAGGGTGGTGCCTTTGAATACGGAGCGTGCACCCGAAGAGATTCGGCACAAGTAGCGATCGCCGACTAGTTCAAGTGGCAAGATTTTTGATAGCGAAACTAAAATAGGAGGCAAATTATGGTCCGAGTCGCACTGCTGGTTCGATTGAAGGCAAAACCGGGTAAAGAAGCGGAAGTCGATGGTTTCCTGAGGAGTGGTTTGCCGCTGGCGGTGGCCGAACCGGCAACTACGGCGTGGTTTGCGATCAAACTCGGACCCTCAACATTCGGTATTTTCGATGCATTTCCAGACGAATCTGGCCGACAAGCGCACTTGGCCGGCCCCATCGCTGCCGCACTGATGGCGAAGGCAGCCGACCTTCTTGCAGAACCGCCCTCAATCGAGAAAGTCGATGTTCTAGCGGCCAAACTTCCTGCATAGCTGGTGGCAAATTGCACCGCAAAACTAAGTTTTCTTTCGAAGATATTCGACGACTGGGTAGCCGATCAAACCGAAAATGAAGGCAATGGCCAGATTAGTGCCCGTGAAAATATCTTCAATGGCGAAAGCGAAAGCTTTTCCCGGCCCATTTGTACGAGAGAATTCTCCCATCGAGAGATTCGAATACAGTCTAGGGGATCACTCCATCTACCCAGGGAGCTCGTGGCTAATACGAAAAAACTGTCTCAAAATAGAGTCTAACTTCATCGTACTTCCCTGTCGTGGCGAATGATCCCATTGAGTCTGTGAACATGCAAAAAAAGGCCATAACATCCTACGGATCCACAACAAGTTGGCCTTTCATGCCTCGATGCCCAAGGCCACAGACATGGCAGCACTTGAATGAGTACGTACCAGGAGTCTGCGCCAGAAATTCAATCGTCGTCGTTGCGCCCTTCTGGAGTTGCCAACACTCTTGTGGCGAAGTGAATACCAACCCCATGGAACCATTTGAGCTGGCGCCGTCGGGAGCCGTCCCAATCGAGAAACCGTGGTCATGGTCAGTCGCCGTGATCTTGAGCTGAATTGTCGCTCCGCTCTTCACATGAATAGTCGCGGGCGAGTATTCGTACTTCTTGGCTGTGACTTCGATGACTTGAGCGCTGTCAGTTTGCGCCAGCGCCGGGCGGGGTTGCGGGCCAAATAGCGCAGACCACAACACAATCGCGGCCAAGGCGAGCAACAGGGTACCCGACAAAGTCTTCTTCATAGAACCTCCCGATTGCTGCGATAGCCCAAGGATGGAACGCGTATTTCGAAGATTCATCTGTTATCTCCTCAAAACTCAGACCGCCGTTAGGTTTTTTTTATTCCCGATAAACCAGCCTCGGTCTTGTTTTTCTCCACTGATAGGCGGTGCGTAGCGAATAACCTGGGTGTCGGGACCGGAGAGCCGAAACTGCACCTGCAACGAAACGCTGGTGAGAAATTCCGAAAACCAGCAATGGGCCAAGAAGGTGCCCCAAGGTCCGTCAGAGCCATTTAGCGGAGCTTATCGGCGAAACCTCGGTTCGGAGACGCTTATAATTTCTCCGTGTATGATTTTCAGGCGTTCGATCAGTCTGGGCATTTCCGTGCCGAGCAATTCCGCCAACCGAATATGGAAGCAAAAAGAGTCCCGGAATCTGTATTCGAGAATCATGCCTGCCCCGCTCGCATTTGTCATTTTGCACGTGCCCCTGCGAATGCCGCATCGGATTCAGCGAGATGCTCGCGAACGGCCTCGACGGTTAAACGCGAAGTCGGAAGGCCCAGAGTTGTTCTTGTCCGCGGCGAATTAAACAGGATGATCGATTCCATTTTGCCCGGAATCTCTTTCAAAACGCCCACGTACCTCCCGCCGCCGGCCGCAACAATCGACGAGAATTCCGTTTCGTTCTGGTCCAGAGCTGGACCGGTATCGATCCCATCGTCCCGAAGCTGTATGGAGTCCCGCATACTCTTCCAAACTCCGACGCTCTCGTGTTTATTCCACCAGACTTGCCTTCGGTAGGTTCCGAAAAAGGGAAATAACCGTAGGTTTTTCTCCGTCTTGCCAACGTGTCCGCCTGCTTAGTGGCCAAAACACATGGGGTTTTGACGGGATTCTGATACAGCACTCAAAGTGCCTGATACTTATCGAACAACTCTCGCTCCGCCTGGAGCCAATCGTCCTGGTCCCGCCCGTCTATGCAAGCGCGTTCGACGTATAATTCGTACGCTCGGTGCCGGATTTCCTCCAGGCTTGGACCGTTTGCAACCTCGGGTTGGGTCTGCTCAGCTTCAGCCATCTCGTGTTCCAAATCTCCCATACCTGCCGCCACAGCTTTGGATTTCATGTCTTGTGTATCTCCTTTTGAATTTGTCTTAACGACATGCCTCTAGATCTTCCGGCGCGCTCAGTGGCGGGCAGAAAACCTCGGTTTTTTTTCCTCCGCATAGAATCGACTCTTTAGTCCGAACCAATCGTTTGCCGCAATCGATTGCCTGTGCTTCTCTCTGAGATTTCTTCGCGGAGACTCTCGATCGGAACATTCGCGACGACGTCTATGTTTCGTCATATCCGTAGAATTCCTCGGCGCGGATGTCTTCCTCAGCGATCCCTGAGCCAATGAGCATCTTGCGCACCCCAGTGACCATTCCGGAAGGTCCAGCAATGTAATAGATCGGAACGTTCAGATCCGGAATCCATTTGGACAGCATCTGGATTGATATTCGGCCGGTCTCTCCGCGCCAAGGCATTCCAGTTTGTCCGGGCTGTGTAACAGTGCAGATGAGTTTGTAGTGGCTGTTGAGCTGCTCCATTTCCTGCAACTCTTCCAGGAAAGCAGCTTCCTCAGGGACTCGAACAGAATAGAACAGGAGAATTCTGCGAGCGGACCGCAATTCCGTCTCGCTCCGGACCAGGCTGCGAAAAGGCGTGATGCCGATACCGCCGGCCAGGAGCACTGCGGGGCGCGTGGTGTTCCGCGGGAGAGTCATCCAGCCGAACGGGCCCTGGAGAAGAAGCTCAGCACCGGGCGGCAACGAATTGAGAGTGCGTTTGAATGCGGTGGTGCGCAAGCGCATAGCCACCATCAGATTTTGTTCGTGCGGCGCGCTGGCGATGGAGAGCGCACGAGTGTTGCCTTCCAGGTCCGTTTCGCCCGGGCTCAGGAGAGTGAGATTGAAGAACTGTCCCGCCTGGAAATCGACTTCCTCGGGTTTCTCAAAATAAAAAGCAGTCGTACCGGCACAAAGGGTCTTTTGAGCCTTCAACTTTACCTTATAGGGCGGCATACCTTGGTTTACTCCTCCTTGTTCAGAGTGGCCCACGAGCTCCAATCGACGCACAATCGGCTGGTCGAGGGGATCAGAGGCTCCTACAATTGGTTAACCCGAGCCACAGGTGTTTTATTCCCGAAGGAACCACTGTTTTCATGGGGATCATCCGCACCGCAGCAGCATTCTCGATTCTTAGTTGAGAAACCTAGCTCCGCTGAAATCGCGCGCCACCCATCGCGACTTGCTCGACACACTTTTTCGCGGCTAGGCCCCCGGATTTTAGGGTGGGCGTGCGAGACCCGTGCGTGTATTGAGGGGGTAGTCGGGTCTCGCACGTTTCGCGGGATTAAGTCGAGAATGCGCTCACCACTGCTGTTCGCCGTGTACTCGGCATCGTGTCTCCATGCAGGGGAGTTATCAGAGCTTGACGAAGGCGGTTCCGCGCGCGCGATAAGCTCGACATCACGGTGCCTGCGGGCATGCCGGTGATATATGCGATCTCTCTGTACGACATCCCCTCGATTTCGCGCAGAACGAGCACCTCACGAAAATTCGACGGCAGCTCCTCCAGCACCTTTCGCACCAGAGTGCCGCTGTCGTTTTGGAGTAGAACTTCTTCTGGATTGGGTGCGCGAGTATCAGGAGCGACGAGGTTCTCGTCAAATTCCGTGGCCTCCTGCAGCGGCCGGTTTGTCTGCAACCAGGTATAGCAAGTATTGCGAACAATCTTCATGAGCCAAGCACGCGCATTGCCGCCACGGAAGCCGGGGAAGAATCGGAGAGCGCGTACGTACGCTTCCTGAACAACGTCTTCGGCGTCGTGCCCATTGCGTGTTAGCCAGTGCGCAAGGTTGTAGGCGGCGTCAAGATGCGGGAATACACTCTGCTCAAAATTCAGAGGCTCATTGTGTTCGGGCATCGAAGTCTCCCGTCGAAGTCTTTCTCGTCCTGCTCGTATGCTTGAGGGTGCCAATATGGTTGGTACTTGCGATCGATACAATGGACGGACTGTTCCGTTCCGCTGGAATGAAGGTCCCCTGGTAAACGTAACTAAACATGGAACCTACGTGAACTCATCCCCTCTCTCTGCTTCGGTCAACTCTGCCCTGTGGTACACTCACCTTCAACCGAGGTCCGCTTCTTGGGAGAAAACCACGAGCTTCGCGGGCGGTTCCGTTTTGGGGTCTTCGAACTGGATCTCGGCGCTGGTGAATTACGCAAGAACGGCCTACGCGTTCGCCTTCAGGAACAACCCTTCCTGGTCCTAGCAACGCTCCTTGAGCGCCCCGGCGAAGTCGTGAGTCGCGAGGAACTTCAGAAAAAACTCTGGCCCGCAGACACGTTTGTGGATTTCGATCACGGACTTAATAAAGCGATCAACAAAGTCCGCGATGTCCTCGGCGACTCTGCCGAAAGTCCCCGCTTTGTGGAAACCATTGCGCGTCGCGGCTACCGCTTCCTCGCGGAGGTCAAAGCTGTCGACACAACCCCTGTTCGCGGGCCGGAACTCCCAGCGCAGCCTCAACTTGGGGTGACCGCTCTTGATCGCCCGGATCACGCAAGCAAATTCGCGAAGCCCAACTATCTCCGGTCGTCAGTTACTTGGAAGATATCCGTGTTCGTGCTCCTCGTATCGATTGCTTTTCTTGGAACTTGGATGATTCGTTCCAGGAACCACGGGCCCTCTGTCATTCACTCCTTGGCTGTACTCCCTCTGGAAAGCTTATCGAGCGACGCGTCTCAGGACTACTTCGCCGATGGAATGACAGACGAGTTGATTTCGGACCTTGGCCAGATCAGCGCGTTGCGGGTGATCTCGCGCACCTCAGTGATGACTTATAAACACGTGCGCAAGCCTCTGCCGCAAATCGCTCGCGAGCTGAACGTGGACGCCGTAGTGGAAGGTACCGTACTCCGTTCCGGCGACCGGGTCCGCATCACCGCGCAGTTGATCGAAGCCTCTACGGACAAGCATTTATGGTCTCAGAGCTATGAGGGTGAATTGAGGGATACCTTGGCGCTCCAGAACGAGGTAGCTAGAGCCATCGCGGATCAAATCCGGATCAACTTGAATCCACAGGAGCAGGCTGCGCTGAAAAAAGTAGCGGTTGTTGATCCGGAAGCGTACGAGCCCTATCTCAAAGGACGCTACTTCTGGAATAAACGAACCGCGGATGGCCTGAGCAAGGCGATCGAATATTTCAACGAGGCCATCGAAAGGAAGCCGGACTATGCACAAGCTTACGCCGGGCTAGCTGACTCTTATGCCTTGGCGGGAGATTGGAAGTATGGGCTTCTAGCGCCCAGGGAAGCGTACCCTAAAGCGAAGGCGGCGGCTACCAAAGCGATAGCGCTGGACGATACTCTCGGCGAAGCTCACATCTCGCTTGCCTTTTGCTTAGATAACTTCGACTGAGATTGGGAGTCCGGCGGGAAGGAATTCAGGCGAGGAATCGAACTTGGCCCTGACTACGCGATCGGTCACGAGTGGTACGGCTGGCACTTGGCCGCGTCGGGACGAAATGATGAAGCTGTAGCCGAAGTAGAAAAAGCGGCGAATTTGGATCCGCTTTCCCCCAGCATCGGCGCCGATCTGGCCGAAGAATTACTCGTCGCACATCGTTTTGACGAATCGATAAAACAAAGCCGAAAGACAATGACCTTGGATCCTTTCTTTGCACCTACACACTATGTGCTGGGCCAAGCGTTCGTGCAAAAGCGTAACTACAGTGAAGCCATCGCGGAACTTAAGAGAGCGGCGGAATTGTCTCCAGGCAGTACGGCATTCACAGCCAATCTTGCTTACGCCTATGCCGTGTCAGGCGATCGAGACAGAGCGGCAAAGCTTTTAAACGATCTGAAGAACCAATCGTCTCAGTCCTCCCCAAATGCTCCCGAGATTGCCATGGTCTACGTAGGTCTGGACGAGAAGGATCAAGCAATGGCCTGGCTCGAGAAAGCGTATGCTGACCGCTTTAGTCCGTGGGTACTCATGCGGCCATGCTTCGATCCACTACGCTCGGACTCGCGCTTTGCAGACCTTGTGCGCCGTATCGGCCTCCCTGGCTGAACCAGAGAATCTGATGACGAGAGCGAAGGAACGAACACCGCAAGTCTGTCAGCACACGCTGAGCACCAATGATTCCTAGGAATGCCCCAGATGATCACGATGTCCTCTCCGACGAGTCTAGCCGGGCCCGTTTACGCCAGTGAGAAAACCACCGAGATGCCCCGTCAACCCCACGAGCAGCACGGCGACTGCTTCGACCACGAGACGGTAATTCGGCAAGGCCTGCTCGGGATGGCGACGCGCTCGGAAGTGTATCGAAAACACCAGACAGATGAGCACGCTCGATACGCAGCCCAGAACTAAGTGCATTAGCAGAATCCCTTTTAGCTTTTCTCCCTCAAGCGCCCACTGCCAGGCGATTAGACCGGTGGTCACGACTGGCACAGTCAGGACTGCAGCCACCAACAGATTGAAATACGCCGCCGCAGCCAGCATACGGTTCTTCGCCCACTGCGCGAGA
>Ga0210409_10009207_pt1 | contig 9999 bp, 10 predicted proteins | sample IncBWH17MmetaG_FD_161649 | JGI IMG/M metagenome (GOLD analysis project Ga0210409, IMG submission 161649) | Forest soil microbial communities from Barre Woods Harvard Forest LTER site, Petersham, Massachusetts, United States - Inc-BW-H-17-M | ecosystem: Environmental > Terrestrial > Soil >...
CGGAGTAGGGATTCGCCCGGTTGGTTCACTTCCGACCGGGGCCGTCTCGCACGGGACGGATTGCAGGGCGATCGGGACGGGCAAGGGGAGTTGGTTTGGCAGGTCGTGGAGGATTTGTGCTGGCGCTGTCACGGTGCGCTTCCCTGCTGCTACGGTTGCGAGGGTTTGCAAGAGTTGGGCGTCGCGATCGTGCTGGCGAGCGTCGGCTTGCGCCAAGGCTTGACGGCCTGCTGCCAGGTCAGCGGCGAGTTGCGCGCGGTCGCGGCGATCGGTGCGCCAGGCATCGAAAACAACGGCGGATAACGTCAGGATGATCAGAAGCTCCGCGAGGCGAAGCCAGAGTCTATGGTCATGGGCGTACCTCGAACACCGTGCAACGTGTGAAGTCATTGGAGATGTGCGGCGGAGGTTGTTCAGAAATCGAAAGTGACTTGTGGCGTCGCTTGCTTGAGAGTCAGATCACTGCGACGGAAAATCAAAGTTAGTGCTGCGCCGCGTAGTGCCGCGGGGTCCATTTTGAAGACTCTCGGCAGCGCAAAGGGAAATGTGGCGAGCACCGTACCGTCACGCTGCATAAGTAATACGCTATAGAGCGTGTCGAGCTGCAACACCACCTTGTAGCTCGCCGCCCCGGCGACAAGAGGCTCGGTCGCGATTGTCACCGGAACTTTGTTGGAGCTTAGCGACTGCACCGCAACGGTTCCGGACACCGCGGAGCCGTCGTCGTATGCCGCGGTCAAAGATAGAAGGCTGCCGTTGTAAATCCGGAACGAAGTGGTGTCGACTTCGGTGCCGCCAATGGTAGGCGTGACCACTTGCGTGAGGGTGTGCCGGCCGTCCGGCAAAGTTGCGGTATTCCACGCTCCGCCGCACGTTCCAGCGGCATAGGCGCAGCCAAAAGTGCCTTTGAGGTCATACGGTGTCAAGCCTTCGCAGTGGTCCGCGGTTCCGGTTGCGGGGCGATCGAGCCAGTAGCATACGTGCGAGATACCCGCGGGATTGGCGTTGAGAACGCTCGCTTGCGAAGAAAACACGTACACATTTCCGGTCAGCACGGAATCGGGGGCAAGAAAACTTGCGGAGGCGCGGGTGGCCTGGCTCGAGACGGCGAGCGCGTATTGCGGAGTTTGCGCATGTAACGTAGGTGCGATCGAGAGCAGCACGGCCAGTACAAACGGTTTTTTCATGGAGACGTACTCCGTTCCTCGGCCGCCTTAAATTGTGTGGTGGCATCCTTCGCGTGACACAAATCGACGGGCGATCACAAACAACGCGGGTTGCGGGTCAACACTGGGGGTTAAATAGGAGGGGCACAGACCAGCGCGATACTTGGTTAGTTTCATGGTGCCCATAACAACGAGTCAAGCGAATTCCCTGCCGATCTTCACAGTTGTTACCAAGAACGTTGTTTCCGCCCAGGGAGTTTGGTCCGAAGTGAAATTTGTGAGGGAAGTTTTCATTGGAGATCACAAATAATGCGCCTTGCGGGCCAAGACCTGGGCAGCGTAGGCGGGATTGCCGCCGCCGTTCCAGGCAAGGAGTGCGCGCGCGGTGTCACCGGCCATGGCGTCAAACTTTTTGCGCAGTACTTTGCAGCCGATGGCGAGGCCTTGCTCAGGGTCGCAGAGCGCGGAAAGAAACACGGGATCGAAACCGGTTTCGCGCGCGACCTGCCCCATCACCTGCATCAAGCCCCAACTGAACCCACGAGCGTAAGCTTCCGAGGCGCTGACCTTGTTATTTGTATATAAGGATGCGACGTATCTGGCGAAGAAGAGCGGCTCGTAGCGAATGGCCCAGGGATTCCAGGCGGATTCCTGCTCGACGACGGCGCAGACCAGCGCAGGGTCGAGGGATTGCGCGGCGGCGGCGCGCCGCGCGAGCGTGACGAGTTGCGCGGGAAAGGGCACTGTGATCCCAAAACTTAGGAACGAAAAAGCAGGTTCCTCGCTTCGCTCGGAATGACAATTTGATAGATAGGCCTGCAACACAGGAAGCCAGAAATGGCTGTCCCACTTACGGGCGGCGGCGCTGGTTTAGATCGACGAACTGGACTAACGGCGTTTCATCGAGCGTAATTCCCTGCTCTGCGGCGATTTTTTGCAGCGCGGTGTAGATGTGCGGCAAATGATGGGTGGCGATGTCGTGTACGAAGGCACGGTTGATTTCTTCGTTGCGCATACGGCGATGCAGCCAGCGCAGGAAGACGACGAATTGCACGAGGACTGGAACTAAAGTAGCGAGCCAAGCCGAGCCGTGGGGCATGAGAAATCCCTAAGTAACACAGGCACTCTTGCCTGCGCAGTTTAGCGTTTACAACGTGCTGACACCGTGCACAGCCAAGAGTGGCTGTGCTACTGGTTTAGAGGAATAGGCCGGGGATGCCGCCTAGCGTGCCGCCGAGGCTGGAGCCTAGGGAGCTGAAGAAGCCGGTGGGGCGGGAGGCGTTGGCGCGGACGTTGAGCAGCTCGGAGGGGATGCCGAGGGAGCGGCCGAGGAGATTGGTGTCCACGCCGAAGAGGCCGGAGAGGCCTTGCAGCGCGGCCATCTGGCGCTGGAAGGCGGTGTTGCTGAAGGCGAGCTGATTTTGCTGGGCTTGATTCCCTTCCGCGATTCCCTTCTGGCGCGCGAGGTCATCAGCGAGATCGGCGAAGCCGGCGGAGTTGCGCGTGCGCGCGGCGCGATTTGCGGCGGATTGCTGCAGCGCGTCGAAGGCGCTGCCCAACGCGCCTTGCGATTGTGCGGTGACCGCGGCTTTGTCCGCGGGACTCAGGCCGGGATTGTTGGCGATGCTTTGGAATTGCGGGACGAGCGAATTGCCGAGTTGCTGCTGATTGCCGAGCAACTGCTGGTTCAGCGCGTTGATGCTGGCGAGCTGCTGGTCGGTGAGTTGCTGCGTTTGTGCTTGAGCGCCACGGCCCATGGGATACCTCCGAAAGTCGAAATTGGAAAATCGAAATGCGAAACTAGAAACTAGAAACTAGAAACACAGCGACGTCCGAACGGCGACGACAAATCGAGACGGTGCGGCGTGGGACGGGCACGAGTATCCCGTACCCCTACATGCCGTCGGACTCAGATGGTCACGGTGATGCTGATCGTGGCTCCGTCGGGTTGCGTGGCGGTGACGAAGGCGCTGGCTAGACGCGCTTGAATCGCTGCTAGCGCGGCTGCTACGGGCGCGGCGTCTTGTGTGTCTTCGGTGTCGAAGCTGAATGTTGCCGCTAGCCGGACCGGGTCTGCTGGGTTGAAGTCCCACGAAGCGGATTGCGTGGTGTTGGGCATGGGTTTCTCCTCTCAATAACGCGTGTGGCGCGGCACTGCTCTCCGGCGCGGCGAACCGGCTGAAGCCTGTTCTACTGTGGCGCTAGTTTTCTGCAGTACGGCGTCCAGGTGTCGTCGCGAATCCAGCCCAGGCGCGTAAGATGCTTGCCGAATTTTTTGGCGATGGGCGGTGGCAGCCAGGCGTGCACGTCTTCGAGGCCGCGCTGCCAGGCGTCGCGCTCGGCGGCGGCGTGCAGAGTGAGCAGCCATTGCCAACGCTGGCGCGGCGTGCCGGCGCGGGGATCGAGCAGTAAGTATGCTTCGGCGGTCAGGCGCAGGAGGGCGGCGCCGACGATGGCGCCGCCCGCTGAGTCGTCGGTTTTTGTGTTCGCGGGCTGTTCTGCGTCTCTCTGTACTGGCGCAGCATGCTGCGCGGCTCCAGGGGAATCATCTCCTTTTGACAGGACCAGCTTGGACACGAACAGCGGATTGTTTAGATCGGGCAGCGGGTAGTCGAAACCTTGTGCTACATGGACGGCGCGCATATGCGCGAGATCCGATTGCCGATATTCGCGAACGTGCATGGAAACTTTTGAAGCGCGGGAGCGTTGCCTGCCTGCCGCAGGCTCCGGCTTCTTCGATCGAGCGTCAATCTACGAACCTTGCCAGTGGTACATCGCTGCGTGAATCGCTTACATCGCAAAAGCGGTAGCAAGCTACTGCACTCCAAAAAAAACGGCGTTACAGCGTGACTTGGCGGGGGACGCGAGAGCCGGGGTTTGCGCCGAAGCCGTTGCCGCCGCGGACTTGGCCGTTGGGTAATGCGCCGCTTCCCTGCGATGGTTGCGGAGTTGGACCGCTTGCGCCGCCGCCTATGACGGCGGTCGGCGGCGTGCCGAACGTTACCGGCGTCGAGGGCAGCGAGCCGATGTATTGCGAATAGGCGCGCCAGTAGAGCGTCTGATTGCCGAGCTGCACGTAGAGATTGCGCGATGCGCCGAGGAAGTGCACGCGCGGGGCGCTGAATGCTGGCGTTACATCGGACTCGGCGAAATAAAAGAGGCCGGGACGCGCGTCGGAGGGGTCGGCGATGGAAACGTCGAACCAGCCGTTGGCGGCTTGCACGGAGATGGACGCGACCGGCGACGGGGCTGGCGCGGGTACGCTGGGATCGACGCCCGCGCGCTGGCTGGTGGCGTTCACGGCAGAGACGATGCGCGTCAGCGTCTCGTACAAGTACGGATCGCGATCCTTCAGCGGAGCGAGTTGGGCAACGGTTAGCATCGATCTTCAGCAAAAGCCTGAGGTAACAGGTGAAGCACTTGGGCAACGGAGGGTGATCTCGGGGACATGGCGATATGCGATTCTGATTTGGCTACTTGTTACATGAAACCTTTTGGACAATCCGATTGTATGCGACACGCAGGACAACAACCGTTTCTTCTTGCCGCAGTAGTGGTCCTGCTTACCACCACGCTAGGATCTTCGGCGCAGCGTGAGCAAACGACCGCACAACAGAGCCCACCGTCCAGTGAGAGCACGGATGCCGAGGCCACGGCGGCGGCCGCACGCAAGAAGCGTTTCGAGGAAGAGAGACGCCGTCTCGAAGAAGCCGGACCTTCCGGCTCGCAAACGCCTGCCGGGGAGTCAGGTCAATCGCTCTTTATCTCTCCAGCGATCGTAAATATGGTGCAGGGCGACACGCAATCATTCAGTGCATTCGACATTAGCGGGACGACGGTGACTCACAGCGCGCAATGGTCGGTCAGCAATTCGTCGGTCGCGGAGCTTTCCGCCTATGGCGATCCCACGATAAGGAGCAAGAGCCCCGGCACAGTGACGGTGCGAGCCCGCATCGGTATGCGAGACGCGCAGGCGACGGTCACCGTGATTTCGGGCGCCAGCTTGGCGATGGGTTCTGTTCGATGGTCTTCCGGAGACATTCCGGGATTTAAGACCAGGAAAATTCTTCCCGCGGTGCCGAGTGCCGGCGGACCCGATGTGTATGAGGTTGCAGACGGCGCCAATGGCGAAACTTTGGTGCGGGCGCTAGCAAGCGATGGGCGGCAGCTGTGGATGAGGCGCTTCGGAAAAGGTGTGCGCCCCAGTTCGTTGCCAGGGATGCCGGCCTCAGCTGTGGCTCACTGAACTGCTTCTCATCAATTTAGGCCGCGGACTGGGGACCAGGGGTCGATCCGCAGTGACGGGGTGAATTTTTGCAGGCGGAACCAGGCGCCGGATTGGTTTGTGCTTACCTGGAAGGCTACTCGCTCGCCCAACACATTAATTGGCAGCTCTAAATCTTTTACTGCTGGGGAACTTAGCGGTAACGCTTGCTGGGCTTGTGGGGCGCTGGGCGAATTAGTGAAGCTGGTTAGGGCCAGGGAGCCGGCTCCTTCTACGAACATTGTTAGATAGCTGAAGAGTTTGCGGTGCGCTCCCAGGCCTAGGGATTGTTCGACGGCGCGTTCGGGAAAATAGTGTGTGGTGTAGTAGCTGGGGATGGCGGTGCCGTCGTCGGAGAGTTGCGTGGCGGCGAGCTGATAGACCTTGCCGGTGGCGCCGCCTCCGCCCACGCCGGGCACTCCCCCGCCCATGGCGACTAGCGATGTGCCGTCGGTGCGCTCGATTAGCGCGCAGGAATTTGCGGCGATGGTCCAGGGGGACCACTTGCGCGTCTTGTCGGTGGCGGTTTTGCGGCCGGTCAGCGTGATGTTGATCGGCGGGCGGCCGGCGATGTCTTCGGCGGAATCGAGATCGCGGTAATCGAGCATGAGAATTTTGTTGGGCGAGGTGGCAGTGCCCATTGGCGCGCCGACGAAAATGCGGCGCTCTTTTGTGTCGACCGTGACCCACAGGGTGTGGCCGTATTGCCAATTGATTTGATTCCAGGTGGGCTGGATTTCTTGCGAGATTTTTATCGGCTCGCCGCCGTTGAAGATGTACAGGCCGCTGCGATGCGCGATGACGACCCAGTCTTCGCCAACGCCGACGCCTCGCACGGAGGGCGTGCCGAGTCGCCGCGAAACTTCCGCGATGGACCACAGCGCAGGCTCGTTCGCGCCGTCATCTTGCGTGACGTGCAGCGAATGCTCTTTCACAAAATAGAGGCGCTCGCGGAGCTTGAATGCGGCGCGAATAGCCTGGCCGTTGTTTTCGGCGACGCTGAGCAGGCCGTCGATGCCGTCGTAGCTCTCGGGATCCTCGACGCGGCTGGCGCGGACGAGCGAAGTGTTGAGCGGCTGCGCTGTGGGGAAAATTTCGATGCTGTCGATATAGAGTTGGCCGTTTTGGTTCGGCGTTGTGTCGGCGTAAACGCGCAACAGGAGATCGCTGGGAATTGTGGCAAGCGGCGCGGTGAGTTGCGCGGTGAATTCGGCGTAAGTCGTGTTGAGCTGCGCGGGGGTGAGTTGCAAGCCGGTGGTGTTGATGCCTGCGCTGGCGCTGAATAGATTCACGCGGAGGTTGCCTTGTGTCAGCAAGGAGTTGCGGGCGCAGCGGGCGCGCACGGAGTAATCGGTATTGGCCTGGATCAGCGGAGCGCCGAGCCCGTCTTGCACGGCGCTTTGCGTCATCAGGCCGCGCGTGGCGGTCGAGCCGTTGCCTACGATCGAGTAGGCCGCGCCCCACACTACGAAATTTTCTTCGTCGGTGCCGCCGGAGGCGAAGACGGGATCGGGAGTCCAGCCGAGCGGATAGTGCGGAAGCGACGGGCCGGTGAAGCCGCCGTCGAAACCGAGGTTCACGAAATTGTTGAGCTTGTTGCGCTCCCCCCACCAGAAGAGGCGCTGCGCGTAGTCGATCACGCCGGCGCAGCAGCCGAGCTCGATGAGGCGGAAGAGATTGTCGACGTTGGTAGCGGCGAGAAGAACGGCGTCGGAGAAATCGATCGTGGCCGACGTTGTTGTGTTGTCGTTGACGATCATGCTGCCGCTGAAGAGCGTGGCTCCCGCGCCCACGTAGAAGAAACTTGCGCCGCCGGCTCCGGTGAAGCAGAGAATGCGCGAGACCACGTTGGATGGGCCGGTAGGAATGTTGGTGACGACAGCTCGCTTGCCGCCGCTGGCGGTCCAGCTTGCGGCTGGGCCGGGCTTGGTGAGATAGCCTTGGCGCGTTTTGAAGATGACGCAGACTTGATGCACGCCTGTGGCGATACTGCCCGCGGCGGACGCGGTGCCTCCGCCTGAAGGCGCGAGGCTGCCCGTCATCGCGGTGAAGGTGAAATGCGTGGAGTCGGGCACGCTTGTGACGGCGAACGTGCCGTTGTATCCCGCGACGCCTATGCTTGTCGTAGTGATGAGCTGGCCGACGACGAAACCGTGCGCGCTTGCCGTCTGTATGGTGGCGGTGGCCGATGCCGAGGTGCCTCCGCCGGAATTTGCGAGACCGGATGCGCCGGCGATGTAAGTGAATTGCGTGCTGCTGGGAACGGAGACGATGGTAAAAGTTCCGTTGTAGCCGGCGATGCCGACTCCTGCGACCGTGACCGACTGGCCGGCGGAGAGTCCGTGCGCGGCGCTGGTGGTGATGGTGGCGAGGAAACCGTTTTCGCTGGCACCATTGGGGCTGGCGGCGATTGCGACGGCGGCAGGTTGCGATGCGCCGTTCGGGCTTGCTGTGACCGCGACGTTCAGATTTTCGTCGATGACGTTTGGTGCTGCGCCGGGACCGCTTTGGCTAACGCGATCGAAATTGGTGTCGTCGAATTGGCGCGGCAGATCGTTGCCGGCGCGGCCGTCGCTGATGGCGAGATATTCGCGGCCGAAGAGAGTTGTGGAATTCGCGTAGGAATTTACAGCTAGACCGCTGGCCACTGTCGCGAGCGTACCTGGCGTGGTCTCCTTATACAGAATGCCGTTGGAATCGAGCAGGAGAGTGCGCAGAGTGGCATTCAGCGTCTCGTACGTTTTTACGTAGTTGATCGTGGGATTGCCGGCGAGCGGGCCGAAGAGCGCTTGCAATCCGGGGCGGGTGGCCACGTTGCCGTTGCTATAGATGACGTCCTGGCAATCGGGCGAGACGCCGTGCGGAAGATCGGCGGGAGACATGTCGGTGACGAGGCCGCCGAAGATTTCGATGGGCGCGTCGAATGAGCCTGCTGTTGTCATTTTATTGTATAGATTACTATTTCTATGATATACACATCACGCTCAGGCGTGCTTCGGAGAGTGCTCCCAGTGGGGGTACTGGGCACGCTCGAGACGCGTTGAGGGTTGCCTTGCAGCCCCAGGAGTTCGAGTCTCCCACTCTCCGCACTTGCCCTCAACGTGACATTGATTTATTTGGAAGTCGCGCTACAATGTAATTGCGTCTCAAGCGTGCCCAGTTTGGTTTAGGCGGCGAGCAATCGCCGCCTTTTTCTTTTCTCTATACTCTTTTCTCGTTAAGGAAAAACCTCGGGTCCAAAAGGCGGACCTGAGCTGCATGAGTCCGTGTTATGCTCGGCTTGCTTCGCGGGCGCGTCCCGTCTTTGAAACGCGCTATACTGAAAGTGCTTGTCAGGCGTGTCCAGTACACGTTTTTAGGCGGCGAGTAATCGCCGCCTTTTTATTTCTGCCCTACTTCCCTGCTGGTTCTTGTTCGCGCTTCTCCGCGTGAGGTCTGCGGCTGCGCGGTGAATCTTTTTCTTCGGCGGCGACTAAACCATATTGTGCGGCTTTTTCGCGGTCGAGGATGGCGCCACAGGAGCGGCAGACGGCTACGCCGTGCTTGATTTTCTCGGCGCAGACGGGGCAATCGGCGAGCGGCCGGGCGTCGTAGAGCCAAGGCTTTTCGAGGCCGAGCTGGCGGGCGGCGCGGCGCTCGAGGTCGGTGATGAACATGGGATTTTTCGTGCGCTCCCACTCGAGATCGGCGGCGGCGACCAGGCGGCGCTGAAATTCCTCGAGGCGGCGACGCGCTTCGGCCAGCTCGCTTTCCGTGGGTGCTTCTCCCGCGGCGACGAAAACGCCGTGGTAACTTCCCTCCCCCGAATCGCCGTTGATTTCGCGCGCGATGTCTTCGGCGATTTCGCGCGCGGTGATGCGATATTCCATGGTGCGCTTATCGCCAAGATCCATCACGCCCAGGCAGCCGCGAATGGGCGTAATCGCAAAGGCCTCTCCCGGCTGCGGCGAAGAGATCGCCAGCGAGCCGAAATAGGTGCGCTGGCGCGGCGGCCACTTCTCGGTGGAAATATTCACCAGCAAGGCCATGTCGCTCTGAATTTGTGCTTGCGTGCTCACAACCACACCTCTTTCTTTTCTTGAAACGATTGTCTTGTTGCGATCCAGCCAGACCGCGGATGCACTACCTGTATAATCCCCAGCCAGCGGAGGCCGGATGTCCTTACCCAGTTCGCAGAGCCCTCTTTCTCAGGCGCTCCTGATTACGGTCGGACTTACATTGATTTTCATCGCGTTGACGCCTCCTGGAATTTATTCCGTGGATGGCAATGCAATGCTGGCTGTCGCCGAGTCTTTGGTTACGCATCGCGGCTTTACCGTCCCGCCGGATCTGGGAGTTCCCGGAGTCGGCGGGCGAATTTATTCGCACTGGTATCCACTGCTTTCCGTCATCGCCGTGCCCTTCGCCTACCTGGGGCTCCTCGCGAGCCGCGTAACGGGATTGCCATTCCACTACTTGGCCGCCGCATTGTCGCTTCCGTTGATAGGCGCGCTGACGGCCGCGTCTTCCGGTATGGTCGCGCTGCTCACGCGGCGATTGGGCGGAAGTGCGACGGGCGCGTGGCTGGCA